>Ga0316617_100000239_pt1 | contig 13183 bp, 8 predicted proteins | sample OWC_Aug_M1_C1_D2_FD_207801 | JGI IMG/M metagenome (GOLD analysis project Ga0316617, IMG submission 207801) | Wetland soil microbial communities from Old Woman Creek delta, Ohio, United States - OWC_Aug_M1_C1_D2_B | ecosystem: Environmental > Terrestrial > Soil > Wetlands | place: USA: Ohio... | reverse complement strand
CACGTCGTTGACGATCATCCCGACGAAGAACAGGAGGATATTGACCAGGATGAGCAGCAGCACCTTGTTTCTGGTGACCTGAAAGATCAGCTCCACGATCGCCTGCGGAATATCCTCCATGGTGTAAAGCTGGCTCAGCATCAAGCTGAACACGATCATGATCATGATAGAGCCGACCGCCGTCGCCGACTCCTTGGCGGCCTTCACGAAGCTCTCCACCGTCAGCCCCTTGTAGATTAAGAAACCGATGGGGAGCGAGTACAACGCCGCCACGGCGGCCGCTTCCGTAGGCGTCATGATACCGCCATAGATTCCGCCGAGGATGATCACCGGGAAGATCAACGCCGGTATGGCGACGTACGTCGCGGAGATGCCTTCGCGCACCGTCTCTCTGAACGATTGAGGAGGATCGAGAACCAGTGGGAACTTTCGGCACATGACGAGATTCGTGACGGAGAACGTGAGGGTGATGAGCAGGCCCGGGCCCAGGGTGGAGAGGAAACATGCCAGGATGGAGGTGTCGGTCACCCAGCCGTAGACGATCATGGTCACGCTGGGGGGAATGAGAAGGCCGAGGATGGAGGAATTGGCCACCAGCGCCGCGGCGTAACCCCGGGGGTAGCCCTTGGCCGCCATCTCGGGGATGAGGATCGGGCCGGTAGCCGCAATGCCGGTGAGCCCGCTGCCGGAGATGGCACCGATGATCGCGCAGCTCACGGTTGCCACGACGCCAAGCCCACCCCGGATCCGCCCGACGAACACGTTGACGAAGCGGAGCAGCGCGCCGGCGATGCCGCTCTCGCTCATGAGTGACCCCGCAAAGACGAACAGCGGGATGCAGAGCAGCACCGGGTTTGATAGCTGCGTGAACCCGAACAGCATCGTGCCTTTCATGGCGGCCCCGCCCAGGAGCACCATGACCATCAAGCCGCCGCCGAAGCAATACGGCAGCGGGGTGCCGAACGTCAGCATCACACACAGGACGATCAGGGAAATGAAGGCCGCGAATTCCATGGCAGACCCCCTACGCCTCGACGGGAGAGGCGAGCAGCCGCTTGACGTTTCGCACGAAATGGACCGACCCGTAGATCGTCATGAGCGCGAGGCCGATGAACAGCGAGCATTCGGCATAGAAGGTGGGTATGTAGCGCGTCGGGCTGAACTTCCACACCTTCCACGAATAGAGGAAGTAGTCCCAGGCCCACCAGGTCAGCCACAGTGCCACCACGAGGCCCATGATGTCGGCCGTGACCCGAATCATCAGTTTCGAGCGTTCCGTCTTCAGGAACACGTCCAGCACGTTCGCTGTGATCTGGGTGTCCTCCCGCGAGGCGTTGACGCTCCCGAGGACATAGAGCCACAGGGCAAAGTACACCAGGATCTCTTCGAGACCCATCATTGGCATCTGGAGGACGTAGCGCGTCGCGACCTGGATGAACTCCATGCCGGCGACGATGATCATCAAAACTGTCAGGACCCATCGAAATAGTCGTTCCATCCTGTTCTCCTTCTCATCCCACAGCGGTCATTGGGCGCCGGCGGCAAACCGATGTCGGCGGAGGGGGACTTCCACCCGGCGATCCGGGTGGCCTCCAGGTCAACCCCCCGCTGCTTCCACACGCGTGTCGCATGGCGGCGACTCGCCTGCTCCGCCTGCAGTGGCGACCTGTTCCAGCCTGAAGCACGCCCTGACGGCGGGCGGGGCGGGATTGATAGCCAGCACCGGGACAAAAGAGTGGGGCGGGCCGTGCGTCGCAAATGTGATCTGTGGCGGAGATGACGAGGGGAGACTGTTGACGGTACGCACCCCGATGCGGGCAGACGAGGTGGAACGCGTCGGGCGGCCATCCGCCCTGGAGAACTGCGTGGCGGCTGAAGGATCGGCGATGGATCTCCACTGCGGCAGCAAGGGAAGGAAGACGCACGGAACGGCGGGCACACCCGGTTTCCCAGGCGGACGGCCGTTGCGTGGCCCCCACGGTCGGTCTCGCCCGGGGGCCCGTGGCGAGATTCGTCGGCCGCGGCCGAGTCGCCACACTGCCGACAGTCAGGACGATGGTTCCGGCCGAAACCGACCCCATGGCGTACATCCTTCTGCGACGCCAGACGCCTCGACTTCCCGCGCGACCGTTATCCTTCCGCCCGGACACTTCTTATATGTCTTACTGTAGTGTGGTACTACTGTCCTACATTATGCGGTAAAATAAGTCAACAACAATTTTCAAGCGTGTTCGGCCGGGCGTGCCTCCTGCGAGGGCGCCTTCCCGGCACGCGCTTCCGTGAGGATTCGCGTGGCGGTCCGGAGATGCGCCGTGAGCAATTCTCCCGCGCGCACGCCATCGCGCTGCTTGATGCAGGCCAGAATCTCGCCGTGCTCTCGCAGCTCCCGCAGAAGGTCTTCCTTGTTCATGTGACTGAGGATCAGGACCCCGCGCTGGACCCGCAACTCGTCGGCAATGGAATTGAACAGGCGCAGGATGACCCGATTCCCGGCGATCTGCGCCACCAGCATATGGAATTCGAGTCCGATCTGTACCGAGTACGTGTTCGTCTTGACGGCTCGCACGGCCCGTTTGACCGCCGCCTCCAGTTGTGCGATATCCCCCTCGGTGGCGCGCTCCGCCGCGATCTTGACCAGTTGCGGTTCGATGATCAGGCGCGCCTCCAGGATATCCGTGAGCGACGTGTCGTCGCGGAAAAACTGCCCCATCTCCATGGTGTTGATGCTGCGCAAAGCATCCTTCGCGAGAAAGGTGCCCAGTCCGGGCTTCGATTCCAGCACCGCCGCGTGGCCGAGAGCTTTCAGGGCTTCGCGGACGCAGTTCCGGCTTACTTCGAACTTTTTAGCGAGCTCAATCTCGCCGGGGATCCGACCGCCCTGCTTCCACTCCCCTTGCTTGATCATGTCCAGAATCTGGCCGATGATCTCTTTGTAGAGCGTCGTACGCATTGCCGGTCGAATCATGAACTTCTCCTCCCCGGGAAAGCGGCACCCGGGATTTGCCGACCTGGATCCCGGTCCAAGACCGGTGCAGCGCCCACCGTTGGTGCGAGGCCGGCTCACCCCTCCTGTCGGCAACATCGCTCACTTCTCAGGCTCTTGTCAAGCGCGACCTGTCGTCGCCAACGTTTCCGAAGGACGATCATCCGCGCGTCGTCTTCGCGAGACTACACCCCAAGTAGGGGTCTCAGGCTATCCGCCTCGGGCTGGTCTTTCACCACGACCAGGAGATACAGTCCTCGCGGGTCCAGGTGGTCACGCAGCAGTCTGGCATCGTCCGGCGTGAGTGTGCCGCGAATCAGCAACGAGCGCTTCGCCTTCTGGACCATCTGGAAGTAGGGCAGCATCTCGGTGAGGGGCGGCCCGATGGCATCGTTGTTGATCTCGAAGCACCGGAGTTCCTCGATCTCCAGAAAGGCGTCCAGGATGAACATGGAGGTCGAGTGCAGGTGGATGAAGCTGTTGGCGTAGCGGCTTGCCAGATAGCGATCGAGGGGCTGCAGGAACTTTCGGTAGAGCGCGGGCGAATAGAGGCCCGACGCGTCTTCCTGCATCCGGATGATCGGTCCGGGCGCCCAGAGCTGATACATGCCGTCGAAATACCCCCCGTGCCACCGGGGAAGCCACTTCCAGATCTCGGTCGTCACCTCGTCGAATAAGTGGGTGGCACGCCAGAGCGCCTGCATGGTCCGCTCGGGCTCCTCCATGATATCCAGAATGCTCTGGGTGTGGCCGCGGAGTTCCCCCAGGATGTCGCAGGGCCCGACCAGGGCGCCGTGGCTGACCGGGTATCTGCCGCGGGAGTGGCGCACCAGCGCCTCGGCGAACTCGAGGTACTTCCGGAACCACGGGTGCGCCCGGTCGAGCCGGAGCGCTTCCATCTCGTCCCAGCTCGCCGATCGGTCCTCGCCCAGGACGTTCCCCGGCAGGATCCGCAGCCGGCTGCCCAGCATCCCCGAGAGCCATGGGATGGCTGCGGCGGCAGGCATGTCCCCACGAATGATGTCGTCGTCGAGGACCTCTCCCTCCTTGAGCAGCCGCTCTTCGTCCTCCAGAAACGCCTCCGGCACGACCATCTCGGGGGTCAGGTAGCTGTTGACGGGCCAGGCGCGGGTGGCGGCATACTCCTCCAGCGGAAACCAGCCCCGCGTCGTGAAGCCCACCAGCGGCCGGGTCGCATCCGCGAGGCCCCAGAACGCCTGGTAGCGCTCGATCTTGGCCGGGTCGTTTCCGAATGGTGCAATGGACATGGACATCTCTCCTTAGGAGCCGTTACGAAATAACCTCTACATCTCTTTCTATTTCGTTACGGCTCCTTATGCCGTTTCGGAATGTCTCCGCTCAACTCATTCTTTGACAACGGCTTGGTGTTCTTCGGTTTCGATCTGCCGGTAAACCTGGCCCTCCACCGTAGGCGGCGATCCGCTCCGACAAGAGGCGACAGGCATCGCGTTTCCGAATGGCCTAGCCTGACCCACTGACGCGGCTCGTGTCAAGCCCGAAGCCCAACGGCGCTTCAGGAATCACGCCATGCACAAGTCGGACGCGGTCGTTGACTTCGTGGTATGCGGCAATTATAGTTAGCCGTGCATACTATTAGCCACCCTTGGGGTCGAAATGGCCGCTCCTGATCCTGGACGTCGAAGCGCAAGGGCAAAGGTCGCGACAACTCCGGCAACCCTCGCCGACCGGTGCGCCCAAGCGATTATGGAGACCGTCCCTCCGGTCATGCGCGCCATCCGCGAGGAGGTGCGTCGGAAGGGAGCCTCGCATTTCTCTATCCCTCAGCTTCGAACGCTCGCATTTCTGCATCGCAGGCCGGGGGCCTGCCTGTCCCATCTGGCGGAGCACCTTGGTGTCTCGCGCCCCACCGCATCCAATCTGGTGCAGCGCTTGGTCCGACGGGGCATGCTGACTCGGGTCGCGGATCCTCAGGAACGCCGGCGGGTTGTCCTCGCCCTCACACCCCTGGGCGCTCGACATTTCCGGAAGGCGCGCCGATCCGCTCAAGCGTGGATGGCAACCCTCCTGGCTGGACAGTCTCCAACCACGCTCCACCGCATCACGGAAGGAATGAGTTTGCTGGATAAGACGTTCAGGGGGGCGGGAAACGGCAACGGGACTCCGTGAGGGGCCGGATCGCGTCCACGGGAACCTGCAAGAGTTGTACGTCGCCAGGGAGAACGTGAATGGAAATGTGGAACTGCTGCCGCGAAAGTGTCGCCGATCGCCGGCCCGCTCCCATACGAAGGCACCGGGTCATGTCCGGGGCCTTACTGCTCGTGGCTGCCGCCAGTCTCTGGGCCTGCTCCAACGAGAAGTCCGGACAGGCTCAGGCCAAGGGCGCCGCGGGGCGGGATGGTGTCCCGGTGACCATCGACACGGCGGTCAGCAAGTCGGTCCCGGTCCAGATCCGGGCCATCGGGACGGTGCAGGCGTATGCCAGCGTGACGCTCAAGAGCCAACTGGACGGAGAGGTTGCCCGCATCCATTTTTCCGAGGGGCAGGAGGTCAAGAAGGGCGACCTGCTCCTCACGCTGGACCAGCGCCCGCTTGAGGCGACGCTCCGGCAGGCCGAGGCGAACTTGGCGCGTGACACGGCACAGCTCGCGCAAACCGAAGCCGTGGTCGCCCAGACCATGGCAGCGGAGAAGCAGGCCGAGGCGAACTTGGCGCGCGACACGGCACAGCTGGAGAACGCCGCGTCGCAGGCCCGCCGCTACAAGGGGCTGATGGACGAGGGGGCCATCTCGAAGGAACTCTACGATCAGGTGCGCACCAATGCCGCCGCTCTGGAGGCAACGATCGAGGCGGACAAGGCCGCGGTGACAAACACCCGGGCCTCGATCCGGGCGGCACAGGCGACAGTCGAGAACATCAAGGCGGTCATCAAGGCCGATCAGGCCATGGTGGAAAACGCGCGGGTCCAGCTCAGTTACACGACCATCCGCGCCCCCATGGACGCACGCACGGGGAACCTCCTAGTGCGGGTGGGGAGTGCCGTCAAAGCTCGGGACGATTCCGCGCAGATGCTGGTCTTGAACCAGATCCAGCCGATCTACGCTAGCTTCTCTGTTCCCGAACAGTATCTGCGGGACATCAAGAAGTTCTTGGCGGCCGGCACTCTCCGGGTCCAGGCGTCCCCCCGGGGCCAGGATGAGCCACCCGCAACGGGAGAGCTCAGTTTCGTCAATAACACGGTGGACCCCGGCACCGGGATGATCCAGCTCAAGGCGACGTTCCCGAATCGGGAGGGCACCCTCTGGCCGGGACAATTCGTCAACGTGGCGCTGACACTCACCACCCAGCCGGATGCGGTCGTCATCCCCTCCCAGGCCATTCAAACCGGCCAGCAGGGCCAGTATGTGTACGTGGTGCGGCCCGATTCCACGGTGGAGTCGCGACCCGTCACGGCGGGGCGAAAAATCGGCGCCGAGACCGTGATCGAGAAGGGCGTGGCACCCGGGGATAAGGTCGTGACCGATGGCCAACTCCGGCTCGTGTCCGGTACCCGTGTGCAGGTCAAGAATGCGGCCACCGCTGCGTCAGGGCAGGTCCAATGAACATTCCCGAGCTCTTCATCCGCCGGCCGGTCATGACGACTCTGGTCATGGCGGGCATCCTAATTTTCGGCATCATGGGCTATCGTCTCTTGCCCGTGAGCGACTTGCCGAATGTGGACTTCCCGACGATCCAGGTGACCGCCAGGCTCCCCGGAGGCAGCCCGGAGACAATGGCCTCGTCCGTAGCCACCCCCCTGGAGAAACAGTTCTCCACCATCGCGGGCATCGACAACATGACCTCCAGCAGCGTGCAGGGGGCCGTGCGGATCACACTGCAGTTCGCGTTGGAGCGGAACATCGACGCCGCCGCCCAGGACGTCCAGTCGGCTATTGCCGCAGCCCTCCGCCAATTGCCGGCGAACATGCCCAGCCCACCCACCATGCGGAAGGTCAACCCCGCGGACTCCCCGGTTCTCTTCCTAGCCCTGAGCTCACCGACCCTGCCGCTCTCTGCCGTGGATGAGTACGCCCAGACCCTCCTGGGGCAACGCATCTCGATGGTGAGCGGCGTCTCGCAGGTGCAGGTTTTCGGAACCCAGAAGTACGCGGTGCGGGTCCAGGTGGATCCGTCGGCCCTCGCCTCGCGCGGGATCGGGATCGACGAAGTCGAGAGCGCCATCGCACAGGGGAACGTCAACTTGCCCACCGGGAATCTCGATGGGCCCCACCAGACGGTCTCCCTGGAAGCCAGCGGGCAACTCTTTGACGCCGCGGCCTACCGCCCCCTGATCGTCACCTACCGCAACGGCTCTCCCGTGCGCCTGGAGGAGCTCGGCCGCGTCATCGACAGCGTGGAGAACGACAAGGTCGCCGGCTGGCGCACCGACACGCGGGCCATCGTCCTGGCCATCCAGCGCCAGCCGGGAACGAACACGGTGGAGGTGGTGGACGCCATCCGGGCGCTCCTGCCCACCTTCCGCGCCCAACTGCCGGCTTCGGTGTCCTTAAACACCTTGTACGACCGATCTGAAACCATCCGGGCCTCGATCGGCGAGGTGAAGTTCACCTTGCTCCTCACCATGTCCCTGGTCGTGATGGTGATCTTCCTCTTCCTGCGAACTCTCTCCGCCACCGTCATCCCAGCCCTGGCCCTGCCCATGTCCGTCGTAGGGACCTTCGCGGTGATGTATCTGATGGGCTACAGCCTGGACAACCTCTCCCTGATGGCCCTCACGCTCTCGGTGGGCTTTGTGGTGGACGACGCCATCGTGATGCTCGAGAACATCGTGCGGCACATGGAGGATGGGGAAACGGCGTTCGAGGCGGCCCTCATCGGTTCGCGAGAAGTCGGCTTCACCATTGTGTCCATGACCCTGTCCCTGGCCGCGGTGTTCATCCCGGTCCTCTTCATGGGCGGAATCCTCGGCCGTTTGTTCCGCGAGTTTGCCGTCACGGTCAGCACCGCCATCCTCGTCTCCGGGTTTGTGTCGCTGACCCTCACCCCCATGCTCTGCAGCCGGTTCCTGAAGCCGCCGGCCGAGGCGCACCACGGCCGCATCTACGCGCTGACCGAGCGGTTCTTCCAGGGCATGTTGTCCACCTATCGCTGGACGCTGGAGCGCTGCCTGGCGCACCGCCCTGCGGTCATGGCGGTCGCGGGCTTCACCCTCGTGGCCACGGGCGTCCTTTTCTACGTGATCCCCAAGGGATTCATCCCGAGCGAGGACACCGGGCAAATCATCGCCTTCACGGAGGCGAGCCAGGACATCTCGTTTGACAGCATGGTGCGACACCAGCAGGAGGTGGCGGCTATCGTCCGCCAGGATCCGAATATCGAATCCTTCATGTCCAGCGTCGGCGCCGGCGGGGCCAGCGACACGCAGAATACGGGCCGGATGGGAATCATGCTGAAACCGCGATCGGAACGGAAGCTCTCCGCCGACGAGATTATCCAGGAGTTGCGCCCAAAGCTGGCAACCGTGCCAGGCATGCGCGTGTTCCTGACAAACCCGCCCCTCATTCGGGTGGGGGGGCACCTGACCAAGAGCCTGTATCAATACACCTTGCAGGGGGCGGACATCGGAGAGCTCTACCGGGTATCGCGGGAGGTCCAGGCGAAGATCGCCGCGCTCCCCGTCTTGCAGGAGGTCACCAGCGACCTTCAGATCACCAGCCCAAAGGTCAGCGTAGAGATCGACCGGGACAAGGCCTCTGCCCTCGGAATCACCGCAAACCAGGTTGAGAACGCCCTGTACAACGCCTATGGAAGCCGGCAGGTTTCGACGATCTACACGTCGACGAACCAGTATCAGGTCATCCTGGAGCTGCATCCCGACTACCAGGAGGACCCGGACGCCCTCTCCTTGCTCTACGTTCGTTCCAGTAAGGGCCAATTGGTTCCGTTGAACGCCGTGGCCAGCTTGAGGCCGGGAATCGGGCCGCTCACCGTCAACCACCTCGGCCAGCTCCCGTCGGTGACGATCTCCTTCGACATCAAGCCAGGCGCCTCGCTGGGCGAGGCGGTGACCCAGGTCGAGCGCATCGGACGAACCACCTTGCCGGCCACGATCAGCGCCACCTTCCAGGGAAGCGCTCAGGCCTTCCAGTCGTCACTGAAGGGGATGGGACTCCTGCTCCTCTTGGCGGTCCTGGTCATCTACATCGTCCTGGGAATTCTCTATGAGAGCTTCATCCATCCCTTGACCATTCTGTCGGGTCTTCCCGCGGCGGGCGTCGGCGCCCTTCTCACGTTGCTGATCTTCCGCCACGACCTCAACATCTACGCCTTTGTCGGGATCATCATGCTGGTGGGCATCGTGAAGAAGAACGCCATCATGATGATCGACTTCGCCCTGCAGGCGGAGGCGAGAGGAAAGACGGCGGCCGAGGCCATATTCGAGGGATGCCTCCTCCGGTTCCGCCCCATCATGATGACCACCATGGCCGCGTTGATGGGCACCCTGCCGATCGCCCTGGGCGCCGGGCAGGGTGCGGAATCCCGCCGCCCCTTGGGCCTCGCCGTGGTCGGCGGACTGCTGGTCTCTCAGCTCCTCACGCTGTACATCACCCCGGTCGCCTACATCTACATGGACTCCGCTCGCCACTGGCTGCGGCAACGGCATGGCCTGTCGCCTTCGACGCAACGGGACCATCTCTCCGCCGTACGCCCACCGAACCCTTAGCAGGCTGCTGAAAAAGGCCCATCTGCCGCGTTGACACGCTCGCGCGGCGCTGCGACGTACGCGTAAGTACGTCTCGCACCTGCACCCATCCTCCGGATGGGTACCCGGCGCGCCGCCTTGCATCTGGACCTTTTTGAGCAGCCTGAGTGAAAGCGTATTTTTTTACATTCTGTAAGGATGGGGCACAGGGCGGGTTTTGACGTGGGCCAGTTCGAGTGGATGGTAACGACAGAACCATCAGCGACGCGATCCTACCCCGCGCCAGGCAGCCGTGGTCCAGAGCGATTTGCGAGAACGCGGGAAAACACCAGGCGGGGACTATTCTGCCCAGTCCAGTCGCGGCAGGTTATATGGTCCATCGGCGAGACCGCCGACGAACACCCAGAAGGGGACCTGCTCGCCCGCCCACCAGCGGGCGGTGTGGCGGAGCACCTCCAGGGTCGTCGCGAACGTCTCCGGCGCGCTCGCGGCAAGGCCCCCGCAATTCTCCAGCACCACGACGTACCCCGGCGCCGGCCGCCACGAGAGATCCGTGAGACAATCCTGGAGGGCATCCCAGTTGTGGCCGAACCAGTCGGGCAGATCGAGCGCCTCCGCGAGCGCGGCGAGCAGACTCGCCTTGCTCCGGACCTTGACCAGATTTACTCGCCAGACGGCAAAACCATTCGCGGAGACCTGGGGCATCCACGCCGCCGTGTCGGGCAACCGATATAGGCCCGATCGCGCTGGTTCTCGGAAAAGATCCGTGCGGTTCATTCGAGAATCCGTCGGAAGGTGTTGTAATGGTCGTCGGTGTAATAGAACTCGTCAGGCGTGCCGGCGACGATGCGCCGCGCCCCGCGGTCGCGGGCGCCGGGCGTCGGCACGGTGTACTCGCGGTAGTAACCGCTCGGTCGGGCCGGCAGGCGTCGTTCGCGGTTTCCGAAAATGACGCCATCCCGTTTGTACGGAAACGGACCTCCCTGCTTGATCAGCGCCAGTGTCTCCCGCGCCTCGCGGGGGAGTTCGTCAACCTCAACGACTGTCAGGACGTGCTCGTGGGAGCGGCGCGCCTCGGCACATTCCCCACCGGGAAAGACCACGCCCACCAGGACGACGAGCAGGAACGCCGAAAGGAACGCGGCGCGTCGGGTCGCCCACGCGTTCACGGAACCTCCGCGTGCAACAGCAGGATGCGGCGGACCTCCTCGATGGACTCCGGCGCCCACTGCACCGAATGGTCCGAGCGGACCACCAGTTCCGACTCCACACCGTCGAGGTGGGCACTCGCGTACTTCACCACGCCGTCATCCCCCTCCTCAACCGGTCCGCTACCCTTGACGGCGATGATGGAGTGCGCGTGGACGCCTGGCGCGATGGGAATAGAGGCCAAGGCCTGGATGTAGGCGCCCGATGGATTCATTTGGTCAACACTGGTGAGCGGTCTGATCCCCGGATTGACCATCGCGTCAGGGTTCCGCTTGAACACGTCCATCGTGGCGCCCACCACCGTGAACGGCAGTTTGATGAACCCGGCGATCCACTCGCTGATGCGATTGAGCGTGAGGTAGCTTCCCCGATGGGGCGTGGCAAGGAAGATCACCCGTTGGACGAACGGGACCGGCTCCACGAATCGCGTGCGACGCAAAAACTCGCGTGTGTCCTTTGAGACATCGAGCTCATCAAGCGGCCGCGTGAACGACGCATCCCACAAGTGGCTCCCGCTGTCAACGACGAGGAGCTTCGTGAGGAGACCGCCCTGACTGTGGCCGATGACGACCATGCGCTGGAGTTCGGCATCTTGCCCGTCGGGATCCAGCCGCTGGACGGCGTTCTTCAGAGCCTCTCGAAGCAGCATGGCGGAGTACCCAATGGGATTCCCCGTCTCGTAAGTAAAAAACCAGAACTGATACCGCGGTCGGATCCGCGGGTCGTTCACCAACCGGTTGAGCATTTCGGCCCACCGCCCGCTGCTGGAGGCGGTTCCATGGACGAGGACGACGGGGATTCGTCCTGGCCGGTAGGGCCCCTCCAGTGTGAGCGACGCGCGTTGCGCCCCCCTCACGCCCAGGTTGTCGAAGAAGCGCGAGATCTCCTGTTCCCAGATGGGGGATTCGGCCAGCGCGTAGGCGAGCGTGGCCGTCGTCTCGACCTCCAGCGGCACCCGGCGATCCCCCACGATCACCGTGTTCTCGGCACTCGCGAAGGCCGTCCGGGGAGTGTACGCCTCCAGCGTACCCTCAAGCTTGTTGCCGGTGAGTTGGAGCCGCGGGCGTTCCAGCCGGAGAAACGCCGTCACGGGGACCTTCGTATCGCCAGCCAGAAGACCATCGGCATAGGCATCTCCCGAGACGGACACGGGCGTGGCGGCGAGGGGTGCCCCGATTCCAGGCTGGAGGTAGCGCGTCTTCAGGCCCCGGATCCTCAATTCGGCCACAGGGGCCAGATCCGTGAGGCGCCGGCCGGCCCAGCGCAGACCGGTCTCGTCGAAAGCGATCCGGATCTCCCCGAACGGCAGGGCGTAGGTGCCGGACCGCAACTCGACATGGAACCCGTCCGCTGACTTGAAGGCCGCCGTGATGCCGCGATTGTAGACGTCCGTCGCCACCCGCAGGCGCGAGTCGAACGGATCCGGCGGAACGGCCGGCCCCTCGGGAAACAAGAACGCAAAGGCGTAGATCGCAGCAGCCAGGTGGTAGGAGGATTTCTTGGAGCGTTCCGCATGCAGGAACGACAATTCGGCGAGGGCGAACAGCGCACTGCTGCGGACGTAGCGGCCGGTGACATACTCGTGGAGTGCTGCCAGTGCCTTCTCGGGTTCGTCGTCAAATAGTGCGGCCAGATTGTGCTCCTGGAGTACGTTCGTGCTCACGCGGCTCGGCTCGTCCGAGGTGAGGACGCTGCGGGTCAAATACTGATGGACCTCCCGCGGATCTACCCGGACGACCCCAACCGGAGTCGTCGCGCACGCCGTCAACAGAAGGACGAGGAACGGGAGGGGCCACCACCGCGGTCCTATTTTTCGCATGCGTAGGATCCAGCCCACGGATTCCTCCGGTGTGTCGGCACCACGCGCCGGCCCAAGAACGCGCTCACCTCGCGAACGCCGGGGTAGCCTGCCTCAGGAGTCAGATGGTGTCAAGCCGGAACCGCACCTCGGCCCGGGCTGGGCGTCACGCGGGGGGGGACTGAGCGGTTAGCTCAAGCGGTCGGGGGCCTCGATCAGGGCCCGAAGGCGCCGGCAGGTCTCGATCAGATCCGAACCCGCCGTCATCAGGCCGCCGCCGATCAGCAGTGCCACGTCCGGCCCGTACGCCTCCAGCATCTCGGGGACCCGGTCCAGGCTCATCCCGCCACCCGGCGTCGGGAAGATGGCCTTGATCGGTCCCATGGCCATCGCGGTGCCCCGGGCGATGGACAGGCACTCGTCCCGGGTGAACCCGAATCGCCCACCGAAGTTGGGATAGATCGTGGCGTCGGCTCCGGCCAGACGGGCCAGCTGCCCGAAAAGGAGCTGG
>Ga0316617_100000237_pt1 | contig 13197 bp, 11 predicted proteins | sample OWC_Aug_M1_C1_D2_FD_207801 | JGI IMG/M metagenome (GOLD analysis project Ga0316617, IMG submission 207801) | Wetland soil microbial communities from Old Woman Creek delta, Ohio, United States - OWC_Aug_M1_C1_D2_B | ecosystem: Environmental > Terrestrial > Soil > Wetlands | place: USA: Ohio... | reverse complement strand
GGCGTTAAGTCAAATCCTCCTGAAGGAAAATAAAACGACGTTGACGCCTCAGCAACTCAGATATTTTAGAATCGGGAGAAATAATCAATTTATTTGTTCCTGTCTTTTTTTCCTTTCATGTTTACCATGGTTCCTCGACTGGACTATAGGTGGGTTGAATGTGCGAGTCCTCATCTGGTTTGCTACCTTGGCATTCACACTAATTATTTCGTCTCGGAAAAGATATTTGTGACGACCCGGGGGCTAATTATAAAAATTGATCATCGAGAGGTATGCTGCTTTTAGACGCGGATGACAAGGATAAATAATTGGTCAAGTCTGAATCAGACTGGTGCGTACATGGATGATTTCACTTGGAAATGCATAAACAACTTATGATAAGGACGTCTCCTGTCCAGGAGTTTTCCACATCGATTAAATCGTCTAACAAATCAACAGGTCTGCAATCCTCAGAAACATTGTAACAATTGATGAAAAAAAAACAAATCCATCGATATCCCTAAAAAAAGAACAAAAAAACGATGAATTACTACATAATAATTCTCAAAGAGGAGCAAATTGTTATTTTGTACAATTTCCGAAGAACAATTTTTTAATATTGTATGGGACGTACAATATCTTGAGGAAGGAACATGATAAGAAAAATTCTTTCATGGATACTGCTAGGAACCCTTTTCCTCAGTAGTATCGGGGCAGTTGCTTTTTCTCAAACATCAACAAACACCCTCCAAACGACCACAGAGACCTATGATATGATCATCATCGCTCCAGAGACATTCTCATCACACATCAAACCCTTACTTGATCATAAGAACAGCCACGATGTGAAAACATGTCTTCTGACCACCCAAGAGATCTACACAAAATACCAGGGGCGTGATGCTGCAGAGCAGGTCAAATACGCAATCAAAGATGCCAAGGAGCAATGGAACATCAGCTATGTGCTTCTCCTGGGTGGATTGAAATTCCTTGGGATCGGCTGGTATGTCCCGGTTCGATATTCGCAGCTGGATGATGGATCAGGAAATAGTATGTTTCTTACCGATCTGTATTTTGCGGATCTCTACAAAGAAAACGGTGAGTTTGATGACTGGGACTCCAACGGGGACAGTATCTTCGCGGAATGGGGTAAAGACACCCTGGATCTCACCCCTGATGTCGCCATCGGGCGTCTCCCCTGTAGAAACACCCGGGAGGTAGACAACGTTGTAGAAAAAATCATCACCTATGAAACACAGACAGACGGGAGCAGTTGGTTCCACAGAATGGTCGCTATAGGTGGCGATAGCTTCCCTGCCTATGAGGGATATGAAGGAGAAGCCACCTGTGATGTCGCAACCAGTTTTATGACTGATTTTTCTATCGAAAAACTGTACACATCAACAGGAAAGCTCACTGGACCAACTGATATTATTTCCGCAGTGAACCAAGGATGCGGGTTTGTCTTAACAAGAGGAAAAGGAGGCCAGGATCGGATTCGTATGGGATTACCTGAAGGATCCGAATTAATAGCGTTCCAAAATAAGCACGTCTCAAAACTCGCAAATAAAGATCAATACCCAATCTGTGTGCTGGGTGAATGTATCCATGGGAAATTTGACGTCTGCACCCGGAACATACTCAAAATCATTCAGAACACCACAGGATACACATGGTATGACTGTATCTATGAATGTATCGCCTGGAAGCTCGTAGCAGAGAAGAACGCTGGAATGATAGCAACATTGACCAATACGAATATCTGCTATGGGGCGCCAGGGGACTCAGATGAGAATGGTATTCCGGATGATGCTGAACAGTTTGGTGGATTCCTTGCCGTCGAACTGTTCCGCTTATACAGCCAGGAAGGAATACACACATTGGGGGATCTCCACCAGCAGGCTCTCACCAACTATGCGAGTCAATTCCCGGTGCACACCGATAAAAATAATTGTAAAAGCGTTCAGGAATTCATCCTCTTAGGAGACCCCAGTCTACAAATCGGTGGATATCTCTAATCCCTTTTTTTCTTTTTTTTTAATGTATTCTAAAAAAAAAATCTCTTTTTAGAGTTCTACGAAATTTTAAGAGAAAAAAATTTACTACAAGAAGATTCATCGCATCGCATAGGAAAATCCAAGGACATAGTCACAGCAGGGACAGATATATATTCTGTCTTGATCGACAATCCCTTTCCCTTTCTTTTCGATGACGATGGTATTTAGATCAATATATTGTTTACAATATGGACAGATCCCCATAGGTCCCTCAAGAAAGATATTACCATCTTCTTCACTATAAGACTTTCCGTCTCATAATTGGACAAATCGAAAGATTCTTTTGTGTTTCCTCTTTTTTTAAAACGAGGGATTATGGTGAGATACGACTAAAAAAAAAGACATGTTTTCCATGAGAGCTGAATCGAGAGACATGAAAATAAGAGTGAAAAATAGCGTTAATGAACTTGGACGAATTAGAAATATTGATAAAATAGATTGTATCTTTGTACAAGTAAAGAAAAAAAAGGTTTTAGTAGTTTCTTATTGGTATCTGATTTACAGGAAAGGTATTGATTTAGAGAAAATGATCAATGATACCTTGCAGGAGTTGAGAAAAAATATGAAAAAAATCTACGCGTATTACACGTTGTTTTTCACAGGTTCTATTCTGCCGTTTCTGATAATAGCATGTTATTTCCAAGATGTACTAACCATAGGGATTCTTAGTGGATTAGCAGGTGTTGTGCTTGCGGTCTGTATATCCGCTCAGTATATCAATGAAAAAATCGTTCAACAGTTCAACATACAAAACAAAAAAATCAAAAATATTGTAATTACTCAAACAAAACCGGAAATAGGAGGGTTTTCGTACTTCTTTCGAAACATCTTATAATCCCTCCTCACCAGTTTAATACAAGATCTTAAAAATACATCATTTTCTTAACTTTGGTAGATTCTGGCTTTTTTTGAAGAGGAAATGGGGAGTCTGGGAGAAAGGAGGATAAAGAAGAGAAATACGATTTGGAAGAAATCTCTTTGAAATCTTCAAACGACTCCCCACTAATGATATTCGTCACAGTGCCTAAAAAACATGCGGTGAAAAATCCGGATGTCTTTTAACTTTCTATGTATTTTTTTATCGTTTCGTGCAAAAACATGAAGGAGTGTGAGGAGGTTTAGAGAATCCCACCAAAAACCCATATCTGACTCAAATACATCATCATGAGAAACATCAGATATAAAAGTATAACACGACCTGGTTTGTCCCAGGGGATGGGCTGATAAGCGGCGTGGTCATCCTCCCAAGGGTCACGATACGAGTCATCATAGTTGAAGAAATCATCTTCGAATGGATCCTCATAATAGGGACACCAGGGTTTATGAGTCATTCCTCCATCACAGAAAGGACAGGCTGAAGGCGGAATGAAACCTGTTTCTCTGATAGTATCTTCAGATTCGTTGCCGGTACCTGCAGTGTCTGTTTCGCCGATGAAGGTAGCATGGTAGTACCGGCTGGTAATCTCCAACGTAAAATCATTCCCCAGATCCTGTAGTCTTTTCAATGGACGGAGCTCTCCGATGACATCTGAGACCTGGACGGTGAATTCTGTGTCGACCCAGGTGTAGTCAAACGAGGTTTTAAGGAACACCCCTGCTTGAAGAATATCTGTTGCTTGAATCACCTGCGAGTCAGGATTACTCTGCATAACGGGGATTGTTAGTTCAATGAGTCCTTGTCTTGTGTTTCTTGCACAACGAGCCGATTGAGCAATTCGGATTCCATCAGGAGTGATCATAGTAAGGGTGAGGGTATCACGACCAAAGAACCCAAAAAGGGTCGTATCATCAGTCCATCGAAGACGAAGGATAATGTCTTTGAGATTGGGAGTCTGAAAAGAAATCGTCTTGGTATAACCCGCTTTTTTATCAACAAAATCGGTGACGTTTAACAGCGAGGTCTGTTTAATATCCCAGTGGACAACAAAAGAATGTAGGGAGGATTCAGGATCGAGAGAATCTGCCCTGCTGCTTGGTTTGTAAAAAACAAAACATCCAGCAGCGATAATGAGAATGACCAAAGCACCTGATACCAGGACTTTTCCGGGTCTTCTCATTCGGCCTCCATGAAAATCATAGGGGATGTTTTCTTATAAATCCCCTCCCCAGGGAAGTTGTATAAAATAACAATTATTTATAAACGGATTCGTAAGAACCAGACGAAGACTACAATTTATTCAATCAAAGAAAAAAATTAAATACACTAGCGTAAATAATGTTACTTGTGGAGGGACCCAGACGGAGAAAAGAACGATTAAAGTATCGTTGCTGATGTATCTTGCATTGCTTCTCTGTGCATTGGTTGATTTAACGTTATCATACAATTATTACGTCTCTGACACTGATGTGTTTGTCATCAGTGAATCCAACATCGAGTTTGTGAGATTTCTCACAGAGGGAGATTTCCCATTCAATAATTTTTTAAAATTCTCTCTTGCTCTTCCCTTGTTGTTGTTTCTCCTCAGCTGGTTTGACGTCTTTCATGACCATATGCGGGGGACATCTGTTTATCTCCTCGAGCGTTTTGGTAGAATGTTTACCTTGGCAATCCCTGGTTTGTTCTGTGTATCCTACAGTTTCTCAGGATTGACGTGGTACACGAATGCACCGGTGATCTATGATATTCTTTCGATGCTGCAGACAATGATTCAGGGATCAATCATCATCGTTATTTGCTCTCTTTTCTTGTTGACGATTTATCTCTTGTGTAGCCAAGAAGGTTTAGAACCAAGAAAAATATAATCCGAAAAAATTTTTATTTATGCATCAATCGGTTCATGAGGGAAATGGTCCTTCTTCGAACTCATCAGTGACTTTCCGTAACGCATCAATGAGGCCATCGAGCTGCTTAATGATTTTTAATGCTTCTACCTTGCTTCCTTTCAGTTTTATCCTGTTTTTCAGAATCGCCATCGCAGTTCCGACTTTGCCTTCAAAGATATCACGATAAGCCCCATAGGTACCGGTGATGACAAATACTGGTGTTTTTTCTGGGATAGTCGCACCAACACGCAGGATGAAATCGCTTAACTGACCGTTCTGAAGCTCCAGGTAAAAAGTCGTTGTTGAATCAGTTGGTGGAACATGCTCAATGACACCATGGACCGATGTCGTCAGATTCCCTAGGTCCCTTGCAGGATCAAGGTTCCTGCGGATATACTCCTTGCCATATTCAATCCATTCATCGGAGAGGAATTTTACCATTATTAAAAGTCTCCTAACAACGAATGAAGCACGTCTTTAAACATCGTGTCTTCTTCAACAGTCAATCCCTTTGGCAATGGATACAGAACATGTTCTTTTCGGTAAATCCCTTTAAAGAGATAGTTGATGAGAGTAAAAATCCCTCCAAGCACGAGAGATTGTTCTGTGGTTTCTAATAATGTTTTACTGATTCGCCCAGCTGCCTCAGGGTTATTGTGGTCATAGAAATAATCATATTCAATGTAGATGAATTTTCCATTATCCAATGGGCTGATAAATCCTAGCGCGTGCTCCAACCGATGTTTGTCTCCCACATCGGAGAACATCTTAATCCATTTCAAGATATGAGCCTTATCACCAGCCCATATTGCACCACCAGGTCCCATCGCCATCCGTTGTCGCATTAGTCGTGATGGCAGAATCCGGAATGCATGCAGCCAAACCACATCAGTAAATTCTGGTTTTGCATAGATTTTTTTAAAAAAATCCTGCAGGTCCTCATCATAGACCTTGGCGATGTTTGCAGGGGTCGCCTCTAGCCCTTGTTCGAGGTGTTTCTTCATCGGGCCAGCAAAAATCGCCCGGAGGGGGTCTGTTTCCTCAGAAAGGATTTTCATAAACTCGCTGTTTTTCAGGGATGCAAGTTTTGGTGAACCTAGTATCAAGGTTCGCAGCATCGATTCATCAATAGTGTACCCAAGGAGGTCTTCAACGATTTTTTTATCCTCTTTTTTACACACCACATCGAGTACATACCGCAACTTCAGATAGTTCTTACAGACATCTTCGAAGTCTGTTGCAATCTGCCGTGTGGGGCAGATGAACTCCGCAAGATATTTATACGACAGGACTGCGAGGGATAATCCAACGCCGCGTCGCCCCAGCTCGATGACCGCGTCAAGAGCATCTTCAACGTTATCAAACGGGACCATCACCGCCTCCTCATCATCAAAAATAGGGTAGAGTTTCACGGTTGTCTCCGTGAGGATATATGGTGGACTGAGGGAAATATTCGCAAATCCATTATCCACAGCATAGGGGTTGGATATCTCCAGGTCATGATGGGTCTTTATCACCCCGTCGTTGTCGACCAGCTGTAGGTCAATGAAATTATCCGCGAAACAGCCATAGGAATTTCCCCAGGTGGTGACAATCCCGGTTGTCGCGATATTCGCACAGACATGCGCTCCTGCTTCTGCGACATTCGCCCGGAGATGATGCTTATAGGCTTCCTTCTGTAACTCAAATGAGGTGACTCCCGCACCAACGACTGCAGTGCTGCTCTCCGTATGGATTTCCAGCTTTTTCATCCGTAAGAGGTCGATGATGATACCATGTTCCAGGTTGGTAGCATTGGCAAGCACAGTGGGGGATGCGACCGATAATGCAGTCCCACCGCTCCGTGGGAGGAAGGGGAGGTTATTGGTGTTTGCAAATTGCACAATTTGTGATACTTGCTCGGTGGTCTCAGGCATAACGACATAAAAATCCAGGGGAACGTTGGGTGCGATAATCGAACGGACATACGAAGCGATGATCACAGGGTCATTCGTCGCCCATTTCTCTCCAACGATTTTCTGCAGACCAGTAACGATAGCATCCTTGGGTATCTTTAAAAAATCCTTTGTATCAAGAGTAGCAACATAGTCTTTTATCGCTTGGGCGACTTTCTCGGGTCGAAGCTGTGTGGCAAAGTTACATTGTTTATCACAAAGACCACACAGAGAGCAGGATTCTGCGATTTCAATGAGTGCCTCGGTAGGTTGTATGGTTCCATCCGCAAGATGTTTTATCAGCTCCATACGTCCCTGTGGCCAATACGCGAGGTACCCATGTTTTTTCCCAGAGGGACATAGACCGGTCCCGAGAAAATCAATCCGGCACATGCCGCAATGTGTCCCTTTTGTGGCGATGGCAACGGCAGCATCAAAATCAGTTTTTTTTACGGTTACAAGCGGGTGAGGTGTCATATCTTTCCCCCAATGACAACAATTCTCATGATGAACTGATAAGAAAAGACCTAATAAATGTTTTTATCATCATTTCATACGATAGCCAATTCTCGGGAGTACATCCGGATTTTTTTGAAGTGGTTTCACAGGGGTTGTTAGGATGTCATTCGATTAATGGAGAAAAAAGAAAAGAGAAAAGGTATGAAAGCAACGGATGGTTCCTGAGAAACACCTGCAGGAAACTCCCATCGAACAGGAGGCTCTTTGGCATGGTCACATCCAAGGTCGCCCAGGGGCTTTCCATGCTGAAAAAATCTTTTGCTTTAACCTTCACCTCATAAGATCCTTTCGCAGACCAGGAATGATTCGCATTAACCGGAGCTCCTGGTGGGAAGGGACCAAGCCATCCACTGTTTGTTCCATCATCCCAGTCGAACCAATAATACAACGGGTCGCCGTCAGGGTCCGCTGCAGAGGTGGTGTACATGTATTGCTGGTTCGGTTTACCTTCAACTGTACCGGTGAGGGTCGGAGTGTTAGGGGGGACATCAATGGTGATTGTATCAGATGCGGGTGTTGCATCAAAATTACTCACACTGTTTAATGTCATCGTTTCTATCAGATGGGTCCCATGTGGAAGTGGTATGGTTGTAAAGGAATATGCTTCCACTGCTTGATTATAGAGTCCATCACTGGGTGCTGCTGTACTCCAACCACCTCCATCAAATCGCCAGAATACGCACGCGATGTTGTTGATTGTCACATCATTACCGGCACAGCCAGGTTGTGGGTTATTATTTGGATAGGGGATCTCCGTTGCTATCCCCGTGTAGGATATCGCTGGGATGGGTGAAGGATCCTGCGGATAGGGATTTAAGACCGTCTCAGGAAACGTATCGATGATATCCTGAATCGTATCTCCATCGGTGTCCCGCCAGCCCACCTGCAACCGTGTCCCTGTCGAGAGGCTGAGGGCATTGGTGTCCATCAGACACCCTGATCCTTCTACATCAGCGATATTTAGGTACCCACTGTATTCCGTGTATCCATCGTATTCATCGGTTGCCCAGAAGATATGACCAAATTCATGAGCCATGACTTGATTCATGCAGGAAATCCCCCAACCATCATTATCATAGGTCATCACGATGTACGGACCACCAAGATAGGCGTACGCGAAATACCCATCAGAGAAATCACCGCCAATATCCACGCTACTATCCACAAGGAACACCGTCAACGCCCAATCTGTTCCTTTCGCAGTCCTCATAGCATTAACATAATCCCGGGTCCGTTGCATCCAATCACCCGAGCTGTACCCTAGGGAAGCCATCGCCTCGGATACCCAGAGCTTTTCATAGGTAGGATCGGTCATTGCAGAGGGGTGGATTATCGGCTCATAGCTCGTCGGAACAGCGGTGTGAACATCAAGCACATAATTTAGTCCAGCATAGATGTTCTGATTACACCACCAGGTCATCGCCTGATTAATTTGATTTTGAACATTGGTTGTTTCAGTCGAATTCCAATTCTCTGTACTCGGATCACTAGCCCCATTACTTTCAAGGAAAATCAGACCAACTCCTATGGATCCAATGAGATATTCACTTGTATCATAATACCCGGGGGTTGGGTCATCGGTGCGACTCTTCCCGGAATCCCTATTTTCAAGATAACAGAGCAAGTCGTTACTCAAGACGTGTACTTCTCCTGAGGAACTTGATAAAATCGTGGTATCCAAAGTATTTTCTTCAGCAACTGTTCCATACGGGATGGTGCTTGTACATATGAACAATAGCATACATAAACCAATTACTTTCTTTTTCATTGAATCCTCCAATAAATAATAACTAGATTATATTATTTATACATTTCTTTATAGAATTTTTCCTTGATTTTATGTTAAAATCATATGATTAGGTGTATAAAAGCGGGTGTAAAATGGGTAAAAAAATATATATTGAATACTTGATAAATTACTTAGAAGAACCAACTGTGAGAGTATGAAGCGTAGGAACGTATGGATATTACCTTTTGCAGTAATCGCAACCTCTATGGTCCTCTTAATAAGTCTATCAGGGTGCGTCCGGAAAGTCCCAGAGGACCCACACACCTTGGAAAGGACGATCATATCAGATGGTCTTCTGCGTACCTATCGGATGCATATCCCACCAAATCTACCTGAAAACAGCACACCTGCCTTGCTGCTTGTTCTTCATGGTGGTGGCGGCACAGGGGAAGGAATGGAGCGGAGCCTTACACTTGGAGGTTTCAATACGTTTTCTGACGAACAGGATGTACTGATTGTGTACCCTGATGGAATTGAGAAAAACTGGAATGATGGAAGAACAAATGTAAGTGACCCTGCGCACGAACAACAGATCGACGATGTCGGTTTCTTCACTCTGCTAATGGAAGAGCTCTCTGAGGAGTTCTCTGTCGACCCACATCGAATCTTTGTTACGGGGATCTCAAATGGTGCAATGATGTCCTATCGGCTCGCTATCGAATTACCTGAAAAAATCGCTGCAATCGCACCGGTTGCTGGTGCACTCCCAATTGATTTGGTTTCCTTTAACATGTCAAATACCCCAGTCTCCGTCTGTGTGTTAAGTGGAACACAAGATCCCCTTGTTCCCTGGGAGGGTGGCTTGGTTGGGTTTCCGAGGAATCCTCGGGGTATCGTTCTATCCGTGCAGGATTCAGTGATGTACTGGGTGGAACATAATAATTGTGTGAACACCCCAAACAACACGCTTCTTCCGGATAATGATCCAAAGGATAAAACCTGGGTGCAACAAGATAGCTATTCCTACGGTCAAAACAATACAGAGGTGGTTCTTTACACGATCTACAATGGTGGGCATACCTGGCCGGATGGATTACAGTATCTCCCAGAATCTCTTGTTGGAAGGACTACTCATGATATTAACGCAAACAATGTGATATGGGATTTTTTTCTGACACATCCAAAAGAATAATATCATGACGAGTGTCACTACATTCGTATGAACTGAGAGAAGTCGTTAATATTTTGGTTTTTGATTCTGTTTTATGTATAACTCGTTAATCTCATTTTTTAATTCCATCATCTTCATCTCTCGGTTCACGGTAATGGTCTTATAGCGTTCCAGTTCGTTGATTTTTACTTTTAACGCTTGTTCTATCTGTTTGTTCTCCGTGATGTCCTCCATGGTGGTATAGACGGAGAGGACCTTACCGGTCTCATCGAACAGGAAGAAATCATGGGCGACGAAGAGTTTTTTCTCCCCGTTTTTCGTCAGATATTCCCGTTCACGTCCACCCGTGTAGGATTTCCCTTCAGAGATCTTCTGAGCAAAGGATTTCTGAGCCGAGGTTTTTTCTTTTTCTGAGATGAAATCAAAAATGGATTTCCCACAGATCTCGTCTTTTGTGTACCCGAACGCTTGGCACCATTTCTCGTTGACATCGGTGATAGAACCTTCGGGAGACAGGGTATGGTACGGCACAGGTGCTTTTTCATAGAGCAGCTTGAATTTTTTCTCGGATTCCTCAAGAGTTTTTTCAATGCGTTTCCGAGCGCTAATGTCCTTCATGACCCCAATGGATCCAACCACCTGGTCTTCATGGTTTTTCAGGACACTTAAGGAGATGTCCACGTCGAGTTGCTCATTATTTTTCTTTAGTATTTTTGTTTCAAGGTGATGCTGCATACCTTTCTGCCGGATATGCTGTGACCGTATCTTTTTCCATTCAACCTCCGGGTATAAGTCCCGGACAGGTTTGAGTAATAAATCATCCTTGTTCATCCCCAGAAGCAGTTCAGCGTATCTGTTCCAGGAGATGATTCGCTCATGTTCATCGGTCATTGTGATTGCGACTGCAGAGTTATCGAAGATCGTCCGATATTTCTTCTCAGATTCCTTAAGTTCTTTTTCCACCTTTTTTAGCTCAGTAATATCAGTAATAATTGCGACAGATCCAACGAGTTCTCCTTTGAAACCCTTCAGGATGCAGATGGAAAGATCCACATCGAACGCTCCGTGGTTCTTCCGAATCATCTTGGTTTCCATTCGATATCGGATGCCTTTTTGTCGTACGTTTTCTTTGCGTATTTTTTCCCATTCCTCAACCGGGTAGAGGGTGCGGACTGGTTTCATGAACAAGTCTGCTTCCTGCATGTTAAGGAGTTCTTCGGTGTATTTATTCCAGGAGACGATGCGTTCCTCAGTATCCGCTAGGGTTATTGCGACCGAGAAGTTCTCAAAAATGGTTTCGAATTTTTCTTGTGGGCTGACCAGATCGATAATCGTTCGTTTCGGTTCATATCGGGAGGTTGGTTTTGAAGTGGTTGTTTGAGTGGTCTTCTGGTGAACAGACGATGGGGAGACCATTGTTGTATCTGTTGCTGTTGATGGGGAACTCTGAAGTGTACCAAGACGTTCCTCTTCCCGTAATATCTGGACGATATCAGGCTCATTTGTCATAGCACCAAATCCTCCGTCCTTTGAATGGAAGAAAGAAAAATCCTAAGAAGTCTCACTAGAGGTAATATCCTAGTTTCCATTCTCCTGTTTGAATCTCCGTTACCACATCCCATCAAAGCATGAAATGCTTTCGTGATATAAAAGAGTACGTGTCAGTGGACAAAAGAACAGTACTGATTGAGGTTGAAAGAATGAATGAAAAAGGTAAGAGAAAATTTTAAATTCTCTGTTTTATACATGCCAAGGGAGGCACTAGGTACTATGTGGTTACAAGCTCGTCTATATATCTTAGTAGGTCTAATGTTTGCGATCCTCTATGGAATCCTTGTTGGGATCGGATATTATCTTCAAATAACGGGTCTATCTTTTTATCTCTTCATCGTTGGAATCGCAGCAGCATTCGTCCTTATCCAATATGTGATCGGACCAAAAATCGTCGAATGGTCCATGCGTATCAAATATGTCAATGAACAGGAGTACCCACGGCTCCATCAGATGGTTGCAGAACTCTCAGAACGCGCAGGATTACCCAATAAACCAAAGGTTGGCATCTCACAGCTGCCGATCCCCAATGCGTTTGCGTTTGGGAGAACCAAGAGAGGTTCTCGTGTTTGTGTCACCAAAGGACTCCTGGATCTCCTCAGCGAAGATGAGTTAAAAGCAGTCCTGGGTCATGAGATTTCCCATATCAAGCATCGTGATGTCACAGTGATCACTATGCTAAGTGTCATCCCGATGATCTGTTACATGATCTACGTGTCATTCCTCTGGGGCGGCATGGGGCGACGGGATCGGGACAGCGGTGGAGCAATCGCAATCGGGGTCCTTGCGTTGGTCGTCTACTTTATTACAAATCTCCTGGTGATGTATGGGTCACGTATCAGGGAGTACTATGCGGATCAAGGGAGCGCGGAATTAGGCAATCAACCGCACCATCTGGCGACCGCGTTGTATAAACTCACAGTCAGTTCTGCACGAACACCTCGGAATGCACTAAAACAGACAGAGGGGATGAAAGCATTCTTTATCAATGATCCTTCCCGAGCAATGTTCGAGGTCCGGGAGCTTAAGGACATTGACTTAGACATGAGTGGGACGATTGATCAAAGCGAGCTAATGATGTTGTCCACAAAGAAGATTTCCTTAAAGACCACCGATAAACTTATCGAGGTTCTCAGTACGCATCCAAATGTCGTGAAACGGATTAAGCATCTCGCCTCATTGACTATGAATTAAGAGGATTATTCCTATGAGGATCTGGGATATTCCACCAGAGCAGCTCTGTCGAAATCATTTATTAGGGGAACATCGAGAGCTCCATGCGATCTGGTCTATTTTAATCAATGGGAAGAAAGGGTACGCGCATCATCCGGAGACGGTTCGATGGAAAGGGAAACAAAAAGCATTGTATCAACGCCATGAGGCACTCGTCAGGGAGATGATGCGACGGGGATTTCATCATCAGAGCCCATTGGAGTCTCGCTATGCAGTTGGATTAGAGTCACAAGAGGTCTTTGTGAATTCGTATGAGGCGCA
>Ga0316617_100000235_pt1 | contig 13276 bp, 10 predicted proteins | sample OWC_Aug_M1_C1_D2_FD_207801 | JGI IMG/M metagenome (GOLD analysis project Ga0316617, IMG submission 207801) | Wetland soil microbial communities from Old Woman Creek delta, Ohio, United States - OWC_Aug_M1_C1_D2_B | ecosystem: Environmental > Terrestrial > Soil > Wetlands | place: USA: Ohio... | reverse complement strand
CTTTCTGGTGGTTGGTTCGCCTCGCTGATTGCCGTCGTCCCGCCTCGCGAATTCCCCCCGTATATTCTCACAGCCGCGCGAGCGAATGATCCTCCAGGTCCACGCGGATGTACTTCGCGAGAAGGGGGTGGACCCGCTCCACTTCCCTGAACACTTGCTGGGCAATCTGGCGGTACGAGGTGTGCCCCTGCCGACCGGAACGCAGCTGCACGAAGTGGTGGATTTCCCGCAGATTCCACGTGAACAGCACGCGTTTCCGGAAGGCGAGGGGAAGAACGTACTGGGCCTCGCGGGGGAGATCCCGAGCGATGGCCTCGTAGGCGGCCGTCGCCCGCGTCATGCCGTCTTCGAAAACGGTAGAAAAGCCGTATCGAGCTATCTCTGGAGGACGGCTATAGCCGTGGATGGCCGTGGACTCCTGAGGGGTCTGCGTGAGCATGCGATGGCGCTGAATGTCCCGGAAGGCCCCGAAGTCCACGAGAATGTCGAACGTGTACGTCAAGTGCTCGAACGCCCGCAGAGGCTGGTCGTGCGGGCCGCGCCGCCTGAGGTATTCGTCGACGACGCGGGCTTTCTCTTCGCCCGGCAGATGTCGAACCCGCTCCTCGATCTGCGCCAACGGGTGGACGGCGTAACCGTACAGGATCGCGGCGACCAGCCGGTCTTCCGCGTCCTGTGGGCAGCGGACCAGGGTGACCGGCGGCGCCTCCGCGGGCGCGATGCCCGACAGATGGTCTCGGGCCAAGGTTTCCACCGCATCCGCGGTCTCGCGAAGGTAGTCGCTGACGCCGGCGTACTTGATCAGGGTCGGGATGACCTGCTCGGCCTCCGCCTTCAGCAGCGTCCCCATCGGGTGGCATTCGGTTAACGGGTGCGAGAGGAGCTTGGTGATCAGATGCTCCAGCAGACGCCCGTTGATCGTGATGCCGATATTGGTCAGCGTGGCGGCGGGCAGGATGTAGCGGAGCACGTCGCAGGCCTTGGCGCGGCACGCCCCCTCGTACGCCCGGTCGGTCTGTCGCTCGCCGCGCGGCGTCTCCATCCGGATGGCGGCGGTGACCGGCTCCATCAGGCGAGTGTACGTGTCCAGCAGGAAGCGACAGGTGTCCTCGTACAGGGCCGCGTGGGGCGACGCCACGATGCGGGGCTCGCGATAGAACTTGTCCCTGTCGAAGACCACATAACGAGTGGACTTCTCGGTAAAGGAGGCCAGGCGGGTGTCTTCCAACACCTTGCTGGCGACAATGGAAACGTCCTCGATCGCCAGGTGGGCCACGGCGTGCTCGGCCACGGAGGCGTGGCCGTACCCGACCACCCACTTCTCGTGGAACTCCTTGGCCTTCCGCTTTGCCCGCGCGAGATCGTCCTGCTGGAGATCAGCCCAGGTCAGGCGCCTCTCCAGGTCCAAGTCGTTGTCCTGGATGAGCTTCAGCAGGTTACGCCGCAGGCTCTCGCGGCTTCGGCTGTAGTAAGCGAAGAGGACGGCCACGACCTCTTCGGGCAGGTTTCGCAAGGCAAAGATTGGGCGATCGACGTTGGTCACATATGGCCGAAGTATCGCAATCTCGTCCGCAGTGAACTTTTCTGTCATCTGTAACTTTCTGGATATCGCAAGGACCGCGACGGAAAGTCATCCGCAGATTTCACAGATCACACAGAACTCACGAAATGGGCTGCCCCGGACTGAGCTGCATCACAACTTTGGAGGCTCTTATTTTCCAGAAGGGGATTCTCGGTTCCCCCTGAGATCTGCGTAATCTGCGTAATCTGTGGATGAAGCCAGTCCGTTTTTTGGTTGCCGCCCTCAGGCAGCGCTGTGCGATCTGCGCAATCTGCGGATCAGTCTTCCATCTCTTCTTCTTCCTCGACCTCCTGCATGAGATCGAGGAATTCCGTGTACCACTCGGTCTGCTGCTGGAGGAGGAAGGCGACGCCGTCCTTGATCCATCCCAGGCGAATCTCGCCCGTCAAACCGATATATCGCTCCAGCGTCTTGAGTCGTGCCCGGTCCCCGTTGCTGTGTCCCGGCCCCTCCTTCTCTTCGACCCACTCGGCCAGATCTTGGAGGTCCTCCGCCTCCAGGACGGCCCGGCCGACGAAGAGTGTCCGCATCCCTTCCGCCTTGGCGATGCCGAGGAAATCCGGCCACGCATCCGGATCTCCCTGCCACCAGACCGCGGGGAGGTCTTCGGAGACATAGCCCGGAAAGACAAGCAACCCTTGGCGCTCCGCGGCCGCCACCATTTCGTCCAACCGACTCGACAAGTCTGTCATGGCTCTCACCTAACGCTCCCGATCGGAAAAGAATCCGATACACTCAAAAAAATACGGGGCACCTTCCGTTACCCAGGCTGTTCAAAAAGGCCCAGATGCAAGGCGCCGCACGATCCGAGGCGCGTCATGCACCCCAGGCCACGTACACCGTCCGATCTTTGCCCAAGGAAGGTACTTTGACGAAGCCTTCGCGGCGCCCGTGCGCCACGATATCCCGCAGCAGTTCCACGTCCATGCAGCAATAATCCACCACGCGCCGTTGAAGGACGGGGTCGGCCGATCGCCACCACATCACGGCTTCGGGGCCAGAGCCCGTCTTGTCCTTACCCAAAGTGGCCCGGGCGATATCCTGGAGCCTGGCGCGAAATCCCAGCCGGCGTTCGAGGTCCTTCAGGATGTCGAGGCTCTTATCCCGAAGAAGCCGGACGTTCCCATAGGCGGCGAGCACTTCGAGGTCGAACCGGAGCCCGTTGAACGTGATGACACGGTCAAAGGCCTCCAATTCCTCGATCAGGCGCACGGCATCGCCTTCGTACCATTCGCGGAAACCGACCGGGTCGTTCCAGGTCACCGCGACAGCGAGGCCAAAGGCGCGGATGTTATTCCAGCCCCCCTGCACCTCGTTGGAGAGTCGCTGCGTCTCGACGTCCAGGTAGATCTCGGTCACGGCGAGCCCTCACGGAAGGCATCTTTATGCTAGTACGGTGGCAAGGAGAAGGGCAAGAGGGAAATAAGCGCCGAGTGCGGGGGAAGTCAACTGGTCAATTGGTCGAATCGTCAACTGGGCCTTCCGAGTTGACCAATCGACCAATCGACATTTCCTGTGTCAGTCCAAGAGTTCCTCGCCGGCGATGATGTCCTCGACGGCCAGCGTGCTCAGCAGGTAATGTCGGACTCGGTAGGTGAGGTGGTCATCCTTTTCCAGGCCGCCCGGTTTCAGGACGAGGCCGTAGCGATTCCGCGATTGCTCGGGGCCTACGATTCCGCGGACCAAATCCTCTTCCAGGCGCATGATGGACCGCTGGAAGGGGATACCCCAACCGCCTCCTCCGGCGCTCTCGAGGACCAGACGATCCCCCGGCTCGAGGCGGACAGTGACGCGGGCAGGTCCCCGTATCTCGCGCGTTCCGCTTCGCAGCGTCACGTGCAGCGCGCGGGCGTCTCCGCCCCGCATTCCTCCCCGCATGCCAATGGCCCGTCCCGGGACGAGAAGATCGACCTCGGTTCGCCCCTCGAGCAACTGCAGTTCCAGGCAGGCGCCCGATCCGCCATGGTACTGGCCGGGGCCGGCCGAATCGGGCAGGATCTGCAGGCGCAGAACCCGCACCGGCAACGCACGCTCGATGTCTTCCACGCCGTGCGTTCGATATGGTGAGAACGTCGATGTCCCGTGCGTCAGGCCATCCCCCAGGACCGATGCTCCCAGCCCACCCGGAAGCCCCAGACGCGCTCGGTATTGGGTCCCGTCGTCCCGTTGCCCGCGCAGATCCAGGAGCAGGCACGCGGCGTCCGGCGCGTGCGTCAGATGGGGGAGCGCATTCGCGAAGGCGGCTCGGACGGCATCTGCGACCATCTGCGCCCCGACGAATCTGGCCTCACCTGTCGGTTGGGAGGGCGAAGACGGTCCCGCGATGCCCTTGATGGCGACGACATCCGCCAATCCTCCGAGAACCGACAGGGTCGGCGACTCGACCGCGACCACCTCCCGCAGGGCTGCGCGAACGGCGGCGCGCGCTAGGGCGGGCGTCACGCCATGGTTCCGCGTCTCTGCGAGGGCTTCGATGTGTACCCAGGGAAGCGGCGCTTCTCGGCAAATGCGGGCGGTGAAGGGCGCCGCGCGCCCTACGATCTCCTCGGTCTCCAGCTTCCCGAGGATCCGCTGCATCGCGCGCCGCGCGCCCGCGGCCGCTACCTCTGCCAGTTCGCGAAGGCAATCGTCACCGAATCGCTCGAGGGCCTCTTCGAGGGCGCCTCGGCCGAGGCCGAGGGAGTGGAGCTGAACCGCCAAGTCCTCGCGGAATTCCGCCGGGTTGTCGGAATTCACCGCGAGGAGGGTTGCCGTCTCGTCGTGGACGCGGCCGAGGTGGCCCACACGCATCCACGGCAGGATCAACCCTTCCCGCCTCAGGTGGTCCACGGGTGCCAGGGTGGCCCGTCCGAGGCCGGGATGGCTGGCCGTCAGGGCCGCGAAGGCCACGAGACGTCCGTCCCGTACGATCGGCGTGACCAGCACCAAGTCCTCGACGCCGGCGGCGTCGCAGCTCGGGTCGTTGGTCAGATACAACTCTCCGGTAGCATAGGGGCGGTCGCTGACGTCATGGCGGCCTACCAGGCAGGCGAGCGCCTCGGCTGCGGCTTCAAGCAGCAGCGGATGGCTCTCGCGTCCACCGAGGAGGAGCGCACCGGTTACCGTGTAGAAGCCGGCCGCGGTGTTACCGTGACGGCCGATGCTGGCGGATGCGGCGGCTTGCCGGAACGTGGCGTCCATAGCCGCCGCCGCCTCTTCCAGGTGAAGACGGAGGGCCACCATTGTGCTCGACGGCGGGGGCGAGGACGGGGCGGGATTCATGCCGCAGTCTCCAAGACGAGGTTCCCCCACCGGTCCACGTGGTATGGGACGCCCGATGGCACGAAGGCGCTGGCTCCCGGAAGGACGACCAGGGCCGGGCCGCCAACCTCGCGGCCCACGGAAAGGGCCTCCACGGCTACCAGCGGCGTCCCGCCAAGAGTGGACGCGGGCACCGTGCCTTGCGCAGTAGCGTGGTGCTCCTGACGACCGTGGAATGTCGCTTCCAGGGAAGGACCGAGCGTGATCGCACTGTTCCCGCGTTCCAAGACCGCGAGAAGGCGGACGGCCCGGATGGTCTCCGCCGCCGGCCGAACACCATAGGCCTGCTGCGCAAAGGTTTGATAGCGCCGGACACGCGCGTCTTGGGGTTCGTCGGCGTCCCGGATCAGCAGGAGGTCCTCGTGAGGATTCTCGCCGCGTCGGATGATGAGCGCGAGCCGAAGACGCCCGGCGCTGTCCATCGGAAAGGCTGCGGCGCACAACTCGCGCAGACGGGCTGGCGAGAGGGCTGGCAAGCGCTCGTTGACGGCCACCAGCGCAACCTGGGCCGGCGGGCACAAGAGGCAGCCGAGCGCCGAGAACCCCGCAGCCAGGTACGGCACCACTACCCGCTTCAGGCCGAGCCGTTGCGCCACAGGCGCAGCGTGCACGGGTCCCGCTCCGCCGAAGGCGATCAGGGTGGTCCTGCCGGGCGAGATCCCGCGTGCCATCAGCTGGCCTCGGACGAAGGCTGCCATCCCGGCTTCGGCCACCTCGAGAAGCATCTTGGCCGCGTCCTTCGGCTCCATCCCGAATCCCGAACACACCTCCGCCAGCATCGCCTGCTCGGCGGCCTTGGAGTCGAGGGGCGGGAGGCCCAGATCCGCGCGGTCGCCCACCAAGCGCTCCAGCAGCAAACTGGCGTCGGTCACGGTGGGTTTTCGTCCCCCCCTGCCGAAACAAGCCGGGCCGGGAAGGGCGCCGGCGCTCTGCGGCCCGACCTGGAGACCGCCGGCGACGGACTCGTCCAGCCAGGCCAGACTCCCGCCGCCGATGCCGACGGTCTGGATGTCCACGCAGGGAACGGCGACCCGCAGCCCGAACTCCAGGGTCCGATCGGTCCGGAGCTGCGGTTGGCCGTCCTGGACGGTCGCCACGTCGAAGCTGGTTCCTCCCATGTCCGCCGTCACCGCCGAGGTCAGGCGGAGGAGTTGGCTCAGAGCCGCGCCGGCGACGGCGCCGCCGGCGGGTCCGGAGAGTATCGTCTGCACGGGTGAGCGGCGGACCTCCTCTGGCGTGAGCGATGCCCCCGCCGACTCGATGAAGCGAAAGACCGGCGACATTCCCGCCTCGGCCAGGACGCGCTCCAGTCCTGCGACGTACCTGCTCATGAGCGGTGTGAGGTAGGCAGCCAGCGCGGCGGTGGCCGTGCGCAAGCGCTCGCCGGGGAAGGGGGACACCTCGCTTCCTAGCGCCAGGGAACCGGCGGGCCACAGGCGGCGGAGAATCTCGCGGGCGCGCCGCTCGTGGGCAGCGTTACGGTCTCCATGCAGGAAGGAGATCGCCAGCGCCTCGACACCATGCTCGGCGAGTCGAGAGACGAGGCCGGCGACCTCGTCCTCGGCCAAGGGCTGGAGGACACTCCCGGAGGGATCCATCCGCTCCGAGACCTCCCAGCGCAGGTGGCGGGGAATGATCGGCTCGAAGGCGGACTGCCAGCCGCGCAGCGGCCGCCGTCCGCCGTCGCGAAGCTCCAGGAGATCCCGGAAACCCGCCGTGGTCAACAAGCCCGTGCGGGCGCCCTTCCGCTCCAGCAGGGCGTTCGTCGCCACGGTCGTCCCGTGGGCGATCTCGGCGACCTCTGCGGCCGGGGCGCCGCTCTTTCCAAGGGCGGTCGAGATGCCGGATGCAATGTCGTCGGGGGTCGTGGGCACTTTGTGGAGCGTGAGGGCACCGTCGGTCCGATCGCAGACGACTAGGTCGGTGAACGTTCCGCCGACGTCAATCCCGATGTGGTAACGGTCGCGGCTCATGCGTGCCCCCGTGAACGGGCGGGATCATACGCGGTTTTTCGCAGCCCCGCAAGTCGCAAGCCGGCTAAAGCCGCGCGAGGGCAACCACAGATTTCGCGGATGACATAAGCACTGACCAGGGGACGCCCTTAATTTAATTACTATAACTCTCACAAGGTACTTCGGCAGGGGACTTCTTGACGGGATTGAGTTATATTAATTAAATTAAGGGCGTCCCCTTCAGTCGCTGTGACCCTTTCGCACGGGGATTGGGCGACTTGGCGTGTGGCAAGTGCGGGCTCACCTCCTTCGGTGTCTTTTGCGCTTTCCAATTGCCGAATTGCCGGCGTCAACGAAGGTGGGCGACTTCGGCGTGGCGGAAGCAGGAGACGAGGTGGTCGTTCACCATCCCGACCGCCTGCATGAAGGCGTAGCAGATGGTGGGGCCGACGAAGCGGAATCCGCGTTTGAGAAGGTCCCGGCTCATGGCCTCGGCCTCGGCCGTCCGCGCCGGGACGTGGGCCGGCAAACGCCAATGATTGGTGCGCGGCCGTCCGCCGACGAAGGACCACAGGTGGGCATCGAGGCTGCCCAATTTCTTCTGGACGGCGAGTCCGGCCCGGGCGTTCGTTGTGGCGGCGGCGATCTTGAGCCGATTACGCACGATGCCGGGGTTCGCCAGCAATTGCTCCACCTTTCGGGCGCCGTACTTGGCAACGGCTTGGATCTCGAAGTTGTCGAAGGCAGTCCGGTACGCCTCCCGCTTCCTCAGGATGGTCTCCCAGCTGAGGCCGGCCTGCGCCCCTTCGAGCACGAGGAACTCGAATAGTAGCCGGTCGTCGTGCACAGGGACGCCCCACTCGGTATCGTGGTAGGCGATGGAGAGATCGGTCTTGGCCCACGGACACCGCGCGATCACGGACATCAATAATCGACTCCCCTCGTCCCCGTCTATTTCCAATCGACCAATTGACCACTCGACCTCTTGCCACGCGTTTCGCAGCACTCAGCAAACAGCGTCAAACGGTGAAACGTCGGTGCCGGTATTGCTGAGAGCTGACAGCCGATTGCTGAGCGCTATCTATCCCCGTCGCATATCGATCGTCCCTCGGATCACCGGGACCGTCGTTCCGCCAACCCGGACGGTCGCCGGCATCCCGGCGGCGTCGCGGATCACCTCGACCCACAGACGGCCCGGTCGGCCCATCTCGAGACCTTGCTCGACCAGGAAAGATATGCGGTCTTTCGGCAGGACGCCGTGGACGACCAGATAGGCTCCAAGCGGACCGACGGCCGAGCCGGTGGCAGGGTCCTCGGGGACGCCAGCCCCCGGCGCGAACATCCGCGCGTGGGCGAAGACGTCCGCCGCGGTCGTCTGCAGGCAGAACACGAAGCATCCGAGAGCGCCACAGCTCTGCAGAAGCGCATCCAGCCGGGCGACATTCGGCCGGAGGCGGCCAATGGTTTCCAGGTCGGGCAGGGGAACCATAAGGTGTGCCAGGCCGGTAGAGACAACTTGGGCGGGAAGCGTCGACCCTGCTAGGGTGGCCGCGTCCGCGCCCAGCGCCTCGGCAATCGGGCTCCAGTCCCGCAACACGAGGCCGAAGGTCGGCTTGCCCTGGGTCATGATTACCCGGCCCGGTCTGCCATCCGCTACCTCGATCTCCAGCGGGAGGGTGCCGATGCCGACCTGCTGATGGATGCGCGTCACCGGCTCCCGAAGAGGAAACCGCCCGGCGGAGGCCATAACGTAAGCGGTCCCGATGCTGGGATGCCCGGCGAAGGGGATTTCTTGGGCCGGCGTGAATATCCGCATCCAGTACGCGGCCTGCGGATCCGTCGGCGGGAGGACGAAGGTGGTCTCGGACAGATTCATCTCCCGCGCGATGGCCTGCATCTGCTCCGTGGAGAGGCCGGTACCGTCCGGCACGACGCACAGCGGGTTGCCGGAAAATGGACTATTCGTGAACACGTCCACCTGTTCAAAAGCTATTTGCATTGCTTCCTCCGCATGAGTGCATCTCGACGGCTGCGGAACAAATGAAAGAACACTCGCCGGTTATTTCAGGTGGAACAGTCTCGCGGCAAGATCATCGCGGGATCTCTCGAAGTGTTGTGCGATATTGGCCAGAACGGAGGCCGGCGTGCCAATGTGAAGAGGACCGTGCAGCGGGCTCGTGTTGCGGTGTTCGCGGTGCTCCAACGTGGTGAGGCGAAAATCACAGCCGGTCCATCCCGTTACCTGGTATCCGAGCGCCCGCAGCGCGCTAACGAGATCCTGGTCAGAGAGATCACGGGGACGTCTCACACCGCGATGACTTCCTCGCGGACGAAGTGCAGCCTAATGACTCTTGGTGCTTGCCCCTCGTCGAAGTGGCATCGCACAGTATCGCGAACCTGATCTGGAAGATCGTCGAGAGTATCGCCTTGCGTGAAGATCGGCGCGTTGAGGGCACGGGCTGTAAATCCACCCTCGGGCGCTTCCTCAACGACGCACATCAACTCGCCCATCGTTCACCTCCAAAAGACCTTTGACGGTGCCCCATTCTGGCCGAACTCGTCGGATTTGGCAAGCAACTCGGGGAGCCCGGGACACATCCTCGCGGCTGCTAGGAAAGCATTCCTATTGCTTGGCGGACTCCCACCTGAAGAATACGGGAGAGGTGCGCGCTGACGCCGTCTACCAGGTCCGGCGACGCGGCCAGGTCCTCGCCCCAGAAATCGGTTCGCGCGAGGATAGCCCGACAGAGCGCGATCGTGTCGGGATCTCGCGCATATGTGCGCCACTGATCGGCAAATGTTTCCAGGACTGGCGCATCATCCTTCACCGCATACGGCTCGTTCGCTCGCGCGCCCACCAGGGCGCCGTCCCGGATCTGCGTGCCTCGGTAGAAGGCGAGGAGCGCGGCTAGCGAGAAGGTGAGCGCAGGCGGGATGCGGCGACGGGCGGTCCGGAATTCGAGGAGAGAGGGTAAGACACGCACGCGATACTTCGACACGGAGTTCAGCGCGATGCTGATCAGGTTGTGCTTGATGAACGGGTTGGCAAGGCGCTCCATGACTTCCTCGGCGAAAACGCGCGTCTCTTGTGCCGGCATTGGAAGTAGCGGCAGGATCTCGTCGAAGACGCCCCGGCGGACGTAGGCGCCGAGGACGGGGTCCTCGATGCACTCGCGGACCGTGTCCAAGCCTGCCAGGTAGGCGGCGAGAGCCATCATGGTGTGGGCGCCGTTCAGGATGCGCACTTTGCGCGTGCGGAAAGGCTGCAGGTCGGAGGTCCAGACGACGTTGAGGCCGGCCTGCGTCAGCGGCAGTTCCTCCGCGATCTCGGCATCGCCCTCGATCACCCAGACATGGAAGATCTCCCCCGTGGTGAGGAGGCGATCCTCGTAGCCGAGCTGCTCGGCGAGCGCGGAGGCCTCTTCGTGCGGGTAGCCTGGCACGATGCGATCCACCAGCGTGTTGAGGAAGTGGTTGTGCTCGGACACCCAGCCCGTGAACTCCGGCCCGAATTTCCACGCCGCGGCATGGCGAAGAACGCACGAGCGCAGCTGTTCGCCGTTCCTGTCGATCAGCTCGCACGGCAGGAAGACGATCCCCTTGCCTGGATCGCCGCGGAAGCGGTCAAAGCGTCGGCGGAGAAATGCGGTGACCTTTGCGGGAAAAGAGGCCGGGCAGCCATGGGTCGGATGCGGCTCATCCACGTACGCGATGCCGGCTTCGGTGGTGTTGGAGACCGCGAAGCGCAGCTCCGGCTGCTCGGCGACGGCCACGAACCCGTTCCAGTCCCGGTAGGGGTCTATCCCGCGACTGATGGCCGTGATGACCTGGCGCTGCTCGACCACCCGTCCGCCCTGGAGACCGCGCAGGATCAGGGTGTACAGGCCGTCCTGCGCGTTGAGCACGTCCACCGTGCCGCGCTCGATGGGCTGGACGACCACCGCACTTCCGCCGAACAGGCCGCGCCCGTTCATGGCGTCGATCATCCAGTCCGCAAAGGATCGGAGGAAGTTTCCCTCGCCGAACTGCACGACCCGCTCTGGCACCGCCGCGAGGCTTCCGATCGAGACACCGGGGTGCCCCCAAACGGCGGCAATGGCCTGACGGTTCAGTCGCATGTGCGTGACCACCTTTTCGGGGGCGCCCTGGCTACAGGATAGCAACGGGCGGATCTGGCCGGAATCGACTTACCCGACCAGGGCCTTTCGATACAGCGCGACAACGTCCTGCCGCGTCGGGCGGCGCGGGTTCAGGGCGATGCCGAGCGTGGCCTTCATGGCGCCGTCGGCCATGGACTCCACCAGGGCGTCGGTGACGCCGACCTCGCGAAGGCTCCGCGGAATACCCACGTCGTCGGCCAGTTCTCGCACGGCATCCACCGCCAGCCGGGCGGCCTCGATGGGCGGCAACCCCGCAGTGTCTTCTCCCAGCGCCGCGGCGATGTCGGCGTGCTTCTCGGGACATCCAATGAGGTTGAACTCCATCACGTAGCGCACCAGGATGGCGTTGGCGATGCCGTGTGGAACCTGTGCGTGTCCGGTGACGGCGTGGGACATCGCGTGGACCAAGGTTGTGCGCGTGTTGTTGAAGGCCAGCCCCGCCAACAGGCTGGCCATGGCCATCCCCGCGAGTTCGGCCGGGTTGCCGTTGGCCACCGCGGGCCGGAGGTGCCGGGCGATCATCTCGATCGCGTGCAGGCTGAAGGCATCCGACAGCGGTTGTGCCGCCTGGCTCGTGTAGGATTCGATGGCATGGCAGAGGGCGTCCATGCCCGTCGACGCCACCATCTTGCTCGGCAGTTTGGCGAGGAGGGATGGGTCCACGATGGCGACCTTCGGGATGTTGTGAGGGCTCCCAATGCCCATCTTGAAATGCGCCGCGGTGTCGGTCACGACGGCGAACTGGGTGACCTCCGAGCCGGTGCCGCAGGTGGTGGGGATGGCCACCAGCGGCGGGAGCGGCTGCTTGATCTTGTCAGCGCCGAAGTACTCGCGGATGTCCCCGCCGTTGGTCGCGAGGAGCCCGATGGCCTTGGCGGCGTCCATGGGGCTTCCCCCGCCGACCGCGACCAGGCCGTCGCAGCGCTGCGTGGAGTAGAGGGCAAGTCCCTTGTGGACCGTCTCGATACTGGGGTTCGGCTCCACCTCGCCGAAGAGGGTCCATTTCACGCCGGACGCATCCAGAGCCTTGGTCACGAGCCCCGGAATCTCGGTCTGCACAAGCCCGCTATCGGTGACCACCAGGGCGTGCGAGATGCCGAGGCGTAGCGCCTCGGTCCCGACCTGCTGGGCCGTTCCGATGCCGAAGAGAATACGCGTGGGAAGGTGAAGGGCGTACGTCTTGCTGATGTCCATGCGATGTGACCTCCGTGGGCAGGATGACGAGTAGCTGCTTGCCGCGCAAAGACAGGAGAGACGCTATCGCTTGGCCAGGGGCGATGTCAAGAAGGAAGCGCCGGGCACGAAAAAACGGGGGGTCGGACGAGCCGACCCCCCCGCGTGAAATCCGAGCAAACCGCCGACTACTTCTCGCCCATCTCTTTGACTTTCACCTTGCCCTTCAGGTTGGCGTGCGCCGCCGCCAGCTTGGCCACCGGGATCCGGTAGGGCGAACAGCTCACGTAGTCCAGGCCGATCTCGTGGCAGAAGATGACCGACGCCGGGTCGCCGCCGTGCTCGCCGCAGATGCCCAGCTCCAGGTCTTTGCGGACCTTGCGGCCCCGCTCCACACCCATGCGCATCATCTCGCCGACCCCCTCTTGATCAATGCTGACGAAGGGGTCCTCCTTGTAGATCTTCCGATCCACGTAGCCGGGGAGGAACTTGCCCGCGTCGTCGCGGGAGAGAGCCAGGACGGTCTGCGTGAGGTCGTTGGTCCCGAAGGAGAAGAATTCCGCCTGGGACGCGATCTCCCCCGCAGCGAGGCAGGCCCGCGGGATCTCGATCATGGTGCCGATCATGTACCGCACCTTCACCCCGTACTTCTTCTGGGTCTCCTTGGCCACCCGCTCGACGACGTCCTTCTGCATCTGGAACTCGGCGAGCGTGCCCACCAGCGGGATCATGACCTCGGGGAACGGGTTCTTCCCCTCCTTGCGCAGCTCGCAGGCGGCCTCGAAGATGGCCTGGGCCTGCATCTCGGTAATCTCGGGGTATTCGAGGCCGAGGCGACAGCCGCGGAAGCCCAGCATGGGGTTGAACTCGTGCAGGCTGTCCGTCTTGGCCTTGATCCGCTCGACCGGAATGCCGATCTTCTGCGAGAGGTCCCGCATGTCCTCCTCGGTCTTGGGCAGGAACTCGTGCAGCGGCGGGTCCAGGGTGCGGATGGTCACGGGCAGATTCCCCATGATGCCCAGGATGCCCTTGAAGTCCTGCTTCTGCATGGGCAGGAGCTTCGCCAGGGCCTTTTTGCGGCCCTCCAGGTCGGAGGCCAGGATCATCTC
>Ga0316617_100000234_pt1 | contig 13343 bp, 14 predicted proteins | sample OWC_Aug_M1_C1_D2_FD_207801 | JGI IMG/M metagenome (GOLD analysis project Ga0316617, IMG submission 207801) | Wetland soil microbial communities from Old Woman Creek delta, Ohio, United States - OWC_Aug_M1_C1_D2_B | ecosystem: Environmental > Terrestrial > Soil > Wetlands | place: USA: Ohio... | reverse complement strand
CGCGCGGGGTTGCCGCCCTCGGGTATACGCTGCAGACGCCGACGGAGGACCGCTACCTGATGCGCCGCGCCGAGTTGCTGGACCGGATCGACGTCCTCTTGGGCGGCCGGGTGGCAGAAGAGATCGTCTTCGGGGACATCTCCACCGGGGCCCAGAACGACCTGCAGCGCGTGACGGACCTGGCGCGGCACATGGTGACGCAGTACGGGATGAGCGAGACGCTGGGCCTGGTCACCTTCGAGGAGCCACGCACCAACCCGTTCCTGAACGTCGGTGGGTCCGGGCGGAGCCGTGAGTACAGCGAGAAGACCGCCCAGGCGATCGACGACGAGGTCCGCACCATCGTGGCGGACGCCCGGGAGCGCGTGCGCGAAACCCTCACCAAGCGCCGCGCCGCTCTGGATGCCATGGCGACGCTCCTCCTGGAGAAGGAGGTGATCGACCGGCAGGGCCTGGAGGCGTTGCTGGCGAAGCATCCGGCGTGAGCACGGACCCCTCGCCGCAAGAGGCACAAAGGGTAAGAGGAGGACCATGGCTGAGGTGAACGCGTCGATCCTCCAACTCAAAGTGGTTCTGCGCAGCACGCGTCCGCCGGTCTGGCGGCGCGACCTGGTTCCGAGTAATGTCACGCTGGAGCGCCTCCACCATATCCTCCAAGAATTCCGGGGACACCATACTGAACTCCCCGGGTGAGTCTGGAACGGATCTTCAACCGTTGGCAATGAGGCCAATGGATCGCCGCTCCCCCGCTCCGTATGCATACCTCGTCGTCTCGGATAAAGAACTCACATCGATTTCCGCAAAGGTGCTCCGAGGCCCCGTGAGACCTTCGGCGTGGTGGGGGCGGCCATTCTATAATGCGTCACAAGTTGGCCGGGCAGGAGGCCGACGCTTACGCGTACTCAATGCGTGGGGGGAGTCATGGACTGGCGAGAACGGATCGTAGTTGACCCCACAGTCCTTGTCGGGAAACCGGTCGTCAAGGGGACGCGCATCGCGGTGGAGTTCGTGATCGATCTCCTGGGACGCGGATGGACCACGGAGGAGATCCTCAAGGAATACGATCATCTGAGCGCACAGGAAATCCGCGCGTGCCTCGCATATGCCAGCGAGATTTTGAAGGCCGAGCAAGTTCACCTCCTACCCGCGTGACCACGCTGGCACGGCCATGCGACTTCTCGCGAATGAGAATCTCTCCCGCTCCGTGATTCAAGATTCGCGACGACGCGGACACGACGCCCGTCGGTCAAGGAGGCGATGCGCGCGGCCGCCGCCGCCGCGATCCTTGCCCGCGCTCAGGCCGAGCACCGGATCCTCGTAACCCACGACAAAGAGTTCGGAGAGCTGGCCTTCCGCTACGGGTTGCCAGCCGACTGTGGGGTGATCTTGCTCCGGCTCACCGGGCCAAGCGCCGACGCGGACAACCGACGGGCGGTGGAAGCACTCTTGAGCGATGTGGAGTTCGGAAGGCATTTCAGCGTCGTGACGGACGACCGGATCCGGACCCGCCGGCTTCCCGCTGCCACTCGCCCCAACCCATCAACTCGTTGAACCGCAGAGCCATAGCCTTGAAGGCCTCGTGTCTTGTGCGTCTCGAGACTCCACGGGTAGCCTATACAGCTCGATGAAAAAAGTGATCAGTCATCTACCGAGTGGGGGAGACCCAGTGGCACAACCATATACTCCAAAGCAGGGCCAGTATCTGGCGTTCATCCACCACTACATCCAGGTGAACGGGCAGCCGCCTGCCGAGGCCGATATCCAGCGATTCTTTCGTGTCTCTCCTCCGACGATCCACCAGATGATCTTGAATCTGGAGGCCAAGGGACTTCTCGCCCGAACGCCCGGCAAGCCGCGTTCCCTCCGGGTCCTCGTGCAGTCCGGGAAGTTGCCCGAACTGACGTCACCCGGAGCGTCGCTCCCGGACCACCGCGCCAAAGGAGAGGCCGGAGCGCCTGAAGCAGGGACCACAAAGAAACGGGGGCCGAAAGCGGAACAGCGCAGTCCTCCTCTGCAACAGCTCAAGGATGGAGAGGCGGCCGCACTCTTTCGCTCCCTCTTGATGAAGCACCCCGAGTTGTCGGCGGAGGCCGAGACGTTGGCCGCATCCGTCATTGGAGATGTGGCGATGGAAGACATCGCGCAAGAGGCGGAAGATGCTGTGCGGGCCCTCGATCTGGACGACCTCAACTCTCGTGCTGGCTCCCATTCGTATGGCTACGTCGAGCCGACGGAAGCCGCCTGGGAATTGGTCGAAGAAGCCGTGATGCCGCTTATCGGGGATATCCAGCGACGACTCGACGCCGGTCAACCCGACGCCGCCTTGGCGACTTGCGCCGGCATCGTCTTGGGGCTCTATCGCGTGCGGCACGACGCGAACGACGGATGTCTTGGCTGGGCGCCGGATGCCCCCGCCGAGATGGCGGGCGAGGCGGTCTGCACTTTGAGAAAGGCTTTGCGCAAAATGGGGGCGCCGAGGATCGCCGGCCAATCCTGCGACACGCTGCCCGCAGTCCTGCGCGACGCCGCGTCGGAATGGGTGGACATGCTGGAGCGCTGCTGGCGGAAGCCTTCTTGAACGGTACGGTCCGGCGGTGCGCCTACTTAGCCGGCGTGCCGGGGACACCATACTGAATGCCATCAGCGAGTCCGGAGCGAAATACTCTCTGGGGAAGACTGGGGCGATAGCGGCCGTGGAGGCGAAACTCGATTGACTCCTTCCCGCCTCGAGGGCCAGCGTGCAGCCGGATCGGCATTTTGTGGATGAGTCTGGTACCCGCAGAATCGCCCGTCGTTATACCGAAATTCTGCTTGGGGCGAGTCGGCCCCTGCGGTAGACTGCTGGTGTGGAGGGAGCGTGGCCGGGCGAAGCTGGGATGGGGACCGGCAGTGACGATCACCGCGGAGGAGGCAGTTATGTACGCTCGAATCGTCGTGGACCCAGGCATTCTGGGCGGGAAGCCCATCGTGAAGGGGACCCGCATCAGCGTGGAGTTCCTGCTCGAGCTGTTTGCCTCCGGGGCGACGAGAGATGATGTCCTAAAGGCGTACCCGCATCTGACAGCAGACGACATCGAAGAGGCGCTCCGGTACGCAGCGGAGGCGCTCAAGTACGACCAGGTAATTCCGTTGGCCGGGCAACGGGCGTGAAGCTCTCGGATTGCGGGTGGCTCACGGATGAGAGTGTCCATCCCGAGGTCATCGCCCACTTGCGCTCCAAGGGGCTCGATGCCCTGGATGTCAAAGAGCAGGGATGGCGTGGCCGGTCGGACCGCGAACTTCTGGACGAGGCGTACCGCCTCGGGCGGGTCGTCCTGACGCACGACGGAGACTTTGGGACACTGGCGTTGCTTGATCGGCGACCTGTCGTCGGTATCGTGCGGATCCGCCCCGGTCATATTCGCTTTGAGATCACCATCCGGGCCGTTGAACAACTCCTCGCCCTCTCACTCGATCCATCGTCGCCCTTCCTGATCGTCGTGCAGGGTAACCAAGTCCGGCTTCGGACCTGGCGTTAGTCCGTCTTGACGGATGCGCCGGAGTTCGCAGGCCAATCATGTGACAGGCTGCCGACCGTCCTACGCGACACCGCACCGGAATGGCGCGACATGCTGGAGCGCTGCCGGCAAAACCCTTCTTGAGTCAAAGGGCGCGACGAAACGTTTGACTGGAACGAGGACCGGGATGAGAACCACAGCCATGCGGACGGCGGAGCGACGGAAACGGCAGCGGGCGCGACAGCGCGCGAAGAAGCGGCGGGCGTCGGGACCGTTCGCGGATCGGCCACAGTGGTGGCGTGATGGCCTCGCGAACACGCCCACCGGAGAGATCGTGGCCACGCTGGCCGGCCTGAACATCCACACGGACGAAACCCGATTCCGGGAGATGGCGTCCGCGCACGGGTCGCCCGACGCGCTGGCTGACGTCTGGGAGGCAGGATCCACCGCCACCGACATCTGGGAAGACTACGTCTGGATGGCGGCGGTGACCCTCTGGGAGCGCTGGACGCCGGACCTCTTCTGCGTTGATCTGTTCGTTGATCAACATTTGCCCCTGGACGCCTTTCGCGACGACGCCCCGGCGAATCGCGAGGAGGCCGAGCGACACTGGGCGATGGCCCAGGCCGTCATGGATCTCGTCGCGCCCCGGGCCGGCGAGCCCCGCCCCGATCTCCTCGACGAGTTGACCGAGCGCTCCACGGTGGATGTCGGGTGGTGGCTCGGCGAGCTTCCCTTCGCCCTGGCGCGCTTCGGCATGGTGGACGAGGCAGCCGAACTGTGCGCTCGGATGGCGGCGGTCCGCGAGGTCGAGTATTTTCTCGGCGACCGCGCGGTGATTCTTGCCGAGGCCGGCAGGAGAGACGAGGCGCTCCGCCAGGTCGAGAAGAACCTGGCCCGCTTCCCGGACGACGCGTGGGTTCGCATCAAGGCCGGCGATGTGTATCGGGAGCTCGGCGACGCGGCCGCGGCCGAGGCAGCCTACCGACACGCCCTGGCCATGAGTGACGCCGACGAGCCGAGCTTCGACCGGGACGGCGCCGTGGAGCGGCTCATTTGCATCCTCGATGAAACGGGCCGGACCGAAGAGGCCAATGCCCTCATCGAGTCCGAGAAAGCGCGCGCCGTTGAACCGGGAAGAGTCGGCGACGCTTCCGAGGGCGAGGATGCCGAGGACCCCAAATGGCTGAACGCGGCTCCGTCACCGGACTACGTTCCTTCCGCGTCGGGGGCGAGCCCCGGCACGATGGTCCGCCGAGAGCCGAAGGTTGGGCGGAACGACCCGTGCCCCTGCGGGAGCGGCAAGAAGTTCAAGCGCTGCTGCGGATCGTAGGCCCTGTAGCTCCGACCGCCCATGGTCGGGCCGCTCGTGCGCCTCATCATCAGGACCGAGGTGGGATCCGGCACCCAGCCAAAGACGAGCGCGCCCAAAAATCAACCACAGAATGGCCGGGAGGGGTGTCGCCACACAGAGAAATGGCTTGACCCTGGGCGTTGAGCATGGCATAACCCCCCACAGACAATCACGAGCGATGGAGTTCGCTGGTCCCCGCCCCCGGGCGGGGTGATAACTCCTACTGGCAATGCCGGTAGGAGTTTTTTGTTCGAGCGCGAGGCGACGTTCGCCACGAGAACAGGATCGGCGCATGGGTCGTCGCGGCCGCAAAACCCCCGCAAAATTCCTCACGTACTTTCAGCTGCTCGACGCGTTCACCGAGCCGGGGTGTCCGGTCTGCTCCATCGTGGAACATGGAGCGCTGAAGGCGCTGGACGGCTTGCTGTACGAGCAGGTCAACGACCCCGTCACCCGCAAACGGTTGGCCGAGTCGCACGGCTTCTGCAACTGGCACGCGTGGATGCTGCCGCGGACTCCCGGCAGCGCCCTGGGGGCGGCCCTGATCTACCGACACCTGTTGCAGAACACCCTCGACCGCCTCCCGGCACCTCGCCAGGCCGCGGATTCCGACAAGCCGAGTTCCACGCTGCGCAATCGTGTGCTCGGTGGTCGCGCCACGCCGCCGGCGCTCCTGGTCTGGCGACGCACGAAGTCACATTGCTCCCTGTGCACGATGGCCCAGCGCGTCGAGCGCGACGCGCTCGCCGCCGTCCTCGATTTCGTCAGCGAGCCGGAGTTCTCGGAGGCCTTCGCCCGATCCGCCGGCCTGTGCCTGCCCCACCTTTCGCTGTCGTTGGAGATGGGCGCGGAGCACCCCAACCACGCGCTCTTGCTGGGCAAGCATCGCGTGCGGTGGGAGGACCTGCGCTGGGAGCTGGACGAGTTCGTGAGGAAGTTCGATTACCGCTACGCGGACGAAGCCAGGGGTCGGGAAGGGAGCAGTTGGAGCCGGGCCCTGGAGATGTTCGTCGGGCGCGCCGGAGTCTTCGGCCCCGACCGCGCAAGGGCTGCCTCGGAACCGCCCGCACCGCCTGATGTCGCGCCGGATGACGGCGCCCAGGGGTCCGACCAAGCATCCGAGGACGATCCTCCGTCGGTCGAGCAACTCCGCTTCGAGAACGAGAAGTTGAGGCGGCGCGTTGACGACCTTCTGGCCCAGCGTGAGGAGGATCGCCACGCCCACCTGGCGCTGGAATTTGAGGTGTGCGCGCTTACGTCGGAACTGAAGGCCGCGCGGCTGGGGCTGGACGCGGGCACCCCCGCCGAGGCCGCTCGGGAGAGGAACACCCCTCCGACCGACCGGTAGTTCCTCGCGCTGCGGCGCGACGGCACGACAGGGGAGGCTTGATGGAGAACTTGTGGATTGCCATGATCATGGGGGCCCTGATCCTCGTGGCAAGCATGGCGTCAGTCGAGTTGGGGATCTCGGTGGCCCTGATCGAGATCGTGCTGGGTGTCGCCGCAGGCAACTGGCTCGGTCTGCACACCACGCCCTGGATCGATTTCCTGGCGAGCTTTACCAGTATCGTCCTGACGTTCCTGGCGGGGGCCGAAGTCGACCCCGACTTGATGCGGGAGCGGCTGAAGGAGAGCTGCTGGATCGGCGGGATCTCGTTCTTGGCGCCCTTCCTGGGCGCTTGGTTGGCGGCGCATTACCTCTTCGGGTGGAGCTGGCAAGCTTCGCAGATCTGCGGCGTCGCCCTCTCCACAACGTCCCTGGCCGTCGTGTACGCCATCCTGGTGGAAACCGGCCTGACCCACACCGCGCTGGGGAAGATCATCATGGCCTCCACCTTCGTGACGGACTTCGGCACCGCCCTGGCTCTGAGCGTGCTTTTCGTCCGGCCGACCTGGTGGCTTATGCCGTTTGTGCTCGTCTCCGTCGCGCTCATTATTTTCATGCCGCGGCTGCAGCCGTGGTTCTTTCCGCGGTACGGCGGGCGAGTCATCGAGCCGGAGATCAAGGGTGCCTTTGCGGCGCTCTTCGTGCTCATGTATTTCGCCGAGCGCGCGGAGAGCCACGCCGTCTTTCCGGCCTTCGTCCTCGGCCTGGCGGTCGCGAAAGTCCTGCAGGCCAACCGGGAGCAGCAGCGACGTTTCCGCGTGGTCGCGTTCGCGCTGCTCACGCCGTTCTTCTTCATCAAATCCGGCATGAACGTGTCCCTGACGGCGGTCTGGAGCAACCTTGGTCTGATGCTGGCACTCTTGGGCGTGAAGCTTGCGACCAAGGCGGTCGGAGTCTATCCGGCCGCCAAACGGTACCTGCCCGAGGGGGCGACGTACACGACGCTGTTGATGAGCACCGGGCTGACCTTCGGCACCATTTCGTCCCTGTACGGCCTGAATGCCGGACTGCTCACGAAGGACCAGTTCTCGGTGCTGGTCACAGTGGTGGTGCTGAGCGCCGTGGTACCGACGTGGATCGCCCAGCGGTTCTTCCAACCGTCCGCGGAGCCGGCCCATCCGCCGAAGTCGGCGGCTGGCGCTCCCCGGGTCGAGACGGCACGCCGGATCGGCGTGCCGGTGGGGGAGGAATGAGATGACGAAAGAGCGTGATCCCGATGCGGTCTTCCACAAGATCCTCCTTGCGTACGACGGCTCCCCAGGGTCGCGGAAGGCGCTGCAGGTCGCGGTGCGGCTGGCGGACCACGTGGATGCCGAACTGCACTGCATCTGCGTCGAGGAGAAGCTCCCCCACTACGCGGCCACCTTGGGCGAGGTCGACGAGGCCAAGGCCGAGCGCGACGCCTATTTCGAAAAGCTGATTAAGGAGGCGCGCCAGACGGCGTGGGACCTTGCAGAGATCGACCTGCAGTGCCGGGTGGTCCCGGGCCACGAGGTGGAGGCGATCGTGACGGCCGCGCGCGAGGGGAAATTCGAACTGCTCGTGGTGGGGTTCGTGGGCCACTCCAACATCTTTGGCCGCGTCATGGGGAGCACGACGCAGAACCTGAGCCGTCTCGCCCCCTGCACGGTCATGATCGTGAAATGAGCCTGGGATGGCGACGCTACTTGTCATTTCGGACATCCACGGAAACTGGCCGGCACTGCAGGCGATCCGCGAGGAGGCGGATGCCGTGGTGTGCCTGGGCGACATCGTCTCGTACGGCCCCTTCCCGCGGGAATGCGTGGCGTGGGTCAGCGCGCGCGCGGCTTACGTGATTCGCGGGAACCACGACACCGCCCTGAGCCACGGGGGCGACTCCGGAGCTGCAGCCCACAAGCGGGAACTGGCCCTGGCGACGCTCGCGCAGCACCGGCTGCAGCTCTCGGCTGACGAGCTGGCCTGGCTGCGCGACCTTCCAACGGAGGCGGCCTTTCGCCTCGACGACTACCGCTTCCACGCGGTCCACGCTGCGCCGACGGATCACCTCTTCAGCTATCGGATCACGCCGGACCTTGCCGACGAGGAGTTGAAGAAGGAGGTGGCGGACGTGCGGGCCGATATCGTGCTCCTCGGGCACACCCACCTGCCGATGAGTCGAGGCGCCTGGACCAAGGTGGTGCTGAACCCGGGAAGCGTCGGGCAGCCCCTGGATGGCGACCCCCGGGCAAGCTACGCCGTCGTCCGGGATGGGATGGCGGAGATTCGGCGAGTGTCGTACGACATCGAGGCGACCATAGCGGGGATTCGGGAAATGGGGTTGGCGGACGACGCGACGGAGGCCCTGGTCACCATTCTCCGCACCGGTCGAAGCGTGGAGCCGCGGTAGCCTCGGGCAGGAGCGCCTGGAGCGGGAGCCGGCATGCGACACCCGGTGCCAACCATTCGTGAGCAGCTTCGGAAGCTGCTGGAGTCGCGCGCACCGCTGGCGGCGACGCGGCTCGCGACTCACCCCGACGAGTACGTCGTCTTGACCTTGGCTCCCCACACGGCCGCGCGGCTTCGCGACCGGGGCGGCTCGGCGATCTGGGAGACGAAGGTCTACGTTGTGCGACCGCCCAGGTTCGGCATCGGGGCGGAGCCGCACTACGCGGTGTTGGACACGGATCGCGCCGCCGCGCTCGTCCGTCACGAGACGCTCCTCCGGCGCCTGGAGCGCGGAGACTTCCCGCAGGAGACCTCGCGGGAAATTCTGCAGGCGGTCTGCCCTTCGATCGCCCACGCGACGCAGATGTTCCGCCACAGCGATCCCCGCGCGGCCGTGGCGGCGCTGGAGGCGGCCCTCCACGGGGCAGGCCGCCTCGACACCATCCGCCGCTTCCTCCATCTCTACGCCGAACTCTTCTTGATGCGGGCGATCGCCATCGAGAGGAACGACACCCTGGCCGCCACGGTGGCCTATCGGGAACTTATCGCCCTGTATACCAAGCACCCCCTACACCACCCGGACACCCTGCGCGCCGTGGCGCGGGCGCGGGAAGCGGTCGAGAGATTGACGCCCGTACCGTTTGGTCAACGATCTGCGGGACCGGACTCCGAGGAATGGTCTGGGTAAGATTTGGGACGAAAGGATTGTCTCGCGCCCGCGAGAAGGCAGCGGCACATGGAAAACGGCGAAGGGGTCGTCCCGGCCGGGCCGCCGTCCGGCGAGGCCCCCGGCGCGGCGCCTGCCTCCCCGTTGGACCCGGTTCGGGCATATTTCGATCTGCGTGACGCGCTGGCCGAGCCAGGGTGTCCCGTGTGTACCCGAGTGCTTTGTGCCGGCCGCGAGGCGATCATGACGCTGGGTGCCAGCATGGCACTGGCGGCACAGACGCGGAAGGGGTCCCCGCCGTTTCCGGGGCTCTGCAACGCTCACACGCATGGACTCAAAGAGGTGGCGCCCACCGCGACCGGTCTGGGCGACGCGTACGAACGCGCGCTCCGGTTCCGGATCGAGGCGCTGGAGCGCGCGCGCTCGCGCATTGAGGGTGCGCCGCAGCGCTCCTGGTTGGCGAGGGCATGGGCATGGCGGCCCCCGCGGCGTTGGAGGCGCCGGTGTCCGGCCTGCCGGACGGCCGAGGCCACGGAGCGGCGCGACCTCCGGCTCCTGCTGGACCTCATCACGGACATGGAGTTCGCCCGGGCGTTCGAAACGTCCCGCGGACTCTGCCTGCCGCATCTCAACCTGGTGCGACGTTTGGCCCCGGTCCATCCCAACCTCCCCCGCCTGCTGGAGGTCCACATCCCGAAGGTCAAACACCTCCAGGCCGATTTCCAGGATTTCCTCCGTCGCGCCAAAGCGCCCGTGCCGACCTTGGCGCCGGGGGAGGCCGAAGCCGTCTGGGCGCGAACGCTGGAGTGGACAGAGGGAAAGGCGGCGGTGTTTGGCCCGGAACGCGACCTCGCCCGGCAGGGCATGGGCTGGCGTCGCCTGGTCGCGTTCGCCCGGCGGGCAGGTGCCGCGTGTTCCAGATCGGTCAGCAACGATGGCGAGCAGGGCCGGATGAGCGAGTTGCATCGTCTCGCGTTGGAGAACGAGAAGCTGCAACGGCGCCTCGCCGAGGTGAGCCGCGAGTGGGCGGAAGAGAGCGCACGCCGCGCGGCCCTCCAGTACCAGGTCCACAAGCTGAGCGAGGACGTGAAGGTCTTGGAATTGAACGTGGCCGGAGCCCGGGGGGGAGCGCAGTCAGGAGAGATCCAGGCGGCGCGCCTCCGCAAAGAGATCGCGACTCTGCAGCGTCAGGCTGAACGGCTACAGTCGCGGCGCGCAGACGTGCAGGGCCAGGGGGGGTAGCCATGAGCACGAACGCAGCATTCACCAACGATCCGAGCTAAGGAGGAACACATGGCGAAACAGATTGCAGCGATTCACGCTCTGGAGATCCTCGACTCACGCGGGAATCCCACCGTTCGGGTGTGCGTGCGACTGGAGAACGGAGTGGTGGCTTCGGCGTCTGTTCCCTCCGGAGCCTCGACTGGCGAGAACGAGGCGCTGGAGCTTCGTGACGGGGACAAGAAACGGTATGGCGGGAAAGGCGTCGTCAAGGCAGTCGCGAATGTCAACGAGATCATCGGGTCAAAGCTCAAGGGAATGGACCCCAGCCGCCAAGCGGAGATCGACCGCCTCATGATCGAACTGGACGGTACGCCCACCAAGGCGAAGCTGGGGGCGAACGCGATCCTGGGGGTCTCGATGGCCGTCGCGCGCGCCGCCGCGGCGAGCACCGGCCTCCCGCTCTACGCCTATCTGGGCGGGCCGGGGGCCGTGCGGCTGCCCGTCCCGATGATGAACATCCTGAACGGGGGCAAGCACGCCGATAACAGTGTGGACTTCCAGGAGTTCATGGTGATGCCCGTCGGCGCGCCGACGTTCGCCGAGGCGCTCCGGTACGGCGCAGAGACATTCCACGCGCTGAGGGGGATCCTGCACAAGAAGGGCTACGCGACCAGCGTCGGCGACGAAGGCGGCTTCGCGCCGAACCTCCAGAGCAACGACGAAGCATGCGAGGTGATCATCCAGGCGATCGAAGCAGCCGGCTACAAGCCGGGCAAGGATGTCGCCATCGCCCTCGACCCGGCGGCCAGCTCCTTCTACGAAGGCGGCGCGTACGTCCTGGCGAAGTCGGGGCAAGGAAAGAAATCCAGTGCCGAAATGACGGCGCTCTACAAGTCCTGGACCGAGAAGTACCCCATCGTGTCCCTCGAGGACGGGTTAGCCGAGAACGACTGGGCGGGGTTCCGCGAGCACACGGCCGTCTTGGGCGAGAAGATCCAGATTGTCGGTGACGACATTTACGTCACGAACACGCAGTTCATCGCGCGCGGCATCCAGGAGCGCACAACGAATGCGGTCCTGATCAAGCTCAACCAGATCGGCACCGTGACCGAAACCATCCAGGCGATCGAGATGTGCCGAAAGGCGGGCTGGGGCTACGTGATCTCGCACCGCTCGGGCGAGACGGAGGATGCGTTCATCGCCGACTTCGCGGTGGCCATGGGCGGCGGTCAGATCAAGACCGGCTCCGCGTGCCGCAGCGAGCGGATCGCGAAGTATAACCGGCTGATCGAGATCGAGGCGGAGTTGGGAAAGTCCGCGGCCTTCGAACGATGACCGGGCGAGGGGCGAGGCCATGAGGCAAAACGAGACGCGCCTGCAAACAATTAGTCGGCTGTGCACCACCTTTGGGATCGAACCCCTGGGACCACGGCTGCGGGCCGCCCTGGACGTCGTCCGCGGAGACGGCGTGGTGGATGTCGCGGTCTTGGGCCAGTTCAAGGCCGGCAAGAGCTCGTTTCTGAACAGCCTCATCGGGCGCGAAATCGTGCCGGTGGATGTCCTGCCGGCGACCGCCGTCGTCACCCGAATCGGGTACGGACCCAAAGAGCGCGCGGTCGTGCGACGCTTCACCGGGAACGAGGAGGAGATTCCCATCCGGCGACTGTCCGAGTTCGTCACGGAGCGACACAACCCGGCCAACGAGAAGCAAGTGGCCATGGTCGAGGTCGAGATTCCCTCGCTGCTGCCATACCGGGGCGTACGGTTCGTCGACACGCCGGGCCTGGGTAGCGTCTTCACCCACAACACGCAAGCGTCGATGGACTGGCTCCCCCGCGTCGGCAGCGCCCTCGTGGCCGTCAGCGTGAATCATCCCCTGTCCGAGCAGGACGTGCACCTGCTCGGCGAGGTGTTCCAGCACACCCCGGAGGTCGCGATCCTCTTAACGAAAGCGGACCTGGTGTCCACGAGCCAACTGGAGGTCGTCGTCGAGTTCACCCGACATCAGATCGCCCGACTGACCGGCAAGGACCTCCCCATCCTTCCGTGCTCGATCCACCCGACCCACCGTGAATTGCAGGGCCGCGTCCGGGACCACCTGCTCCACCGCATTGCCGAACGCCACGAGGAGAAGTTCGACGAGATCGTGGCCCACAAGGTCCGCGCGCTCGCAACGGCCTGCCGGGAGTATCTCGTCCTGGCCCAGACGGCCGCGGCCGCGGCCGGACAGGCGCGGGCGGATCTCCTCGAGGTCTTGCAGCGCGAGCGACGCGACCTTGGCGCGGTGAAGAGCGAGATTTCTGTGTTCTCCCGGGAGCTGAAATCGCAGGTGCGCGGCACCGCGGGCGAACGCTTCCATGCGTACCATAGCGAGGTGACCGGACGGCTGCAGAAAGACCTCCGGAAGACGATGGCAGGCTGGAAGGGGAACCTCGCGAAGATCACCGGGCGTTTTCAGGGGTGGCTCGGGGCTGCCCTGGGAGAGGAGCTATCGGGCCTTTCCGCCCACGGGGAGGTGCACGTGTCCGAGTTTCTCTTCACGGCGCAGACCAGTCTGGACCGCACGGTGCGGGCGTTCCAGGACCGGCTCGCCAAAGAGATCGAGCGGGCGCTCGGCCTCTCCTTCGCCGGCGCCCAGTTCGAGGCGCAAATCCGGGAGCCGGCGCGGCCGGACGTCCGGGTCGGCCAGACGTTCGACACGCACATCGACTTACTGTGGTTCGTGATCCCGATGACGTTTTTCCGGCCCCTGATCGAGCGCCATTTCCTTCGGCTGCTCCCCTGGGAGGCAGAGAAGCACCTCTCCCG
>Ga0316617_100000233_pt1 | contig 13344 bp, 8 predicted proteins | sample OWC_Aug_M1_C1_D2_FD_207801 | JGI IMG/M metagenome (GOLD analysis project Ga0316617, IMG submission 207801) | Wetland soil microbial communities from Old Woman Creek delta, Ohio, United States - OWC_Aug_M1_C1_D2_B | ecosystem: Environmental > Terrestrial > Soil > Wetlands | place: USA: Ohio... | reverse complement strand
GATGCGGTGATTGTGCTACGAACTGCCGTCTCAAAGACCGTATCACCAGTGAGTTTAACCAAGGCATGGGGAAACGAGGAGCCGCCTATATGCACTTCCCTCAGGCAGTCCCATTAAAATACGTAATCGATGACAAGAAATGCTTGTTCTTAACAAAAGGAAAATGTGGTGACGAACCACTCTGTAAAAAAGCATGCGCACAAAATGCGATTTCCTTTGATCAGAAAGAAGAAATCATCGAACGTAAAGTCGGCGCCATCATCGTTGCAACAGGGTATGACATCATGGACCCTGCCGTAGTATACGAATATGGATATGACCAATCACCTGATGTCATCACCACCCTGGAGCTCGAACGACTCATCAGCTCCTCAGGCCCAACCAAAGGTGAGATTCTACGACCATCAAACCAGCAGAAACCAAAGAGCGTGACCTTCATCCTCTGCGTCGGCTCAAGAGATGAGACCCAATGCAGCTGGTGTTGCCGCATCGGATGCATGACCGCCTTAAAACAAGTCTATCTCCTCAGGGAGAAACTTGGGGAGGATGTAGAAATCAACGTCTGCTACAACGACCTTCGTTCCTTCGGAAAAGGTTACGAGGAATTCTACCGAAAGGTCCGTGGTCTCCATACAAACATGTTCCGTGGTCGACCATCAGAAGTCAGACCCATGACAGACCATCTCAAAATCGACATATTTGATACCATCACCAACAAGTTGTTCGAAATAAAAACCGACATGGTCGTTTTAGTCCCCGCCATGATGCCCCGAAAAGATGCCACAGAGTTCGCACGACTCTTGCATCTCACCTTAAGCGGTGATGGATTCTTCCTCGAGGCTCATCCAAAGCTCCGACCAGTAGATACATTCGTCAATGGAATCTTCATCGCCGGATGCTGCCAAGCACCAAAAGATATCCAAGATACCGTCTCCCAAGCAAGCGCAGCAGCATCCCGGGCAGCCACCATCCTATCCCAAGAGGAACTTGAGATAGATCCGTTGATCGCGATGGTTGACGAGGATGCCTGCACCGGGTGCGGTATCTGCATCGAAGTCTGTCCGTATGAGGCGCGGACACTCAATGAACGGAAACGAATCGCAGAGGTCAACGACGCCCTCTGCGCAGGGTGTGGTGGTTGCATCGCCGCTTGCCCCAGCAACGCATCGATTCATAAGAACTTCACCAAGAAACAACTCCTGAATATGGTAGACGACATCATGTGAGTCTTATAATTATGACAAAAGAAAAGAAGCATCACACCACGATTGCCAAGAAACACGGATCTGTCCTGGTCATTGGAGGAGGTATCTCCGGTATCCAATCATCCCTGGACCTGGCTGATGCAGGATTTAAGGTATACATCGTCGACCGTGGACTGTCCATCGGCGGTACCATGACACAGCTCGATAAGACATTCCCAACCAATGACTGTGCCATGTGCATACTCGCACCAAAACTCGTCTACACCGGGCGACACCAGAATATCAACATTATTACCAATGCAGAGGTCACCGATGTAGCAGGGGAAGTCGGTAATTTCCATGTTACCTTAAAAAAATATCCTCGGTTTGTCGACCTTACAAAATGCAATGGTTGTGGTGATTGCGTACTCCACTGCCCCGTATCCATGCGATCTGAGTTTGACGAAGGACTCACGACGCATAAAGCCATCTATCAACCATTCCCACAAGCAATACCTAACATTTATGCCATCACAAAAAACGAGGGGGCATCACCCTGTAGAATCGCCTGTCCTGCAGGATTGAACGCCCATGGGTTTATCGCTCTTGCAGCACAAGAAAAATTCGCTGAGGCTTTTGAACTCATTCAACAAACCATACCAATACCAGGGTCTCTTGGCCGAATCTGTTACCACCCCTGCGAAACAGACTGCAACAGAAAGGACATTGACGAGCCAATCTCTATTTGTCGTATCAGACGATTTATTGCCGATTATATCTATCAACACCCAGAACTTCTCATCGAGTACAATAAAATAAAAGCAGAAAAAAATCAAATAAAAGAAACAGCGGAATCCAATCGAGGGAATAGTCAGAAGGTCGCTATCATTGGTGCGGGACCTACAGGATTAACAGCTGCCTATGATCTTTCAAAAAAAGGATACAAACCAGTGATTTTCGAAGCAGAGAAATACAGTGGTGGTATGCTGCATTATGGAGTACCAGATTATCGACTCCCTAAAGAATATCTACACAAAGAAATAGATCCGCTCTGTGAAGAAGCACATATTGAAATAAAAAACAATCAGAAACTCGGAAGGGATTTCTCAATAGCAGATCTGAAAAAACAGGGATTTAAAGCTATCCTCCTTGCGATCGGTGCACATAAAACCCGGGCGGCAGGGATCGAATGTTGCACGGGGACCGATACCTGTATTCTCGAAGGAGTAGAATACCTCAAACAACTCAACCGAAACATGATTGCTCCAGAATATTTTAAGGCTAAGACTATCTTGGTCATCGGTGGTGGAAATGTCGCGATGGACTCCGCACGCACCGCACGACGATTAGGCGGGAACGTCACGATCCTATATAGACGATCCCTCAAAGAAATGCCAGCGCACAAAGAAGAGATTCAACAAGCAAAAGATGAAGGAGTGGAGTTCCAGTTCCTCACCGCACCAACAAAATTACACAAACGAGAGAAAGATACCTGTCTTCAATGTGTTAAAATGGAGCTTGGTGAACCAGACGCATCAGGGAGACGTCGACCGGTCACGGTTCCAAACTCCGAATATGATCTCCCTTGCGACTATGTTATCTTTGCGATCGGCCAAGAACTTGATATAAAGTTGATGGAGGAAAGCAACGTCATCGTCTCCAAATCGGGATTCCTCCAAGTAGATCCTCTCACGTTACAGACCTCCCAAGACGGGGTGTTCGCTGGTGGTGACGCAGTCACTGGACCAGCATCAGCCGTCGAAGCAATCGGAGCAGGTCATACCGCAGCAGAATCCATCGACCGATTCCTTAACAATGAAGATTTGAGGATAGGGCGAGACAAACAAGATCAAAAGAAAGCACCCATCCCGGAAGAAACCATACGAATCCCACAAAACCGGGAACAATCCACGATCATACCTCTAGAGGAACGACTCAAAACATTCATCGAAGTTGATAAAGGATTAACAAAAGAACAAGTTATTCGTGAAGCACAACGATGTCTCAATTGTGCGGGTTGCTGCGATTGCCAACAATGTGTCCTCTACTGTGGACCAGGGGCAATTGACCATCAGATGAAAGAAACCATCGAAACCATCGATGTTGGTGCAGTCATCGTCTCACCAGGATTCGCTGAGTACAATCCTCCAAAAGCAGACAGCTATGGTTATCAAGTGTATCCTAACGTGCTGACCAGCATCGAGTTTGAACGGATGTTATCCGCCTCAGGACCTTATAAAGGACATATCAAACGCATCTCCGATGGAGCCCCCCTGAAGAAAATCGCATGGCTCCAATGCATCGGCTCCCGTGACGAAAGCTGTGACCGCAAATACTGTTCATCGGTCTGCTGCATGTATGCGACCAAGGAAGCAGTTATCGCTAAGGAACATGAACCTGGCGTCGAAACCCATATTTATTATATGGATATGCGATCGTTTGGAAAAGACTTTGATAAATATTTTAGCCGTGCACAAGAAGAATATGGGGTTGTGTATCGACGGTGTCGTATCCCAAAGATCGAACAAGATCGAAAGACCAAACAACTCACCATCCGCTATGTCGACGAGAAAGGACTTCTTCAAAATGAAACCTATGACATGGTCGTGCTCTCTGTAGGCTTACAACCCTGTGCATCACTTGGTCATCTAAGCAAAGCCCTTGAGGTCAACCTCAACGAATACGGATTTATCCAAACAGAGCCGTTTACCCCGGTTTCCACCTCAAGAGAAGGAATCTATGCATCAGGAACAGTAACAGAACCAAAAGACATCCCTGAAAGCGTCATCCAAGCATCTGCAGCTGCGGCAGAAGCAGCAAAATCCATCGCGGATGCTCGAGGGACCGAAGTCGTTGAAAAAACCTATCCTCTTGAACGAGACATAAAAGCAGAGCATCCCCGAATTGGGGTGTTCGTCTGCCACTGCGGGATCAACATCGCAGGAGTCGTTGATGTCAAAAAGGTCGTCGAAACCTCAAAGACCCTCCCGTATGTTATCTATTCTGACGACACGTTATTCACCTGTTCACAGGACTCCCAAGAGAAAATAAAAGAAAAAATCAAAGAACTCAATCTCAACAGGGTCGTTATCGCCTCTTGTACCCCCCGGACACATGAACCCTTGTTTCAAGATACGTTACGCCAGGTTGGATTAAACCCTCATCTCTTCGAGATGGCAAACCTTCGTGATCAGAACTCATGGGTACATAAGAACACACCAGGGAGTGCGACGGAAAAAGCGATTGATGCGGTCCGAATGGCGGTTGCTAAATCATCAGATCTCTACCCGGTTCGACATCTGCAGATCCCCGTGCTTTCCAGTGCTTTGGTCATTGGAGGTGGAATCGCGGGGATGCATGCTGCTCTTTCCATCGCAGATCAGGGATACCAGGTCTATCTGGTTGAAAAAGAACCTGAGCTAGGTGGCCATCTCAAGGACATTTATCTTGGCTCTCAAGGAGAAAAACCTCAAGAGCTTCTAAAGCAAACCATCGAAAAAGTCACAAATCATCCACAAATCCAAGTTCATTTAGAGACAGCCGTGGACCATGTCTCCGGATATGTCGGGAATTTCTCAACCACCCTTGCATCTCACCAGAAAGAAAAAACACCAATCGTCATTCAACACGGGGTAATCATCGTTGCTACAGGAGGGATTCCCTATGAACCTAAAGAATATCACTATAAGAAAAACAGTGATGTGGTCACCCAGACCGAATTTGAAAAAGAACTGTTCCTAGAAAAACCATCCCTGAAAGAGCATAAAGAAGTTGTCATGATTCAATGTGTTGGGTCACGTAACGATGATCATCCCTACTGCAGTCGTGTGTGCTGTTCAGAGGCGTTAAAGAATGCGTTACGATTCAAAGAAATAAATCCTGACGCAGCGGTTTATGTTCTATATCGAGACATTCGTACATACGGATTCCGAGAAGACATCCTCTATCAGAAAGCCCGGAAGAAAGGCATCCTGTTCATCCGTTTTGATGAAGACGACGAACCAAAAGTAACCATTGAAAACGGAAAAATTCTTGTAAAAACCAAGGAGAAAATCCTTCATAGAGAACTACACCTGCATCCGGATAAGCTCGTGCTGAGCGCAGGGATTATCCCACAAGAAAATCATCATCTCGCACAATTACTGAAAGTCCCCCTCAATCAAGATGGATTCTATTCCGAAGCGCATGTGAAGTTACGTCCCATTGATTTTTCTGCAGATGGTATTTTTCTCTGTGGTCTTGCACATTCCCCCAGATTCATCGACGAAGCAATCCTGCAGGCAAAAGCAACGGGTGCTCGTGCGGCAACCATACTTTCAAAAAAATATCTTGAGACGATCGGGAATATCGCCAGGGTAATCTCTCGGAACTGCTCAGGATGCCAACTGTGTGTCGAAGCATGCCCCTATGATGCGATTAGCTATGACGAGGAGAAGAAAATAGTTATTGTCAACGAAATTCTCTGCCAAGGCTGCGGAGCATGCTCCGTCGTATGCCCAAGCGGGACGTCACAACAGAACACATTTACAAAACGTCAGATTGTATCCATGATTGATGCGTGTCTGGAGTAAGAAAAGATGAGTGAAGAAAAAAAGAATCATAGTAAGGAAGACTTCGAACCAAAGATTGTAGGGTTCCTCTGCAACTGGTGCAGCTATGCAGGAGCCGACCTAGCGGGCACGAGTCGTATCCAGTACCCACCGAATGTTCGGATCATCCGAGTGATGTGCTCAGGGTCTGTTGACTCGATGTACATCCTTCGTGCATTACTTGAGGGGGCTGATGGGGTGTTCGTCGGCGGATGCCATCCAGGAGATTGTCATTATATCGATGGTAACTATAAAGCACGACGTCGAATGGTACTTCTAGAGAACATCCTAGGGACCTTAGGGTTGGAGAAAGAACGGGTATGGCTTCGATGGATCTCTGCCTCAGAGGGTCAGAAGTTTGCTGACACGATGAAAGAAATGACCGAAAAGATACGAAAACTCGGACCAAATCCGATCGCAAAACACTGGAACTTATGATGGAGGAAAAACAAATGACGCAAAAAGCACTCAAAATAAAGGAAAATGACGTGGTTGGTTCCATTAACGATTTCCTCAGACAGCTCCTTTCATCCGGGAAAATCCAGGCGTTACTGGTTCCCCAAAGCACTCCATCGAAAAAGGTGGTTTATCCGGTTTTAATTGCAGATCCAAAAAAACTCCATTCAGACATTATCGCTCCGGTTCTGCCTGTCGCAACTGCGACAGTCGTCTCTAAGCTGACGAAGGTTCAACCCCCTTCAAAACCAATCGGGGTCGTCATGCGGGCATGCCAAATCCGTGCACTAGTTGAACTGGTGAAGTTAAACCAAGCAAGTCTCTCAAACATCATCATCATCGGAGTGGATTGCCCCGGGACATTTCCGATAAATGTGTATGCAGATTTCCCTGAGAAAAAGGCCCCGACACACTTCCTACTGGAGACATTACTGAAAAAAACAAAAGATGCTGATCAATATCTCCGTTCTGCCTGTCACGTCTGCAAAGACCCAATCCCTACAAATGCCGATATCGTCCTTGGTTTCTATGGTATCGATCTTGATAAGGAACTCATCGTTGAGGCACACTCTGAAATAGGAAGAGAACTTATCAAAGACATTCCACTTGAAGAGATAACAGACGATAAAGCTCGGGAAAAAGCAATAAAAGATCAGCGAGAAATGAAAGACAAGCAACGAGCAGCATTCCTCAAAGATAAAGAAGGAATGAAAGGAATTGAGAAAATCGCTGAGTTCTTTGATAAATGCGTGAACTGCCATAATTGTCGTCAGGCTTGTCCGATCTGTTATTGCAAGGAATGTCTGTTTGATTCTGCAGTCTTCGACGCAGAGGCATACAAATTCATCAGAAGAGCTGAAAACAAAGGTTTGTTCAAACTCCCAAGCGATGCATTACTGTTTCAGCTGGGAAGGATGAACCATATGATTCTTTCTTGTGTTGAATGCGGATTATGTGAACAAGCATGCCCTAATATGATCCCATTAATGGAAGTGTTCATCCCTGCTGCTGAAAACGCTCAGAAGGAGTTCGCGTATCACCCTGGAAAAGACAAAGCAGAGAAAATCCCAATGATCGTCTATCGAGAAGACGAGTTCTTGGAGGTAGGGGAAAAATAACATGGATGTGATTGACTCCCGAAAGATCGACCCTGGTTTTAAACACCAAATCGCAAAAGAGGAGGGCGGGGAAGGCATCCTAAAATGTTTCGCCTGTGGTGCGTGTACTGCCCGATGCCCTGAAATGGATGTCAAACCAGAGTGGAATACACGGGTGATCATTCGCAAGGCATTGCTTGGTTTAAAAGAAGAAGTCCTGTCCAGCGAGTTCATCTGGATTTGTAGTGCTCATTTCCGCTGTCTTGAGAAATGTCCTCAGAAGGTCAACGTCAAGGAGGTCATGAACGCTGTGCGGGACGAACGACTTCTCGATGAGCAGATAGAGGATGTAACAGGAAAGAAGACCAAGAAGTATCTTGACATGGATTTCAAATACGCCATCACCCAGACCAAAGGAGGCAAAGACCTCTACGAATGCTTCTCCTGTGGCACCTGTACAGCAGGCTGCCCTGAACGGGAACTAGATGCATTATACTCTCCTAGGAAAGTCATCAAAAACGTCCTCTTAGGGATGAAGGACTCCGTGTTCGCTAACAGATTTATTGAGATTTGCTCATCACACCATCGATGTCTCACCCAATGTCCTCAAGGGGTGGAGATACCAAAACTCATGAATGCGATGAAAAACATCGCAATAAAGGAAGGATATTCCAGGGAATCAAAGTAGAGAAGACTTATGACAAAAAAAACAGAGACAATCGGAGCGGTTGCAGTGATTGGTGGCGGCATCGCCGGGGTCCAAGCAGCCCTTGATCTCGCCGACATGGGATATAAAATCTACGTCCTAGAGAAATCACCGACCATCGGTGGCGTCATGGCACAACTGGACAAGACATTCCCGACCAATGACTGTTCCATGTGTATCTTGTCCCCAAAACTTGTTGATTGTGCCCGTCATCAAAACATTGAGATTCTCACCAACACAACAGTGCAAACCCTTGAAGGGACTCCGGGGAATTTCACCATCAAAGCAGTCAAGAAACCTCGATACATCGATATTGAGAAATGCACCTCCTGCGGAAGCTGTGAGAAAGTCTGTCCCATTTCCTTACCGAATTCTTTTGAATATGGATTGGTGAAACGAAAAGCCATTTACAAGCCATTTCCACAAGCGATCCCGAATGCCTATGTCATCGACAAAGAAGGAGACGGCAAGAATCGTGGCTGCATCGACTGCATGCGTTGCGTAAAAGAATGCAAATCCGGAGCGATTAACCATGAGCAAACACCAGAGAACCTGTCGCTTCAAGTTGGAGCGGTAATCATCGCAGCAGGCTCCCCACCCTTCGACCCCGTGATAAAACCAGAGTTCGGCTACAGAACATATAAGAACGTCCTGACGAGCGTGGAATTCGAGCGTGTCCTGTCCGCATCAGGACCGACACAAGGGAAAATCCTTCGACCAAGTGATCAGAAACATCCAACCAAGATCGCCTGGGTGCATTGCGTCGGCTCCCGGGACGCCTCCGTGAACCATGAGTATTGCTCCGCAATGTGCTGTATGTACACTGCAAAGGAAGCGATTATCGCAAAAGAACATGCCTCCGATATCGAACCGACGGTGTTCTATATCGACGTCCGATCATATGGGAAGGATTTCGATAAATACATTAATAGAGCAAAAAAAGAACATCATCTCCGCTATATCCGTTCAAGAATCTCTGAAATAACTGAGGAACCAAAAACAAAAAATCTAACCATCAAATACGAGGATGATACAGGGGATTTCAAACAAGAAACCTATGACCTTGTCGTCCTGTCCGTCGGATTGTGCGGTGCAGGAGAACGACGGAACGAATTGATGGATCTCCTAGGTTTTGATGCAAATGAGTTTAAATATGTCCGAACAAGCCCAGAGGATCCTGTCGTCATCAAACCAGGAGTGTTTGTCGCAGGTTCCTTCTTAGAACCCCAAGCGATTCCGGAGTCAGTGATGCAAGCATCTGCTGCGGCAGCAAATGCTGCGGCATTGTTGAAAGATTCACGGGGAACGTTAGTGAAAGAAAAGAAATATCCCCTTGAAAAAGATGTTTCCACAGAAAAACCTCGCATTGGAGTGTTCCTGTGCAATTGTGGGATTAACATTGGTGGATACGTCGATGTCCCTGCGGTCGCTGAATACATCAAGACACTCCCCGATGTCGCCTTCGTAGAGACAAACGTCTACACCTGCTCAGAGGATACTCAAAAGAAGATAGTAGATGCGATTAAAAAATATGATTTAAACAGGATACTTGTGGCTGCATGCACCCCACGTACCCATGAACCACTTTTCCAAAAAAGCCTCCGAGATGCAGGATTGAATCCCCATCTGCTTGAGATGACCAACATCCGCGAACAATGCTCCTGGGTGCACATGGATGAACCAAAAAAAGCAACAGAAAAAGCAAAACAACTCATCGCAATGACCGTTGCAAAAACACGGTTCCTGCAACCAATCCAAGAAGCAGAAATCCCCGTTCTTCAAAAAGCCCTTGTGATAGGAGGTGGGATTGCAGGAATGACGGCGGCTCTTTCCCTTGCTGACCAAGGGTACGAAACGGTCCTTGTCGAAAAAGAACCAAAACTTGGTGGATACCTGCATAATGTGTATTACACAGTCGATGGTATTGATATCCCTAAATTGATAAAACAAATGACGGAGAAGATTACCAAACATCCACTCATCAAAGTTCACACGGAATCTCAAGTAAAATCCTTAAACGGGTATGTCGGAAGTTACGAATCTGAAATACAGACCCCAAAAGAAACCCTCTCCTTCACTCATGGAGTAATCATCATCGCGGTCGGGGCAAATGAATACACACCACACACCTATCACTATAACAAAGATTCTCGAGTATTAACACAATCTGAGCTTGAAAAAGACCTTAGTGTTCTAACAAAAGAAGATATCCACGATGGGGAAACCTTCGTGATGATCCAATGCGTCGAATCCCGTGATGAGAAACGACCGTACTGCAGTCGAATCTGTTGCATGCAAGCCGTGAAGAACGCTCTGAAAATAAAAGAACTCAACCAGAGAGCTGAAGTCTTCATCCTCTATCGAGACCTGATGACCTATGGATTTAAAGAAAAATATTACAAAGATGCCCGTGAAAAAGGTGTGATGTTCCTCCAATATGATCCTGAGAAAAAACCAGAGGTAGACTCTAAAAATGGGCTGATTGTCAAGGTCCATGAGCCAATGATCGGAGATCAATTAAGGATACCAGCAGACCATCTGATCCTTTCAACGGGGTTACAACCAAACCCAGACAACCCCCTAATTGGAAAGTTGCTAAAAGTACCCGTCAACGATGATGGCTTTTTCCTTGAAGCCCATGTGAAACTCCGACCTGTTGATTTTTCAACACGAGGCGTGTTTGTCGCAGGGAACTGCCATATACCAAAATTCATCAATGAATCAATCTATCAAGCACAAGCTGCTGCTGCTCGTGCCGCAACAATCCTTTGTAAACCAACCCTTAAGGCTGAGCCGAATGTTGCTTTTGTCGATGATGATCTCTGCAGCGGATGCAGTATATGTGTTTCCGTCTGCCCGTATAACGCGATTGAACGAGTGGAGGAATCAAAAAAAGAAAAAACCATGATACACGCAAAGGTCAACGAAGGACTATGTCAAGGATGTGGGACCTGTGTCAGCGCTTGCCCGAGTAGTGCGATTCAGCAACGAGGATTCAAAGATAAACAACTCCTACCGATGATTGAACAACTCACGAAAACAAAATAGATGCAAAGTAGAGAAGGTTATTGATATGAATATGCAGATTCGTTTCCCTGGCGGAAAAAAAGTCCAAGCAGTATATGATGATATAACGGTCCTTACGGATCAACCAGTCATTGATGGTGGTTCAGGATCAGCCCCCTCACCGTTTGATCTGTTCCTCGCATCAATCGGGACTTGCGCGGGATATTATGTGTTGAGTTTTTGTCAGAAGAACAATATCCCAACAGAACAAATCAAACTGACTGCACAGTTTCTAAGAAATCCTGCGACCCATCTTGTCGAGAACATCGCCATCGACATCCAGGTGCCAAAAGATTTCCCCGAAAAATATAAAAGCGCAGTGATCAAGGCAGCAGGGTTATGCACAGTCAAACGACATCTTGAACAACCTCCACAGATAGACATCACGGTATCTCGACTATAGTCACTATCTTTATGTAGCTGTTTTCCATTCCGAGGAAAGGAAGAACTATGTCGGTAACATTAGTGATTGGTACACAATGGGGTGACGAAGGAAAAGGAAAGGTTGTTGATTATTATTCCAAAAACGCAGATTATGTTGTGCGATTTCAAGGTGGGAACAATGCTGGTCACACTATCAAAGTAGGAGAAGAAATCTACAAACTCCATGTGGTTCCTTCAGGTGTGATCCAGGGCAAAACAGGGATCATTGGGAATGGAGTTGTAATTGACCCTGAGATTCTGCTTCAGGAAATCGATGAGTTAGTTCAGAGAGGGAAAAAACCAAAGTTGCTCATCAGTGACCGTGCGAACATCATCATGCCATACCATAAGATTCTTGATGGTGCAGAGGAGCAATATCTTGGTGATAAAAAAATTGGGACAACAAAACGAGGTATTGGACCCTGTTATAGCGATAAGGTGGCTCGAAATGGGATTCGAGCGATTGATTTAACGGACAAAGAAACCTTACGTCGTTTGCTTCTTCGCATCCTCCCGATAAAACAGAAGATGATAGATCTTTATGGTATTAAAAATAAACTTGATGAAAAAGAAATCTTAGAAACCTATAGCACGTATGGGAAACGATTGAATCAGTATATCACCACAACACATATCGAGCTTAACAAGGCAATACGGAAAAAGAAAAATATCCTCTTAGAGGGAGCTCAGGGGACCATGCTTGATGTTGAGTTTGGTACCTATCCATATACAACCTCCTCACATACGATAGCAGGGGGATCAACCATTGGTGCTGGAATTGGACCTGGCGTAATCAATAATATCATCGGCATCGTTAAAGCATATACTACTCGTGTAGGAGAAGGGCCGCTCCCAACTGAACTTCTTGACAAAACCGGGGAACATCTCCAGAAAATCGGTCATGAGTTTGGGACGACGACAAGTAGACCACGGCGCTGCGGATGGCTTGATTTGGTTGTCGTGAGACATTCCTGTCTTATTTCTGGCATAAGTAGTCTTGCGATCACAAAACTTGATGTTCTCAACGGACTTCCAGAACTAAAGGTCTGCATCGCCTATTCTCTAAAGGGGAAGACCATTGATTATTTCCCGGCTCGTATCAATGATGTCGCAGCATGCAAACCAATCTATAAGACTTTTAAAGGGTGGGCTAGGATGGATGCAGCTTCACAAAAAGTGTCTGATCTCCCAAAGGCAGCACAGGAATACCTGCGTTTCATCGAAAGACAAACCGATGTTCCTATTGGACTTGTTTCTATCGGACCTGGTCGGACAGAGACAATCGAGGTTTAAACAAGCTGTTTTACAGATAATGCCGTCTGAATCCAACGAAGATAGGAGTTACAGGCTGCTCGAAGGGAACTAAGGTCCTCAGCTTCGATGACCACAGTGAGTTTTTTTTCGTTTATAGAAAATGTAACCATCGATTTTGGAATCTTGTGTTTAATCTCAGGGGATAGCGATTGAGCAATCACCGAAGCATCTTTAGACGACGGAAAGGAAAAAAGGAATGTTGCCTTCTTCGTCATAGACTTTTAATGCGTTTGGCAACGGTTGGTCGTTCTTTGTAGAACACCTTGCTTCCGCAGTACGGACATTGCATTCCGATGTTTTTTACATCAAATTGGACTGCTTTTTTACACAACCCACATTTATATCTGGTCACTTGGATTCCTCCTCAACAGGCATCTCAACAGGGAGTCCTTTGAGGATTCTTTCAGCAGTCACACCGGATGGCGTTGCAGGGAGGTACGCTCCACCAGCAAATACATAGCCACATTTTGAGCATTCCCAGATGCTGGTACTTTTTCGTTGAACTGCCT
>Ga0316617_100000232_pt1 | contig 13428 bp, 20 predicted proteins | sample OWC_Aug_M1_C1_D2_FD_207801 | JGI IMG/M metagenome (GOLD analysis project Ga0316617, IMG submission 207801) | Wetland soil microbial communities from Old Woman Creek delta, Ohio, United States - OWC_Aug_M1_C1_D2_B | ecosystem: Environmental > Terrestrial > Soil > Wetlands | place: USA: Ohio... | reverse complement strand
GGACGATGACCCCCAAACCCCTCAAATTCTACCCCCCCGTTCGCACCCGCACAATTATTCCAATAATCCGTGGGGAAAGATGCACTGAATTTCTTGTCCTGTGCAGAGGGGATACTATCTTCTTTATCATTTGGACGCATGGCATCATGATACTCATTCAGTTCTGCTACTAGAATGTTGATTAGATCGTGACATGCTTCAATATTATCAGGTAGTTTGAGTAGTCTATATCTCATTGGTGTTCCTCTTCTCTATGTTCCTTCTTGTGACACTCTTTACATAATGTCAGTAGGTTGTTCCATTTGTATATCAGATGTGGATGGGAATGTCTTGGATACACATGGTGGACTTCCTCACCTAGATTGCCGCATTTGGCACAGTATGGATGATACATCAGGTATTCTCTTCTTGTGTGATACCATTTCCATCCATTTAGTTTCTTTGGATCCTTTATGAGTTTAGGATCTGTAAACTGCTTAACCTTTGGTCTGGGATTGAATGAGGGGATATTCTCTTCCCTTAAACGATCTTCAGGACTATCCATGATACGATCCATCCCACTATGATGGCAGTTGTGAATACGACACTCATGTTCGTATACCATTCCTTGAATCCTTCCCAGACTTCTCCTAGTGTAATGTTCTTTAGCATTTGTTCTTCCCTTCTTGATATTCTCTTTCTTGGACTGCTGCTGCTACCCTTACTGATAGTGCTAGGTAGTAGGCATCTATGATATCGTTTACAGGTGATGCTGGTTTATCCGTTGGTTTGCGGTTGAATACACCCTGTATGTCATAATCAGTATCTTGATAGAAGGCATCTCGCATCTGTTCCTTCTTGGCATTTCCCTTACCTGTGGCACATTTCTTTATGGAAGATGGTGAATACAGGTCGTATGAGATATCATGCTTATAGAGGAAATACTTAAGGATTCCCATGTTCTCTGCCAATGCGGTGATGGATGAATGCTTGCTATAGGCATAATCCTCTAATGCAACATGCTTGATGTTCTTGGCATTGAGAATAGTAATCACCCACTCTGCTATTGTTTCATAACGCTCTTGGTCGTTTTCCCATGCCCCGAAGAGACTCCCGTTTATGTTATCTTTCTGGATAGCGTATTTAACCTTATTGGTCAGATAGTGTGCTTCACAGATCTGGAATGGAAGGATGAAGTCAGGTTTAGGGGTGGGAGGAACGATCACAAGAGCGGGGCAGGACAATGAAAGATCTATCCCTGCCACTTGTTGATTATGATACTTGAAGATGTCATCTGGTTGTAATGTCATTCTGGGATTGTGGACGAATGCTCTTTACAGGTTTGCCCTTTGTTCCACCACCAAGATATTTATTAAATCCTGATATGTGAGTCTGGAATGCCTTGATGTATGCCACTTCCAGATCCTCTGCTGCTTGCTTGTCAGTAGTGGTTGTAATGATCTGCTGAAGGAACTCTGGGAACTTCTTGTGGTCTGTAGATACGGTATTCATATGGTAGTGCAATGGTCTTGCGTGCTTGGATAATGATCTTGCTCTTACCTTATGCTCTGTCCATCTGTTTCTTGGATCATTTGCTGTCTTACCGACATAGATGACTTTACCGTTCTCTGATATTGTGTAGATTGTATATGTGTCCATTCTTGTCTCCTTTTTTCTTGGTGGCATAGAACCATTCTTGCCACTCTATTATGTATATTATACACATCTTTGACAATTCCTTGTATCCGTTTCTAGGTTATTAGGAATTTCTTCTAGAAGCATGACTATTTGTCACCTATGCCCGTCCTCCGCAAGATGCTGCGGACGGGAAAGATAAGAACCCCAAACTGCTCGGGGTTCCTATCCAAAAGGGAGATTTAAATGGCACTAGTATGTATATCGTCTTCTATGTATCCATCAAAGGTATTGTATCTACCGTTGAACTGTAGTTTTCCATCCAAATACTTTGGTGCTACTCGTCTAGTTTTACCGTTCCAAGTTATCAATAACTGGTAAGGATGTCCTTTACTGTCCATTAGGATCTCTTGTATGGTTGCCTTATGTTTCTTGGTTTCACCATATTGGTTGGTTTCATAAAGTTCAAGTGGAATGTTCGTTAGGTGTATATTTTGGGGCAAGATGTTATCCTCTAGACTATGTAGACGGAAGTCATACCTGATTTTAGATCCGTTGAGTATGGATGCAACATCCCCATACCAGTCAGTCCAAATAAAGGACAACTGATATGGAGGTTGTCTGATTTTGAGTCCATGTCTCGTATATCAGCAACTTGCACTCTATGACCATCTCTGGACAATCATCCCTTCTAGTGCTATGAGTATTGCTACCCCAAGTCCGTGGTTAGTCCGTAGACTTGATTTTTCCTTACATCATCCACGATCTCACGATTTCAATCTACTGGTGGAGCAGGGAAACTTATGGTTTGCCAACCTGATGAAATGTTGTCTGTCAGGGTTTGTTCAGTCTCGGATCCTAATGATCTGCTTTGAACTACGAGCACCTACTTCCCGAACTTTTACTTCGGAGTCCCCTCAAGAACTATAGTATGTATACCCGAAAAGATTTCCACAGTCAAGTTTTCGGTTCGTTTTTGGAAATTCCTTCAGAATTTTGTAGAAATTGTTCCATTTTCTTTGTGAACTCTTCCCTTTTGGCATGGTATTTTTGAACTTCCTCTGGGGTAAGCACCTTATTACCAAATGGGAATTTCTCATTTAACGCTTCCTGACGCTTGACGCACCCACAGTCCTTCTTCCCGTAGAACCGTCTTATAAGCGGTTTAAAGGGGGTTAAAATTAACGCTACCAAGTCTCCTAATCCTCTCATATTTCCTCCTTAAATTAGGGTCACACTATATTCCATCCAATGCTTGTATACCCTCTTATTATACCCACTTCCCTGATAATTATTGCAACTGCACTCATAGACAGGTGGTTGGTTGCCGTATGCTCCATTCCAACAGGAGTGGGTATCTGTGCAAATAGATTCGGGGCAAGTCTCTAGATCGTATCTTTTCCAATAATCATACTGGGGTATGTATCCACCTGTGCATTGTGGATTTTGGCAAACACAGGTTCTATGTCCTTTACATCCACCTGAACAAATGTTGGTATTTGTGCAAATGAAACTGTCATTCTGTGGAACTGCACCATCGTAGAGATTATACCATTTTAGGGTGCTTCTATCAAAGGTATTGTTGTTTAGACACTCCCACTCTCCGTATATCTCTGCTAGGAATGGTTTAAAGACTGTATAAGGTGGAACTGGTGATCCACAGACATATTGTAGACACTCATTGTAGCAAGTATCAGTAAGAGTCAATGGCATCAGGAAGTCAAGTAGGATTCTATTTGTTGGAAATAGGTTCTGACCACTAATTGGCATATTGCAGGGGTCATAGCAGTCAATCTTTACATCCCCTGCTGCAATTGTTCCATTACCCACTTCTGTTGTTATGCGGCATTGCTGTAGATTCTGACATCCACGGCAGTTAGGTTGAATGTAGAAACCAAGGTAGGGATATGACTTGTTGGAATAGGTCATGTCGCTTTGCCATGTTCCCGACAGTCCATCGGATACCATATAGCAGTCAGATCCAACCGAATACTTTACCAAAGTCACACCACGAATAGTCACATCATGCTGTGCATAATCCTTGAGAACACCACCATCTACAATTTCCCATCTTTGGGATAGATCTACTCGCAATGTCTTTGTGGTGGTTGGAAGGCAAGCACACCAAGTCGGACAGTTAGGTGGTCCTCCACATCCTCCACAGCACTTCCTCTTCATATATCCTGCCATATTATTCCTTCTTTCTACTGAACTTTGGTTGTGGAAGCATTAGACCAGTAATACCTGTCAACGCTCCAAAGAGAATCCCCCCATACGGAATGCTGTTAGACGCTGTGGAAGCGGTGTCAAGACCGACAGAGACAATCTGGTGGATCGTCGCATAGGTTTGTTCTCCTTCGGCAATGGACTCGTCAAGTCGCTTGGTGTTTGACTCAACATAAAAGATCCAATCCTCACGGACATCTTCTACCTCCTTGAGCGTAACTGGAGGTTCTACCTTTGTTGCTGCGATCACATCAGGTGGAACATCTACTTTCACAAATGATCTTAAGTCACATGCTTGTAGTGTGAGCATGATTCCAACGGCAATAAGTGATACGAAGAATATGATCTTATGTTCCTTTTTCATTGTTTTCCTGCTTTCGTAGTCTGTTGTCAATGTCCTTGACTTCAACTTCAATACGGTCAAGGCGAGAGGAAGTTGCTTGAAGAAGTGCTTCAATACGAGCAACAGTAATCTTGATGTCATTGATATAACTTGAGATCTTCCATCCCAAACTCCATATTGTAGCAATCACTCCTATTGCTGCGGCGAGTATGCTGATATCCATGAATGCTCCTTATACGACGACTAGAGCAACTGCAATATGATTGATACCTCCAGCACCTGTTGTCGCAACAAATGGATTGGTTGTGAAGTTATAGACTGCACCACCAGCAGTTGAAGTGATATTGGTGTGGTAGATCATACCTGTAGTTGCAAGGTTGAAAGAATATGGTCTAAATGAGGTGGGTGAAAGTCCACGGTATACCGCAGATAGACCACCAATACTTTGGTAACGAGCACCTACCCAGTAGGTATTTCCCTTTGTAAGCAATAGACTTGCTCCAAATGAGAAGGATACCGTAGTGGATGATGCTGTTGTTGCAAGCACTCCACTTTGATACAGAGGAGCACCTATAGGATGTCCAGTATTGGGATCTGATGCATAGATGCAAAGTTCAATACCTGTTTGTGCAGCACCTGTGACAACATATGCTTCCAGACCATTTATGTTAATATCATATCCAACTGTAATTGGAGCAATGCGTAAGGTGTTATGCACACCTGTTGCAGTAAATGATGCAAATCCTGTTGCGGTAAGTGCTGCTGCTACCCAGCGAGCACCTGCTATTGGTTTGATCCAAGGGTCAATTGCTTGCTCGGGAACGATTGTCAGGGGATCCAACTGATTCCATACACCGCTGGTATGACTCCATTGCATCACCTTGCCATTCCATTGTGTTGATGGAACAGGTTGAATGCCAGACACACCGTGAGTATGGTTTGGAGAAGCACAGATCTGTGATGCAGCATAATCTATCCATACGGATCCACCACCACCACCTGATTTTGCAAGAATATAGGTGTCAGTTACAACACCATTATTTGCAATATAGCAGTCTGCAAGATCGGTGAGAAACATGTTAGATGTCTTCTCGGCAGCAATACCAGCATGGACAAACAATGCACCATTATTTGCATTTACTCTTGCACAATGGGCAATTCTCTGCAATACAGGTTGTGTAACTGGTCCTTGTCCACCACCGCTGATCTTTGGTGGTTCTGTAATGGTAAGACCATAGTTCTTGGTAAGTGCAATATTACCTGAAATATTGGAGACATATACATCTCCGTGAACATACCAACCTGATGTATCTAGATTCTCAAGTAGACCATTTGAGATGACATTTCCAACTTCATTTTGCTGTAGATCCTGTTCAAGCAGACCTACTGCTGCCATTGTCTGGTAATCATCGCAATATGCTTGTTCAACTTCCACAATGGATGTAGAACCAACTTCACCGCTGATGTATACAGGTGTTCCCTTGCGTAGAAGACCACCTGATGTATTCTTTCCTTGAAACCTGACGATACCATCGCTGCTTTCAGATCCTCCACCACCAGAGGGACTGACGGTCAATGCTATAGGAGCAGGTTGAACTACAGACAGCGATATTGGTGATCCTTCAATCACCGTGATATTTATTGCTTTAGGTGGTGTGATTGTAAGTTCAATGCTCATTCAGATACTCACTTGTGGTTGAACCGATGCGGTTCCTGTAAGCAATGTCAGGGAATTAGCACCAGACACGACTTGATAATCGTAGTAGTAGATTACAGTTGCATCCAATGCTGCTGTCTGGACTGATGTGATGGTAGCATTTACGGTTGTCTTGAGTGTATTGGAATCATATACAGCAGTAATTGCTGCACCTGAAATGCTCAATGCAGCAGATGCTGCCTCCAAGGTGGTAGCAAACTCCATCTTGTGAGTATATGCACTATAGTTTCCGTCAATGGTGAACTGGAGAACATAGTTGTCTCCCTGATAGAATTGAATGTTGTATGATGCTGGCATATTGTTCCTTTTAGCAGTTACCTGTGATTGCCTGTGTGTTGATGATCAGATAATACCCTCTACCCTCGTCCAATCTCTGTGCAACGGCAAACACCGCTGTGCCGATTGGAATCTGAACTGGAAGCAATGATGTGTTGGCAAAGTCGGTTGCAGGAACACCATATCCATATTTCTTGGTGACTCCTGCTGCCCAAATGTCATTGCTCATCTCGCTGATGCTGTATGCTTCATATCCCGTTGTGGGAGCAAATTCACGAATATAGGGTCTGTTATACCCTGGCGTAGTAGCACTTCCACCACCCGCACCCGCAGTCTGATCTACCTGTGCTGGTTTAATCTCATACTTCCAACGATAGGTTGAACCAGACATTGCAGTAGCACCTGTGATGATGAATATTCCCATATCCATGAGAGGAAGGGAACTTTGAGAATTAAATGCTCTTTCAAGATCTCCTGCTTTACGACGAGAGTTATTGTAAAATCCTGCACTACTCATGGTTCCCAATATCCTCTCTCAACGATCAACTTGAGGTCTGGTTCGGTGCTGAAGATGTTGTTAAAGTTTGCACCTGTTCTAGTGCTTCTCTTCCAATCCACTCGTTCAAAGTTTAGGGTAGATCCATTGAACTTTGGTTCACCGTCTGCAAATGATGTAACGACTTGATCATGGAATGAGAATCCATCCCATAGGAATTCAAATACTACCTCGTAATATTCTCCTTCAAGTTTCAACATGCTTACACCTTCGCAGATGATAGTCCCAGGGTCAAACTTGAAGAACTTATCTCCTGTGGTAGCATGGATCTTGCCAATGTATGTGCTTACGACATCCCATTGATCAACCATCTTGGCAACAGTTGCATCACGAACAATACGGAGTTTGACTCTTACCTGTGGAACGACTGTATCAAGTCCATTTGCCCAATCGGAGACTGTGGTTCCACCAATGTTTGCAGATGTAGTATCAACTGGAGCAAATGGTGTTGTGCCAATTGTAGGTGGTGCAGTTGTCCAACCTGTGTTATAGACTTTGGTTGAACGAAGAGATGCTTGATATTCAATTGATGCTGGTAGGAAGTTCTTGATTGGATTTGGATTGGGAATGCTCTGTCCAAATGCGGTAATTGTCTTTGGGTCAGTTGCTGCTAGGCAACTCCAGTTTACCGTTACTCTTACTCTACCTGTAGTATCTATAGTCTCAAAATCAATTGTTCTGACACGGCAAAGACCCTGCCACATACCACGGGCAGATGATGCATCCCAATCTTCATAAAGATCACCTACTGCGGGAATTGCTCCCTCAACGATCATTCTGTTTAGATCGTCACCATTGTAGTTAACGACAGCATCATCCAATCTACGGATAATGTATACCTGAATGATCTCCTGTGATCCACCTAGATCGTTATAGCGTTCAGAAGACGATACGAACCATCTCTCATAAGATGTAGTTGTGACTGACGATGACCAGATGCTTGCTGGCATAATTCCTCCTAGTTGAACAATCTCTTAAACTGATTACCGATTTCGTTTACCATGCTACCCAATACAAAGTTGGTATGGTCTGCCAATGCACCATGAACAGCAGGATGAGCACCTGGCGCCATTTGCATTGCAGCACCATATGCGGGATTTGTTGTTACAGCACCAAGGAACTCACCTAAAGTTTGTCTAGCATCTCCATAAAAATTACCAACGGTATCAGCAAGTGTTGCTCCACCCCCTGCTGCTCTTTCAGCACCTACATCAAATGCTTGACCGAACCCCATGAATTGACCTCTAGATGCTTCTGCCTTGGTTTTCATAGCAGCAAGAGCAGTATAGTTTTGTGTTCCTGCAAATTGTGAAATAGGAGAAGCATTTCGTCTTTGTCTTTCTATTGGATCAATATGTCGTAGTGCTGCATATCCAGTAGCAATTCCCAAAGCAGCACCAATTACACCACCACTTGCAGGCATATCTCCAAGCATTCTTGGTCCCGCAATTCTATTAGAAATAGTGGTTGCGGTTGTTCCATAAACATTTGCTTTGTCTCTGATTCCTTTCCAGAAATCATATCCTTGTTGATTGATCAATCTTTCTGGATTACTTTTACGCATCCATTTATCTCTCCAAGGCATACCTCTTTCTGCTTCTTTTAATGCTGCATTTCTAGAAGCAAAGTATGTTTGTCTCTGTGTAGCATAATCAGAAACTCTTTGAAACATTCCTCCAATAATACTTTGAGTTCTATATGCTCGTTGTTCTGCGTATGAAAGTTTGGCAATATTTGCACTACGACCTATTCTTGCCCCACTTGCAATTTCTTGTGTTCTATTTGCAGCAGCAGCACCAAATGCTGCTCCCATTGCCGCACCAGCAGCACCACCGAATCCATCACCGACACCGAATGGAACAATACCAGCACTATGACCAGGCGCAATACCGCCACCGATACCACCGCTGCCCCTTACTCGGGACATCTTGGATTTGATCTGATTAATGCCTCTGTCAACACCTGATGTGTCAATTACGGCAGGAATAACAAGTGCTGATAGTTTTGCCATTACTGTGTTCCTTTAACTGCTGAATTAATTGATTCTATAATATACGCTGGTAGTTGCGGCAAAGTCTGTGCAGCAGCACGCTCAATGAACTTGGTTTGGTAGATCTTGGTTCCACCCTGTCCACGCAATCCAAGTCTCCAATCCTTTCCTTTACGACCTGATTTACGACCCTTGGGGTAGGGTGTCCATCCATCGTTATACCATCTTGCCTTGGTTGCTGCCCAGTAGGAGTCAAATCCACCTTCTCCCAATTTCTTTCCTGACTCAATACCAACACCGATCCAAATACCACGATTCTTTCGTAGTGTCTTGACTTTCATCTTTACATGCTTCTTGAGATCCTTTTCATTCCATGTAATGTTGCTTCGGACTGCTGCTATGGTCATTTTACCCCATTTACGAGCACCATCCCGAATGATCTTTTTCTTCATCTTGATATCAAAGTCCTTGATGGACTTTTGGATTTCCTTGATGCTCTGATCGCTTATTTGCCATGAGAATTTCATGTATTTCCTTTAGATCCAGTTGATCTTGATTGAGTATCATGTTTATCCACACAACACTTTGTTCTTCAAGAGGGAGTTGAGTGTAGGAAGCGGCGGTGAGTAGAACCGTCCTCACCGCCTTTGTTAGTTTTTTCCTTCACCGTAAAGTTTCTCAACTTCTCTAGCAACTTCTTCTACAAGTGCTACATCGCATTGCAAGACTTCTTCAATTGAAAGGAATACTCTTCCATTCTCATCTATCAGATGGTTGAAAACCAACCATGCTCCAAATGTGTTTGGACGATCCTTGGATTCCTCCATTGCTGCAAGTAGATCAAGTGTAGATGGTCTACGGATTAGAATATCCAATCCTGAAGCAGTCTTTGTCTGATGCGATTTAAGTTTAAGTGCGTCTTTAATACTCATTCTTCCTCCTATGTTCTATTAAGTTGGGGTTGTCTCTGCGGTTCCTGTATCTGCTTGATCACCAGTAGTGTTGGTGGTGAATGTCATTGGTCCAATTACTTGGCAAGAAAATGATCCACGAACAACATCTGCTGAAGTTGTCACGACATCAAATGAGGTGACGATGCAGTTGCCGCTAATGCTTTGAACTGCTCCAGCAACATTCTTAAGTGTAATTACGAATCCCTTTGGTCTGCTTGTTCCAGATGCAGGATTCAAGATGTCCCCAACCAACTTGGTGTGGTCTGCAATGTCAAAGAAGACATCCAGAGTGAATGCTGACGATGCTACACCGTCAATAAAGTAGGTGTTCCATGCTCCGATGCTTGTGACATCAAGTGGTGCTCTTTGAAGTGAGAATGCTACTGATCCAACTGCCTTAATTGTAGTTTGATCAAATGTGAATGCCGATAGTGCTGATGAGTATGCCATGTGTTATGGTTCCTTGTAGAAGATGTCTGAAATTATCTGTGCCATGTGTGGATTGGTTTCCTCACCATCTCCACTCTCTGGTTCCTGAAGAATAATGTTATCGCTGTTGATCACAGCACTAAATTCAAATGAACTATATGTTCCCGAAACAAGAGATGATTTGATGGCATCTGCTAGTTCCTGTGCTGATTGTGACTCTGGCGAATAACAATTAAACTCAACTCTTGCCTTCTTTAATGGATCTGCTCCTACAGTCAATGTCTCGTTTTCTGTGATGAGAAATGTTACTGCTGGAAATGTTCCATTCTGATTTCTTGTGCCGTAGGTGATGTTTGCATCATCTACAGCAACGGTTGTTTGAATCATTACTTTGATTGCTGCTGGTAGTGAGATTGCTGGCATTAGATTACTTCCTCTACTGTTATTGTCGCAAGACGATCTCTTTCACCTTCATTGCGAATTCCCATTATATTGAATGTCCTGCCTCTGATGATCAATCTATCAGTTGGTAGCAATCCTTCTGCCTTAATTGCATCCCAACGAGCAAGGCAATCAAATGAGTTTCCAAGAGCAGGACCACCAGCATAGACCATTTCCGTGGATCCTGTGTCCCGCAGATCGCATCTGAAGGTTCCAACAGTAGTTGAAAAGTCCTTCTGCTTCTTGCCAGTATTGTCTACCTGTGATTCTCTCTTGATTGTTGCTGTAAAACGAAGTCTTCCACCTGATATCAAGTTAACACCCCCTTGATTCTCATGTTGTCAAGAATGAACATGGCAGATAGTGGAACAACGGATAGAGTAATTGGTGCAGTTGCTTCAGGATTGTTATACCAAGCACCTACAAGTCCTATTACAAGTTGTTCAATCTCTGCTGGCAATACGGAATACCCAGTTGTGTATGTGATTGCAATTTGTGTGTTTTCCTTGATCTGTGGATAGTCGCTGAAGTTGATGTAGACAGATGGTTCCTGTTCTAGATCTAGAAAATATCCAGTTGCTGGCATGGTTGTCTCTACATTGCTTGTATTGTAGTATTTAACCGTGCTGATGGAGATAAAAGGATAGGTGTTGATTCTTGTTCGCATCCAATACGAGATGTATTGTGTCTTTGACTTTGCTGTGAGACTCACACCTGTGTAATCGGAGATGAATGAGATTGCAGCGTCACGAAGACGAAGCAACTCTTGATCATCCGTGATGTAATCAACCTTAAGTGCTTTCTTGATAGTGGATAGTGCAACGCTCATGGTGCTCCTTGGTATGTGTAAAAGGTTCGGGGGGTTTTACCCCCCCTCACCCAGAAAAGAGGAAGAAAATTATGAGGCAGAGTTGCCGAGAACCGAGAATGCTTCTTGGACTGTGATCTTGGAATCAAGTCTGCTGTAAGCATACATGTTGGTGATTGCCTTGGCAGCATCAACATATGGATCAACGAGCATGTTCATACCGCTACGGTCAAAGATCTCAAAACCATGTCCGAAGTCACCGAAGGTTGCAAAGCACTTGCTTGCACCAGCACCAGTATTGTAGAATGGAGAGACATATACAGGACGACCGAGGAGAACGCCGAGATTACCAGCATCACGGAGATCACCTGTTTCGGTGAGTTTGTAGATGTATTCATTGCTACCTGAAGTTGCAGTCTTGATCTTGCGGATTGTTTTCATTGCAGCATCGCTCATCAACCATGAACCGTTTGCACGGTATTGAGGAGCAACAGCAAAGTAGGTGTCAACGATATTGTCACCAGTAATGCTTGCAGCAGTTCCTGTAGTTCCTGTGAGAAGAATACGGTTTGCAGCAGCAAAGTCTGTGGTGAGGTATCCGACACCCTGTGGTTGTCCAGAACCAGTTCCGTTGCAGAAGTAGTCTTCATGTGATCTTGCCATTGAGGTAGCAACCTTGCTGGCAATGTAATCCATGATACCACCAATGCCACCGTTACCTGAAAGAGCATCCTCAAGGAATTCGTTGGTAACGGAAACCTTGGTTTGGAACTTATAGGGGAAGACGGTGATGAGTGAACCGAATGTTGGATCGGTTGGAGTTGCCATTGCAGCGTTTTCAGCAACAAGTTCAGTTGTTGGGAGTGCTGCTTCAATGGTGATTCTCTTGGTTCCATCAATGGTTGTCACCTTGGCAATACGACGAACGACATTCTCTTGGTAGAGTTTCTGACGAATTACTTCATCAAAGTTTGAAGGAACAGCAGCAACAGGTTGATTGGCAAGAGTGTTCTTGATCATCAAACGGTTTTCAACTGGTGAACCATCAAAGTTCTCGTTCTGTAGAGCACGGAGTTCTTGATTGTTACCACCAGCAAGTGCCTTGATGAAACGACGACCCCAATCCTCCTTGCGATCACCGACAGTTCCCTTGCTTACGCCACGGGTGTCGTAGATTGGAGTATTGTCTTCACGGTCAAGTTTGGCACGGGTAGCAGAACGCTGAAGTTGTCCTTCAACAGCATCAATGTCTGCTTCAATCTTGGCGCAACGCTCCTTGTATGCGGCATTTGCCTGTGCATCAAAGGAATTGGCATGATTGTTTGTTTCGTTTTCCCACTTGTCAATGGTGCTACGAAGTTCAGTTACGAGTTTATTACGCTTTTCAATGAGATTTTCCATGTTACTTTATTCTCCTGCGGAGTAGATTAATCCGCTTTTGTGTGATTTCTGACTGTGCATTTCGGAGTTGTGAGGATGTAGATGGATATGCGGCATCTACAACTACTGATATTTCAACGAGTTTTGCTTCGTTGACCTTCCTTTGTTTCTTATCAGGACTCCATGAATCACGGATGTTGTAGAATCCGAAACTCATTTCACCTGTTAGAATCTTACGATTAAGCAGTTCCTTGACATCTTTTGCTAGAGTTGTGTCTGGTAGGTCTGCTTCAAAACGAAGTCCCTTGTCATCTGTGAACAAACGAAGAGATCCGTTCTTTGTGCGAGCAAGAGGTTGTGAAGTGTCGTGGTTGTAATACAACTTTACATCTTCATCGGCATTGAGCGTGTTGTCAAATGCTCCTCTTGCGATCTGCTCGGTAAACACTCTACCGTGTTCAGCAATAGTCCGTGATTCAGCGTCCCAAATGACAGCATATCCTGTGAGAGTGTTACCCGATGCGGTTGTTTCATTTACTTTACGAGTTTCAAGTTGCATTTTGGATGTCTCCTTGTGCTACACCACCGCTTGTATCGGTTCCAAGGTTGGTTTGACCACCCCCTTGACCCATATTCTTTGCAACAATAAACTCATCTCCACCCTCAACGGCATCGTAATTCATCAATGCTCTTGC
>Ga0316617_100000231_pt1 | contig 13454 bp, 16 predicted proteins | sample OWC_Aug_M1_C1_D2_FD_207801 | JGI IMG/M metagenome (GOLD analysis project Ga0316617, IMG submission 207801) | Wetland soil microbial communities from Old Woman Creek delta, Ohio, United States - OWC_Aug_M1_C1_D2_B | ecosystem: Environmental > Terrestrial > Soil > Wetlands | place: USA: Ohio... | reverse complement strand
GATGCGGCCAGTACCACTTCTCCGCAAAGGACCAGATGACCAGACTGGAGAGCGGGCCGAAGATGATTACGCCCGCCAGCACCACACCCGCCATCCGGAGCGTCCGTGGAATCATGTCAAAGCTCTCACGGTGAGCCCTCAGCTTTCAGCAGCCGCCAGTCTGTTTTGGCTGATCGCTGACACCTGAACGCTGATAGCTCGCCCATCGCGTTCACTTCTGTGAAATGGTCCGCAGGTAATACCCGGCAACCCCCATCGCCAGGATGTACGAGACGACGCCCAGCGCGTTGGCGGTGCCATAATCCATCTGGTAGTTGATCCGGTAGTAGACGTCGATCATGACCATCTGCGGAGGCTCGCCGCTGCCGATCATGAGGGGCACGGAAAAGGACGCGAGCATGGACGTGAACATGAACGCCCCGGCCACCGCCAGAGACGCCTTGGACATCGGGAGCAGGATATCCTTGATCTGCCGGAAGCCGGAGGCGCCAAAGTTCCGCGCCGCCTCGAGAAAGGTTTCGTCCACGGAGCGGTACGCGCCGAGCACCAGGAGCACGGCGAGGGCGAGGTTCTTCCAGATGAGCGACACCGCGATGCCGATCCAACCGAACGCGATCGACGGAGGGTCGCTCATGTTGATGAGGCCCACCTGGCTCAGGACCGCATTCAGCGTCCCTTTGGGAGCCAGGAGCACCCGCATGGCGTGGCCCACCACGACGAAGGGGATGAACAGAGGGATCTTGAAGAGGAACTCGACCGCCTTGTTGCTGTACAGGCGAAGGTAGCCGCACAGGAAGACGGCGATGCCCAGGACGGCGGCCAAGCTGAAGAATGCGATCCACAGGGTGTACAGGACGTCGAACTTGTACAGTCGCCACACCAGGTAGTAGTTCCGCAGGCTCCACTGGTCTTCGCGCAGAAGGCTGAGATGGGCGGAGGACAGAAAGGGCACGAAGAACAACCAGACGACAATGGCCAGCGGAGGCAGGGCGATGATCAGGCAGGCGATTCGCGTCGAGAGTCGCATAATGAAAGGGCGAGGAGGTCCGAGTCCCTCCTCGCCCGCATCTCCGTGGTGATCGCGGTTCTCAGTTCTCCTCGTACGCGGTCAGCAGATCCTTGAAGTACTGCTGCTGCGGAAACGCCAGGCCGTTCTTCTCGAGCGTCTCCGGCGGGACATCCGCGAACAGCATCTCCTTCGCCGTCGCCGACACCACCGGAAGCACGTGCTTTGCGTCGATGCCCGGGAGCCAGCCCATCTGCTCGACGATGACTTTTGCCTGCTGCTCCGGCGAGGTAATGAACTCGACGAACTTCTTCGCCGCGTCGTAGCTGGCGGCCTTCTTGGTGACCACCAGATACATCGGCTGCCCGGGAAGGCCGGGGGAGACCAGCTTCATCTTGATCTTGGGGTCCATCCGATTCTGGTTCTTCATGCTGATCAGCATGTCCACCCAGACCGGCCCCATGGCGATCTCGCCCCGGTTCAGCTTGTCCAGCGTATCGTTGTTTCCGGTGGTCATGGTCACCGGAAGGCTCTTCAGCTCCTTTATGGCAGCCGGCCAGCTCACTTCGGCGCCCTTGTCGTACGCGCCCGCCGAGTATTGGTCGTACTTCCCGCTCTTCCAGTACACCCAACCGGTGGTGAAACCGGTCCCGCTCATTCCACCCTTGACCCCGTTGTACCCGAACTTCCGGGGATTGGCCTTGATCCAGGCCACGAGCTCCTCGAACGTGTTCGGTGGGTTCTTCACCAGTTCCGGGTTGTAGGCCAGGACCACCTGGCTCTGGAACATGGGCATCACGTAGCCTTCGACGTTGAAACCCAGAGCGTTCTTCCCGTTGGCCGCGGTCATGAGCTTGTAGGTGGAGATCTCCGGCGCGTATTTGGCCAGCAGATCGTTCTGGATCATCTGCGGCATGATGCTCTGATGCACGATCGCCACGTCGATATCGTACTTCGCGACGTTGGCATCCTTCTGGCTCTTAAGCTTCTGGAAGATCACCTGGCTGCCCGGGTCGCCGGGGCCGCTGCCAACTGCGTTGATCTCGACATTGGGAAATTGCTTGCTGAAGGCGGGGCCGAAAACGTTCTTTTGCAGCTCGTGCATATTCGTGTCGCCCGCGGTCACCACGTTCAACACAACCTTTTCACCTGCTACCGCCGAGCCAGTCACCCCCCACAACAGCAAGGCCAGCGCGAGCCCGAAAACCGTCAAACCCACCCTCAGCCGCTGCATGGACGACCTCCTTTTCCTCTTTGGGTTCATCGCATCCATCGTCCGCAACCGCCACCACGCGTTCCGCAGCCCGGACGGTCGGACCGCCACCCTGGCGCTCGCTCTCGCGTCACCGGATGGCGGAAAGGTCACGGCGCACGAAGAACCCGTCGCGGATCGCGTCAAACCGAAGCCACTCTATCCCCGCATCCATTCTGCTGTCAAGCCCTCCGCGAAACCTCCCGGCCGCCAGAATCGAACCCTAGCGGGGGCATGTGCCATCCGGAGGGCCGCCCGCGCTCCCGGGGAGCGTGACGCCCAGCTCCCTGATGCGCTTGCGCAGGGTATTGCGGTTGATCCCGAGCAGTTCGGCGGCCTTGACCTGATTCCCGCCCGTGCGTCGGAGGACGAGCGCCAGCAGCGGCCGCTCCACGCACGCCACGAAGTGCGCGTGGAGTCGGCCGTCGAGTGCGTCCCTGAGCCGGGCCATCTCTCCGCGCATCCACTCCACTGGAAACACTCCAGGTCCGACGCCCGCCTCCTCGGAGCCGGCACCCTTGCGAACCGTCTCCGACAGGTGCTCGGGAAGCACCAAGGCCGTGGGCGTCAGCGCGGCGGCGCGCTTCACCACGTTCTCCAGTTCCCGCACGTTGCCTGGCCACCGATACCGCGCCATCAGTTCCACGGCATCCGGCGAGAACACCTTGGGCGGCGCCTGCTGCTCGCGCGAGAACGCCGCAAGGAAATGCGTCATGAGAGCCGGGATGTCCTCGCGGCGGTCTCGAAGCGGCGGCAAATGGATCGTGACGACGTTCAATCGATAGAAGAGATCCTCGCGGAAGGTGCGCAGTGCGACCGCTCCCTCGAGGTCCTGATTCGTCGCCGCCACGATCCGGACATCTACCGGGAAGGAGCCCTCGCTGCCCAGCCGTTCGATGCGGCGTTCCTGCAGGACACGGAGCAGCTTCGTCTGCAGACTGAGGTCCATGTCTCCGACCTCGTCCAGGAACACCGTGCCACCGTCGGCCTGCTCGAAGCGGCCGCGCCGGGCGGCCACGGCGCCGGTGAAGGCGCCCTTCTCGTGGCCGAAGAGCTCGCTCTCCAAGAGCTCCCGCGGGATGGCCGCGCAGTTCACTGGCACGAAGGGGCGCCCCTTGCGCCGGCTGTTCTCGTGGACGGCGCGCGCGATCAGTTCTTTTCCGGTACCGCTCTCCCCGCGAAGCAGCACCGTGAGATCGGTGCCCGCCACCTTCCCGACCGCTTTGAAGATCTGCTGCATGGCCGGGCTTCCGCCCACGATGCCCCCGAGGTCGAATGGCTCCTCCGCCAGCCGCCGAAGCTGGCTCACCTCGCGCACCAGGGCCTGCGCCTCCAGGGCTTTGTCCACGACGAGGAGCACCTCGTCCACATCGAATGGTTTCCCGATGTAATCGTAGGCGCCTTGCTTCATGGCCTCGACCGCCACCTGGAGCGTCCCGTAGGCGGTCATCATGATGACGGGCAAGTCCGGCCGGCGCTTGCGGAGCTCGCCGAGCACGGCCAGGCCATCTTGCCCGGGGAGGCGCACGTCGAGCAGGACGAGATCCACGTCGGGATTCTCGGCCGCCGAGGATCCGCTCGGCCCGTCGGCCGCCACGTCCACCCGGTAGCCCGCACGCTCCAGCGCTTTCGTGAGCGCCCAGCGCACGCTTTCCTCGTCATCCACGACCAGAACTCGCCTCCCCGTCATGTAGTGGCCCCTTCCCCGTCCCCTGCCAGCGGGAGCAGGACGCGAAATGTGCTCCCTTCTCCGGCGCGACTCAGGACCTCGATCGTCCCCCCGTGCTCCTCCACGATCCGGACCGAAATCGGCAGTCCAAGCCCGGTGCCGCCGTGCTTGGTCGTGAAGAACGGATTAAAGAGGTGCCGCTGCACCTCCGGCGGAATCCCCGATCCGCGGTCCGTGATTTCGGCGACGGCGGCCGCTCGGCCGCCGCACTGCGGAGCCACGCGCTCGAATCGGGTCCGCACGGTCAACTCGCCGCCATCCGCCATCGCCTCGACGCCGTTTCGCACCAGATTCAGAAACACCTGCAGCAATCGATCCGGATCGCCCGCCACGGCGGGCACCTCAGGGTCGTAGCGTCTGACCACCGCAATCCGTGTGCCCGCCAGCGCGGACCCCAGGAGGTGCAGCGCCTCTTCGAGGATCTGGTTGACGTTGCACGGCCGCCGCTGGAGCGGTTGCTGGCCCGCAAAACTGAGCAGTTCGCTCACGATCCGGTTCAGCCGATCCACTTGGCGGATGATGATTCCCGTAAATTCCCGCATGCTCGCGGGGAACTCCGGCTCACCCTCCATGAGCTGTGCCGCCGCCCGGATGCCCACCAGGGGGTTCCGCACCTCGTGGGCGACCCCGGCCGCCAGCACCCCCAGGGCGGCCAGCCGATCCGACCGGCGGATCTGCTCCTCCAGGTCGTGCACCCGCGACAAATCGCGCAGGACCAGCACGACACCGCGGTTCCGGCCGGCAGGATCGCTCACCAGCGAAACCACCGTGCTGACGGTCAGCCGCGCTCCGTCCGACCGGACGACGTGCGCGTCGAAGTCGGCGTGGCTGCGGTTCATCGCCACCGTCTTCGCTGCCAGTGCCGCGAGTGGCGACGGCAAGGGAAACACATCGCCGAGAGGCCTCCCCGCCACGTTCGAGCGCGAAAACCCGGTCAGCTCTTCCGCCGCCGGATTCATCGAGACGATCCGGCCCCCGGGGTCCAGAATGATGACCCCGTCCTGCAGGCTGGAGAGGAGGTCCTCGTGGTACGCCTGCAACTCCTCCAATGCCGCCGCCAGCTCGGCCTTGGTTCGCGCCGATCGTGCGCTGCCTCGTCCTGACGTTAGGCGGTCGGCCGCCATGCCGCGCGTTGCTACGGCCCGGCGTACCGTCGGACGTTGCGTTATCATTTCGGATCCTTGATCTGGAACCGTTCGCATCCTACCATTCCGGGACCGAACCGCGGATCCTGGAGGAGGCCTGCCGACCATGACGACAACCCGGCTAGAGGCCCTGCTTCAACTGCTCGGACAAGATCCGAGCGACGGAACGAGTCATTATATGCTCGGCGACGGGGGGTTGTGTAGGGTGTTAGTGGATTTTGTGCGATGTTCCGGTTTGTCAAGCACTCAGCCTCTGTTTTCGTCATGAATCACCCCTACGCGAGCGTGAGGGCTGACATTGACCGTCCCTCCCTTACCGTGGTACGTGTGATCTACCCTCCGGGGAGGGAACCGATGCCAGTCCGGACAAATAGCCTCCAGAGTCCTCCGACCCGCCCGGCGGCCATGAACCTGCTAATTCTGGCGCGGGACCAACTCAAGTTGTACGGTCGCCTTCAGCGTAGGGTCGGAGACTGCACCGGCGTCGTGCTCATCTTCGATCGCCGGGAGGAAGACCGCCGGCAGGCTGTGCAGCCCGTCCCGGTCGACCGTCGGCGGGGGGAACGCCGGAGCGCCCTGCAGCCAACGAACGATCTCCGCCAGCGGAAGTACATCTTCGCCCGCCCGCACGCGCGCTGTCCCCGCGACTGAGAGGCCCCGGCGACCGCTCCCTCGCCACCCGCCGCCTGAACGTCTTCCCCAGCTTGAGCCCAGCCACGCACACGCGCTCGGGGATCATCACCACGGCGCCCTTGAGCGGGATCGCCACAAACCCGGGCGGAATGTCCATCGTGCGCCTCACCGACGCGGGAAGATTGTGGTTGACATCTGGGATCCGTTCGTCAGGCTGTGACCGGCGTCGGCACAGGTTTCGAACGGCGTGCCACCGGAGAGAGCGGCTATGCGTTACGTGATCGTCGCTTGCCTATTTGCGCTTGCCGCCGGTGTCGCGGTCGATCTCGGCCTGCTCATCGTGACGGCGGACGACCCCGTCGAGTCCCTTGATCCCCACGACGCGGCCATCCAAGTTCGCGTTCCGGAGCACGCCCTTCGCAAACTCCAACTCGTAACGCGTGACTTCTTGCAGGATCTGGTCGACGGATTCACTGGCGCCTACCGGGAGCAACTCCAACGCCGGTTTCCCACTAAGCCACTGCCGCAATAGCCGCAGCGGCGCCCAGGGGCGGACCGGAAAATCCACCGATGGAACATGCGCTGACCATTGCCTTGCTCTTGATCATTGGCTTCAACCCCGGGTTTCTCTTGATCCGGGTGTTTGGCGTTCCGGGGGACCCTGACACGCTCGAGGACGCCTGTGTGCGTCTGCGGCGCGAGAGCGCGTAGCAGCGGTGACGCTCCGCCGCCGGCGCAGCGCGGCGAGGACTCGGGCTGGAGGGCCGCATGATGGTAGCTTGGTGGAAGCCTCTCACGCGACTCTACCTCGTCCTGTGGTTGCTCTGGGTGCTGTTCAACCTCGTGGGCGGCCCCGCCTTTGTCGCCATCCAAGAGCAGGAGCGCGCCAGGGCGGCAGTGGTCGATTACCAAGCATACGCCCAGCTGGGCGACTACTACGCGGCAGCCGACGCGGTGCGACGTATGCTGGAAGACAACCGCACAACCCTCGCCAGTCTTTACCAGGATATGGCCCACAACTGGCCCGACATGCTGGCCTCCCTGATCGGGGTCCCGCTGGCGGTGTATGGCGTCCTCTGCGGGACCATGCTGTTGCTAGCCTGCGTCATTCAGGGTTGCAGGCGGGACCGACGTCGCAGCCCCAGCACCGCACCCGCCCACACCCAGCCTCGCCACCTCGTTCCCTCTGGTACAGGATCCTTGCGGCGTAGCCGTCACTGATCGCTCAGACATGGGGTGCCGCATCCTGCAGCGCCCGCTTCATCACCCACATCCCGGTCAGCCCCGGCACCGGGGCTAACCGCACCCAGCCTTGCGCCTCGAGCTCCTGCAGCGGCGGCACGGCCCCGAAGCCGCCGGCGTGGCCGAATGCGTATGGGTACGGACCCGGCAACCAGCCTGACGCGGGACGCTCGGACGGTGCCTCAGTCCGTCGCGCGACTGCGATCACCGGAGCACACTGCCGCGGCCAGGGCCGATCCGCCATCCGGTGTCCTGATACTCGTCATCGATCTCCTGGCGGCGCAGCGCCGCGCGGGCGCACCAGCGCTGAGGCCGGCGAGAGCCAGCCGCACCCTTCGTTAACCCTGGCGTGCTGACCAATGCTGACCAAGCCATTTTTGCCCCCGTGTTCCTGACCACTTAGCCGCGTCCTGTTGACCTCTGATCGACAAATACACCCAGGCCCTTCGCGATCTGGAATGACGCTGGATTTCGCGCTGACCTCGAGCCACGGGGCGGGCGGTGACGTGCGACGGAGCGGGCCAACGCCACAGGTGAACCTTCTTCAGGAGTCTGCTACTCGTGCGGCTCCAGCCCGAGCGGCACAGCCACGCGGCCGGCGCGACCCCTGATCGGACGGTCGGCGACTGCCGCTTCCGGAATCCGATCTTCGCCCGCACCGCGCACCGCCTTTGCGAGCTCTGCGAGAGGAAAGCAGCGCACACCCCACGCGGCACAGTGCGCGAGCAGTTCTTCCGCCACCCAAAGATAGCGGCGGCCCTCCATCTCCGCATGGAGCGTGAGCACCGGCCAGGGGTCCCGCTGCAGGCCTCGACCGACCAGCGCGAGGAACCCCTCCCCATCCGTCCCTTCGAGACCCACCACCTCGTCGAGGGTGGGAAGTGTGGTGGGAAGCTGGAGCGTGTGCAGCCGCGCGCCACCCAGGGACGGATAAAAAGGGTGTCGCCCCCGCGTGTCGCTCGCGTAGGCCAGACCAAACTCTTCCAGCAGGCGCAGGCTGCTCGGGCCGCACTGCCAGCCGGGCGCACCGGACCCCTGCGGGCGGCGCCCCATCACGTGTTCATACGCTTGGAGCGCGCGCGTCATCTCCGCGCGCACCTCCGGTTCCCGCATCCACCGCAGCCGGTCCTGCCAACGCCGGTGGTCGTACCCATGCATCGCCAGCTCGTGTCCGGCGGCGGGGATCGCCCGCAAGACGGCCGCGAAATCCGTCGGATGCCTGGCGGGCAAGAGCGTCCCGGAGAGGATCGTGCGCCATCCGTATGTGCGAACGGCCTGCGTGCGGCGCATTTTTGCCAGATACCCCGACTCGAGCATCCGAAACACCGCGCGTCCGCTTCGATCGGGTCCCAGCGTCACGAAAAAGCTCGCGCGCGCGCCGAACCGTGCCAGCAGCCGAAGCAGATTCGGCACGCCGGTGCGCAGGCCCTCGTACGTACAGACGTCGATGCGCAACCCCAGGACCATGTGGCCTCGATCCACGCCAAGGCGCACGCCGTCGCGGCCGGCGCGCGCCCCGCGGTCTCGTACGATGAGCAGCCTGTTAGCGGCCGTTCCCGGCCTGAAACCACGCTATCGTCCGGCGGAGACCCTCCTGCAGGGGTATCTCCGCTCGGACCCCCAGGATCTCGTGCATCCGGCGAAGCGACGGGACCCGACGCGGAACGTCCTCGTAACTGTCGCCGTAGATCGCCTCCTGCGGGACGAAACGGATCTCGGACGCCGAGCCCGCCGCGCGGATCATCGTCTGGGCCAGCTCCAGGATACTGACTTCCTGGTCGCTGCCGACGTTGCAGATCTGCCCGACCGCCCTGGGCTCCATGCCGGCCGATACGGTGGCGCGAACGGCGTCGTCCACGTACGTGAAGCACCGCGTTTGCTTGCCGTCGCCGATGACCGTCACGGCCTCGCGGCGGAGGACCTGCCCCATGAAGATCGTCACGACGCGGCCCACGTCCAGCTTATCCAGGCGGGGCCCGTACACGTTGAAATAGCGCAGCACCACGACGGGGAGTCCCAGCCGCTGATACGCGAAGCAGAAATGTTCCGCCGCGGCTTTGGAGGTCGCGTAACACCAACGATCACGTCGCGTGGAGCCGAGGACCCGATCGTCATCCTCGGAGAACGGGATCCGCGGATTGCGGCCATACACCTCGGACGTCGAGGCCAGAATCACTTTGCGATTGTGCTTGTAGGCAGCCCTCAGGACGGCTTGCGTCCCGTTGATGTTCACGTTCAACACCTCGTAAGGATCCCCCACGTAATGCTCGACCCCGACCACCGCCGCCAAATGGTACACGAGGTCGGACCTGGCGACGAGCCCGTCCAGGATATCGGCGTTCAACACCGAGTCGCGGACGTACCGGAAGCGGGGATGGTCCAGGCGGTGTCGGACCTTCAGGTCTCCGATGACGTCGAGAATCGTGACGTCGTCTCCCCGTGTGAGGAACGCATCGGTGAGATGCGAACCCAGGAATCCTGCCCCACCGGTGATGAGGACTTTCATCCGCTCCTCCCACCCGTACTTCCGAACAGGACCGGAGTCGTCCCGAAGTGCGAAGCCGCGGCGGCGAACTCGGCTCCGCCCATCTCCCTCTCGTCGTCGATTTGCAGACGCACGATCTCCAGGACCCCCTCGCCCGTGGCCACAGCGAGACTCCTCGCGCCATTGGTACCGAGCACCTGCCCGGGCCGACCGCCGCAGCGCCGATCTCGCGGCGGCCGCGCCTCCCACACGAGCACCCGGCGGCCTCCCCAGTAGGTGAAGGCGCCCGGAAAGGGGTGTGTCACGGCGCGCACGAGGTTGTAGGTCCGCCACGCCGAGGCTCCCCAGTCGATCAGCCCGTCGGCCGGGCGCCGCCGCCCGAACCGGGTGGCGGCTGCGTGGTCCTGCGGGACGCGAGGCGCCCAACCCGACGCGATAAGAGGATACGTCTCGCGGACCGCCTCGCGCGCCGCAGCCGTAAGCTTGCGCGATAGAGTGAAGCCCGTGTCCTCCACGGCGATGGGCACGGGCCGCTGGGAGATGATGTCGCCGTGATCAGCCCATTCGTCCATGTAGTGCAGTGTGACGCCCGTCAGGGTTTCCCCATGAACGAGCGCCCAGTTGATGGGCGCGCGGCCTCGGTACTTGGGCAGGAGCGAGCCATGGACATTGACGGCGCCCAGTCGCGGGAGATGCAGGAGCGTTCGTCCGAGCAGTCGCCGGTAAAAGGAGGAGACGATCAGGTCGGGCTGCAGTCGGCGGATCTGTTCCACGAACGCCGGTGCGTTCGGGTCCTGCGGTGCGCGCACTGGGATCCCTCGCGCGGCGGCGGCGTGCGCCAGCGAGGCGAACCAGATGGTTTCCGCGGGATCGTCCTCGTGCGTGACGACCGCCACGACGTCGGCCCCGCGCTCCCGCAAAACCTCCAGACACGCCACGCCGATATCGTGGTAACCGAACAGGACCACCCGCAACGGCGTAGTCTGTTCTGGGGCAATTGGCGGATTACTCATGAACAGAGGGGGCCGACCCGCACGCGGGAAGGGGCGCGGCGGTGTCATCGGCATGATCGTAGACCGCTCGGACCACGTACCGGGGCCGACGACGGACCTCCAGGTAGATCCGGCCGACGTATTCGCCGATGAGACCTAACGCCAGGACCTGGATCCCGACGAAGACGAAGAGAATGGCAAACAGCGTGAAGACGCCTTCCACCTCGGGGCCCACGAAGAGTCGGCGGACGAGCAGAAATACCCCGAACCCCACCCCCAGGAGTGCGATACCGATTCCGGCGAGACTGACCACCTGAATGGGAAGGAGCGAGAACCCCGTCATCAGATCCATAGCCAAGCGGATGAGGCGGAAGGGACCGTAGCGCGATCGGCCGTTGGCGCGGTTGTCGTGCCCCACCGGAACCTCGACGGGCGACCGCGCGAAGCTGTTGGCCAAGGCGGGAATGAAACTCGAGATCTCGCGACAGCCGCGGAGTGTGTCGACGACCTCCCGCCGGTAGGCGCGCAGCATGCATCCGTAGTCTCGCATGCGCACCCCGACCGTGAACGACGTCAGACGATTCACGCACCAGGAGAGGAGCCGGCGGATCGACGGGTCCCGGCGACTCTGACGCCAGCCCCCCACCACGTCGTGCCCCGCTTCCACCTGCGCGAGCAGGCGGGGTATCTCTTCGGGTGGGTTCTGGAGGTCCGCGTCGAGGGTGATGATCACGTCCCCCCGGGCATGATCCAAACCGGCGAAGACCGCCGCGTGCTGACCGTAGTTCCGGTTCAGGGCGATGACCTGGACGGCGCGGTGGGCATCGTGCAGGCGGCGGAGAACCTCCAGAGACCGGTCCACGCTGCCGTCATCCACGAAGATCACCTCGTACGGGCGGCCGGTCCGGTTCAAGACGGGCCTCAGGCGCGCATACAGCGCGTCGAGATTCCGCTCCTCGTTGTAGACGGGAATGACGACCGACAAGCTCGGCATGGCATCCTCGGGCACAGCACCGCCCATGGTCATGCGCGCACTCCTGACCCCGCTATACGGAGCGGGTTTCCCGGTACGCCAGGAGATCGCAGAGCGTCGTCTCCAGCGGCACACGCGGCGCCCCGCCGGACGACATTTCCCGCGATACGGCAGACCGTAGGAGCGTGCCGCCCAAGCGGCTCTCGTGAGACGTCGCACGCGGCGGCGAACGTGGGCGGGCCCCACACCGTCGCTCTTCGATGGCCCGGAAAGCGACGCAAGCCTCTCAGGCGGTGGTCGGCTTCTCCGCTTCGTCGATGAGCATGACCGGAATGTCGTCCCGAATGGGGTAGCGAAGGCCGCAACTCGGCGACGTGCAGATGATGCGTTGGGCCCCTTCGTCCAGCCGCACCTCGGACTTGCACTTCGGACACGCCAGGATCTCCAGCAACTCCTTGTCGATCATGCCCGGCCTCCATAGCGATCGGAGATTCCCGCCTGACCGTCTCGCACTGTGCCCGCCGTCAGGCAGACACTACCAACGTCGCGGAAAGCTTGTCAAGACTCGCCGCGGCGGGAGTCGTCGGTTCCCGGTCACAGTCCCATCCGGCACATGATCACCGCATCCTCGATCGGATGCGTGTAGTACCGCGGTCGGACCCCGACGGACTCGAAGTGGAACTGCCTGTACAGGCCTTGCGCCGCCACGTTGGAGGCGCGCACCTCCAAGAAAGCGGCGCGGGCCCCGCCGCGGCGGCCATGCTGCAGCGCCGCCCTCAGCAGCTCCCGCGCGATTCCCCGCTTCCGCCAGCGGGGATGGACCGCGAGGTTGTTGATGTGCAGCTCGTCACTGATGAGCCAGACACAGATGTATCCCACGACGGGGGGCGGAGCGCCGGCCCCGGGGAAGCGGGCCACCAGGACCCCGGCCAGCGTTTCCGCGCCCAATTCGTTCCCGAACATCTCCTCCGTCCACGGCACGGAGAAGGAGACGACTTCGATGGCCATGACCTCCGGCAGATCCTCTCGGCGCATGGGCTCGATGAGGATGTCCACCGCAGGTTGGTCTTGGTCGGGCCCGACCATGGAATGTTGCCCTCGAACGTGATGCGACGCACGCGCTGCGTCAGTGGCCTGACTCGCGCCGACGGCGCAGCTCGGCCTCGGAAGGGCGGAGATACCGTGGAACCAACGAGTCCGGCTCGTCCCGCTCGCCCCGCAGCAACCGCCGCCGGCCTAGCTCCGCCACGCACGCCGGGCGTGCGCCGCGGCTGGCCAGGGGCGGGAGGAGCATCTTGTCGCCTAACCGCTCGCGGAACAGCGCGCCGTACGCGTCCGCACCGTCGCCGAGAAACAGGGTGGGATTCCGGATCAGACGGCAGAGATCCTCCGGCGGCAGCGCGGCGTCTTCCGTCACGCGGCGCAGCCCCTCGGGTTCGTGTCGGAAGAGCGCCGCGTACACCTCCTGCTTGCGCGCGTCCAGCACGGGGCAGACCTGCCACCGCGCCGCGGGGAGCGTCCAGGCCATCGCCTCCAGCGTGGGCACGCCCACGAGGGGCAGTCCGGTGGCATACGCCAGGCCCTTAGCGGTGCTGAGGCCGATGCGCAGGCCGGTGAACGACCCGGGGCCGATGCTGACCGCGATCCCGCCCAGACCGTCAAGCGTAATCCGCGCTTCGTCGAGCGCGCGGTCCACGGCGGGCAGCAGCCGCTCCGAGTGGGTCACCTCCACGTTCAGGACGGTCTCGCACAGGACATGGTCCTCGCCGACGATCGCGACGCCGCCCTGCCTGGTGGAAGTTTCAATACCCAGCACGAGCATGGGTTCCATCTCCGTTCGCGCAGTATACCGGTCGGCCCCATGCGGCGCAAGTCGCAGGCATCCAGTCGGTCCGTAATGGAACGGGTGGGGACTCGAAAGCGGCCATTGCCTGGCACGAGGTGGCAGAGGAGACGAGGAGGACCAGAAACGCCGTGCGTTGGACCTCTCAGAAAGA
>Ga0316617_100000230_pt1 | contig 13460 bp, 13 predicted proteins | sample OWC_Aug_M1_C1_D2_FD_207801 | JGI IMG/M metagenome (GOLD analysis project Ga0316617, IMG submission 207801) | Wetland soil microbial communities from Old Woman Creek delta, Ohio, United States - OWC_Aug_M1_C1_D2_B | ecosystem: Environmental > Terrestrial > Soil > Wetlands | place: USA: Ohio... | reverse complement strand
GCTCATGTACGATAGGACCGGTCCACCATCCATCATGCCACTTGAAGTGACAATGACATCTGCTTTCATAGCACTCTTTCGGCTCTGTTCTGAATGGACCATGTTGACTTTTTTGAGTGCTTTTTTAAGGTCATCTATGGATCGGAGGTATTTCGGGTACTTCAAATAGATTTTTGAAATCTTTTTTCCCATCCCATCGAACCAAACGTTATATCCTGCATCTTTGAGTACGAGGAGGATTTCTTGTGATCGTGAGACTGCAAATGCGGGAATGATTACCGTGCCACCTCGATTGTTGACCTCTTTTATTTTTTCAAGGAATTCTCTTTCTAAATCCTTCCTTTTTCTATGTTCTCTCCCTGCGTAGGTGCCTTCCATGAAAAGGATGTCGCAGGGAATTGGTTTTGTGCCTTTGACAAGTCTGGTATCTATGGTGTTGAGATCACCAGTGAATAAGAGTCGTTTGTCTCCGATAAGCTCAAACATGAGTGCGCCAGGGATGTGGCCTGCGGAGTGGTAATGTACACTGTAGCTCTCCCCAAGATCTCGTCTCTTCCCTGGTTCGACTGGGACATAGCTATGTTCCGCTTCTTTGACATCGGCATTGGTGAAGGGAATTGAGTAACCATCCATCTGAGCTATCTTGACGGTATCCTTTTGTAATAAATTGCTTATGACCGCGGTCGGTTCAGTGGTGATAATGCGGTGGTCTGATTCTGAGCAGAGCCAGGGGATCATCCCGCAATGATCAAGATGGGAATGCGTAAGAAACGTTAAGTCGACGGGTGGTGGTGGGAGTGGGAACGTGGGTGGTTTTCCTGGAGACATCCCGTAGTCAAAGAGGAATCTCATGTCTTCTAATTCAAGGATCATCGCAAGATTGCCGACTTCGTCGCTTCCGCCGAGGAATTGACATCGTATACCAGAATCCATTCGTATCAAACCTTTTTTACAAACTTGGCCTCCTAAAGAAAAAAGAGGTTGATTAATGTTTGGTCATCTCTCGAGGGGTTTTACAATGAGGGTGGTTTCGTCTTTTTCGACGATGACAACTTTTGTGTTTGTTTCAATCACCGTGTCTGCTTTAGCTTGCCAGTATTCGCCTTTAAATCGGACGAACCCTGGTTTGTCCGGTCTGATCTGTTCGATGGTGACTGCGTGTTCCCCGATGAATTTCCCCAGTGATGGTTTTTTCTTTCGTATCTGGAGGATCTTGTACAGGAGGAACGCGAAGAAGACCGCGAAGAGTCCGATGACGATGAGCATGATTGTTAGTGCATCAGCCATGTATTCACCTGAGATGAGCCATTTCCGTGTCGGGTAGTTCGGGATAAGGAAGATCGATCCGATGATAAGGCAGATGATTCCTCCAATGCCGACAGCACCAAACCCGGGGAGGGCAAAGATTTCGACCGCGAGCAGTACACATCCGATTATTATAAACATTATGCTAAGCGTGGGGATGGTGAACCCAGATCCGATTAAAGAGAGGAGGATGGCAATGATGCCAAACACTTCTGCTCCGTACCCCGGTGTGGAGATTCCTACGAGCAATGCAAAGATCCCCAGCATTAAAAGAAGGGAGGTCAGGATAGGGTTTGAGATAAGTTTGAGCAGCTGGATCTGTATCGAGGGAGAATAGTGGATCTTTTCTGCGTCTTTGGTATGCAAGGTGACCGTTCCAGTGGTGGTTGTAACATTCCAGCCGTCCATCTCGTCAAGAAGCTCATCTACGGTTGATGCGGTGATTTCGATGACATTACTGTTTTTCGCCACGGTCGCATTGACGTTGCGGTTTTCGGTGATGAAGAGTCGTGCGAGGGTCTCATTTCTCCCATACATACTGGCTCGTTCTTGGAGCCATTCGACAAGAGCATTGATGATTTTCGAATCATTGATGAATCGCGTGCCTTCCAGGGTTGTTTCAATGGGTTGGCAGGAGCCAATGATAGTATGATCCGCCATCGCAGCAAGAGGCGTTGAAAGCAGGATAAATGTTCCCGCTGACCAGGCGGTTGCACCACTGGGCGAGACATACCCGATGACTGGGATCGTGCTGTTTTTGATGAGCTGAGCTATTTCAAAGGTCTGGTCTAGCCCGCCACCAGGGGTGTCTATGAGAAGGATGACTGCTTGGGCATCATCCGCCTCTGCTTGTTTGAGGCTTTCTCTCATCACCTCAACAGTGGATTGGTCGATGGTATCGGTTATTTCTACAAGCAGAACAGTTGTATTCTGAGCAGGTATAATACCTGAAAACAAAAGAAGAAAAAAGAAAAAAAATAGGAGAATGTTTATGCGTCTCATTGTTCTGTTTTTTTCGTAACAGCTTTAGCTAATCCCGCCATCGTCCCAATTTCGCCACCTGGAACGATGATAAGGTTTTTTTCACGTGCTATCTCTGTAAGGGTCTGCAATTCTCTTAAACGTAGAGCGATCGGCGTTTTTTCATAGAGTTTTGCGGCTTCTGTCATTTTTGATGATGCTTCCAATTCTCCTTCTGCCATGATAATCCTTGATCGTTTCTCTCGCTCTGCCTCTGCTTGTTTTGCAATGGCTCGGAGCATTTCCTCAGGCAATGAAACGTCTTTTAAGGTTACTGCGGTTACCTTAATCCCCCAGGGATCAGTTCCTAAATCGATGATCGCTTGCAGGCTTTTATTGAGCTCTTCTCTTTGTGAGAGGAGTTCATCGAGGTTCTTCTGGCCAACGATGTCTCGCAGGGTGGTCTGAGCAAGCAGGCTGGTCGCAATATCGTATCGTTGTACTTCGACGATCGCTTTCTGCGGGTCGGTGATTCTGAAATAGACGACCGCGTCGACATCCACGGTCACATTATCACGTGTAATAATTCTTTGTTTTGGGACATCGATGACCCGTGTCCGAAGATCCATCCTGATGGGTTTATCGATGATGGGGATGATGAAGACAAGACCCGGGCCTTTGATGCCAAGGAGTCTTCCTAATCGAAAGATGACGATCCGTTGGTACTCCGGCATGATTTTTATCGCTGACGCAAGGACTGCTATCAGGAATATCACGATGACGAATAATGCAATAACAACAGTGTTGATATCTACCATAACGTTTTGCCTCCAAGTGCTGAAAAACCCACGTTGGTTCTTAAGTGTTTCTGTAGAGGTTTTTTTGAAACGATATTTTAATAAAAGACCTCAGGCTTCAGATGTTTGGTATGGTTGGGGAGTTGAGATATGTCTGAGATTGTTTCGATAAAAGCTCGTGAGGTCCTTGATTCTCGGGGGAATCCCACAGTTGAGGTTGATGTGATCACTGATAAAGGTGTGTTCCGGTCGATGACTCCGAGTGGAGCAAGCGCAGGGCAGCATGAGGCCTTGGAGTTGCGTGACGGGGATAAAACGCGCTACCTTGGGAAGGGGACCTTAAAAGCAGTGGAGAATGTCAATAAGAAGATCGCCCCGAAATTGATTGGGTTGGATTGTCGTCATCAGGAATCGATTGATAATCTCATGCTCAAGATCGATGGGACAGAGAATAAAGAGAAGCTTGGGGCAAATGCGGTGCTTCCTGTCTCGATGGCGATTACGAAGGCAGGTGCTGCCGCGACTGGGGTGCCGTTGTATGTGTATATCGGGGAGTTGTTCGGGGAGATCCCGTTTCGTCTACCTGTTCCGATGTGTAATGTGATCAACGGGGGGAAGCATGCGGGGCAGGAGAACTCCATCCAGGAGCATATGTTGATGCCGACAGGTGCACAGACCTTCACGGAGGGCATCCGGATGATCTCAGAAAGTTATCATCATCTTGCGAAGTTGTTGAAGGCAAAATTCGGCGCTGGTGGCGTGTTGATTGGTGATGAAGGCGGGTTTGCACCATCGCAGATTGTGGATATCAATGACCGACTTGAGCTGATGCTTCAGGCGGTGGAGAATGCTGGATATGCTGGGAAAATGATGATTGCATTGGACCCTGCCTCGAGTGAGTTTTTCTATGATGGGATCTATAAGATTGGGGAGAAATCCTTTTCTGGTGGGGAGATGGTTGATTTCTATGTGGATCTCTGTCGTCGGTATCCGATTGTTAGCATCGAGGATGGCCTAGCGGAGGATGACTGGGATTCATGGGTGGAGATGACTAAGAAACTAGGTAGGAAGATTCAGATTGTTGGTGATGATTTGTTTGTGACGAATACAAGGCGGATCCAGAAGGGTATTGAGTTGCAGGCAGCGAATTCTGTGTTAATCAAGTTGAATCAGATAGGGTCAGTGACGGAGACCTTGAATGCGATTAAGATGGCGCAGGATCAGGGGTGGACCGCGGTGGTGAGTCATCGCAGTGGGGAAACTGAGGATGCGTTCATCGCTGATTTGGTGGTTGGGACGAGTGCTGGGCAGATCAAGACTGGTGCACCGGCTCGTAGTGATCGCAACGCGAAATATAATCAGCTCATCCGCATTGAAGAGGAACTCGGGACGAAAGCAGAATATCCTGGGGTGGATTTCCGGTAACTTTTGTAGGAACAGAAAATATTCTAGGGATTTCTTTACAAAAGAAATGCTGTTGTGATTCTTTTTAAAAAACCATAGAATCTATGTTGTCTCTCTGTCTTGACCGATGAGGGCAATAGACTTATTGATCACAAGGTTTTCGGTGTACGTTCCGCCAAAGACAAAGATGGTGTCATTACTATTTGCGTTATCTATCGCATCTTGGATTTTCGTCTAGTACCCTAGCCCAGCTCCTCCCACATAGAACCAACTTCTTGATGTCGATGCTGTGTGTTTCCCAGTATTTTAGGCGAGTGCTGCATTTGTAAAAGATGATAGAAATAAAATAGCAACTGAAATGAGACTAAGACCAAAACCTAAGAATTTCTTTATAATTATTTCCCCAGTATCAATTGCATTTTTGACATATCTCCACAAGGCGCGTACGTATCACTACAATATGAAATAAATTTAAAATAAATTATGCTGATCAATATGATTATCGACTCGAATATATATCTGAGGATGGAAATAGGAATGCATCCAGGGAACCAATCATGACAAATTGATTGTATCGCCCCTGAAGTCAAATCTTGGGGACTCTTATCGATCAAAGAGTTTAAGATTATTTGTGGTCTAGTCTTTAATAAATAAATCGATTGTTGGATCTCAAGAGGAGTCATCTCTCTCATAGAGTTTTCTGTTTTTATTTTTTGGATACAAAATTCTGTGAATCTCGTAATTGTTTTGTTATCCATTTGATTGATGATTTCTATTACTTTTATTAGTGAACCAATGTTAGTTTCTCGTAGTGGAAATTGTAATTGGTTTGTGTATCCATTCCCAAGGTATTGTGTTTTGATACTTTTTTGTTCTGAATTTGTCACTCTCAGTGTTCTTGTCTGGAATAAAGGTGAATCATTCGTCGCTGATTTCACCGATTGATACCCTACCACATTGCTCAACGAACCTAGAAGTAGAAGAACCATAGCGCAGATACTTGTCATAATTAGAAGTTTCTTATCCATCTATCTTTTCCCCATTATCATTTTTTATTAACGTTGTCCTCCTATAAATATGTTATAGACTTTTGAAAAATCAAAGGGAAATCGATGATGTATAAAGGGTATACTGGTCAGATAAAGACCAGTAAACATTTTTATCTTCGAGTCGATACACCCCCTGGAGGTATTGGTAAATGAAAATCCTTATCACTGATAAAACCGAGAACGCTGTGATTCAACAGTTAAAAGATGCTGGTCATGAGGTGGTGTTTAATGAAATGGACCCGGCGACCCTTCTAAAGGAAATCCCTGCGTATGATGGGTTGATGGTGCGCAGCAGGACAAAAGCAACTGCGGATGTCATCAACGCAGGTGCAAAAGGGAAACTGAAGGTGATTGGTAGGGCTGGTATCGGGGTCGACAACATCGATCTGGTGGCTGCTTCGAATAACAAGATTAAGGTTGTCAATGCACCGACAGGGACTACAGAGAGTGTCGCAGAGCTTGCCTTTGGTCTGATGCTTGCTTCGTCTCGTTCTATTCCCCAGGCGGATCATTCCATGAAACAGGGTCTCTGGGAGAAGAAGGCGTTTAAGGGTGTCGAACTGTGCGGTAAGACCCTGGGGATTATTGGGATCGGCCGGATTGGCACCGAGCTGGGGAAACGAGCCTTGGCATTCAACATGAAGGTCATCGCCTATGATAAATACATCACGAAATCACCCGCAGCAAATATCACGATTGTCCCCTTGGATCAGCTGCTGAAGGAATCCGATTATATCTCTTTACATATCCCATTTGTGAAAACAGAGGGAGCAACGATTAAGGAAGCTGATTTTGAAAAGATGAAGAACGGAGTCATCCTCATCAACTGCGCCCGTGGCGGCACCGTCGATGAACAAGCATTGCTGAAACATCTGAATGCTGGTAAAGTACTTGCGGCTGGTCTTGATGTGTACGCAGCAGAGCCTCCAACCTTCAAGGAACTCGTGAATCACCCGAAGGTTGTTTGCACTCCTCATATTGGGGCATCTACCAAAGAAGGACAGCTGCGTGCCGGGAAGATCTGCGCGGAGCAGATGATGATTGCCTTGTCTGGAAAAAACCCTGAGTTTTGGGTGAATAAGAAAATGATGGAAGGGAAGTAACTACGCAGAAACACTCAACAGAAGCCATGAAGAACCTGGATGGCATCATCGAGAAAATCGAGAACCATATCGATGAGAAAGAAAAAATCCGGGAGGATGCGTTAAAAGCCTCCCGTGATATCATTATTTTTTGCCGAAAAGGCATCCAGCAGCTGCATCGCAATCAGATGGAGGAAGCAGAATCCTACATGAAACAAGCTTCCACGAGACTTGCGCAACTCTATGAGATCACCATGGGTCATGCAGATGTGTTCCACACCGGGTTTGTGGAGAACGCTGCCCAGGAGTATGTGGAGATCCAATGCTTATATAATATCATGAAAGGCGAAGACCTTCCTGACCCTGATGCGATTCAGACGACGTATAGTGCATACTTGCTTGGGCTTTGTGACGTCGTTGGGGAACTACGCAGGGGAGCCTTGGATTTCATGCTGGAGGGTAACACCCAGAAAGCAAACGAGTACCTCGGTTATATGGACCGGATTTATGATGCGATTATGAGCTTTGATTATCCCTCTGCTTTGGTCCCTATTAAGAAGAAGCAGGACATGGTCCGCAGTCTCATTGAAAAAACCCGGGGCGAGCTTGTCGTCTCCAGTTGCGAACAGCGGATCCATGACCGAACCCATGAGTTTCATGGGTTGCTTGATCAGGTGACCGAGGAGCGGTCCAACAGGAAGAAAAAGACAGAAGATGCCGAGGATGAGGATATCGATATCGACAAAGTCTGGTGATGTTTTGTCGATATTTTCGTTTTTTACGAAATGTTTATAAAAAGCCTTTATATACTTCAAGGAGGGAAATTTTCTTATGACCCAGGTCCAGGTAGAAAACATTATCGTATCTTTTTCAGTAGCATCCGCCCTGGATTTACCAAAACTAGCCGAGATTCTCCCGGATGCTCGCTTTGATTCCTGCGATGCCCCAGCGCTCATCTTGCAGTTCCCACATCCTCATTCGATGGCCGCGCTCATGGCCTCTGGAGCTGTGATGGTGACTGGTCCGAAAACCATGGATGAGGCCCAGGAGGTCGTCAAAATGGTCCAGGAACGTCTCAACATCGCTGGTGTCGCAGTCGAATGGTCACCAGAGGTTTTGGTGCAGAATGTGACGGTTTCGACTGATGTGCATCAGGAGATTAAATTACGAAGTCTCGCGAAGTTCCTGCAGGTCCCTGAGTTTTCCCCTCGAACATTCCCCGGATTGGTTTATAAAGAGGAGGACCCAAACACTGTTATACTCTTGTTTGATTCGGGGAAGATGGTCTGCAACGGGAAGAGTGTCGAAGAGGCCACCGTTGCGTTAAAGAAAATGTTGGAAAAATTAGTATCATTTGGTATAAAAATGGAGGAAAATGTATGCCAGAAGTAATCGTAGAAAATATTGTCGCATCAACGTCGTTTTCCGATAAGTTGGATTTGGACGTGATTGCGCAATCATTGGAAGAAGCTGAATATGAACCTGAGCAGTTCCCTGGATTGGTGTATCGGTTAAGCAGTCCGAAGACTGCGACCTTGTTGTTCCGCAGCGGGAAAGCGAATTGTACTGGTGCGAAGAACATTGAGGATGTCAGGACCACGATTAATATCATCGCGGAAAAGCTCAAGAAGCTTGGTGTAGAGGTCTACAAGGACCCTGAGATTGTTATTCAGAACATTGTCGCGATCTCTGATCTTGGTGGCGAGTTGAACCTCAATGAGGTCGCCATGGCACTAGGATTAGAGAACGTCGAGTATGAACCAGAGCAGTTCCCTGGACTGGTGTATCGGATAAAGGAACCACGGGTCGCTATGTTGTTGTTCGGCTCTGGGAAGATCGTCTGCACCGGTGCTCGGAAGATAACGGATGTTTCTCTTGCTGTGGAGAAGCTATCTCAAGAGTTGTCGTCTCTTGGGTTGATCCATCATTAAAAAAAATATGAAATAATACAGGGGCTGAGAGGATATCTTTTGTCCCTCTTTCATCTTTTTTTTCTTTTCTTCTTTTTAAGAAATAATGATGTTAATATCGCTTTTTCTCCTGTTAAATTTTTCTTTTTCTTAAGAATTTTCTGGTAAAAATGATGATGAATGCATCGTTCATCAGCAGTTCATCTTTGTCGATTCAAGGAGTAACTTTTATGTACTTGTTTCTTATTCAGGGAAAGGTGAGGGGGTCTAAAGAATTGAATTGAAAAATTCTTTTTTTCATTCTTTTCCTCCCAGACTTTTTAGACCCCTTCTCTTTATTCTCTGTTTCTCCTCTTCATAAAAAAAAAAATTTGATGAAATGGGGAAGGAACGGTTCTGTGTGTGTTGAAAAAAGGAGAGAAAATGGGGAATGGTTCCCCGAAAATCTTTTTTATGGTGTTTTAAAGAATTCTTTCAGGTCGTCGACCTTTGGATTCATCATTCCGCTGACGCGTATGGAGAAGATGTCTTCCATCAGGGAAATATCGCTAATGTAGGTGGCGTATTTCTTTTTGAGTAACTCGATGAAGCGTGTTGCGACCGTGATATCTTTTGCAGTGAAGCAGAGCATGAGGTCGTATTCTCCTTGTAGGACGCTGGCGGTTTGTACGAAGACACCAATGTTTTTCCCTGTGTATTTTTTGAAGGCGTCCAGGACGTTGTCGACGATGTCCCCTGCTGGTTGGTTGGATCGTTTCAGCAGGAGGATGTAGTGACGTACGCCTTGTTTGTCTTTGTCAGGGATTGCGGTGTAGCCCCAGATGGTTTTGTTGTTCTCAAGGCGTTTGATGATGCGCCAGACTTTTTGTCTAGAAAAACCGCAGGTTTTGGCAATTTTATCAATGCTTTCGTTTGAATTTCGTTGCAGTTGTTCGATGACTCGCTTCTCATCTTGGTCAATTTGTTTTTTGCTACTTTTAGCCATATTCATGTACCCCCATGATGTATTGATTTTATAAGAGGCATTTTTTTAGCTCTTTTATTCCTTATCAATATCCATGAGAATTGAAATTCACAATCTCACAATATGTTATAAATGTTTCGCAATAGGCTCCTGACTATGCAGTATAAAGAACTTTTCAGAAACATTTATAAATTCAAAGATGATTAATTATTGGGGGTTGCAGAGTTAATAGAACAAATCCTTTTTTTTACTCTCCAACTTCCCCTTTCCTCCCTTTATACAACAGGAATTCTTCTAATAAGGCAAAATAAGAAACACACCATGGTTTTTTAACACAGGAGCTGATTGGGACTCAACAACCTATGAAAAACTGCTGCCTTGACACTCACTGTAACCGATGTTGCACCAAAACAAATATGGTTCTCACATACCAAGATGTTCAAACTATAAAAAAACTTGGATACAACACTGATTTCTTTGTTGCAGACCTTAATAACTGGTTTCAATTAAAAAACACCAACGGGCGATGTGTGTTTCATAATGGAACCATTTGTGTCATATATGATCATCGACCGGAAGGATGCAGGCTCTACCCGGTGGTCTTCCAGAAGGATGATGGTAAAGCGATTCTGGATAATGATTGTCCACAAAGGCACTGTTTTATCATCACCAAAGAAAAATCACAACAATTGCTTATCCTTATTAAAACGTTGGAAAATGAACGAGCAGAACGAAAACAAAAAAAGAAAACGAAGAACCAAAAGAAGGCTTCTCAGATTAATCATTCAACGTGACAGCCAAGGCTGCGTTTCCCTCGAGATGCACCACAAGACGATCATCCGGTGTCCATGATGTGGTATACACTCCACGGTAGAAGAGCATCTTCAACGCCCAGAACCCAAGAGGGTCACTGTTTGTCCATAGCAGCTCACCACCTTTTTCTGAGTAAATGGTCACCGTGGTGGGAACCGTCGTGTTAAAGCTATCCCATTGGGTTAACCAAAAAACAGAGAACGCATGATTATTGATTTGACCAGAGAACAAACATTTAAACATTACATTGGCGACTAATCCGGTGGCGTTGATGTAACAGGTTGGAAAATAATGTCGCTGCGTTAATAATGATCGGGGACTCTCTACTGATGTCGCATTCATCACGGGCATGACGGTGAGGAATATCAGCATACAAACACACACAAACCCAAGTTTCCTTTCCATAGTATCACCTCAATCAATCGAACCATTTTTTCCATAAGAAGATTATCTTGCTGTTGTTTCACAAAAAGATAGTTTTTCACAAAATATGTTCCATTTGAACAAAATAAGACGGTTTCCTGCTTCGACCCAAACCAGGGTCATCTTCGAGAAAACCTCCTTATGAACACAGTCTTTTTCTTCATATATCATTCCATAGCAAGGTATTTAAATCACATAACAAATATTTAAACAATCAGAGGAACTTATGAACAACCTGCTCCCCAAGACTCTCTTACCAACCATCACGGTTCTTCTCCTTTTGCTCCCCGCGTGGTCCCCTGGTGCTATAGCTTCCCCACTTATAGAAGACACATCATCCCATCAGACCACACAACAACCTCAGATTTACGACCTTTTGATCATCACCCCAAAGATATTCCACACCGACCTCCTTCCGTTGGTTCGTCATAAGAACAGACAGGGGATACGAACCGTGCTCGTCGACACCGATGAGGTGTACGACCAGATGTTCTGGCAAGGAAGGGATGCAGCAGAGAAAGTCAAATATTTCATCAAGGCAGCCATCGAAAAATGGGGAATACGATATGTCCTGTTGGTCGGTGGTCGCAGCAACCAAGGCTCTGTTGAAAAATATTGGGTCCCTGTCCGGTACAGTTCCCTGAATCGTCCCTACGAGACCATGAATGAAACCCATTTCCTCTCTGATCTCTATTTCGCAGACATCTATACAAAAAATGGTTCGTTCTCTAGCTGGGATGATAACCAGAACGGTTTATTCGGGGAATGGGACATTGGAACATCAGCAGCAGACCAACCGGACCTGTACCCTGACGTCAGCCTCGGCAGACTCCCTTGTCTGAATGCACATCAGCTTCGGATTGTGATACGAAAAATCATCCTGTATGAGACTTTCGGATGTGCTGACTCCTGGTTCAAAACCATGGTGGTCGTCGCAGGGGACACCTACCCAGGGCGTACACCCTACAACGATGGCGAGCTGTACACCCAACAAGGCCTGGACCTGATGAGCGACTTTCGTCCCGTGAAACTCTGGGTATCTGACAATAGTCTAAGAAACTGGGTCGATGTCGTCACTGCAATCAATAAAGGCTGCGGTTTCATCTGGTTGTCTGGCCATGGGAATCCAAAATCATGGGCGACCCATCCAACGAACGACAGTGACACCTGGATTCATGGGCTTCGCATGCGTAACCTTCCGTTTCTTAGGAACCATCAGAAACTCCCGGTCTGCATCACCGGGAGTGGTTGTTTTAATAACATGTTCAACGTCAGTATAGGGAATTCCTATTTCGTCTACGGTATACCTACACCTTACTGCATCGGTTGGGGCTTGATGATTCAGCCGGACGGTGGTAGTATTGCCACAATCGGTGCCACCGCGTTTAGCTATGAATCCCCAGACATCACCCTTGGATATGGGGGGATCGAATGGTTAGACCGACAATTCTTCGCTGAATACAGCCTGAATCAGACAGATATCCTTGGCGATACCTGGAGCCGCTCAATATCCGCGGTGTTGCAGGCGTGTCCCTTCGACTGGTCTGACGGTTCAATCAACGGCTCTGCGATCATTGTCAAGAATATCGAACAATGGGTGCTGTTTGGAGACCCCACCCTGAAGATAGGGGGATACCGTCAATAAACGACAAAATGAGACGCATAAAGTCCTTTCTGATAATACGCTCTTTACAGGAAAAATCCAACGATATATTTCTATTGAATAATGATAAAAAGTTCATCATGGATGTCAGAGTCATATGTCGATGAATCAAAAAGGAACAAAATCACTCTTCATCAGTATCATGATACTTCTGATCTATTTCTCTGGTTGTTTCACCTCCACAGATAGCGATGGGGATACCACTAAAGATTCAATCGTATGGGGTGTCCTGGACTCAGGAAGCATCTATCCCCTTGACGTTAATCATGACAATTTCTGGACGCTCATCCCTAATATTTTTAACGGTTTGGTTGATTTTGATGAAAACTTCCGTATCATCCCTGCTTTGGCTGTTTCTTGGAACAATCCTGATAGCCTCACCTGGCGTTTCTCTCTCAGACAGGGCGTAAAATTCCACAATGGAGATTTGTTCACCGCTCATGACGTTGTGTACTCCTTTGAGAACTATAACAGTGGGGTGAATTCAACACTTAGCGACATCGTCATCCTGGATAACTACACAATCGAGTTTAAAACATATGAACCCTACCCCGGTCTTCTCTCGCGTCTCGCACACACCGGTATCATCTATTGCAGAAACGTCTCTGAGCAATCTGGTATGAAGAGCTTGATTGGGACCGGACCCTATCGACTGAAGGAGTACGAGATTGATAATTATACGACCTTAGAACGATTCGATGAATACTGGGGAGAACAACCGGAGATAAAAACTGTCACATTCCGAGCAATTCCTGATGATGAGGAACGATTAAACACGCTTCGTTCTGGCGACATTGACCTTGCAGAATACAACATTGACGACCAGATCGATCAGATACTAAATGATGTGAACATCACAGTGGTGAAATACCCTCCACTTTCCACCTATATCATTGGGTTTGATATGAGACAGAACAATAGTTACGGGTATCCTGATGGACAGAATCCTACCGCGGATGTCCGGGTGAGAACGGCAATCTATCAAGCAATAAATATCACACCGTTGATCAATGGTCCGTTCAAAGGTTTTGCACAACCAGAGTCCCAACTCGTCTCTCCGTACATCTTTGGGTATAACCCGCAGATTGAA
>Ga0316617_100000228_pt1 | contig 13489 bp, 10 predicted proteins | sample OWC_Aug_M1_C1_D2_FD_207801 | JGI IMG/M metagenome (GOLD analysis project Ga0316617, IMG submission 207801) | Wetland soil microbial communities from Old Woman Creek delta, Ohio, United States - OWC_Aug_M1_C1_D2_B | ecosystem: Environmental > Terrestrial > Soil > Wetlands | place: USA: Ohio... | reverse complement strand
CAACACGATTCGTCGCGAAAACCCGGCGTTCCACGAGTATCGGAACCTGCGTTTCTACCCAAGCGATCACGACGACATTCTGTGGTACGGCAAGCGGAGCTGCGACGGCGGCAACACGGTTCTGGTGGCGGTGAACCTGGATCCCTTCGAGGCCCACCAGGCCACGGTGCGCCTCCCGCTGGATGCCATCGGGATCGGTGCGGAGGAGCGTTTCCAGGCGCAAGAGCTGATCACGGGGACGCGCCATCTCTGGAAGGGGGAGGAACAAACGATCCGACTGGACCCGAACGAGGAGCCGGCCGCGATCTTCCGCGTCGGCCGGTTCCCGCACAAGGACTATGGCACGCCGTGCTATTAGCCGTTGTCAAAGAATAAGTTGAGCGGAGATATTCCGAAACGGCATAAGGAGCCGTAACGAAATAGAATAAGATGGATATGTTATTTCGTAACGGCTCCTTAGCACGGGAACCGTGAACCGAAAACTGCGCACCTGGAACCGAGAACCGCAGCCATGACTGATCCCTGGTACAAGGACGCGATCTTCTACGAGCTGCACGTCAAGGCCTTCCAGGACGGAAACGACGACGGCGTGGGTGACTACCGCGGGCTCCTGGACCGGCTGGACTACATTCAGGACCTGGGCGTGGACTGCCTGTGGCTGCTCCCGTTTTACCCGTCGCCCCTCCGCGACGACGGGTACGACATCGCCGACTTCCACGGCATCCACAGGGACTACGGAACGATGGCGGAGTTCCAGGCGTTCCTGGACGCGGCGCACCGGCGGGGCCTTCGCGTGATTGCGGACCTCGTGGTCAACCACACCTCCGATCAACACCCCTGGTTCCAGGAGGCCCGTCGCGATCCGGCCTCGCCCAAGCGGGACTATTACGTGTGGAGCGACACGGACCGATGTTATCCCGGAGCGCGGATCATTTTCGTGGACACCGAGAAGTCCAACTGGACGTGGGACCCCGAGGCCAAGGCCTACTTTTGGCACCGCTTCTTCAGCCACCAGCCGGACCTGAATTACGACAACCCCGCGGTGCAGCAGGCCATACTGGACGCCATGCGGTTCTGGCTCGACAAGGGGCTGGACGGATTTCGCTGCGACGCCGTGCCTTACCTCTTCGAGCGCGAAGGCACCAACTGCGAGAACCTGCCCGAGACGCACGCCTTCCTGAAGCGCCTGCGGGGTACGCTCGACGCCGAGTACCGTGGCCGGATCCTGCTGGCGGAGGCCAATCAGTGGCCCAAGGATGTCCGCCCCTACTTCGGAGAGGGGGACGAGTTCCACATGGCCTTCCACTTCCCGCTCATGCCGCGGATTTTCATGGCGGTGCGGAGCGCGGATCGGCGGCCGATCACCGATATGTTCCTCCACACGCCGCCCATCCCGGAATCGTGCCAATGGTGCGTCTTCCTCAGAAACCACGACGAGCTGACGCTGGAGATGTGCACGGATCCGGAGCGGGACTACATGTACTACGCGTACGCCCAGGACCCCTCGATGAAGCTGAACATCGGGATCCGTCGGCGGCTCGCGCCGCTCCTGGAGAACGACCGGCGAAAGATCGAGCTGCTCAACAGCCTGCTGTTCACCCTTCCCGGGACCCCGATCGTCTACTACGGGGACGAGATCGGCATGGGAGACAACATCCACCTGAAGGACCGCAACGGCGTCCGCACTCCGATGCAGTGGTCGGCCGATCGGAACGCCGGCTTCTCCCGCAGCGAACCGAACGAGTTGTACAGCCCAGTGATCGCGGATCCCATCTACGGCTACCAGGCCGTCAACGTGGAGGCGCAGCTCCGCACGCCGTCCTCCCTCCTGCACGTGATGCGGCGGTTGATCGCCGTCCGGAAGTCCTCCCGGGTCTTCGGGAGGGGGACGCTGAAATTCCTCGCGCCGGCCAACACCCGCGTCCTGGCCCACGTGCGAGAATATCGGGAGGAGACGATCCTCGCCGTCCACAACCTGGCGGGCTCCTCGCAGCCGGTGGAGCTGGATCTCCGGGACTTCCGCGGCGCGACCCCCATCGAGTTGCTGGGCGAGGCGCGCTTTCCCCCCATCGGCGACCGACCCTACTTTCTGAGCCTGGGGCCGTACGGCTACTACTGGTTCCGGCTGCAGCGCTCGGACCCGCGAACGGAGACGTATGGGATCGAAGCCACGGCCGTCTGAGATCAAGGTCCTGTTCCTGACCCGGGAATATCCTCCCGAGGTGTATGGAGGCGCCGGCGTCCACGTGGACTATCTCACCCGTGAGCTGGCCAAGCTGATTCCGGTCGAGGTGCGGACGTTCGGCGACCAGGATCTCTCCGAGAAGAACCTGGACGTCCAAGGGTTCCGGTTTGCCCAGGGCGGTTTGGAGGACGTGCCTGAGCAGCTCCGCCTGCCCCTGCAGGCTCTGCGCGTGGGCATCGGATTCGCAGGGCGCGGCGTCCGGGCCGACGTTGTCCACTGCCACACCTGGTACGCCCACTTCGGCGGTCTGCTGGCGAAGATCTTGTACGGCACTCCCTTGGTCATCACCGCGCACTCGCTGGAGCCCCTCCGGCCGTGGAAGCGGGAGCAATTGGGCCGGGGAGCGGACCTGTCGGCCTGGGTCGAGCGGACGGCCCTGGAAGCGGCAGACGCCGTCATTGCGGTCTCGCAGGAGATGAAGGCGGACATCTTGACGCACTTCCGGGTCGCCGCCGACCGGACCGCGGTCGTCCACAACGGGATCGACCCCGAGGAATATCACCGGGTGGAGGCCCGCGACCGCCTCGCGCGTTTCGGAATTGACCTGGCCCGTCCCACCGTCCTTTTCGTGGGTCGGATCTCGCGCCAGAAAGGGATCCTGCACCTGCTCGCCGCCGTCCCGCGCCTCGACCCCCGCGCCCAGGTGGTCCTCTGCGCCGCCAGTCCGGACAGCCAGGAGATCGCGCGCGAGGTGGAGGCCGCCGTAGCGCAGGCTCAGGCGAAGCGATCCGGTGTGATCTGGATCCGGGAGATGGTGGACCGGCCGACCGCCGTCCAGCTCTACTCGCAGGCGTCGGTGTTCTGCTGTCCCTCGATCTACGAGCCCTTCGGCATCATCAACCTGGAAGCCATGGCGTGCGAGACCGCGGTGGTCGCCACGGCCGTCGGAGGCATCCGGGAGGTCGTGGTGCACGGGGAGACCGGATTCCTGGTCCCTGTGTCGCAGCAGGCCGCGCCCTCGTTCGAGCCCGTCCGGCCCGACGAGTTCGCCCGGGACCTGGCGCGATCCATCGACGCGCTCCTCGCCGATCCCGCGCTCCGCCGCCGCATGGGCGTCAGCGGGCGGCGTCGGGTCGAAGACCGATTCAGCTGGCGTGCGGTGGCCGAGAAAACGCTCGGCCTCTACCGGGCTCTCCTGCTAGGCGACACGCCGACACACCAACCTGGAGGCGCGTGATGGCTGGAAAGGCGCGATCGTCTCCGCCGGGTCGCACGGGCCGCGCGACGACCCGCCGAGCCCCCCGCAGGCCAATACTCCCCGAAGAGCTGGCGGCCCGCGCGACCGCGGCGCTCCAGAGCTGGCTCCCGAGCCAACGTTGGTTCGCGAGCAAGACCCGGAGGGTCGCGAGTGTCGTTCCCGTGGATGCGGCGGCCGTGCCGGGAACCCAAGGCCTTCTCGCCATCTTCGAAGTCCAGTACGCCGAGGGGGAGCGCGAGACGTATAACATTCCTGTCCTCCCCGCTCCCGGCAAGGGCGACGTCCGGGACGCCATGGCGGATCCGGAATTCTGCCGCGCACTCATCGAGCACATTCGGACGCAGGCCGCCTTGCCCGGCCGACGCGGGGTGTTCCGCTTCACGCCGACGCCTCTCCTGGCGAAGGTCGTTCCCGGCGCCCCCGAGGCCGTCTCCCGCGTGGCCGCCGAGCAGAGCAATACCTCCGTGATCTACGACGCCCGGGCCGTCCTCAAACTTTTCCGGAAAGTCGAGCGCGGCCCGAATCCGGACTTCGAGATCACGGACTTCCTCACCCGGAAGACGGACTTCCACGGGATCCCGCGGCTCGTCGGCTCGATAGCCTACGAGTGCCCCGGGGAAGCGCCAGCCACACTGGCCGTCGTCCAGGAATTCGTCCCGAACCAGGGCGACGCGTGGATGGCCACGCTGGGCCGGCTGGCCGACTTCTTCGCCGCCGCGCAGGAGAGCCTCGAGGCCGAGGGGGCGGGAAGCGAGGCTTTCGCGCGCACGCTGGCGGATGCGGACGCCGAGGAAGCCCGTCGGCTGGGCGCGCTGACCGGACAGCTCCACACGGCCCTGGCCTCGGCCGCCGACCCCGCCCTCACCCCCGAGGCGGTGAGCGCGGCCGAGGTCGCGGCCTGGCGGGAAGGCATGCAGGCGTACCTCGACCGCGTCATGCAGACACTCGCCTCCGTCCACGAGACCCTGCCCCCGGCCGTCCGCGACCTGGCGCACCGGACCCTCGAGTCGGCCCCCCGCCTGCGGGAGAGCCTGACGGCGCTGGACACCCTGGGCGCGGGGTCGGTCGCAAAGATCCGCATCCACGGCGACTACCACCTGGGGCAGGTGCTCAAGGCTGGCGACGGCTTCGTGATCCTGGATTTCGAAGGGGAACCGGCCCGGCCGCTGGCGGAGCGTCGCGCCAAGCACTGCGCCCTGAAGGACGTGGCGGGGATGCTCCGTTCCTTCGCCTACGCCGCCGAGAGCGGTCTCGCCGCGGCGACCATGGAGTCTCTCGAGGCGCGGGACCGCCTCGCGCCGTGGGCGGAGCGCTGGGAGCAGCGGGTCCAGGCGGCGTTGCTGGAGGGCTACCTGGCCGAGACCTGGCAGCGCGGAGCCGGTTTCCTTCCGACCGACCGCGAGCGCCTGGAGGCCGCGTTGCGCGCCTTCACCCTGGATAAGACGGTCTACGAGTTACAGTACGAGCTCGATCACCGACCGACCTGGGCTTGGATCCCCTTGGAGGGCTTGCGGCGGGCCGCCACGGTCACGCCGAAGCCGGCGCCCCCACCGCTCCGGCGCGAGGCGGGGCCGTTCGCATTCGTGGCCTGCCTGGAGCTCCGGGAATTCGTGGGGGTCCGTGCCGAGAACGAGCGCCATCTGGCCGACCTCATCGACGAGGTGTCCCTGGACTCGATCTACTACCACACACACGGTTTCTTCCTCCGCCACAAGTTCGTCGCGGGGGCCTATCCCAATGACTTTGCCACCTGGTCCGCCGTCCAGGTCCGGGATCGAGTCCTCGGCGAGCGTCTAGCCATGGTGGATCCCGCGCACTTCCCGAACCTCCAGGCGCTGCGCGAGGAGCTGGTGTCGGTCATCGACGATCACCTGCGCGGCCTCCAGGTCGTCCCCAGCGCGGTCCTGGGCGAACCCTTCGAGTTCATCCAGTCCCGCATCGTGGAGATTCCCACGGGGATAGAGGTGCGGACGCTGGAGGAGTTCCGGGATGCCTTGCTGGACGTGGACGTGAGCGCCGTCTACTTTCACCTGGTCGAGGCGCGGATGCGGCTCGGCCGAGGGCAGAACGATTTCGCGGCGTGGCTGGAGCACGGATTGGGCCTTCCGGCACTGGCGGCCAAAGTACGGGCGGTCGATCCGTATGCCGGCAGCCTGGAGCGCGCTCGGACCCGGCTCATCCAGTTCTGCGACGACGCCTTGACGGCGGGGACATGACGATGATACCGGCCCAGCTGGAAGCCTATCGCGAGGTTGCGCCGCGGGGGACGCTGGAGCTGCTCGCCCGTTTGGCCGAGCGGCTTCGGGGGCGACGGTTCGTCCACGTGAATTCGAGCCGGTACGGCGGCGGATCGCCGGAGATCCTGAATCGGCTCGTGCCCATGTTGCAGGCCTTGGGGATCGATTCGGCGTGGGAGGTGATCGTCGGCGATCCGGAATTCTACGCGGCGATCCGCGCGCTGGAATTGGCAGCCGCGGGGCGAGAGCAGCACATCAGCGCGAGCATGCTCCGGTCCTACGAGGAGACGGCAGCGGCGAACGCGGCGACGCTCCCCCTGGATGCCGATCTCGTCATGGTCCATGATCTCGCGCCGCTTCCGCTGGTTCGTCACCGTCGCGACCGGGGGCGCTGGGTGTGGCGCTGCCACACTGACCTGTCCCAGGCTCTCCGGCGCGTCTGGCACCTCCTGCGTCGCGACGTTGGGCGCTACGACGCGACGGTCTTCTCCCTTCCGAAGTTCGCCCAGCGTGTGCCCGTCCCGGCTCTGATCATCCATCCCTCCGTCGACCCTTTGAGCGAAAAGAATCGCGATTTGAGCCGGGCCGAGATCCAGCAGGGGCTGGATCGGCTGGGGATTCCCCGGGACAAACCCATCCTCCTCCAGGTCGCTCCGTACACCGCGTCGGCGGACCATCCTGGCGTGATTCAGGCGTACCGGCTGGCCAAGAAGTACGTGGATTGTCGGCTGGTCCTGGCGGGCGGCGGGGCCGCCGACAACCCGGAGGGAAGCGCGATCCTGGCCGAGGTGCGCCAGGCCGCCGCCGGGGACGCGGATATCCATCCCCTCGTCCTGCCGCCGGATGCCGCGCGGGAGATCAACGTCCTCCAGCGCGCCGCGGCCATCGTGCTGCACAAGCCGATCAAGGATGATTTCGGCCTGGGCGTGGCCGAAGCGATGTGGAAGGGCAAGCCGGTCATCGGGAGCTTCGCCGGGGGCATCCCGGTGCAGGTGATCTTCGAGGTCACCGGCTACACGGTCAACTCGGTGGAGGGAGCAGCCTTTCGGATCCGTCAACTCCTGGACAGCGCGGACCTCATGGCCCGGCTCGGAGGGGCCGCCCGGGAATACGTCCGCCGGAACTTCCTCATCACGCGACACCTGGGCGACTACCTCGCCCTGCTCGCGAACCTCACGGGGTAGTCAAGGGATGCCCGGATGACGGATCCGATCGGCGCGGAACAGCTCCTGAAGGACGGCGACCTCCACACGGTGGACTCGCTGGGACCCGTCGAGGTCCTGGTGGGGGTCTGCGCCCTGAACCAGGCCCGCAGTGCGGTCCACGTCGTCGAGGCGGCAGCCGAAGGACTGGCCTCCCCGCTCGCGGACCGGAAGTGCGGCATCGTCGTCGTCGAGGCCGGCTTCCGAAGCGAGACGCTGGACGCCGTCGGGAATTGGCTGGCGAACCGTGTCCCGGGTCCGCCGGTGTGCTGCGTTCGGATCGCCGGACCGCCCAGCCGTTCGAGGGCCGTCCTCGGCGCCCTGGCTGTCGCGCACCGTCTTGGCCCCGCGGTCTGCGCCTTGGTGGATGCGGGGCTGGTCAGCCTGACGCCCGAAGCGCTCGGGCGGCTCGTGCAGCCGATTCTCGCCGGGGAGGCGGACTGCGTCAGCCCGTCGTACACGCACACGGCGTCGGAGGGAACCCTGACGACGAACCTCCTCGCTCCCATGTGCGGGGCCTTGTACGGCCGACGGATCCAGCAGCTCCTCGGGGGGTGCGCGGCGCTTTCGGGGCAGGTCGTGACGCAGCTCCTCGGGACCGAGGCACGGGATAGCGACCTGATGGGGCACGGACTGGAGATCCGGCTGGCCATCGACGCCATGGTGTCCGGGAGCCGGATCGTGGAGGTGCATCAAGGGCGGAAGACGCTGGACGCCGGCCTGGCGCCGCCCGATCTGGCCACCACGATCGCTCACACGGTGGGTCCATTCTTCCGCCTGATGGACCGGTACCGTTCGTTCTGGTCGGAGGGCGGGGCGAGCACGCTCGTCCCACGCATCGGGGATCCGCCCGCCATCCTGCCGGAAGCCGGCGAGATCCACCTGGAGCGGATGGTCAGGGCGTTCAAGCTCGGGCTCAAGGACCTCTTGCCCGTCTGGGAACAGGCGCTCCAGGAAGAGACGCTGGCCTCGCTGTACCCGCTGGGCTTGCTCTCCCCGGACGAGTTCGTATTTCCCGCAGAGCACTGGGCCCGGGTGGCCTTCGATTTCGCCGTGGCCTACCACGAGCAGCGGCTTCCGCGGGATCATCTGCTCCGGGCTTTGACCCCGCTGTATCTCGGCCGAGTGGCAGCCTTCCTGCGCGAGACGCAGGCCGGAATGCCCGCCCGCATCCCGGCGGTCCTGGAAGGCATCGGTAGGGTCTTCGAGGTCGAGAAGGCGGGACTAGCCGCCCGATGGAGGTAAAAACATGCGAGACGCGTGGAGCGACGTCCTGGTAGCCTCGTTTCGAGACGTGGTGGAGCGGCTGGCCCATGTGGCCCCTCGCCTGCTGGCCATGGTCGCCGTGATCCTCATCGGGTGGGCTGTGGCAGCCATCGCTCGCCGGCTCACGGTCCGCATCTTTCGGATGGCGGATCTGGACGCCCGCTGCGCCCGCTGGGGCCTCACGGCCAGCTTGAGCCGCAGCGGTATCGGCCAGGCCCCGTCGCACGTGATCGGCCAACTCGTCTTCTGGACGATTTTTTTCGTGGCGCTCCTCACCAGCGTCGAGGCGCTGGAGATGCCTGCCACCGCGGGGCTGGCGGCGGGGGTCGTCCGCTTCCTGCCAAACCTGGTCATCGCCGCCCTGGTCTGGATGGTGGGATGGCTCCTGGCGAATTTCATGGCCCAGGCCGTATTGATTGCCGCGGTGAACGCCCAGGTGGCGTTGGCCCCGCTCATCGCCGGAGCGGTGCGCTGGCTGGTCCTGATCTTCGCCGGCGCCGCCGCGCTCACGCAGCTCGGCATCGCGCGCGAGATGGTGCTCCTGACGTTCGGCATCGCCTTCGCCGGGACGGTGCTGGCGTTGGCCCTGGCCTTCGGCTTGGGCGGCAAGGACTTGGCCCGGGAGATCCTGGAGAGCCGGATCCGCAAACGGGACGGGGACGACGACCATCTGACCCACGTGTAGGCGAGGCGGGGCGCCGTCGGGTTCGGCGCCTTCCGGGGCTTCGGCTCAGACGGCCTGCACGGAGACGCGCGAGCCGTTCGGGCCGGGAGAGTGCCCGAGTCGCGGGCCGGCAGGATGCGGTCGTTCGAGAGGCACGGTCGTGGAATTGCGCAGCAGGGAACCGTTCGTCTTCTACAGCACGGCCCACATCATCGAGATGACCGGCCGGTCTGCCCGCTCCCTGGCGGAGCTCCGCGCCGGCATCGCGGAGGTGACGGGGTCCAGCATCTTCCACCACACCTTCGGCGCCCTGCAGGACCGCTTTTTCGCGGCTCAGCGCTTCACGAGCGACTTCGCACGCTGGGCGGTAGAAGCGCTGCAGGACTGGGCCGTGGCCGAACGGCTGGCGCTCATGCATCCGACCGAGTTTCCGTCCGTGCGTGCCCTGCGAGAACGCATTTTACAGGTCATCGACGACCGCCTTCGCGAGGGCGATCCCCCGGCGCCAGCGCCGCCGGGCCGAGCGTTCCATTTCAGGCAGTCGATCAGCGTGCTATACCCCGCGGGATACGAGGCGGGCACGCTCGCCGAGCTGCGCGACGGCATCCGACGCGCCAGCGACCGCACGCTGTTTTTCCACCTGATCGAGGCGCGCCTGCGGATCGGCCGCTGCACCAACGACCTCTCCTGCTGGCTGTCCGATGGACTGGGTGCACCGCATCTCGCCCGTCGGCTCGATCGCCTCGACTTTTTCGTGCCGTCCACGGAGGACCTTAGGCAACAGGTCCTGACAGCCTTGGAGGCCGCCCCGTGAACACGCCCCCGCTTGCGCTGGACGACTACCGTCCGATCATCGGGGCCGCGGCCGTGGCGGAGATTCGAGAGTTGGCCGACCTCATCAAGGGACGCCGCCTGCTCATGGTGAACTCCACGGCCGTCGGCGGCGGCGTGGCTGAACTTCTGAATCGACTCGTCCCTCTGCTCAAGGACCTGGGGATCTCGACCCGGTGGGAGGTCATCCGCGGCAACGAGGAGTTTTTCGCGGTGACCAAGGCCATCCACAACGCATTGCACGGCGCGCCCGTGTCGCTCACGGCGGCGATGCGGAGTCTTTTCCTGGAGGTTGCCGCCCGGAACGCCGCGTCGCTGGACGTGGACGCCAACCTCGTGGTCATCCACGATCCCCAGCCGCTGCCCCTGGTGGCGGCGCGCACTCCCGGCCGAGGTCAGTGGGTCTGGCGCTGTCACGTGGACGTCTCGCACCCCCGGTCGGAGGTGTGGGAATTCCTCCGGGAACACGTCCTTCGCTACGACGCCTCCGTTTTTTCCGCGCCCGAGTTCGCGCAGAGCCTTCCCATCCCCCAGTACCTGATCCACCCGGCCATCGACCCCCTGGCGGAGAAGAACCGCGAGATGACGGCAACGGAGGTCGAGGCGGTGCTGACGGATTTGGGAATCCGGGACGACCGGCCCATCGTCACACAGGTCTCCCGCTTCGACCGCCTGAAGGACCCGCTCGGCGTCATTCGGGCCTACCAGTTGATCCGGCGGACCGTCGAGTGCCAGCTGGTCCTGGCGGGCGGAGGCGCGGCCGACGACCCCGAGGGCGCGGCCGTCCTCGAAGAGGTTCGTCGGGCTGCGGACGGCGACCCGTCGATCCACATCCTGGAGCTTCCGCCGTTCAGCGACCGCGAAATCAACGCGCTTCAGCGGGCGTCGGCAGTCGTCGTGCAGAAGTCTATTCGCGAGGGGTTCGGTCTCACGGTCACGGAGGCCCTCTGGAAGCGGCGGCCGGTCGTCGCCTCCGCGGTGGGCGGAATTCCTCTGCAGGTCCTCCACAACCTCACCGGCCTCTTGGTTCACTCGGTGGAAGGGGCCGCTTTCCGAATCCGCACGCTCCTCCGCGATCCGGCCTTCGCGCGCCGCCTGGGCGAGAACGGCCACGAGTACGTGAAGACGCGGTTCCTGACGACCAGCAATCTGCGCCGTTGGCTGGCGCTGGCCCATGCGCTGCAACACCCCGGCGAGCGAATCATCCGCCTGCCGTGACCGATCCGGCGCGGCGGCTGGGGATCCTTGGTGGCCGATCCCCGGGCGTTCCCGGTGGTCGTCGGAACACGCCGGCACCCCCGCGTGTGCAAGGTTGCGCCCATCAAGCCGAGCCTCATCGGCACGGCGGTCAGCCGCGACCGTGTGCCCGGCGAGTTTGGTGGACGGCAAGCGGACCCACGGGAGGTTCAGGGCATTTCCGGACGGGTGGCGCTGCTCATGGCTGGGCCTGGTACCGGGACAGCGCCGCCTCCACGATCTCCAGAATGGTCTGCGGGTGTGTCCGGCCCGACGTGCGGGCGCCTCGGATGAAATCCGCCCCCGAGTGGAGGTACGGGTTCGGGTTGGCTTCGATCAGGTAGGCCTTGTTGTCCGGCGCAAGGCGGAAGTCGAACCGCGCGTAGTCCCGAAGGTCGAGCGCCTGGAAGCTCGTGAGCGCCGCAGCCTGCAGCTGCTCCACCACCTCCGCGGGGAGGTCCTCCGGAACCACGTACTTGCTCCCCCGGTACGCGCGCGTCCCCTCCTGCCATTTGACCTCGGTCCCGGCGATGTGAGGCGTCCCCTCCGGCAGGTGGGAGAGATCCAGCTCCACCGGCGGGAACGCCGTGGCGCCGGTGTTGCCCAGCACCCCGACGTAGATCTCCCTTCCCTCGATGTACTGCTCGATCAGCACCGGGTGATTGAAGTCCGCGTGGAGCTGGTCGATCCGCTCCATCAGCTCCTTGATGCTCCCCACCAGGGCGCGGAAGCCGATGCCGATCGATCCGTCCTCGCGGACCGGCTTGACGATCACCGGAAAGTCGATGTCGTGCGCCCACTCCAGCCGCCCGTGAAACACCGTGACGAATCGCGGTGTCAGGATGCTGTGGAAGTGGAGGATCTTCTTCGTCTGCGCCTTGTCCATGGCCAGGAAGAGGCCGCGGGGGCCCGACCCGGTATATCGCAATCCCAAAAGCTCGTAGTGGGCAGCGACGTGCGGCTCCTTCGTGTCGTCATCGCCGAAGGCCTCCACCAGGTTGAAGAGGAGGTCGGCCTTCACCTGCCCCAGGCGCGTCAGGCACTCGCGCGAGCCGTCCACCGCCACCGGGAACACTTCGTGGCCGGCCCGCGTGAGGATCTCCGTGATCTGCTCGACGTCGGTCCGCCGTTTGCGCCCGCCGGCGCTCGGCGCCTCGGGCTGCTCGTCAGGCTGGTGCGCGATCCCGATCTGCAGTTTGGCCATGGGTCTCCTCGGTCGGTCTGGATCGAGCCGCCCGGCTGCCCGCGCGCACGGTCGTCCGGCTCTTGGGAACAAAGCTCCCCCAGGTCAGGAAGTTCATCGTGAGCGTGGTGGCATACGCCGTGAGCTCCAGGAGCACCACCGGCTCTTTGCGCGTGTCCACGTAGAGGCGCAGCCGCTCCGCCACCTTTTCGATGCTGTCCACCAGGGATCGGACGACGCTGCGCCGGACACCGGTCCAGTACTCCACCTTTCCGATGAGCTCGAGCCGGAACTGCCGGACCATCTCCCAGGCAGGCCGGATCTTCGTGCGGCGGCGCCCCTGGGGCCGGAAGAAATCGGGCAGGTCGTTCTCGAGCGCCACGTCCACCGGCGTCTCCTCCGATTGGCTGGCCCGGAAGAACTCCTCCACCGTCATATGCATCTCCTCGACCGTGATGTCCGTCGAGGCGAGGCGGACCGGTGGCTCAGTGCCGCCCACGGCGCGCGCAATGCGGTGGACGTAGCGGAGCTTCCGCAGCGCGGGCCAACCCCGATACCGCACGCGCCAGCGTGAGCCGGGAGTGAGCCACACGGCGAACGTCTCGGCGAAGTCCTCATCGGGGTGCTTCTGTGCGTACCAGCCCTCGACATGGCGGACGAAGTGGCGGTCGAACGGCACCGGCCGGTAGCGGTCTCGGTACGGGCGGTTGAAGGGGCCGAACAGTTCGCGCCATTCCGGCGTCTCGTGCAGCCGGTAGGCGTAATTGAAGGCATGCCCGGCCTCGTGCCGCAAGTACATCAGGATCTCGTGGGGGTCCTCCACGTCGTCGATCTCTTTCTCCAGCTGCGCCAGATTCGCGTCGGCCAGGTAAAAGGGGATGCCGATGATCGGCTCGCCGGAGGGGCAGCCCCACTCGTCCGTGAGATAGCAGCGCGGCTGGAAATGCTTGAGGCCCTTCCGGCCAAGCTCACGATAGAGCAACTGGACGTAGCGTTCCACCGGCGAGCCCTCGAGCCTCAATCCCAGCTGGCTGATACGCTGCGAGAGGAGGGGCCGCAAGGCGAGGGGCGTCGATTCGAAGGTGCGCATCGCGTGTACGCTCCGGGACCCGCAGGCACGGCGCGGCGTGCGGGTTCCTTCCTTCTTACCTCATTTCTTGCAGCGCAGCAACCCGTCCTTGCGGTTTCGCGTCGACGTCGCACCCGGCGTGTTGCGCCGACGACCAGCCGGCGCCGGCCTTGCACACGATGGTGGGACCGTGCCCCGCCGGCGGCCGCCCAGTCAGCGCGACAGGAGTCGCCGCTCTCGTGACCCGGCCGATGGCATCGGCGCCCCGCCGATGACCCGATTGTTCCGAGGTCAAAAAGTTCCCATCAGTTAAGGGGTTCGGGGTTGCAGGAGACAGCAAAGGATAGCGTCCGACACA
>Ga0316617_100000227_pt1 | contig 13510 bp, 9 predicted proteins | sample OWC_Aug_M1_C1_D2_FD_207801 | JGI IMG/M metagenome (GOLD analysis project Ga0316617, IMG submission 207801) | Wetland soil microbial communities from Old Woman Creek delta, Ohio, United States - OWC_Aug_M1_C1_D2_B | ecosystem: Environmental > Terrestrial > Soil > Wetlands | place: USA: Ohio... | reverse complement strand
GAAGACGATGCGCTCGATGCGCGCCCAGTAGGCGGCCGCGAGGCACATCGGGCAGGGTTCGCTGGAAGCGTAGAGCGTGGAATTTGGCAGGTGGAAGCGGTCGACCGCGGCACACGCGGTGCGGATCGCCACGATTTCGGCGTGCGCCGTCGGGTCGCGGCTGACCACGACCCGGTTCCAGCCTTCGCCGATGATCTTTCCCTCGCAGACGATGACGGCACCGAACGGCCCGCCTTCGCCGCGTTCACTCCCTTCGCGCGCCAGCCTGACGGCGCGGGCAAGAAATTGATCGTCGCCGTTCATTCAGCCACGGGAGTTGGACCCGCTGTCGAAATGGCTCAGGTCGACACGCGGTGCCGGCTGCCAGCCTTGCTTGCGGTGTTCGGCGACGACGTTGGTGAAGATGCCGCCGCGCACATAGAACCTGGCGGTCAGGCGCATGAAGCGCGGGGCGGTGGCGGCGACCAGGTCGTCGAGAATGCGGTTGGTGACCGCTTCGTGGAACGCTCCTTCGTCGCGGTATGACCAGATGTAGAGCTTGAGGCTTTTCAGTTCGACGCAGAGCTGATCGGGGATGTAGTCCAGAATCAGCGTCGCGAAATCGGGCTGGCCGGTCTTCGGGCACAGGCAGGTGAATTCGGGAATCTGCATGTGGATGTGAAAATCGCGGTCGACTGCGGGATTCGGGAAGGTTTCGAGGGTTTTCGTCGGCTGGCTGGACATGCTTGGATTCATCGAAATGGAGTGGATGCTATTATACGGCCCCCATCAAGGCAGGCCATTCCTGAGCCTGCCGTTACCCAATGCGCCTGACCAGACTCAAACTCGCCGGCTTCAAGTCCTTCGTCGATCCGACAGCCGTTGCCGTCCCCGGGCAACTGGTCGGCGTCGTCGGGCCAAATGGCTGCGGCAAGTCCAACATCATGGATGCCGTGCGCTGGGTGCTGGGCGAGTCGAAAGCTTCCGAACTGCGCGGCGAGTCGATGATGGACGTCATCTTCAACGGGACGACGGGCCGCAAGCCCGTGTCGCGCGCTTCCGTCGAGCTGATTTTCGAGAACCTGCTCGGCCGGGCGCTCGGCCAGTGGTCGCAATATGCCGAACTGTCGGTCAAGCGCACGCTGACGCGGCAGGGGCAGTCGGACTACTTCATCAACAACCTGAAGGTACGGCGCAAGGACATCACCGATCTCTTCCTCGGCACCGGCCTCGGCCCGCGCGCCTACGCGATCATCGGCCAGGGGATGATCTCGCGCATCATCGAGGCGCGGCCGGACGACCTGCGCGTCTTTCTCGAGGAGGCGGCCGGGGTCACCCGCTACAAGGAGCGGCGCAAGGAAACGCAGGGACGGCTCGAGGATACGCGCGAGAACCTGACGCGGGTCGAGGACATCCGCCTCGAACTCGGCAGCCAGATGGAAAGGCTGGAAGCGCAGGCCGAGGTGGCGCGTCGCTACCAGTCGCTGAACGAGCAACTGCTGCAGCGCCAGCAGGTGCTGTGGCTGGTGAAAAAGCGCGAAGCCGAGGCCGAGCGGCAGCGGGTGGCGGTCGAAGTCGAGCGCGCCGTGACCGATCTCGAGGCGCAGAATGCCGCGCTGCGCGAAACCGAGGCGCGCGCCGAGGAAACCCGTGAGGCGCACTTTGCCGCCGGCGATGCGCTGCACCAGGCACAGGGTGACATGTACGCGGCCAACGCCGAAGTGGCGCGCCTGGAGGCCGAGATCCGCCATCGCCGCGAGTCGCGCAATCAGCTCGAGGCGCGCCTGGTCCAGCTCGAAGACGAGCTGGCGCACTGGAGCCGGACGGCGGAGAAGCTCGCGGTCGACCGCCAGAAATGGGAGGAATTGCAGGAGGCCACCCGCCTGCGCGTCGCCGAGGCCGACGAGCGCCTGCGCCAGCAGATGAACATCGCGCCGCAGGTCGAGGAAAGTCATGCCCAGGCCCAGGAGGAGCTGCAGCGCCTGCGGACCCGGACGAGCAACGGCGAGCAGCGTCTCGAAGTCGAGCTGACCAACAAGGCGCATGCCCAGCGCGCCTTGCAGTCGATTGCCCAGCGCCGCGAGCGGCTGCGCGAGGAGGGTGGTGGCCACGACGCGCCGGATGCACTGGATCTCGCCGAAAAGGAAGAGGAACTGGCGCTGCTCCGCGAGGAACTGGCCGGCGATCAGGATCATTTGCAGCAGTTGCAGCAGGAATTGCCGCAACTCGAGGCGACCCGCCGCCAGGTCCAGGAAGAATTGCAGCGCTGTGAGCGCGAACTGGCCGCAGCCCAGGCGCGCCGGGCGGCGCTCGAGCAGATGCAGGCGCGGGCCCGGGAAACGGGCGAACTGCCGGACTGGCTGCGTCGCCACGGACTTGAAGACGCGCCCGCGCTGTGGCAGCAGATTCATGTCGACGCCGGCTGGGAAGATGCCGTCGAGGCCGTGTTGCGCGAGCGGCTCGGCGCCATTCCCTGTGACGACCCGGCCAAGCTGGATGAATGGCTGCACGACCGGCCCGCTGCCCGGCTTGCGGTAACCCTGCCGGCCGAAGCGGCGAATGGCGAGCGGGTCGGGCGGCTGAGCGAGCGCGTGCGCAGCGACAACCCGGCGCTTGCCGCCGCCCTCGCCGACTGGCTGGCTCCGGTGCTCACCGCCGACAGTCTGGATGCCGCGCTGGCGCGTCGTGCCGGGTTGCACTCGGGGGCTGTGCTGGTGACCGCTGGCGGCGACCTGCTGACCCGTGCCAGCGTCACCTTCTTCGCGCCGGACAAGGGCGAGCACGGCCTGCTCGAACGCCAGCGCGAGATCGAGACGCTCGGTTCCGGCATCGCCGTGGCCGAGGAACAGGCCGCAGCCGTGCGCGAGCGACTCGCGGTGCTCGACGAGCAGTTCTCCGACAAGCAGGAGGAAATGGGCGAAATCCGCCAGTACGTGACCGACCGCCAGCAACGCGTGCATGCAGTGCAGCTCGAGGTGCTCAGGCTCAGCCAGGCCATCGAGCGCTACCGCGAGCAGAAGGAGCGCATGCAGGAGCAGTTGGCTGAACTGGCTGCCGAGGACGAGGCCGAACGTGAGCGCGACCTGGCGGCCGACGACAAGATCGCCGAGGTACGCGAGGGCCTGGCCCGCATCCGTGTCCTGGTTGCCGGTGCGCAGTCACGGCTAGACGAAGCCGAGCGCGCCGTGCGCGCCGAGCGCGAGCGCAACGCCGATCTCGACCGCGCCCTGCGCGAGGCGCAGTTCTCGTTGCGCGAATCCGAGGGCAAGCTGCAGGACATCTTCGCCCAGCAGGCGCTGGCGCAGCGCGAACTGGGACGCATCGAGAACGACCGCGCGCAATGCGCCGAACAGGTCGAAGCGGCCCCGGCCGACGTCATGGAGGACAACCTGCAGGCGGCCCTGGCTACCCGCCAGGAGAAGGAAAGGGCGCTGGCACTCTGCCGCGACGCACTGGAGTCGGCAACCAATGCGCTGCGCGCGCTGGAAGAACAGCGGCTGCGGATAGAGCAAGGACTGGAACCGCTGCGCGCACGTATCGGCGATCTAAGGCTCCGGGAGCAGGCGGCGGCGCTCAACACCGAGCAGTTCGCGCAGCAGCTGCTGGAAGCCGGCGCCGACGAGAACATCCTGCACCAGGAGCTCGGCAACGCCCGCCCGGCCGGCTTGCAGGCCGAGATCACCCGGCTCGGCAATGCCATCGCCGAACTGGGGGCGGTCAACCTCGCGGCGCTGGAAGAACTGGATACGGCGAGCGAACGCAAGGGCTACCTCGACATGCAGGCGGCCGACCTCAACGAGGCGATGGAAACCCTGGAAAACGCCATCCGCCGCATCGACCGCGAAACGCGCGACCTGCTGCAAGACACCTTTGATACGGTCAACGGCCATTTCGGCCAGCTTTTCCCGGAGCTCTTCGGCGGCGGCCGCGCCGAGCTGGTGATGACCGGCGAGGAAATCCTCGATGCCGGCGTCCAGGTCATCGCCCAGCCGCCGGGCAAGAAGAATTCGACCATCCACCTGCTGTCCGGTGGCGAAAAGGCGCTGACGGCGATCGCGCTGGTCTTCTCGATGTTCCAGCTCAATCCGGCGCCGTTCTGCCTGCTCGACGAGGTCGATGCGCCACTCGACGACAGCAATACCGAGCGTTTCTGCGGCATGGTGAAGAAAATGTCGGCGAATACGCAGTTCCTGTTTATTTCCCATAATAAAATCTCGATGGAAATGGCCGAGCAGCTCGTCGGCGTTACCATGCAGGAATCCGGCGTTTCGCGCGTCGTCGAAGTGGATATCGAAGAAGCCTTGAAAATGAGGGATGCGGCTTAGATGACCGAACTCCAGATGGGATTGATTGGCCTGGGCGCGGCAGCGGTGGTCGGCGTTCTCGGCTACAACAAGTGGCAGGAATATCGTCATCGCAAGCTTGCGGAGGCGATGCTCAAGCCGGGGCACGACGATGTCCTGTTCGGCGCCGCAAACGCCGCTTCGGGCGTTCGCAGCGAGCCGGAATTGCGCGCGGCGGCGCCGGTCGCGACGCCGGAACGCCGGGAACCGGTGCTGGCCGACAATCCTCCGGCCGGTGACTCCGGCGAGCCAGCGTCCCGCGATGGTGGCGCCGGAGGCGACGTCGCGGCCGGCCGGCAGGAATCCGTTGCCGCCGTGGCGCCGCAGGACGAAGCTGATGTTACCGATCTTCCTGCCGGCCTGGTTCCCGGGAGCCTGCTGGATCCGCGCCTGGAGTTCATCGTGGCGATGGAACTGGTCGATCCGGTCCCGGCGTCACAGATCGTCGATTCGCAGTACCGGACGTTGCAGCGCGTAAGCAAGCCGGTCCACTGGGTGCACTTCAACGAACGCAACCGGGAGTGGGAGCGCATCGTGCCGGACAGCGAGGTGCCGGTACGGCGCCTGCGGGTCGGGCTGCAACTGGTCGACCGCATGGGACCGGTCTCCGAAGCCGATGTGGCGACCTTCACCGGCGCCATGCACCAGCTGGCCGACGAATTGCTGGCCGTGGCCGACATGCCGGCCAGTCGGTTGCTCGATCAGGCGGCCGAGATCGACCGCTTCTGCGCTGCGGTCGACCTCGAGATCGGGGTCAATCTGGTCAGCCGCGGGACGCCGTTTTCCGGTACCAAGATTCGTGCGCTCGCCGAGGCGGCGGGAATGGTGCTGGGCGACGATGGGGTGTTCACGCGGCGCGACGATGACGGGCGCACCCAGTTCACGCTGCAGAACTTCGAGACGACCCGCTTCTCGGCCGAATCGATCCGCAACATGACGACGCATGGCCTGACCTTCGTTCTCGATGTGCCGCGCGTCGCTCATGGCGAGCGGGTCTTCCAGCAGATGGCCGACCTCGCCAAGCGGTTTGCCGAGACCCTGCAGGGGACGCTCGTCGATGACAACCGGCAGCCGCTGAGCGATGTGCAACTCGATCACATCCGGCGCGAATTTATCGGCAAGCCGCAAGCGACGATGGCCAGCTACGGCCTACCGGCCGGATCGGCACAGGCACTGCGCCTGTTTTCCTGATGGCCGCGCCGGCGGCAGCGGCCGAGCGGACACGCGCGCTGCGCGCGGAAATCGCGCTCCACGATCACGCCTACTACGTTCTCGACGCGCCGACCGTTCCCGACGCAGAGTACGACCGGTTGTTCCGCGAGTTGCAGGAGCTCGAGCAGCAGTACCCGGATCTGCTGACGCCCGACTCGCCGACTGGCCGTGTCGGTGGCGTGCCGCAGAAGGAGTTTCCGGCGTACGCGCACGGCGTGCCGATGCTGTCGCTGAACAACGCCTTCGACCCGGTCGAGGTCGCAGCCTTTGACCAGCGTGTCCGCGACGGGCTGGACTCGACCGCTGCGGTCGACTACGCCGTTGAGCCGAAATTTGACGGTCTGGCGATCAGCCTGACCTACGAGAACGGGTTGTTCACCCGCGGTGCGACGCGCGGCGACGGGACGACCGGCGAGGACGTGACCCCCAATCTGCGAACCTTGCACTCCATTCCGCTGCGCCTGCCGGGCGAGGGGTGGCCGGGATTGATCGAAATTCGCGGCGAGGTGCTGATGTTCCGCCGGGCCTTCGCGGAACTCAACGCCCGCCAGCGCGAACGCGGCGACAAGGAATTCGCCAATCCCCGCAATGCGGCCGCCGGCAGCCTGCGCCAGCTCGATTCGCGGATCACCGCCGACCGCCCGCTGTCGTTCTTCGCTTATGGAGTCGGGGCCGGTGGTGAGACGTTGGCGGTGATGACCCATGGCGAACTGATGGACCTGCTCGCCGCCTGGGGCTTTCCGGTGGCGGCGGAACGCCGGGTGGTGCGGGGTGCCGAGGGATTGCTCGCCTACTTTTCCGAGATGGGCGCCAAACGGCCCGCTTTGCCGTATGACATCGACGGCGTGGTGTACAAGGTCAATCGACTGGCGGCCCAGGCGCAACTGGGTTTCGTCTCGCGTGCCCCGCGCTTTGCCATCGCCCATAAGTTCCCGGCCGAGGAGGCGATGACCGAGGTGCTCGGCATCGACGTCCAGGTCGGCCGCACCGGGGCGATCACGCCGGTCGCTCGGCTCAAACCGGTCTTCGTCGGCGGTGTCACGGTGACCAACGCCACCCTGCACAACGAGGACGAGGTGAGGCGCAAGGATGTGCGTGTCGGCGACACGGTGATCGTCCGCCGGGCCGGCGATGTGATCCCTGAAGTTGTGGCGATCGTCCCCGAGCGACGGCCGAAGCGTGGCCTGGTTGATGGCGAGCCGCTGCATCCGCCCTTCGAGTTGCCGAAAACCTGCCCGGAATGCGGGTCGACCGTGACCAGGGGCGAGGACGAGGCGATTGCCCGCTGCAGCGGCGGGCTCTACTGCCCGGCGCAGCGCAAGCAGGCGCTGCTGCATTTTGCGGCGCGGCGCGCGCTGGACATCGAGGGATTCGGCGACAAGTTGGTCGACCAGCTTGTCGATGCCGGGCTGGTCCATTCGCCGGCCGATATTTACGGGCTCACGTGCGAGACGCTGGCCGGCCTCGAGCGCATGGGCGACAAGTCGGCGCAGAATCTGGTCGCGGCGATCGCGAAGAGTCAGCAGACGACGCTGGCCCGCTTCATCTTTGCGCTTGGCATCCGCAATGTCGGTGAAGCGACGGCGCGCGATCTGGCACGCCATTTCGGCAGCCTCGAGGCGTTCCTCGCAGCCGATCATGCTACCTTGCAGCAGGTGCCGGACGTCGGGCCGGTCGTTGCCGCGAGCATCGTCGCCTTCCTGGCAGAGCCGCATAACCGCGAAATCATCGGTCGCCTTCGGGCGGCAGGCCTGGTCTGGGCGGAAGGGCCATTGGCCGAGTCGGGGCCACGTGTTTTCACGGGCAAGACGCTGGTGCTGACCGGCACGCTGCCGACGCTCCGGCGCGACCAGGCCAAGGCGCTGATCGAGGCTGCCGGCGGCAAGGTGGCCGGTTCGGTATCGAAGAAGACCGATTATGTGGTCGCCGGCGAGGACGCCGGCTCCAAGCTGGAAAATGCCAGGGAACTGGGCATTTGCGTCATCGATGAGGCAGAATTGCTGAAATTGCTTGAAAAGGGAGTGGAAGAATGAAGAAAGTCAGGAAGGCAGTCTTCCCGGTGGCCGGTCTGGGCACCCGCTTCCTGCCGGCGACCAAGGCGAGTCCGAAGGAGATGCTGCCGATCGTCGACAAGCCGCTGATCCAGTATGCGGTCGAGGAGGCGGTCGCGGCCGGCATCACCGACATGGTTTTTGTCACGGGTCGCTCCAAGCGGGCGATCGAGGATCATTTCGACAAGGCCTACGAACTGGAAAGCGAACTGGAAGCGCGCGGCAAGTCGGAGATCCTGCATTTCGTGCGCAACATGCTGCCGAAGGACATGAACTGCATCTACATCCGTCAGGCGGAAGCGCTCGGCCTCGGCCATGCCGTGCTGTGCGCCAAGCCGGTGATCGGCGATGAGCCGTTTGCCGTACTGCTTGCCGACGACCTGCTCGATGGCCAGCCGCCGGTGATGAAGCAGATGACCGACACGTACGACTATTACCGCTGCTCGGTGCTCGGCGTTCAGGACGTGCCGCGCGCCGACACCGGGAGCTACGGCATCGTCGATGCCCGGCGCGTCGCGGAGCGGTTGGAGCAGATCAGTGCCATCGTCGAAAAGCCGAAGCCGGAGGAAGCGCCATCGACGCTGGCCGTCGTCGGCCGCTACATCCTGACCCCGCGCATCTTCCATCATCTCGAAACGATCAGGGCCGGTTCCGGAGGCGAGATCCAGTTAACCGACGGCATCGCCTCGCTGCTCAGCGAGGAACAGGTTCTCGCCTATCGTTATTCCGGCACCCGCTACGACTGCGGTTCGAAGCTCGGTTATCTGCAGGCGAGCGTCGTTTTTGGCTGCCGACATCCCGAGGTCGGTGCAGCTTTCGCCGCCTACCTGAAGTCACTGGAGACCTGAGTGGAAAGCACAGAAGCGCGCGCGTTGCTGGCGGATGCCGAACTGGTCCACTCCGTTGCAACGATCCAGGCAGCCCTGGACGAGGTGGCGGCGCGGATCCGCACGCAACTGGCCGAGCGGAATCCGCTGGTGTTGTGCGTGATGACCGGGGGTGTGGTCTTCTGCGGTCAACTGCTGCCGAAGCTCGATTTTCCGCTCGACTTCGACTATCTCCACGCCACGCGTTACGGCCCGGAGACGCAGGGCGGCAAGATTTCCTGGCGCAGCGCGCCGTGGATCCCGGTCAAGGACCGGACGGTCCTTGTCGTCGATGACATCCTTGACGAGGGGGTCACGCTGGCGGCGGTCAAGGAGAGCATCAAGCGACTCGGCGCCGCCGAAGTCCTGCTGGCGGTGTTTGCCGACAAGCTGAACGGCAAGAGCAAGCCGGTTTCGGCCGATTTCGTCGGGTTGACCGTACCCGACCGCTTCGTCTTCGGCTTCGGCATGGATATCCATGGCGCCTGGCGCAATCTGCCAGCGATCTACGCGGTCAGGGAGAAGGCGGGATGAGTGGCGCCACGGTCGGCGAATTTCTCGACTACTGGCGGAACGAGGGCGAGGCTTATGCGCGGCGCGGTGATTATGCGTGGATGGCCGGACTGGTTCCCGGCCGGCGCGTGCTCGAAATCGGCTGCGGGCTCGGTTTCGGGACTGCGGCGCTGGTCGCGCGTGGCTTGGCGGTATCGGCAATCGACACGCTGCCGGAATGCCTGGCGGCCAGCGCCGCGCGCCTGGGCGAGGCGGCCGGCGGGGTCACCCTGATGCAGGCCGATGTGGCGGCGCTCACGACTGAGCAACTGGCGTCGATCGAGGCATTTGCGCCCGATGTGGTCGTCTGCTGGCTGATGGGCGCACCGGCTGCGACGACCGGGGCGACAGCGAGCGATGGGGGAAAGGCGGTGGCGACCTATCGTGAGGCCGTTCATCGCCATGTCGCGGAGTTGGCGGCGAAGCTGCTTACGGCGCGCGCCCTGCATCTTGTCGACCGCACGGCAATGCCCTGGCAGGCCAAGGACATCGGTCGCGACACGCTGCTGCACTATCATCTGGGGACGACGCTACGCGACCTGCCGTTCGTTGGCGAACGGCGCAATGCGCTGTACCGGAAACTCGAAGGCGACGCGCTGGATGGCGCACGCATCCGCCGCGCCTATCCGGGGCTGAAAGGCGTCGTGCCGGCCCTGGCCTCGCTGCTGGTCGAAAGGAAGGGCTGAATGCTGGCAATCATCGGTGGCAGCGGGCTGACCATGCTGTCGAACCTTGACGTCTCGCATCGCGAGGTGGTGCGCACGCCTTATGGCGAACCCTCCGGGGCAGTGGTGTTCGGGCAGATCTGCGGGCAGCCGGCAATGTTCCTGCCGCGTCATGGCTACGGACATACGATCCCGCCGCACATGGTCAATTACCGGGCCAACCTGTGGGCGCTGCATCACCACCGGGCGACGGGCATCATTTCGGTGGCCTCGGTCGGCGGAATCCGCGCCGACCTGCAGCCGGGCGAAATCGTCATTCCCGACCAGATCATCGACTACACGTCGGGGCGCAAGGGAACCTTCTTCGAGGGCAACGGGTCGGCAGTGACCCATGTCGACTTCACCGAACCCTATGACCGCGACCTGCGACGACGGATCGCCGATGCCGGCGCGGCACTGGGCATCGCGATGAAGAGCGGCGGCGTCTATGCGGCGACGCAGGGGCCGCGCCTCGAAACCGCTGCCGAGATCAACCGGCTCGAGCGCGACGGCTGTGACCTGGTCGGCATGACCGGAATGCCGGAGGCTGTGCTGGCCCGCGAACTCGGACTGCCGTACGCGGCGATCAGTGTCGTCGCCAACCACGCAGCCGGACGCGGCAGCAGCGCCGATGGCATCCACTTCGAGAGCCTCGACAGCGTCCTGCAGGAGGCCATGGGCCGTGTCCGGGCGGTGATCGAGGAACTGGTGGGCCGCCGGAGCGGCCGATTGCCGATGGAAGTTCCCGGCTAGACCTTCAGCCTTTCCATCAACTCGGTTTCGAGCTGGATGCGGCGGCTGCTCAGGCCAAGGTCGCCGCCGCTGATCAGGAAGACGTCCTCGACGCGTTCGCCGAGCGTCGAAATCTTGGCGGTGTGCAGGTTGGCCCCATGCTCGGCGAGGGTCGTCGCGACCGTGTAGAGGAGTCCGGGGCGGTCGGCGGCGGTCAGCGTCAGGACATAGTTGGTGCCCCTGTCGTCGGGCTCGATGCTGGCCTCGGCCTTGATTGGAAAATTCCTGACCTGACGCGACAGGCGGCCTGCCGACGGGACTTCCGGCGGAGTCTGGCGGTACAGGCGGTCGGTGAGTTCGTGCTCGACGTAGGAAATCATCTCGCGGTCGCTGTGTTGCTCAGCGACGTCGAGCAGGACAAAGCTATCGAGCGCATAGCCGTGGGACGTCGTGTGAATCTTGGCGTCGACGATGCTGTAGCCGGAGCGGGCGAAGAAGGCAACGATGCGGACGAACAGGTCGGGTTGGTCCTTGGTGTAGACAAAGACCTGGAGGCCCTCGCCATCCTGATGGAGGCGGGCGCGCACGACCGGCTTGTCGATGAAGATGCGGTAATGCAGCGACCGCGTATGCCAGGCGATTTCCTCGGCCGAATGGCGGAGAAAATAGACGGTGTCGAGTTCTTTCCACAGGCGCTGGTGCACCGTGTCGGACAATGCGAAGAAACGCAGCAGGCGCATGGCCTCGGCCTGCCGTTCGGCGATGATGCCATGCGCCGCCGGCTGGCTGTCGCGGCCGAGATAGTCCAGCGTCAGACAGTAGAGGTCGGCCAGCAACTTGCCTTTCCAGTTGTTCCACACCTTCGGGCTGGTGCCGCGAATGTCGGCGTGCGTCAGCAGGTAGAGGGCGGTCAGGTGGCGGGCGTCGCCGACCAGACGGCCGAAGTTGGCAATGGCGTCCGGATCGGAAAGATCCTCCTTCTGGGCGACCTGCGACATGATCAGGTGGTGGCGAACCAGCCAGACGACCAGTTCGGTGTCTGCGGCGGACAATTCGTGGGTTTCGCAGAAAGCTTGCGCATCGACGGTGCCGAGTTCCGAGTGATTGCCGCCGCGCCCCTTGGCAATGTCGTGAAAGATCGCCGCCACGTAGAGCAGCCAGGGACGGTCGAACCCGGCGATCGCGCGCGAGCAGATCGGGTACTCGTGGGCAAATTCGCTCATTGCGAAGCGCCGGATGTTCCGGAAGACCTGAAGAATGTGCTGGTCGACCGTGTATACGTGAAACAGGTCATGCTGCATCTGCCCGACGATGCGCCCGAAGGCTGGCAGATAGGCGCCGAGGATGTCGAGCTGGTTCATCCGGCGAAATTCATGCACGATGCCGCGCCTGCTCTGCAAGAGCTTGAGGAATGCCCTGCGGTTCGCGGGGTTCGCCCGAAACTCCGGGGTGACCAGTTCACGCGCTCGCCACAGGGCGCGCAGAGTGCGGGCGGTCAAGCCGTGTAGATCGGAGTTTTCCTGCATGACCAGGAAGGTGTCGAGGATCAGCGCCGGATTGCCATCGAAGACACCATCGTCGCGGATGTCGAGCAGCCCGCCGACCGCCTGGAAATTTTCGTCGATCGGCTGCGGCATCTGCTCGCTTTCGGGCGCCAGTGCCGCGCCGATGTTCTGCAGCAAGATGGTGTTGGCCAGGGTGATTCCCTTGGCATTGCGGTAGTAGCTCTGCATCAGCCGTTCCGAGGCGCGCTTGGCCGGGGTCGATTCGAGGCCATACTCGGTCGCCAGCGCGTTCTGGTAATCGAACAGCAGCCGGTCCTCACGCCGCCCGGCCATCAGGTGCAGCCGGATGCGCAGGTGTTGCAGGTACTCCTCGCAGCGTCGGGCAAGCCGGCATTCGTCGCCGGTCAGGAAACCATGCCGTTCGAGGTCGGACCAGGTTCTGCCGTAACCGGCGGCATTCGCCGTCCAGAAGATCGCCTGCAGGTCGCGCAGGCCGCCCGGCGCTTCCTTGAAGTTGGGTTCCAGGCTGTACGGCGTTTCGTTGTAGCGCAGGTGTCGTTCCTGCTGCTCTAGTCGTTTGCGCTCGAAAAAGACGAGCGGGTCGAGGTTGCCGCGCAGCCGTTTCTCGAAGGTGGTGAACAGATCCTTGTTGCCGGCCAGCAGACGGCACTCGAGCAGGGCTGTCTGGACGGTGATGTCGCCGGCTGCCGCGTCGAGGCATTCCTGGATCGTGCGTACGCTGTGCCCGATTTCAAGCCCGATGTCCCAGAAGTTGCCCACCAGCGTTTCCAGCCGTTCCTGCACCGCGGTACCCGGTTCCTGCGGCAGGAGGATCAGCAGGTCGATGTCGGAAGCGGGGTAGAGTTCTCCGCGGCCATAGCCGCCGACCGCGGCCAGCGTCAGCGAGGCGGGAAAGTCGAGGCTGGACCACAGGCGGGTAAGGACGCTGTCGACCATCCGGCACCGATTCGCGAGCAGGACCGCGGCATCGTTGGTCTGTGCATAATCCGTGCGCAGGGCTTCCTGCCCGGCCTTGACCTCGTTGCGCAACGCCGCAACATCGATGCTCATCAGGTGATCCAGTCGGGTCTCGGCCGGGCGCCGGCCGAGAGCGTCAGGACCTCGTGGCCGGTCTCGGTGACGAGAACCGTATGTTCCCATTGCGCGGAGAGGCTGTGGTCCTTGGTGACTATGGTCCAGCCGTCGGCCATCTCGCGGATGCCGGCCTTGCCAGCGTTGATCATCGGCTCGATGGTGAAGATCATGCCGGGTTCCATCATTGCGCCGGTGCCGGCCTTGCCGTAGTGGGTCACCTGCGGATCCTCGTGGAACTTGGCACCGATGCCATGCCCGCAATACTCCCGGACAACTGAGTAGCCGTTTCTCTCCGCGTGTTTCTGGATGATGGCGCCGATATCACCGATGTGGCCCCCTGGACGGACCACGGAAATGCCCAGCCAGAGGCATTCGAAGGTGATCTCGCAGAGGCGTCTTGCCTGGATCGAGGCATCGCCGATCAGGTACATGCGGCTGGTGTCGCCATGGTAGCCATCCTTGATCGGGGTG
>Ga0316617_100000225_pt1 | contig 13519 bp, 13 predicted proteins | sample OWC_Aug_M1_C1_D2_FD_207801 | JGI IMG/M metagenome (GOLD analysis project Ga0316617, IMG submission 207801) | Wetland soil microbial communities from Old Woman Creek delta, Ohio, United States - OWC_Aug_M1_C1_D2_B | ecosystem: Environmental > Terrestrial > Soil > Wetlands | place: USA: Ohio... | reverse complement strand
CGGCGAATGGTCGGGTACGCCGTGACCGCCAAGATCGCAGCGGCGACCCCGCCGAGCGAGGCGCAGAAGCCCCTGCCCGCGCAGTACTACGCCACCGTCCAGGCGGCCCCCAAGCCGACCGTGACGGTGCTGCAGGACGTGGATCCCGAACCGACGGGCTCCTTCTGGGGCGAGGTGCAGGTCTCTATCCATCGGTCCCTTGGCTGCGTCGGGGTCGTCACCAACGGGGGCGTGCGGGATCTCGACGAGGTCAAGCACCTCGACTTCGAATACTTTGCGAGTTGCCTGCTCGTCTCCCACGCCTATATCCATGTCGAAGCGGTCGCATGCCCGGTGGAGGTGGGCGGCCTCACCGTCCACCCCGGCGAGCTCCTCCACGCCGACACCCACGGCGTGGCCCTGATCCCCGCCGCCGTGGCCCCCCATCTCGCCGCGGCGTGCCGCGCGGCCCAGGACGCCGAGACGCCGGTCATCGGCAACTGCCGGAAGCACTTCGCGGCGGGCGATGCCGACGTCGCGCGCCTCGCGGAGTGGCGGGCCGAGATGATCGCCCGTCGGGCGAAGGCCCTGGAGAAGTTCTCGGCATTGGTCAAGGCGGCGAAGTGAGATCCGTTTAGGGGTGAAATAGGTGGGTGGCGAACTCTCAGCACAGGGTCAGGGATGGCATCCAGGACCTGTCCGCGGACGCTCGCGCGGAGCGCTGGACGATTCCCGCCCATGTTGATATGATCCCGCCCGGCTCGAATCCGACAACGTAAAGCCTGCCTGGAGGTCTGGATGATACCTCTCGACGATTTGAAGGCCTTGGCGCGACCAGCGCAGACGAAGATCGTTCTGCTGGTGATGGACGGCTTGGGCGGCCTGCCCCGCGCGTTCGACGGCAAGACCGAGCTGGAAGCGGCGCAGACGCCGAACCTCGATGCCCTGGCGGCCCGGGCGACGCTGGGGCTGGCGGATCCGGTGGCGCCCGGCATCACGCCGGGGAGCGGGCCGGGGCACCTCGGGGTCTTCGGGTACGACCCGCTGCAGTACCGCATCGGCCGCGGCGTCCTGGAGGCCGTGGGGATCGACGTCCCCATGGGCGGCCAGGACCTGGCGGCCCGCGGGAACTTCTGCTCGGTGGACGGGCAGGGGCTGATCACCGACCGGCGGGCCGGCCGCATCCCGACGGAGACCTGCGCCAAGCTCTGCGCCATCCTGGAGACCATCCGGATCCCCGGTATCGAGCTGGTGGTGAAACCGGTGCGCGAGCATCGGTTCGTGGTGCTCTTCCGCGGCGAGGGGCTGGAGGAGGGACTCTCCGAGACCGACCCGCAGGAGATCGGCAAGCCGCCGCTCCCGGTCCGGGCCGAGCTGCCCCACGCCGCACGCGCGGCCGAGGTGGCCAACCAGTTCGCGGCGGAGGCGCGCAAGGCCCTGGCGAACGAGCATCCGGCCAACATGGTGCTCCTGCGCGGCTTCTCGCGCTATCCGAAGATCGCGAAGCTGACGGAGATCTACGGCGTGCGGGCGGGTGTCATCGCGGTCTATCCGATGTACCGCGGCCTGGCGCGGCTGGTGGGCATGGAGCCGATCCCGGTGGGCGACACGGTGGCCGACGAGTTCGCGGCACTGGAGAAGCGCTTTGCCGACTTCGACTTCTTCTTCATGCACATCAAGAAGACCGACAGCTACGGGGAAGACGGGAGCTTCGACAAGAAGGTCCACGTGATCGAGGAAGTGGATCGCGAGATCCCGCGACTCCTCGGGCTCAAGCCGGATGTCCTCATCGTCACGGGCGACCATTCCACGCCCGCGGTCTACAAGGCTCATAGCTGGCACCCGGTGCCGGTCCTCCTCTGGTCGCAGTGGTGCCGACCGGACGGCGCCAAAGGGTTCTCGGAGCGAGAGTGCCGGTTCGGCGGTCTCGGACACCTGCGCGCGGCCGAGTTGATGCCGATCGCCATGGGCTACGCCGAGCGGTTGACGAAGTTTGGCGCGTAGTGCGGAGAGCTGAGAGCCTAGAGCCGCGAGCCGCGAGTCTAGTGCGGAGAGCCGAGAGCCGAGAGCCGAGATTGGGGAGTCAACTGGTCAACTGGTTCCTAATTGACCAATCGCCAAATTGACGAATTGACTCATGAGGCGCCGAGGCGCGAACGATGGGTAAGAATCTCAAGGGGCGGGTCGCGGTCATCACGGGGGCATCCAGCGGGATCGGTCAGGCCACCGCGGAGCGATTCGCCGCCGAGGGGATGCTGGTCGTCCTCGGCGCACGGCGCGTGGCGCGGCTCTCCGAGGTGGCCGACGGCATCCGGCGGATGGGCGGGACGGCGCGCGCGGTCGAGACCGATGTGCGGGAGCCGGACCAAGTGCGGCGGCTCGTGGAAGAGGCCGTCACGACCTTCGGCCGCGTGGATGTCCTGGTGAACAACGCGGGGCTCGGATACTTCGGCCCCGTAGAAACCACGCCGCCTGACGAGGCTCGTCACCTGTTCGAGATCAACGTGATGGGGACTCTCCACGGGGTGCAAGCCGCGGTGCCCCACATGCGCCGACAGGGGAGCGGCCACATCATCAACATCTCCTCGATCGTGGGGAAGAGGGCCACGCCCGGGAACGGCGTCTATTCGGCCACCAAGTTCGCCCAGGTCGCCCTCTCGGAGGCCCTGCGGCTGGAGCTTGCGAGCGCCGGAATCCGGGTCAGCGTCGTCTGTCCGGTCTCCACCACCACCGAGTTCTTCGCGGTGGCCGGCGCCCGCTCGCCGCTGCAGTTCGCGGCGGCAGGCCCGATCTTTTCTCCGGCGCAGGTTGCCGACGCGATCACGCGATGCGTCCGCCGTCCCCGCGCCGAGGTGATGATCTATCGGCCGGCGCGCGCGCTGGTGATCCTGAATGCGGTGGCCCCCCGGCTGGCGGACCGCATCTTGGGCGCCGTGTGGCGCAAGGTTCGCCCCGGCCTGGAGACCGATAGCGCAAAACCGTGACACGACCCCGAGGCAGTGCGGAGGAGCCATGACCGTCGAGGAGAGTGCCAGTGTCTGGTCGTCCACGATCTTGGCGGGACTCTGGGGAGAGAACGTCGCCGTCCGCGTCGCGCTGACGAGCGAGGTGCGCGGCCTCAGCGAGGCGCAGCTCGGCTTCCGGGCGGCGCCGGGCCGCTGGTCCATCGGCGAGATCCTGGACCACCTGTGTCTGGCGGAACGGAGCATCACCCGCACGATCTCCCGCCTCTTGCAGCAAGCCGCGGGCCTGGGCCAGATCGGGCAACCCGGCACTCTGGACATCCCACCGCAGCTCATCGACCTCGAGGCCTACAATCGCGCGGCCTCGTCCCCCGAATCCGTGATGCCGTCGCCGGATCGCCCGTTGGAGCGCCTCCTGGTCGGTCTCGAGGAGAGTCGGGATCGGTTGCTGGACGTGACCCGGCGGGCGGATGGCCGGGTGGTCGGGAACGTCACGCTGCCGCACTTCCAGCTCGGCGACCTGAACTTCTACCAATGGCTGTCGGTCGAGGGGGCGCACGAGGCAAAGCACCTGGCGCGGATCCGCCGGATCAAAGCCGATCCGGGGTTTCCAAAACAGTAGACGGTGACCATGGCCCTTCGGGTCTCGGCGCTCTTGTTCCCCTCTCCGCCGCGCGCGCTCCCGTACAATCGCGGGATCAGCATCGGATTTCGCACCCTCCATCTGCTCGCGTCGAGCCTCCTCCTCGGGGGGCACGCCTTCGACGTGGCGCCGCAGCGCCTGGTTCCGCTGCTGGTCGTCACGGTCGGGAGCGGCCTGGGCCTCATTCTGCTGGAACTGTATCGGTCGTGCGATTGGGTGTACCAGGGGATGGGGGTGCTGGTGATCGCCAAGGCGGCGCTCACCGCGCTGGCGGGCCTCTGGTGGGATCAGCGGGTTCTCTTGTTGTCGCTGGTGGTCATCCTGGGGTCCGTCGGCTCGCACATGTCCGCCCGGTACCGGCACTACTCGTTTCGCCACGGCCGCGTGCTCGATTCCAAATCGCCCCCGACTCGCTCCTCCTCACCCCTCACCCCTCACCCTTGACATCACGCGCCATGCGAAGCCGCCGCTTCCACACCTGGGATGTGACTCCAGAGGAGGCCATTCGCCTTCAGCGGGAACTGGCCCCGCGCGTGGTGCGGCGGGATGTCGGATTGCGAACGCCGCGGCTGGTCGCGGGGATGGACGTCTCCTACGACAAGGGGTCCCCCTGGATCTACGCCGCGATCGTCGTCCTTCGGCTGCCGGATCTGTCGGAGGTGGAAACGGCCAGCGTGCGAACCCGGGCCGAGTTTCCGTACGTTCCCGGTCTGCTGTCGTTCCGAGAGGCCCCGGCGGGGTTGGAGGCGTGGACACGGCTCGCGACGCGGCCCGATTGCCTGCTCTGCGACGGCCACGGCCATGCCCATCCCCGGCGGTTCGGCTTGGCCAGCCATTTCGGACTCTGGATCAACCGGCCGACCGTCGGCTGCGCCAAGAGCGTGCTGATCGGGGCCTATCGGGAGCCGGGGCAGCGGCGGGGGAGCCTCTCGGACCTCGTGCACGACGGCGAGGTGATCGGCGCGGCGGTCCGGACCCGCGAGGCAACGTCTCCCGTCTTCGTGTCCGCGGGACACCGGGTGAGCCTCGCCACGGCGGTGACGACGGTCCTCGCCTGCGCTCCCCGGTATCGCATCCCGGAACCGCTCCGCCAGGCCCACGCCTTGGTGAATCGGATGCGCCAAGCGGATCGGGCATGATACTCAGCCAGGCTCACCGGCGGCGAAGGCTTCCCGATTGTCCGGCGACCTTTGAAAACGGCTCAGCGACGCACGCCCACACCGAGCTGAGGGCAGTCGTCGTGCACCGGGCAGGCGCTGCAGAGCGGCGAGATGGGTTTGCAGAGGTTCTGGCCGAAGGTGACCAAGAGGTCGTTGTAGGGGATCCAGTGTTGCCGGGGGAGGACCTGGCGGAGAGTGAACTCGGTCTGCTCAGGCGTCTTGGTCTCGACGATTCCCAGTCGGTTGCTGATCCGATGGACGTGGGTGTCCACGCAGATCCCAGGCTTGCCGAAGCCGATGGTCAGGACCAGGTTGGCCGTCTTGCGGCCGACGCCCTTGAGCGCCAGCAATTCTTCCATGGTGGCGGGAACCTGTCCGCCGTGCCGCCCGATGAGGGTTCGACAGATTTCCCGGATCGTTCGAGCCTTGGTCCGGTAGAATCCTGCCGGGTAGATCGTCCGGGCGATGGTGGAAGCGGGGAGATCAACCATCGTCCGCGGGGTCCGGGCCAGGCGAAAGAGGCGGGCGGAGGCCTCGCCGGTCACCTCGTCCTTGGTGCGCAGGCTGATGAGGCACGAGACGAGCACCTGAAAGGGATCTCGGGATTCCTGCGCCACGATGCCGACGGCGGTCGGGTTCCAGCGTCGGCTGGTCCGGGTCAGCGTGCGGACGATGCGGTTGATCTCGGCGGCGGTCCGCGGCATGAGGTGTTCCTTTCGTGAGCAGCAGGCGGTAGGGTGCCAGAGTATAGCACAACGGGGCGACAGCGATAGGGACAGGGGCAATTGGTCGATTTGTCAATTGGTCAATTGGGGAAGGACGGGGAGAGAGTAGCAGACAGCGGGCAGCAGGCAAAGCGCAGAGGGCAAAGCGCAGAGCGCCAAGAGCAAAGAGGTCGGACGCTATGCGCTTGGCGCCATGCGCCGGTGGAGGAGCGCGACCATGGATCGGCCCTGGGTGGAAGCGACGTTCGAGGCGATCGGACGGTTCGGCAAGGGGGAGCGGGGCTTCAACCGCCTGGTGTTTTCGGATGCGGACTGGGCGGCGTGCGACCACTTTGCCGGGCTGATGCGCCAGGCGGGTCTGGTGGTCCGGACGGACGCCTGGGGAAACCTGATCGGACGGCTGGACGGGACCGATCCCGGCGCGCCGGCGGTGGCGACCGGGTCGCACCTCGACACGGTGCCCGAGGGTGGAAACTACGACGGCGGCGTCGGGAGCGTGGCCGGTCTCGGCGCGCTGATGCGGCTCAAGGCGCGCGGTCGCTTCCGACATCCCTTGGAGCTGATCGTCTTCCGCGGCGAGGAGTCGAGCCGGTTCGGAATTCATACCATGGGCAGCAAGGCCATGAGTGGCATGGCCACCGTGGACGCTTGGCAGCGGTTGAAGGACCAGACCGGCGCGCCGCTCGCTCAAGTCCTGGCCGCCCGCGGCCTGGACCTGGCGCGGCTACCCGAGGCGGCTCGGAGGACGGGAGAGCTGAAGGCCTTCGTCGAGGTCCACATCGAGCAGTGCTTCGTGCTCGAGCAGGCCGGGATTCCCATCGGTGTGGTCGAGGCGATCGCCGCCCCGATCCGATTGAAGCTCACCGTGGAAGGCGTCGCCTCCCATTCGGGCGCCACCCCCATGGGCAAGCGGCGGGACGCCCTGGTCACCGCTTCGCACCTGGTGCTTGCCGTCGAAGCGGAAGCCAAGAAGCGGGCCGACCGCCGGATCGTCGGCACGGTGGGAATCTTGAAGATCGCCCCCGGCGCGCTGAACGTGGTGCCCGGCCGGGCGGAACTCTGGGTGGATGTCCGCGGCATCGACGAGGCGAGCCTTTCCGAGACGGCCGAGGCCATCGTGGAGGCGGCCAGGCGGATCGCGGCGAGCGAGGGGACGCGAGTTCAGGTGGAGACCGTCTCGGCCGACACTCCCGTTCCGATGGATCCTGCGGTCATCGGGACGATCGAGGGCGCCTGCCGCCGGCTGGGATACGCCTTCCAGCGCATGCCCAGCGGCGCGGGGCACGACGCCATGAACATGGCGCGGATCGCGTCGGCCGGGATGATCTTCATCCCATGCCGCGGGGGTATCAGCCACAACCCCGACGAGTACGCCTCACCCGAGGACATCGTGCGGGGCATGGATGTGCTCACGGAGACGCTCGCCGTGCTGGCGGAGTGACGTCGAGCCGTCAACTCGTCGACGGGTCGATAGGTCAAACGGAGCGGGAGAGAGGCCCTTCTGTACCGAATTGACCGATCGACCAGTTAACCACTCGACTCTTTCCGGAGGAAAGACATGCGAATCTTCTTCGCGGGAGCAGCCCGTACGGTCACCGGATCGCAGCACCTGCTGGAATTCGACGGCGTCCGGCTGTTGCTGGACTGCGGGTTCTACCAAGGCCGGCGGCGCGAGGCGAACGAGCGCAACCGCAACCTGCCGTTCGATCCCCGCGGGGTGGACGCCATGGTGCTCTCCCACGCCCACATTGACCATTCGGGGAACATCCCGACGCTGGTGAAGCATGGTTTCCGGGGGAGCATCACCTGCACGCCGGCGACGCGGGATCTGTGCAGCGTCATGCTGCGAGATTCGGCGCGCATCCAGGAGTCGGACGCGGAGTTCATCAACCGGAAGTACGCCGACCAACTGGAGGAGCCGGTCGTTCCGTTGTACTCCGAGGCGGATGTCCTGAAAGCCTTGAGCCGCTTCCGGACGCTGGATTACCACCAGCCGATGCCGGTCCTGCCCGGGATCACCTGCACCTTCCTGGATGCCGGGCACGTCCTGGGGTCGGCCATCGTCCAGCTCGATATCGACCGGGCCCCTGACCGACTGCGGCTGGTGTTCAGCGGGGACCTGGGCCGCCGCAACATGTCCATCCTGCGGGACCCGGAGATCCCCGAGTCGCCCGACGTCCTCCTCTTGGAGACCACCTACGGCGACCGGCTGCACTCACCCATGTCCGGGATGGAGGAGCAGTTGACGGCGATCGTGAACCGCGCGGTGGAGCGCAAGGGGAAGATCCTGGTGCCCAGCTTCGCCCTGGAGCGCACCCAGGAGTTCGTCTATGCGTTGCATCGGTTGACCGTCCGGAAGGCCATCCCCCAGATCCCCATCTATGTGGACAGCCCGTTATCGGTGAAGATCACGGAGATCTTCAAGCTGCACCCCGAATGCTTCGACGAGGAGACGCGGGCCTTCCTGCACCAGAACGGGGATCCCTTCGGCTTCGGGAACCTCCGCTACATCAGTGACGTGGAGGACTCCAAGGCGCTGAACGGCCAGGAAGGCCCGATGATGATCATTTCCGCCTCGGGGATGTGCGAAGCGGGGCGCATCCTGCACCACCTGCGCAACGCGGTCGAGGACGCCAAGAACATGGTGCTGATCATCGGCTTCCAGGCGCAACACACCCTGGGTCGCCGGATCGCCGAGCGGCAATCGGTCGTGAAGATCTTCGGCGTGGAGCGTGCGCTGGAGGCGGAAGTGGTGGTGATGGACGCCTTCAGCGCCCATGCCGACCGGGACGACCTGCTGGACTTCGTGACGCGGTGCCGGGGAAAGCTGCGCCGGACGTTCCTGGTCCACGGGGAAGAGGAGCAGTCGCTGGCGTTCGGGGCGCGGCTCACCGCCATGGGCATCCCGGAGGTCCACACGCCCATGCTGGGCGAGTTCGTCAAGATCTGACGCAGTGCGCGGGGGCAAGTGTGGCGGTCCCGGGATTGACTTTTCGGGTTTGCCCTCCTACTCTTCCCCCCGACCCACGCCACTCCGCCCCGCCGACGGGGCAGGAGGCGAGCGAGCAGTACACCACCCCCCACCGTTGCGGGACGGTGATGGGATCGGTTCATGGGCGGGACCCGGCCGCGGTCCCTGCCGACGATCGAACCAGAGAGGAAACCCCATGCAGGAGCCACTCCATTTCCTGACGTTTGGTCCGCACCCCGACGACGCCGAGATCGGCACCGGCGCCTTCCTCTTGAAGATGAAGGCCCGGGGGTACCGCACCGGCATGATCATCCTGACCGAGGGCGATATGGGCAGCGGCACGCCCGAGATCCGGCGCGAGGAGACCCAGCGCGCCGCGCGCGACCTCAAGCTGGACGTCCACGAGGTCCTGGACCTGGGCGACACGCGCCTGGAAGACTCGCAGGCGAACCGGCTGGTGGTCGCCTCGCTGGTCCGGAAATACCGGCCGCAGATCGTCCTGGCGCCCTACTACGGGCTGGAGCCGGGACGGGGGCGCGGGCACGCGGACCACATCGCCTGCGGCCACGTCGTCTCCCACGGCGTGAACTTCGCACACCTGGAGAAATATCCGGCGGAGGGGCCGGCGCACGCAGTGAAGAAGATGCTGTACTACTTCCTGCCCCCGTTCATGCGGCCCACCTTCATCGTGCCAGTGGACGAGGAGTTCCCGCAAGCGATCAAGGCGCTGGCCAATCACAAATCGCAGTTCGACCGATCGGATCGGCCGAAATTCTTCCCGACCCGCCTGGAGGCGTTCGCCGGTTATCTAGGGGCGCAGGTCGGTGCGAAGTACGGGCAGGCGTTTTACGTGCAGGACGTTCTCAAGGTGGACGACCCGCATCTGCTGTTCTCGTAAGCCGTTGTCAAAGAATTAGTTGAGCGGAGACATTCCGAAACGGCATAAGGAGCCGTAACGAAATAGAAAGAGATGTATAGGTTATTTCGTAACGGCTCCTAACGCAGCGCACCCTTTCGCATGCCGCGTTCACGGCTGCACCGTGATGGGCGGACGGTGAACACGTCCGAAAGACCGAGCGCATGGACGACCTCAAGCCGTGGAAGCGCCTGGGAAGCCGGACGCTGCACCAGCACGACCGTGTGCTGATCCGGGAAGATTGGATCCGGTTACCCGAGGGGGGCGAGCGACGCTACCCCGTCATGCAGCTCGGCCAGAGCGCCGGCATCGTGCCGCTCACCACGGACGGGGAAGTGATCCTGATCCGGCAGTACCGTCACGTGACCGGCGGCTTCTGCTGGGAGATTCCCGGCGGTGGGATGCACCCGGGCGAATCCCCGGACGAGGCGGCGCAGCGCGAGCTGCGCGAAGAGGCCGGGTTCCGCGCCGGCCGGCTGCGGCGGCTGGGAAGCTTCTGGCCGAACAATGCGTATCTGGATGAGGTCATCCACGTCTATCTCGCCGACGAGTTGATTCCGGACCCGCTCCCGACGGATCCGGACGAATACCTGGAGCGGCGGGCGTTTCCCTTCGCCGAGGCCCTGGCCATGGCCCAGGACGACCGGATCACCTGCGGCCTGACCAAGCTGGCGATCCTCTGGACCGCGGTCGCGCGGACCGCCGTGCCGGCGGCCTGACGGAGCGCGAACAGTTCGCATCCCCTCCGCGCCGGACGGCGCGGCCCAAAAACCTTGAGGGCGCCATGCAGTTGCCGCGGTGGCTTGCGGGTTCGCAACCGACCAAGGAGACGCCGGCCGACGAACGGCCCGCGACGTACGCCATCGGGGACATCCACGGGTGCCTCGAGCCCCTGGATCAACTGCTGGAAAAGATCGCGCCGCGTCCGGAGGACGAGCTGGTCTTCGTCGGCGATTACATTGACCGCGGCCCGCAGTCCCGCGAGGTCGTGGACCGGCTGCTTGCGCTGCCTCATCGGTGCGTCTTCCTGATGGGGAATCACGAGCGGATGCTGCTGGACTTTCTGGCCGGCGAGGAGGAGGACATCTACCTGGAGAACGGAGGCCGGGCCACCCTGGCAAGCTACGGCGGGGACCCCGACCACATCCCGGCGGCGCATCTGGCCTTCTTCCATAGCCTGCGTCCGATGTACGAAACCCCCGACTACCTGTTCGTCCACGCCGGGATCCGCCCGATGGTCCCCGTGGCGGAGCAGGGAGCCCACGATCTCATCTGGATCCGCCACGAGTTCTTCAAATTCATCGGCAAATACCCCAAGCCGGTGATCTTCGGCCACACTCCGCTCCGCCAGGTGATGATGGCGGACGACCGCATCGGGATCGACACCGGCTGCGTCTTCGGCGGCAAGCTCACCTCCGTGAAACTCCCCCAGCGCGAACTCATCCAGGTCCCCGGCTGGCGCGGATAGATCGTGCCGGGCTCTTGCTCGCGCCAACCACCGACCCGGTCTTTGAACGCCGTCACTGAGGATTCCGGGAGGGGGCGAAGGCCGGTGTTCGCCGCTCGCGGGTCCGTACACCGTAACCGTGCCCGGTCACCAACGGCTACTCCGAGCGGTGGAGTTGGTCCGTTACGCCGCGGCGGGCGCCCAGGCGGTGGGGGATAACGTAGAGGAGGGCCAGGACGACCCCGGCGATGACGAGGTAGCCGACGAGCCATCCGAGGTTCGCATCGCCCACCACCAAGGCGTCGCCGGCGATGACGAGCGCTGCCGTGCCAGGGATCATGAAGGCCGCCGTGACGACCAGATACGTCGGGAATCCGATGCGGGTCAGGCCGTAGGCGTAGTTCTGCAGGTTGAAAGGGAAGATGGGTACGAGGCGCGTGAACGCCAAGATGTACCAGCCGTGCTCGGCCACCGCCTCGTCGATCCGCGCCAAACGCGGGTGTCCGGCGATCCACCGTTCTACCATCCGGCGCCCCCCGTGCCGCGTGATCAAGAACGCCAGTGCCGCGCTGATGGTGGCGGCGATACACGTGTGCACCGTGCCCCAGAGGGGCCCAAAAGCGATCCCGGCCAGGATGGTGAGCGGGAGGGCGGGGACGAAAAGGAGTTCCATGGCGATGTACGCGGTCACGAAGGCGACCGGCGCCCAGGGGCCGAGGCCGTCCACCCAGCGCTGGAGGCGGGCGAGGTTCTCTAGTCGCAGGTACTCGTAGACCCCGAGTGCCCAGACGAGGACGATGCCGGCGAGGATCGCAAGGATGCCAATGAAGGGCCGCCACCGACCGGGACGGGTCTCCACAGGCGGGAGGGCCGACCCTCGCGTGGACGAAACGGTTTTCTGCGGGCCTACCGAGTCCAGGTCAACCACTTCTGGAACGCCTTCTTGAGGAATGGCGTCAGCCGGGTCCGATTGTATTGGTCTCCGAGCTTCCGGATGGCCTCGGCCTGGGTTGGATACGAGTGGATCGTGGAGGCGATCTTCCCCAGACCCAGCCCCTGACCGATGGCCAGGGTCAGCTCCGGAAGCATCTCGCCCGCGTGCCGCGCGACGACCGTCGCCCCCAGGATCCTGTCCGTCCCTGCCCGGACGAGGACCTTGACGAATCCTTCCGTCTCGCCGTCCAGCACGGCCCGGTCGACGTCGCCCAGCTCCTGCACGAAGGTCCGCACAGGAAGCCCCTTGGCCTGTGCCTCTCGCTCGTACATTCCGACATGCGCGACCTCGGGATCGGTGTACGTGCACCACGGAACGGTGAGGGCGCTGGCCTTGGCGCGCCCGAAGAAGAGGGCGTTCTGGATCACGATCCGCGCCTGGAAGTCCGCGGCGTGGGTGAACTTGTACGGGGAGCAGATGTCCCCGGCGGCGTAGATGCGCGGGTTGGTGGTCTGGAGCCGGTCGTTGACCTTCACGCCGGTCTTCTCGACGGCGACGCCGACCGTGTCCAGGTCGAGGCCCTCGACGTTCGGCCGGCGCCCCACGCCGACCAGGATCTCGTCCACCGAGATGTCGTAATGCTGCCCATGGGAATCGACCGTCAGGCGTTTGCCGTCCACCGTCTTGGTGACCTTGAGATCGCCGCCACAGCATAAGAGTGTGACGCCGTCCCGGACCAGCGCCCGCAAGACGATCTCCGCGGCGTCGCGATCCTCGTTGGGCAGGATGCCGTGCTGGGCCTCAATAAGATACACCCGGCTTCCAAATCGCGCAAACGCCTGTGCCAACTCGCAGCCGATGGGCCCGGCGCCGATCACGGCCAGGCGGCCCGGCAATTCGGTCAGATTGAAGATCGTCTCGTTGGTCAGATAGCCCGCGTCGGTTAACCCGGGAATCGGCGGCACGGCGGCCCGGGCCCCGGTGGCGATGACCGCCTTCTTGAATCGCAGGGTCTTCCCAGCGGCCTCGACTGTATCCGGGCCCGAGAAGCGCCCTTTGCTCAGGAAGACATCCACGCCCAATTCACGAAAGCGCCGGGCCGAGTCGTTCCGGCTGATGCCGGCTCGCAGCCGGCGCATCCGCTCCATGACGGCCGGGAAACCCACCCGGATCCCCGCGGGGACGTCCACGCCGTATGCGCCGGCATCCCGGACATCCGTCCAGGCGCGGGCGGCACGGAGAAGAGCCTTGGAGGGGACGCAGCCGACGTTCAGGCAATCCCCGCCCATGAGGTGTCGCTCGACCAGGGCGACCTTTGCCCCCAGACCGGCGGCGCCGGCGGCTGTGACGAGGCCTGCGGTTCCCGCGCCGATGACCACGAGATTGTAACGTGGGGCAGGTTCCGGGTTCACCCAGTCGTCCGGGTGGACGTTCCGGACCAGGACCCGGTTGTGCTCATCCCAGGGTTCCACGACGACGGAGTGCTCGGCACCGTCCCCTCTCTGATTCATGGAATGTCCTTTTTTCGGTCAATCGGCGATGCGCTGTTTGAGCGCCGCCCGCGCGAGGCGCGTCACGTAGATCGTCACGGCGACGGTCGCGAGGAGGCCGATAACGGAAAGCGCCCATTCCGCCGGGGTCCGCGCGTGCCCTCCGGCCCCAAGGGTTGCGAGGTCGCCGGCGAGCGACCCGATGTACACGTACATCAGCGTGCCCGGCATCATGCCGATCCAGGACGCCAGAATGTAGTCGCGCGGCGAGACCCGGGTCACCCCGAAGGC
>Ga0316617_100000224_pt1 | contig 13561 bp, 12 predicted proteins | sample OWC_Aug_M1_C1_D2_FD_207801 | JGI IMG/M metagenome (GOLD analysis project Ga0316617, IMG submission 207801) | Wetland soil microbial communities from Old Woman Creek delta, Ohio, United States - OWC_Aug_M1_C1_D2_B | ecosystem: Environmental > Terrestrial > Soil > Wetlands | place: USA: Ohio... | reverse complement strand
CCTGCACTCGAGGGCGGAGATCACCTACAGGGAGCGTTTGCCGCCGGGCGGGGCGTGATCCTGGTTACGGGGCATGTGGGCAACTGGGAATTGGGGGGGACGTTCTTCGGCCAATCCGGCGTCAAGATCCATGTGGTCACCCTGCCGGACGGGCACCGACAGATCGACGCCATTCGGGAGCGATATCGGGGGCGCCACGCGATCAGCACGATCATCCTCGACGGGTCGCCGTTTGCCTCGTTGGAGATGATGGCAGCGCTGAAGCGCAACGAGATGGTGGCTATGCTGGTCGACCGGTGGGGGGAAGCGGAAGGGATCGAGTCGCCCTTCTTGGGCGGGACGCATCACCTTCCCCGCGGTCCCTTTGTGCTGAGCCGGGCGACCGGGGCGCCGATCCTGCCTGCCTTTGTCGTGCGCGACGGGGCCTCCTACCTGGGGATTGTGGAGCCTCCCTTTGTCGTCAAGGGGGACGACTTGGGGCCCTATGCGGCTCGCGTCAGCGGTGTGCTAGAGCGCGTCATCCGGCGCTACCCGGATCAGTGGTATAATTTCATTCCTGTGTGAGGCGGCGAGCGCAACCGGAAGGACGGCGACATGCACCTGACGACGCTGGCGGGACGGCGGATTCCCGGTATCACGCGATCGCTTCCGCGGACGGTTCGGTCGCTCTGCCCGGAGTGCCTCCAGACGATCCCGGCAGAGGAATTGGTCGAGGATGGGCGCGTAGTCATGCGCAAGGCGTGCCCGACGCACGGGCCGTTCAGGGACGTCGTGTTCTCCGACGCCGAGATGTTCCTCCGCATGGAGGCGTGGCATTTCGGAGACGGCCAGGGGTTCGCGAACCCCCAAGGAGATGCGGACGGAGAGTGTCCGCAGCGGTGCGGCATCTGCGGCTGGCACACCAGCCACACCTCGCTGGCCAACGTGGACCTGACATCCCGATGCAACCTGTCCTGCCAGGTGTGCTTTGCCGACGCCAACGGGCAGGCCTATGAACTGTCGTTCGAGCAGGCCATGGACACCCTGCGCCGGCTTCGGGGCCAGTGCCCGGCGCCGGCGTTCGCGGTGCAGTTTACCGGCGGGGAACCGACGCTGCATCCGCGGTTTCTCGACATCGTGGCCGGGGCGAAGGCTCTGGGGTTTTCCCACCTCCAGGTGGCCAGCAACGGGCTGAAGCTGGCGGATCCGGATTTCGCGTGCCGGGCCCGGGACGCGGGCCTGCAGTACGTGTATCTCCAAATGGACGGGACGACCGACGAGGTGTTCCTCGCGCTCCGCGGCGCGGCGCTCCTCGATCGAAAGCTCGCCGTGCTGGCGTCGGCACGGAAAGCCGGCCTTCGGATCATCTTCGTTCCCACCATTGCCAAGGAGGTGAACGACCACCAGATCGGCGACCTGTTCCGACTGGCGTTCGAGCACCTGGATGTGCTCTCCGGCATCGCCTTTCAGCCGATGACCTTCACCGGCCGCGTGCCGGAAGGGGACCGGCTGCGTCTGCGTTTCACGCTCTCGGACCTGGCGCGCGAATTTGGCGAACAAACGGGAATCACGCGGCTGGACGCGGACTGGTTCCCACTGAGCGCCGCCGTGCCCCTCATCCGGTACGCCGGGGCCCTGACCGGCACCGCGCTGGTCAACCACACGTGCCACCCGCATTGCGGTCTGATGACCTTGCTGTTCGTCGATCAGGACCGGCGGGCGGTCCCGATCACGCGGTTCCTGGACCTCTATTCCCTCCTCACGGATCTCGACGCGTTGGCGGCAAAGACGCACCCGACGAGCATCAAGGTCCTGTCGAAGGCCCGGGCGCTCCAGGCGCTCAACCGGCACTTCCATTCCGACTGGGCCCCGGAGGGGCTGACGTTCTTGCGATTCCTCCAGACACTGGACGGATTCGGCGACAAGCGGTACTCCTGGAGCGACGCCCACCGGGGGTATACGTACAAGACCTTCTACGTGCTCGGGATGCATTTCATGGACGCCTACAATTACGACCTCGAGCGCGTTTCGCGGTGCGGGGTCCATTATTCCGCTCCCGATGGGAAGATCTATCCGTTCTGCTCCTACAATTCGGGGCCGATCTTTCGAAAGCGAGTGGAAGAGGGAGTGGGATGGGCGTGCTGACGCGGGGCTTGCTGTGACCGGGATGAGGCTCCGCTTCGCTGCGATCGCGGCGCTGGGGTTGTCCTGGTGGACCCCTGGGGGACCGGCGGCGGCGCCTGCCCCTGCTCCGATTGAGGGCAAGGAGCGAATCGAGGTTATCGAGCGCCTCCAGACGCAGCAGCGACAGATTACGAGTCTTCGGGCCACGGTTGTGCAGAGGAGGCGGCACCCGCTCCTGACCTCCGAGGCGGTGAGCGAGGGCACCTTGCTCCTCCAGAAACCCAACCGGGTTCGGTGGGAGGTGGACAAACCGGATCGGGCCGTCATGGTGATCGACGGGCGCTCGTTGGTGACCTATCGCCCCGACAGGCAGGAGGCCGAGCGAAGGGATTTGGGGGCGGATTTCGGCGCCCGCGCGGCCGTGGAGTTTCTCGCCTCGGGAATGAGTCTTGCGGTGCCCGAACTCGAGAAGCGGTTCCAGGTGGACATGCACCGGGAGGACGGGATCTTGGTCCTCGTGCTCACGCCCCGATCCCGATGGGCGGCGAAGGCGGTCGCGTCCCTGGCGCTCTATCGGCAAGAGCAGGACGCGGTGCCCAGCCGGATCGTGATCTCCGGCCAGCCGGGCGATCGGACGGAGATCACGCTGACCGATATCGTCATCAATCCCCCGGTTGCCGAGGACGCGTTTACCCTCCGTCTTGGGCCGGGGGTCCGGGTGACGGACCTCAGCAGACCGGGAGGAGAGAAGGGCAGTGACCGTTAGGCCGTCCGCCACCTGCGGGGTGATCGAGCTTCCGGTGCGCCGAATCCACCTGGAATTGACGAACCGGTGCAACTTCGCCTGCGAGTTCTGCCCAGACGATCGCATGGTTCGGCCTCGCGGCGCTATGCCGCTCTCCCTGGTCGAGCGTCTGCTGGCGCAAGCCGGCCGGGACCGTGTCGCCCGGGAGGCGCACTTCCACGTCATGGGGGAACCGCTGCTCTATCCCGCGCTGACCGACGCGGTCCGCCTTGCCCGCGGCAGCGGGCTGGAGGCGTGGCTGACCACGAACGGGAGCCTGTTGACCCCGGACCTGCTGACGGACCTCCGGGACGCCGGCCTCTCCCACCTGACTATCTCGCTGCAGACACCCGATGGCCCCACCTTCGGCCTGCGTGGGTCCCATCGCCTCTCCTTTGCGGAGTACCAGGAGCGGATGGTTGGCGCAGTGCGCCGCTTTCTGGCGGACGAGTCGGGGATGCACCTTTCGGTCTGCTTTTTGTCCAATCCGCTGCGCCGGTTCCATGCCCCGGGCGCGGCCCGGCTGCGCGTGGCCGAGTCCGGGAAGGAGTTGCGCGCGCACATGGCGCGTTGGGTGGACGAGATCTTCGGCGGTACGGCCTTCGAGCGCCAGGTGCCGGAACTCCGCGCTCGGATCCGGAAGGCCGGCATCTTGAAGGAAGGCTGCATCCCCCTGACCGCACACCTTGACTTCCGGGTCCGCGTCCTGGGGAACTGGGCGGGGCACTTCGCAGGTCCTTTCGTTCCCGCCCGGTTCGGCTACTGCCCGGGGCTGGCCGAGCAGTTCGGGGTCCTGTGGAACGGGGACTACGTGATCTGCTGCGCGGATTACGACGGACGAACGGCCTTGGCGAACGCCTCGGAAACCTCAGTGGTGGAGTATCTGTCGCTGCCCGCGGTGCAGGAGATCGCGGGTGGCTTCCGACGGCATCGCGTCATCCACCCGCATTGCCGGCAGTGTCTCGGGGATCGGCACCCGGTGAGTTCCTTCCTGCGGCAGGCCGGATCGATCGTCTATTTCAAGGTCTACCGGAAGTTCATGAAGGATGGAGTCACAGGGCGGGGCACGGCATGAACCTCCTGCTCATATCACCACTGACATCCAAGAGCCTGCTGGGGGCCGATTTCTATTTCCGGATGCCGACGCTGGGCCTGCTGCGGGTCGCCGGCGCGACACCGCCCGAGTGGACGGTGAGTATCCTCGACGAGAAGGCGGAGCCGATCGATTTCTCGCGCCCGGCGGACCTGGTCGGAATCACGGGGATGACCCCCGCTATCAACCGCGCGTACGAGATTGCCGATGCGTTCCGCGGCCGCGGCGTGCCCGTGGTGATGGGGGGAATCCATGTCAGCATGTTGCCGGACGAGGCGCTGGCGCATTGCGATGCCGTGGTCATCGGCGAAGCGGAAGGGCTCTGGGCGCGTCTGCTGGCGGACTTCCGGGAGGGGCAGCTGCAGCGCCGCTACCAGCACACCGCATTTCCGCCCTTGACGCGGCTCGGCAGCCCGCCGTGGCCCCTCTACGACGGGAAGCGGTACCTGCCGTTTCACTGCGTGGAGACCAGTCGGGGATGCCCGCACGGATGCGATTTCTGTTCCGTGACGAATTACTTCGGAGGATGTTACCGCACGCGCCCGCCGGCGGAGGTGGAGGCGGAGATCCGCGGACTGCGCCCCTTCGCGGGGCGATTCACGCTGAAGAACGTCGTCTTCTTCGTGGACGACAACATCGCGGGGGACCGCGCCCATGCGTGCGACTTGCTGACCCGGATGATTCCCTATCGGCTCAAGTGGCTTGGCCAGGCGTCGACCGGCATTGCTCGAGACGACGAGGTGCTGGACCTGTGCCGGAAGAGCGGCTGCATGGGTCTGCTGATCGGTTTCGAGACGCTGTCTCGGGAGCGGCTCAAGGCGGTGCGTAAGGGATTCAATCGCCCCGACGACTACCTGGACGCCATCCGGAAAATTCACGATTACGGGATCGGCATCAGCGGCGCGTTCGTCTTCGGTCTGGATGGCGACGACGAAGGGGTGTTCGACCGGACCTACGAGTTCGTGCAAAAGGCGAGGCTGGAGAGCCCCTACTTGTCTATCCTTACCCCCTACCCCGGGACACGCCTACACCGAAAACTTGCGGACGAAGGGCGCATTGTCGATTTGGACTGGTCCAATTACAACACCAACAACGTGGTGTACCGGCCCCAGGGGATGACGGCAGAGCAGTTGTTCGACGGGTATTTCCAGCTGCAGAAGGCGGTCCACACGGTGCCGGCCATCGTGCAGCGGTTCTGGGGAACCACCTCGCGGGCCAACTTCTGGCTGCCCATGAATTACGGGTTCCGTCGCTCGGTCCAGAAGCTGGCGGCGCGGTCGCGAGAGTTTCGCCCGGTCGGGCCGGGCTTTACGAACACGACGCCCGCCGCGTGACCGTGATGCGATGCGCGCGCGCTTCTCGGATCCTGATCCTGGACGGCTTCTGGAACAAGGCGCTGGCGGGGGTGCGCTCCCTGGGGCGGCGCGGCTTCTTCGTCGGTGTGGGGGAAAGGACGCGGCTCACCCCCGCGATGTTCTCGCGCTACTGCCGGCGCCGGCTTGTGCACCCCTCCGTCTCCAGGCGGCCGGATGCGTTCCTGGCGGTGTTGGAGCGGGAGCTCGAGATCGGCGGCTACGATGTGCTCTTGCCCATGGAACTCTCCACGCAACTCCTGGTCACGGCGCATCGGGAGCGTCTGGCACCATTGGTGCGGATCCCCTTCGCGGATGCCGAGGCGACCCGCCGCGTCGATGACAAGGGATCGCTCGCCGCGTTCGCAACGGCGCGCGGGATCGCGTGCCCGGCCACGTTCTTTCCACGGGGGCCGGTGGATGCCGCCGCGATGGCGGGCGAGTTCCCCTATCCGGTCCTCATTAAGCCGCGCCATTCCTCGGGCGGGCGGGGGATCGCACGGGTGGAATGCGCCGCGGACTTCGCGACGGCGTATGCCCGGGTCCATGGCCGATCGGCCGCGCCGATCGTGCAGGAATGTCTCCCCCCGGGCGGGGAGGCCCTGGGTGTGGCCGTACTGATGAACTTCGCCTCGGAACCGAGGGCGTCATTCACCTACCGGCGCCTCCGGGAGTATCCGATCACCGGCGGCCCGAGCACGCTTCGAGAGAGCATCTGGGATCCGGCGCTTCAACAGCGCGCGGAACACCTGCTGGCATCGTTGAGCTGGACCGGGGTGGCCATGGTGGAGTTCAAAGTGGATCCGCGGGACGGCGAACCGAAACTGCTGGAGGTCAATCCCCGTTTCTGGGGCTCGCTCCACCACGCGATTCTCTGCGGCGTCGATTTTCCGTTCCTCCTGTACCGGTTAGCCATGGACGGGGATGTGGATCGGGTGATGCGATATCAGGTCGGGGTCAGGAGCCGCTCGCTGCTCCATGGCGACATGATGCATTTTCTGGCGAACCCCAACCGGTGCCACCTGACGCCCAGGCTACACGACTTCTCCATCCCCGATGACGTCCTCTCGGCGGATGATCCCTTGCCGACTCTCGGGCGCATCGCGTCCCTGGTGGCACTGGCGCGCGACCGGGAATTGCGCGCACTGGCGTGGAACTGAGATGAGGCGTCGGGAACGACGAGCCTGCAGATCGGCAGTGGTCCGCCGCGCATGGACGTTGGCCGCGGTGTTGCTTTTCCTAGGCGGCGCGGCATGTAGTACGACGGACAAGCGCGTCGGGCCGCAGGTGTACTCGCAGCCCCGCTACGGGATCGATCGGTTCGTCGAGGCAAAAGGCTACCGCCTCCATTACGTGGAGGCGGGTCACGGACCGCCGGTGGTGCTGATTCCGGGCGCCTTTACGACCTATCGAGCGTGGGACGGTATGCTGCCCGCCCTGTCCGTCCACCACCGGGTTCTTGCGTTCGACTACGTCGGCGTCGGGGATTCGGACCAACCGAGTGACGGGTTCGGGTATACGTTGGAGGAGCAGGCGGATGTGATGCGGGAGGCGATCGTCACTCTCGGTGTGGTCGGGACGAGGGTTATCGGTGCGTCGTACGGAGGTGCGGTGGCGTTGAATCTTGCCGCCCGGTATCCGGAACTGGTCAGCCGGGTCGTCTGCATCGAGGGCGGGGCGCTGATCGCACCCGAGGTGCTGAACTACAGTGCACTCGGACGCCTCATCGATTGGCCCGTGCTGGGGGACATCATCTGGGGGTTCATGAAGTCCGGTCTCTTCGACACGATCACGGCGCGATCGGTGATGGGGAACGCCTGGGCGGACTTGACGCCGGAAGCCCGCCGCGATGTCACCGGGGTCTTCTCGGCGAACATCATGACCGTGTCGCGGGCGTCGTGGATGGGAATCTACCGAGCGATCACGACTCGGATCGACTTCCTGGAGGCCCTGCAACGCACCCGAACCCCCGTGCTCTACCTGTACGGGGAGGCGTCGAAGTATCGGGCCGTGGCCGAGGCGAACGCGAGGCAGTTCTCGGAACGCCATCCGACCATCGAAGTGGTGGCGTTCCGTAACGGGATCCACGACTTGCACCTGCAGTATCCCGAAGAGATCAGCAGGCTGGCCTTGGGCTTCTTCGGGGCGGCGCCGAGCGCGCAGTTGGCCGGCGGGGGCGCGGCCAAAGCGGAGAGCGCGGCAGTCGTGGGGCCGTGAGGTCACCAGGAAAGGGATCGACGTGACACCCTGCGATCATTCGGGACGCCATCCGTTTCGCATCCTCCTGGTCTCCCCGGTGGACAAGGCCATGCTGGGGCAGGACTTTTACTTCAGATTCCCCCATCTCAGTCTGCCCACGTTGGCCGCCTACACCCCGGCGGAGGCCTCCGTGGAGATCGTGGATGAAAAGTTTCATCCCTTGCCGGAGGGGCAGGGTTACGATCTGGTCGGCATTTCCGCCATGACCCCGCTCGCGCCCAAGGCGTATCGCATTGCAGACACGTACCGACGGCGAGGGATTCCTGTGGTCATGGGCGGGTATCACCCGACCGTGCTGCCGGACGAGGCGCTCGAGCACGCGGACAGTGTCTGTATCGGGGAAGCGGAGACGCTCTGGTCCACCATCGTGACGGACGCCATGGCCGGCCGACTCAAGGAGCGATACCGCTCCGACGCGTTTCCCTGCCTCGACAATCTGCCGGCACCCCGGCGGGAGTTGCTGCGGGTTCCCCGCTCCCGGCGGTTCGAGCACATCAACGTGCATTTCGTGCAGACGACCCGGGGCTGCCCCTTCCGGTGTTCCTTCTGCGCCGTGACCAGCGTGCTGGGGGGCAAGCTCCGACACCGCCCCGTCGCGGAGATCGAAGCCGAGATCGAGGCGCTGGGCGTTCGCCGTTTGGACCGAGGCCAGAAGCGCGACCGGTTTCATAACATCATCTTCTTCACCGACGACAACATCGTGGGCCACCGAGGGTATTCGCGAGAACTCTTGCGCATGGTCGCTACCTTCAACCTGAAATGGGTCGGACAAGCCTCGACCAACGTAGCCGACCACGAGGAAATCCTCGGCCTTCTCCGGGATTCGGGCTGCATGGGGCTGGCCGTAGGCTTCGAGACGCTCTCACAGAAGAACATCCGGGACGTCGGTAAGGGCGTGAACCGGACGCAGGAGTATCTGGAGCGCATCCGCAAGATCCATTCCTACGGGATCGGGCTCGCGGGGAATTTCATCTTCGGATTCGATCACGACGACGCCACGACTTTTGCCGAGGTGGTCCGTTTCGTGGATGCGGCCCGGCTCGACGGATTCTACTACTCGCTCCTGACCCCGTATCCGGGGACCCCGTTTTTCGACCAGATGAAAGCCGAGGGCCGCCTGCTGGAGACGGACTGGTCGCTGTACGACACGGACCACGTGGTGTACCGTCCCCGGCTGATGGATGCCGAAACCCTGATGAAAGGTTATCGCTGGGCCTGGCGGCGCAGCCTTGAATACCGGAGCATTCTCACCAGGCTCCTGGGCTCGCGGAACCAGCTCATCTTTTTCGGCCCCATGAACTACGGGATGCGCCGTACGATCCTGGCGCACCGGTAAGGGGGTGGGTCGGACCTCAGAGAGGAGGGAAATGTCATGCGGTGCACAGCGAGAGCGCTTTTCCTCTGTATGGTTGTTTCGCTCTGCGTTTCGCACATCGTGGCCGCTGAAATCCTCACCAATGAGGCGGTCGTCACGATGGTCAAGGCAGGACTCGGGGAGGACGTGATCGTCGGCAAGGTCCGGCTGACGCAGGGACAGTACGATCTCTCCACCAACGGCCTCCTGCGCCTCAAGGCCGACGGAGTGAGCGAAGCGGTCATCAAAGCCATGATCGAGGCGTCGGCCGGTGGGGAGGCACCCGGGCCGAAGCCGGTCCAGGCAGCGACGGCTCCCGCGGAGGCAGCGCGTCGCGAAGAGGCGGCCATCGCGCTCTACAAACAGGGGAAGATGGCGGAGGCCGCGGCGGCGTTTGACCGGCTGATCGCCGAGAAGCCGGACGACGCCGGACTCAGGGTGTGGAAGGCCCTCACGCTGCTGGAGCAGGCGCGCGAGATCAAGGACAACAATGCGTCCGGGTACAAACCCCTGGTCATGAACGCCTATGCCATCCTTCAGCCGCTCAAGCAGAGGCTGGCGACCAACGCGGATTGGAATTTCGCGATGGCCAAGGCCTTCTGGCTGAACGCCTCGCCCACCTGGGCGAGTCGGGCCGCGGGGAACGCACTCCGCCTGCAGGCGAATTATCCGGAAGCGCAGCTGCTCCTGGGCGACCTGGCCTATGACAGCGAGGTGAGCTCGCTGAATCAGGCCCCCGGCAGTCCGGGGCGGGAGGCCACACTGCGGTGGGCGGGCGCCGCGCCTCGGAGGGAAATCGACAAGGCGCTGGCCATGCCGGACCTGCCCCCATCACTCCGCGCGGAGGCGTTTTACAAGCTCGGTGTGATCTCGGCGGAATTGCAAGGCAAGTCAGAGACGGCGCGTGAATACTGGGAGCGCGCGGTGGCCGCCGATTCCGCCTGCCGATACGGCCGCATGGCCCAACGCCGTCTCCAAGCGCCGCCCGCGAAGTGATGCACGCGACAGCAAGCGGGGGCCGGGCTGCCGCCTCCTGTGGACGGACGCGCGCGGCCCCGCCCTTTGTCGCCGGCCCTCCTGTTCCGGTGGCGAGTGTGCGAGACCTGAATGCCCTGACGGTGGACCTGGAAGATTGGTACCACGTGTGCGGGGTGAAATCGGTTGAGGGCCCTCGGCAGTGGGGGGCTTTGGAAAGCCGCGTCGTCCGGAGCACCGAACGCCTTCTTTCGCTCCTGCAGTCGCACGGCATCCGGGCCACGTTCTTTGTGCTGGGGTATGTCGCCGAGCGGGAGCCGGGCCTGGTGCGTGCCATCGCCCGAGAAGGGCACGAGGTGGGCCTCCACGGGCACGTCCACCGCAGGATCTTCGAGATGTCGCCCGCCGAGTTCGACGAGGATCTGGTTCGCGCCCAGGCGGCCGTCTCTGCGGCCGCGGGCACCGACGTGGTCGGCTACCGGGCGCCGGAGTGGTCTATGCGTCCGCATACCCTGTGGGCCTTGTCGATTCTGAGAAAGCGAGGAATTCTCTACGATTCCAGCATGGTGCCCCTCACCCGGATGGGGGATCGATCCTTTCCCCGTGTTCCCTGCCGCTTCGACACTCCGAATGGAGAGATCGTGGAGTTTCCGTTGACAACAGTTCGATGTTTCGGCGAAAGTATCCCCTTCTCGGGGGGGTTGCCTCTGAGGTTGACTCCCTACTTCTTCATCGTGTCGCAGATCCGTCGCCTGAACGCGGCCGGGAAACCCGCACTGGTATATGTCCATCCCTGGGAATTCGACCTCGAACAGCCGAGGATCGGGCTGCCGTGGAGCCGCAGGTTCATGCACGATTTCAACCTGCCGGCGACCCCACGGAAACTCTCGGGCCTTCTGACACATTTCCGGTTCGCTCCGATCCGGGAGGTGCTGGTCACTTAATTGTGGGATCGACAGTACGCCTCATCACTCGGGATTTTCGTTGGCGTCGCCGTCGTTTGCCTCATCGGGATCATGTCCCTGCTGCTCTGGCTCGGCTGGGCCGGCGTCGCGGGACTCTCGGCGATCGCGGGCGGATTCTTGGCCTGGTTTTACTGGGCCCCTCGTCCGGACCTGACCCCGAGGGGCGACGAGCCCGAACCGGATGGGACGCAGCATGACTAGTCGCGTCGCCATCACGGGGATGGGGATCGTGACGTGCTACGGCATCGGCACGTCCGCGACCTGGGGAAAGATCCTCGCCGGGGAACCCGGCATCCGCCCCATCACTCTCTTTGACACGTCCGATTATCGCGTGACGCGGGCGGGGGAGTTTACCGATCTTCCGGTCGCGCCGTGGCGGCGATTCCGTGCCACGCGGATGGACCGCGCCTCCAACCTGTTGCATCATGCGCTCGCCGGCGCACTGGGCGGGTTGGACATGCCGGCGACCGCCACGGTGCCCGTGCCGCCCCTGGTGGTCCTCGGCACCACACTCGGGGGCATGACCTCGGGGGAGCAATACCATGGGATGTATCTCCGGAAAGGGCCGGCCCTGGCGCGACCTTCCCTGGTGGTGGGGCACCTCGCCCAAGCGCAGGTCCTCCAAATCATGGACGAGTTCTCGCTTCCGGGCGTGCCGCGCATCTTTTTGAACGCGTGCACGTCAAGCGCCAACGCCATCGGCCATGCGTTCCGCGCGGTTCGCGGCGGGCGGGCCCAGGTCGCGCTGTGCGGAGGGTATGACGCGCTGTGCGTTTTCGGGTTCACGGGGTTCCACTCGCTCCAGGCGCTGACGACCGACGTGTGCCGGCCGTTCGATCGGAGTCGCGACGGGCTTTCGATCGGCGAAGGGGCCGGGATCCTCCTCCTCGAGTCGTGGGACCGCGCCCAGGCGCGTGGGGCGCCGATCCTCGGAGAGATCGTCGGGTACGGGGAATCGACCGATGCGTTCCACATGACGCGCCCGGAACCCGAGGGTTGCATGGCGGCGCTGGCGATCCAGGCCGCCGTCCGGGACGCCGGGATCAGCGCCGCGGAGGTGGATTACGTGAACGCGCACGGAACCGGGACACCGTTCAACGACCGGTCGGAGACGGCCGCCCTGGTGGCCGCCATGGGGGAGCGTGCCTATACGATTCCGGTGAGCTCCACCAAGGCGATGATTGGCCATCTGCTGGGCGGGGCCGGTGCCGCGGAAGCGATTCTCACCGTGTTGGCTCTCAGGGACGCATGGCTTCCGCCGAATGGGAATTACCAGACGCCCGATCCCGACTGCGCCCTACGGATCGTCCGGCAGGCGGAACGGCCGACACGCATGCGGTATGCGCTCTCCAATTCCTTCGGCTTCGGCGGAGCCAACGCCACCCTGGCGTTCCGAAGTGTGCGGGCGGACTCCTGATGGACAGGGTCGCGATTTCGGGTATCGGCATCGTGAGTCCCGGGGCGTTCGGGCGAGAGGCGTTTCTCCGGACCCTCTCACCCGACTGCCGGACGGATCCGACCTTTCGGGTTCCCGAGTTTGCCCTCGAACACCACCTGGACAACGCGCGATCGTTCCGCCGGGTTGCCGATGCGACCAAGTTCGCCCTGACCAGTATGGCTCTGGCGATTGCCGATGCAGGATTCCGTGCCGCCGACTTCGGGGGCGAGCGAGCGGGTCTCGTGGTCGGGGTCAGCCACGGCGCGGTGACCTACGCCGTGGAGTTTCACCGGACCCTCTTGCGGGAAGGGGCGCTCTCGGCGTCGCCCCTCTATTTTTCCGAATCGGTTCCGAATGCACCGGCAGGAAACGGAGCTATCGCGTTCCAGATCCGCGGCCCGGTGCACACGCTGATCGGGGACGAACCGGTCGGGACGCAAGCCATCGATCTTGCCTCCACCCTGCTCTACGACGGGTGCGTGGATCGCTGCGTGGTGGCCGGAACCGAGGAATGGAACGGGGTGGTGGCGCACGCGTACGCCCAGATGGACCACGTCCATCGGAACGGCCGGGACCGCGGGGACACCCCTGCGCTGAGTGACGGGGCCGCGGCGTTGGTGCTCGAGCTGGAAAGTACGGTCGCGAGGCGGAAGGCGACGCCTCATGCGGTCATCGGCGGATGGCACCTTGGGCGGTGCCTGGCGGGCTCGCTCGAGGACGCGATGGCGGATACCATCCGCGTGGCGTTCGGACCCACCGGGCATCCTGCCGCGGAGGCGGATCATGTCGTGCCTCCCACGGGTCGGCACCGTCGTGCCGCGATGCGCGGTGTGGGTGCGGCGCGCGGAACCGCAGCAGGACAGGCGACGTGGCTTGACCTCCTTCCCGTCCTGGGCAACCCGATGGGGGCCTCCAATCTGTTCCAGGTCGCGATCTCGGCGGCCCTGATCTCGAACGGAACGCTGGCAGGGCCGGGCCTGGTCGTGTCCACGGGTATCCAGCGTACGCTGGCGGCCGTCGTGATTTCGGCAGCGGAACGGGAGTGACCGGGGTGGACGATCTGCGCTGCGCGCTGCGCGAGATCCACGGTGGGGCCGTCGCAAAGCGTCTCCTGGCAGATATTCTGTGCTGGGCCGAGCGCGACGGCGTGTTGGAGCGCATGCGCAGGCTGTCCCATTTTACCGAGGCGGACCTCTGCCGCACCCTGGATTCCGATCTCGGGTACGCGCTTGGTGCCG
>Ga0316617_100000223_pt1 | contig 13617 bp, 10 predicted proteins | sample OWC_Aug_M1_C1_D2_FD_207801 | JGI IMG/M metagenome (GOLD analysis project Ga0316617, IMG submission 207801) | Wetland soil microbial communities from Old Woman Creek delta, Ohio, United States - OWC_Aug_M1_C1_D2_B | ecosystem: Environmental > Terrestrial > Soil > Wetlands | place: USA: Ohio... | reverse complement strand
CGGATCAGCGTCACGTCGCCGGTCAGCACGACGCGGGCCCCGCTCTCCTCGACCCGCGCGTGATTCGCCTTTGCATCAATCTGCGGCTGGTCGGCACGCAGGCTGATCAGGCGCGGTCGCGTCACCTCGACCCGATCGTCGCTTGGAAAATGCGTCACTCGTTCGCCCATCAGCTTGTTCGTGGCGCGCCCTTCGGCGTCGAACTGGGTCATGGCGGCGCCATCGACGACGACATCGGGGCCTTCGCGGGAGACCGGGTTCGCAAGCGCGTTGATGCGCGTGGACTGCGAGTACCAGTACGTGGTGCCCGCGAGCAGCGCGAGCAGCAGTATCGCGATGATGGCGGTGATGCGGTCACGCATGGTTCGGCGCGCCTCGCGTACGCGACGCTTCGCGTCGCACGTGCGCTCGGCGCGGATTGAAGTGGGACGCGGGCTTGGGGCGGCCCGGCGCCCGCGTCCAACACAAAGGCTTGTAGCGCAGGTCCTTCATCCGTGAACCATTGAGGTGATGTCGACCGCCTGCGCGCGCAGGATGAATTCGGCGATGGCGCGCACGGCGGCGCGACCGCCGGGCTGCGGGGCGATCCAGTGAGCGACGGCCTTGACCTCGTCACGAGCGTCGTCGACGGTCGCCGCGAGACCAGCCTGCCGGAGCACAGGAAGATCGGGCAGGTCGTCTCCGACAAACGCCGTTTCGTCCGCGGAGACCTTAATTTCGGCGAGCAGGTCGTTAAAGGCCTGAGCCTTGTCGCCGCGGCCCTGCAGCACACGTGCAATGCCGAGCTCGCGCGCACGCTGCGCAACGATCGGCGAGTCGCGTGCAGACAGGATCGCGACCTCGATGCCGCGGCCGAGCAGCATCTTGATGCCGTGCCCGTCACGCACGTCGAAGACCTTCATCGCTTCGCCCTGCGGGCCGTAGTAGAGGCGGCCATCGGTCAGCACGCCGTCGACATCGAGCACCACCAGGCGGATGCGGGCTGCACGCTGCTCCGGCGACATTCAGATCACCTTGGCGTTCATCAGGTCGAGGTTGTTCAGCGCCCCGACCAGCTGTCCCCCGCCATCGATGACGAGCAACTGGTTCTTGCGCGTGCGGTCCATCAACTGAGCCGCCTCGACCGCCAGCACGTCCGGACCGATCGTCAGCGGACTGCGCGTCATCACGTCGGCGACCTTTAGTGGGCGGACGTCTCCGACGCGCTCGAGCAGTCGTCGCAGGTCACCGTCGGTGAAGATGCCGACCATCGCGCCGCGCTCGTCGAGGACGGCCGTCATGCCGAGCTGCTTGAGCGTGATCTCATGCAGCGCGTCCATCACGCTCGCTGAGCTGCTCACACGGGGTATCGCTGCGCCGGTGCGCATGACGTCGCGGACATGAGTCAGCAGCTTGCGCCCGAGCGCACCCGCGGGATGCGACCGGGCAAAGTCCTCGCGTCCGAAGCCGCGAGCGTCCAGGCATGCAATCGCCAGTGCGTCGCCAAGCGCGAGCATGACGGTGGTCGACGAAGTCGGCGCCAGATTGAGCGGGCACGCTTCCTTGTCCACATGCACGTCGAGGTGGACGTCGGCGAGCTGCGCCAGTGACGATTCCGGATGTCCGGTCATCGCGATCAGCGGGGTGCCCTCGCGCTTCGCCACCGGCACGATCGTCAGCAGTTCATCGCCTTCCCCGGAATACGACAGCGCAAGCAGCACGTCTTCCCGGGTGATCATTCCGAGATCGCCGTGCGCAGCTTCGGCCGCGTGCACGAACATGGCGGGCGTGCCGGTCGAGGCCAGCGTCGAAGCCAGCTTGCGCCCGATATGGCCGCTCTTGCCGATCCCTGTCACGACGACACGGCCGTCGCACGCCAGCAGCAGTTCCACGGCGCGCGCAAATGCACCATCGATGCGGTCTGCGAGCGCGGCCACCGCGCCCGCCTCGATCGCGATCACCTCGCGCGCCAGCGCCAGGGCGCTGGCGTTCGGTTTGGCGGGCGTCGGTATCGCGGACATCGGCGTCGTTGGGTCGGCAGTGAGGCAAATGCCGTCGTGGAGCGGCTGCGGCGATAATACACGCGCACTGTCCGCTGGCATGGGCTTTGCTTTCGGCGCGCGCGCCATACTCCATCAATCCCCTTCGGCGACCTTGGTGCATGACGTCAGGCCTTGAAGTCACCCTCGTGCTGCTCGCCTCCGTGGTGCTCGGGGTCGTTGCATTCCGCCTGCTGTCGCTGCCGCCGCTGCTTGCCTATCTCGCCGTCGGCATCCTGATCGGCCCGCACTCGCTCGGACTGGTCCCCGACACCGAACAGACGCGTTACCTCGCCGAGTTCGGCGTGGTGTTCCTGATGTTCTCAATCGGGCTCGAGTTCTCGCTGCCGCGATTACGGTCGATGCGCCGCATAGTCTTCGGACTCGGCGGGGCGCAGGTGGGGCTGACGATCCTGATCACGCTCGCTGGCGGCTGGCTCTTCGGCGCCTACTTCGGGGTCGGTCTTGCCGGCGCGTTCACTCTCGGCGCGGCGCTCGCGATGTCGTCGACGGCGATCATCATGAAGATGATTTCCGAGCGGCTGCAACTGGACACCGAGCACGGCAAACGCATTGTCGGCGTGCTGCTGTTCCAGGATCTTGCGGTGGTTCCGCTGCTGGTGGTGATACCTGCGCTGGCGGCCGACCCCGGCGAACTGGGCTGGACCCTTGGGCTGGCGATGCTGAAGGCCGCGGCGCTGCTCGCCCTGCTGCTCGCGGGCGGCCAGCGCGTGCTGCGCTGGTGGCTGCATCTGGTCGCGAAGCGCAAGTCGCATGAGCTTTTCACGCTGAACGTGCTGCTGGTGACACTGGGACTGGCGTGGCTCACCGAGATTTCCGGACTTTCGCTTGCGCTGGGCGCCTTCGTCGCTGGAATGCTGATCTCGGAAACCGAGTTCAGACACCAGGTCGAGGAAGACATCAAGCCTTTCCGCGACGTGCTGTTGGGCCTGTTCTTCGTAACGATCGGCATGCTGCTGAGTCCGCGCATCGTGCTCGACCACGTCGGCTGGGTCATGCTTGCGCTTTTCGTCCCGGTCGCCTTCAAGTTCGGGTTGATCTACGTCCTGGCCCGCCTCTTCAAGACGAGCGCGGGCACGGCGATCCGCTCGGCGCTGGCGCTGTGTACCGCCGGCGAGTTCGGCTTCGTCCTGCTGGGACTCGCAGGGCATTTCAACATTCTCAGCGACGACGTGCTCCAGGTGGTGCTGGCCGCGATGCTGCTGTCGATGCTGGCTGCGCCGCTGCTGGTGCAATACGCCGACTGGTTCGTGATGCGCCTGGCATCAAGCGAATGGCTGCTGAAGTCGCTGGAGATCGCGCAGATCGCACAGCGGTCCATCACGACGGATCGGCACGTCGTCATCTGCGGCTTCGGCCGCAGCGGCCAGCACCTGGCGAAGATGCTCGAACAGGAGGGCATCGGTTACATCGCGCTCGACCTCGACCCGGATCTGGTGCGCGAGGCTGCGGCCGCGGGTGATTCGGTTGTCTATGGCGATGCGGCCCGGCGCGAGACGCTGGTGTCGGCGGGGATCCGACGCGCCGCGGCGCTCGTCGTCACCTACGCTGATTCGGCATCCGCACTGAAGGTACTGCGCCACGCGCAGGAACTTCGGCCTAACCTGTCGGTCATTGTCCGCACACAGGATGACCACGATCTCGACAAGCTGATGAAGGCGGGCGCGACCGAGGTGGTGCCGGAGGTTTTCGAAGGCAGCCTGATGCTCGGGTCCCATGCTCTGGTGCTGCTGGGTGTGCCGGTCGCGCGGGTCGTGCGGCGCGTCCGCGAAGCGCGCGACCAGCGCTACCGACTGTTGCGCGGCTACTTCCACGGCACCGGAGACGACGATGCTTCGATCGAAGAGGAGGCGCACGAGCGCCTGCATTCGGTCTCGATCGAACCGGGCGCCCCTGCCGTCGGCAAGCGGCTCTTCGAGCTGGACCTGCCCGGACTGGGAGCCGAAATCACGGCGGTCCGGCGTCGCGGCATCCGAGGCGCCGAGCCGAGCCCGGACATGGTGCTGCAAGCGGGTGATGTTCTGGTGTTGCGCGGCGTGGCCGAGGCCGTCGAGCGTGCCGAGGAACGGGTGACTCAGCGGTGACCCACGTGCTCCGACTCTGCATTGCAGTGCTGCTGGCCGCGTGCACTGCGTCAATGGCTCGCGCCGAAGACGGAGCCTGGACGGCGCTGCGCGATCGCGCCGCCGTGCTGATCATTCGTCATGCGCAGACCGAGCCCGGCATCGGCGATCCACCGGGCTACCGCCTCGACCAATGCGCCACCCAGCGCAATCTCTCGGAGGCGGGGCGGGCGCAGGCCGCGGCAATCGGACGTCAGATGGCCGATCGGGGCGTCAAGGTGTCGCGTGTCGAGTCCAGTCGCTGGTGCCGCTGCATCGACACGGCACGGCTCGCGTTTCCGGGGGCTGAAGTGCACGCGGTCGACGCTCTCAACTCGTTCTTCGGGGAGCGCAACGCCGAGCCGTCGCAGACGAATGCACTGCGCACGCGCATCGGCGAATGGCGCGGACCGGGCGTGCTGGTTCTCGTAACGCATCAGGTCAACATCACCGCGCTCACCGGTCGGTCGGTCGCACCAGGCGAAGGGCTCGTGTTGCAGCCGGAAGCCGCGGGCCTGCGCGTGGCCGGCGCGGTGCAGTTCTAGGCCACCTCGGCGCCCGAAATCAGGCGGCGCGCCGCCGCCGCTGCCGGGCCAGCACCGGCGCCAGATAGGTACCGGTGTGGCTTTCGGCACTGGCCGCGATCTTCTCCGGCGGTCCGGTCGCGATGATGCGTCCGCCGCCATCGCCACCCTCAGGGCCCAGATCGACAACCCAGTCTGCCGTCTTGATCACGTCGAGGTTGTGCTCGATGACGATGACCGTGTTGCCGGCGTTGCGCAACTGGTGCAGCACCTTCAACAGCAGCGCGATGTCGTGGAAGTGCAGCCCCGTCGTCGGCTCGTCGAGGATGTAGAGCGTGCGGCCGGTGTCGCGCTTCGACAGCTCGAGCGACAGCTTGACGCGCTGCGCCTCGCCCCCTGACAGTGTCGTCGCGCTCTGGCCGAGACGCACATAGCCCAGGCCGACGTCGAGCAGCGTCTGCAGCTTGCGTGCGATCGCGGGCACGGCGCTGAAGAACTCGAACGCATCCTCGACCGTCATGTCGAGCACCTCGGCGATGCTCCTGCCCTTGTAGTGCACCTCGAGCGTCTCGCGGTTGTAGCGCTTGCCGTGGCAGACGTCGCATGGCACGTAGACATCCGGCAGGAAGTGCATCTCGACTTTGATGACACCGTCGCCCTGGCAGGTCTCGCAGCGTCCACCCTTGACGTTGAACGAGAAGCGCCCGGCCTCGTAGCCGCGCTCGCGTGCGGTCGGCGTCTCGGCGAACAGCTCGCGGATCGGCGTGAAGAGTCCGGTATAGGTGGCCGGGTTGCTGCGCGGCGTCCGGCCGATCGGACTCTGGTCGACGCTGATGACCTTGTCGACGTGCTCGAGACCTTCCAGCGTCGTATACGGCGCCGGCTCCGCGGCGGAGCCGTACAGGTGGCGTGCGACCGCCGCATACAGCGTGTCGTTGATCAGCGTCGACTTGCCCGAGCCGGATACGCCGGTTATGCAGGTCAGCAGCCCGATCGGCAGGTCGAGCGTCACGTTCTTCAGGTTGTTGCCGGTCGCACCGATCAGCTTCAGCCAGTGCGTGAACGGCGGCGTGCGGTCCGACGGCACCTCGATCTGTCGCCGCCCGGCCATGTACTGGCCGGTCAGCGACTTCTTGTTTGCTTCCACATCGGCGAGCGTGCCGCTCGCGATGATCTCGCCGCCATGCGCACCGGCGCCCGGGCCCATGTCGACGATGAAGTCGGCGGCGCGGATTGCATCCTCGTCGTGCTCCACGACGATGACGCTGTTGCCGAGGTCACGAAGGTGCTTCAGCGTGCCGATCAGCCGGTCATTGTCGCGTTGGTGCAGCCCGATCGAGGGTTCATCGAGCACGTACATCACCCCGGTGAGGCCGGACCCGATCTGCGAGGCCAGCCGTATGCGCTGCGACTCACCGCCCGACAGCGTGTCGGCCGACCGATCCAGCGAGAGGTAGTCGAGGCCGACGTTCACAAGGAAGCGCAGGCGCGAGCCGATCTCCTTGATGATCTTGCCGGCAATTTCCTTCTTCGCGCCGGTGAAGCCGACCGATTCGAAGTACGTCGACGCCTCGGCCAGCGGTGCCGCCGAGATCTGCCATATGCCGCGCTGCTGCTTGCCGTCGCCGATCAAGACATTGCGCGCCTCGCGTCGCAACCGCGAGCCCTCGCATACGGTGCAGGCGCGCTGGCCGCGCAGCTTGCCGAGTTCCTCGCGCACGACCGGCGAGTCCGTCTCCTTCATCCGCCGCTCGAGGCTGGGAATCACCCCCTCGAACGGATGGCGTCGGACCATCTTGCGTCCGCGCTCGTTGGTGTAGGTGAACGGGATCTCTTCTTCGCCCGAGCCGTGCAGGATCACCCGCTGTGCCGACTCGGGCAACTGGTCGAAAGGCTGGTTGAGGTCGAAGCCGTAATGCTGCGCAACCGTGACCAGCATCTGGTGGTAGTACTGGTTGCGCGCATCCCATCCCTTGATCGCGCCGCTCGCCAGAGCCAGTTCGGGATGGGCGACGACCCGGGTCTCGTCGAAGTATTCGACAGTGCCGATCCCGTCGCAGGCTTCGCAGGCACCCATCGGGTTGTTGAACGAGAACAGCCGTGGCTCCAGTTCGGCCAGCGAGTAACTGCACACCGGGCATGCGAAGCGGCTCGAAAAGGAATGTTCCTGGCCATTGTCTACATCCAGTAGCAGTGCGCGTCCGTCGGCGAGGCGCAGCGCAGTCTCGAAGGACTCCGCGAGCCGCTGCTTGGCGTCGGACCGCACCTTCAGCCGGTCGACGACGACGTCGACCGAGTGCTTGTCGTTCTTCGCCAGCGGCGGCAGGGTGTCAGCCTCGACGATCGCGCCGTCGATGCGGAAGCGCACGAAGCCCTGCGTCTGCATGTCGTCGAAGAACTCGATGAACTCACCCTTGCGCTCGCGCACGACCGGCGCCAGCACGAGGATCTTCGTGTCCTCGGGTAGCGCCAGCGTGGCGTCAACCATCTGCGAGACGCTCTGGGACTGCAGCGGTACCTTGTGCTCGGGGCAGTACGGCGTGCCGACACGCGCGAACAGCAGGCGCAGGTAATCGTGGATCTCGGTGACGGTGCCGACGGTCGAGCGGGGGTTGTGCGACGCCGCCTTCTGCTCGATCGCAATCGCCGGGGACAACCCCTCGATAAGGTCGACGTCGGGCTTCTCCATCAACTGCAGGAACTGCCGCGCGTAGGACGACAGCGACTCGACGTAGCGCCGCTGTCCTTCCGCGTACAGCGTATCGAACGCGAGCGAGGACTTTCCGGAACCCGAGAGCCCCGTGATCACGACCAACCGTTCGCGCGGCAGGTCGAGATCGACGTTCTTGAGGTTGTGGGTTCGGGCGCCGCGGATGCGGATTTCATCCATCGGACATGGCAGGAATCAAAAGGCGAACTTGTTACTATAGCGACAAACACAGTCGCGACTGGTGTGATCACCGGCGCGACGCAAGAGGCTCCATCCGCGCATGTCGCGACCGCGCGTCGTGACGGACGGGTGGAGCGAGAACGGGCACGCGCTGCCCGCCTGCGGAGGAGTACACGATGGCATCCGTCAACAAGGTCATTCTGATCGGCAACCTCGGGCGCGATCCCGAGACGCGTTACACCGCTGACGGTGCGGCGATCACCAACATCTCGATCGCCACGACGCGCCGCTACAAGGATGCGTCCGGCCAGCAGCAGGAAGAGACCGAGTGGCACCGCGTCGCCTTCTTCGGGCGGCTGGCGGAAATCGCCGGCGAATACCTGCGCAAGGGTCGGTCGGTGTATGTCGAAGGGCGCCTGCGCACCCGCAAGTGGCAGGACAAGGACGGCAACGACAAGTACACGACCGAGGTCGTTGCAGAGAACATGCAGATGCTCGGTTCGCGCGAAGGCATGGGCGGTGGTGCCGACTTCGAGGGCGGTGGTGAAGAGCGCGCCGCCGCGCCGGCACGCAGCACCGGTGCGCGGCCGGCCCCGGCGACCAAGCCGGCGACCAACGTTGCCGACATGGACGACGACATCCCCTTCTAGATTCGACTTTCCGGTCAACGGAAGCAAAGGGCCGTGGCTGCTCTTTCGACCGCTATTTGCCGTGTCGGTGTTTGCCCCTAGGCGATAGCCGGTATTCCGGCGGGTGGGTCAGGCCGCTAAGGTCGGTTGCTGATCCCGTTCGAGCGCCGCTCACGCGCTCGCTTCTTGCTACCCGACTGCGGCTCGCGGTCCAACCGGCGCTTGCCGGTGCCTGACAGACCTACAAGAACATGGATCTCAGTTTCCTCCCGGACTGGCCCCCGTTATTTCCGCCCGCTGTTGCGGTCGCCGTACTTGCATTGCTGGCTGCTGCGTTCGGTGAGATCGCCGCTCGCTGGTTGAGACTGCCGCGGCTGCTTGGTTACCTCGCCGCGGGTGCCCTTTTTGGGGCGGGCGGTTACGTGCTGCAATTGCTGAATCTCGAGCCGTTGCCCACTCCGACGCTGCGTTTCGCCCTTGATTTCGCTGCCGCGATCATCCTGTTCGATCTTGGGCAACGGGTCTCGTTCGGCTGGGTGCGACGCAATCCGGCCCTGCTGGGAGCGAGTGCCGTTGAGGCCGGACTCACCTTTGTCGCCGTGTTCGCAACGATGCGCTGGCTCGACATCGCCCCGTTGCCGGCCGCGCTGATCGCGACGATCAGCATGTCGAGCTCGCCAGCCGTAGTGCTGGCGCTGACGCGTGAGGTGCGCGCGCAGGGGCAGGTGACCGAACGCGTGCTGCTGCTAACCGCGCTCAATTCTATCTATGCCGTGGTGCTGTCGACGCTGTTGCTGGCCTGGGCGCGGCTCGATACCCGCGGCCTGCTGGACGACTATCTGCTGCACCCCGCTTACCTGATCTTCGGATCGCTCGCAGTCGCCGCGCTGGGCGCGCGACTGTTTCATCTCGTTGCCGCGTTCGTTCACCATGACCGGGCGGTGGAATTGATCTTGATGCTTGCGGTGGTATCAATCGTTTTCGCCACGTCGAACGCACTGCAGCTGTCGCCCCTGCTGGCGCTGCTTGCTTGCGGCGCCTTTGTCCGGACCCTGGATCGCGGACGACGGCTGGCGCGCAGCGACTTCGGGCTCGTGTCGGCACTTGCGCTGGTTCTCTTCTTTGCGCTTTCCGCGGCGACCGTGGATCTGGGCATCCTGGTCGGTGCCGGCATCCCGGCGTTGGCCCTGGCGCTCGTTCGCACGGTCTGCAAGGTGGCTGCGGTCGGTGCACTGGCTCCGCTGACCGGCATCGTGTGGCGCAAGGGCATTTACGCCGGACTTGGCTTGCTGCCGATGTCGGCGATTGCCCTGATGCTGACCCACCAGGTGAGTCAGCTGCATCCTCAGCTGGGTGCCGAGGCCGGGGCCGTCGTGTTGGCGAACATCGTCGTGTTCCAGGTCGTCGGCGCACTGACGCTGTTGTTTGCGCTGCGCGCAAGTGGCGAGGCGAGGGAGGAGCCATGAGCGAAGAATTGCTTGATTTCAAGCGCTCGGCGGCGCTGACGATGGGCGTCGAACTCGAACTGCAGCTGGTTGAGCGGCGCACTGGCGATCTCACGCGGGCCGCATCGGACCTGATTGCGCTGGTGACGCGCAAGCCGTTCCCGGCGGACATCAAGCCGGAGATCACGGAAAGCATGCTCGAGATCAGCACGTCCGTGCACACGAGCTATGCGCCGCTGCTGTCGCAACTGCTGGCGGCGCGCGACACGCTGGTGCGAGGTGCGGACCGGCTGGACATCGAGGTATCCGGTGGCGGCGCCCATCCGTTTCAGCGCTGGTACGACCGGCAGATCTACGACCGCCCGCGCTTTCGCCATGTCGCCGGGCTGTACGGCTATCTGGCCAAGCAGTTCACGGTGTTCGGCCAGCACGTACACATCGGCTGTGAAAACGGTACGCAGGCCCTGCGGCTGCTGCATCGCCTGTCAGCCTATATCCCGCAGTTCATCGCGCTGGCCGCCAGCAGCCCGTACCACCAGGGCGTCGACACGTCGTTCGACTGCTCGCGGCTCAACAGCATCAATGCGTTCCCGCTGTCGGGCCGGGCGCCGTACCTGACCGACTGGCCGGCATTCGAGCGATATTTTGCGAAGCTGCGACGGCTCGGTGTTGTCGAGAGCATGAAGGACTTTTACTGGGACATTCGTCCGAAACCCGAATACGGCACGATAGAGGTTCGGGTCTTTGACACGCCGTTGACGGTCGAGCGCGCTGCGGCGCTGGCGGGCTACCTGCAGTCGATCTGCGCAATGCTGGTGGATCGAGAGGAAGAGTGCACCGAGGAGATCTACCTCGCCTACAACTACAACCGATTCCAGGCGTGTCGCTTCGGGCTCGAAGGGCAGGTCGTCGACAGCATCACCGGCGAATCCACGCCGCTGCACCTGGCCGTACTGAGGACACTGGAGGCGTGCCGGCCTTACGCACGCGAGCTCGATGCAGTCTCCGCGCTCGACGAGATCGAGCGCTGGATTCGTACCGAGGGTAACGACGCGCGCTGGCAGCGCGAGACCATGCAGAGCCGGCGTTCGCTGGCGGAACTAGTGCTCGAATCCGCTGAACGGTGGCGTGGGCGGCTGCCTGTGGCAGCGCCCGGGACGATCTCGACCTACGCCTAGCGCGGACCGTGCAGTACTTGGAGGACTTCCTCGTGCAGCGGTCCGGCACTCGCGATCAGTGACAGTTCCCCGAGCGGATCGCCACCGGTCCAGCTGGTAACAATGCCGCCCGCGGCCTCGATAACCGGCACGATCGCGGCGACATCCCAGTGAGCGAGCGTCGGATCCAGCATCAGGTCCGCGCCTGCCGTCGCCAGCGCGAAGTAGCCGAAGCAGTCGCCCCAGGTGCGATACAGCCGAGCGCGCGCGACGATTGCCTCGATGCGATCCATGTTCTTTGCTCCGCGCTGCTCGCCGGTGGTCCAGTGCGTCGTAGCGAGCACGGTCGCTTCTTCGAGCCGGGCGCAAGGCCGTACCTGCACGCGCCGCTGCGAGCCATCGGCGGCGTACAGTGTGCAGCGATCGCCGTGACCGATCAGCGCCAGCCCCGGCGCCGAGTGCGCGATGACGCCGAGCACCGGCTGGAAACCGGCGCCGTCGTTGCGCTCCAGCGCGATCAGCGTGCCGAACAGGAAACAGTTGGTGATGAAGGCGCGCGTGCCGTCGACCGGGTCCAGTACCCATCGATAGCGATCACCCGCCTTGGTCCCGTGCTCCTCGCCGATGACGCCGTGGTCCGGATAGCGCCTCTCGATCAGTGCGCGCATCACCGACTCGGCGGTGCGATCGGCCAGCGTGACCGGCGAGGCGTCCTTCTTGGTGTCGACCGCGGTGCCGGTCAGGAAAAAACGACGGATCGTCGCGAACGCTGCTCCGATCAGCTCGTGCGCAAACGGAACGAACTCGCTTTCTTCGACGCGCGTCAGCGGCGCGCTGTAGCGGGGGTGCGTCACCAGCCGCTCAGGCACGCCTGGCCGGGGTGAACAGGGCCGCGCACGCACTGCGATCGGCGGCGTCCAGCGTCTCCGCAGCGCAGGCCGGCGCCATCTTCTCGTGCAGCCGCGCCATCACCTTGTCGTGCATGTCGTCCTTGTTCCACTTCTGCAGGCGTTCGCTCAGGCGCTCGAGCGAGCGCCGGCTGCGTGCCGAGAAGGCATCCGGCATCTCGGCCGCCTCGGCGATGACTCTCGCCGCCGCTGCCTCAATACGCACCGCGTCAGCGGGCGTGAGCTCGAGTAGATAGTTGACATAGGCACCGCCCCACTGCAGGCGCGTTGCGGGGCCCCTGGAAGTCTCGTAGGCCTGACGCGCCCACTCGATCGCGGCGACCTTGCTGTCAGGTGTCCCACGCTTGCGGGCGTTCGAGGCCAGACCGAGCATGTAGTAGTACGGTGAGTGCGAGCGCTCGAGTTCCACCGACAGCAGGACGTCGGATTCGTCGAGCAAGCCGGCATCGGCCAGCACGCTACCCGCGCTCGTGATGACCGACTGGCGTTCGTTGATGTCGGTGGTATCGCGGTCGGCGCGCGCGACCTGCTCACGCACCAGCACCAGCAGCGGCTTGGGGAGAGGGCCGTCCTTGTTGTCGAGCCGGGCCAGGTCGACCTTTCCGCTGAGCGCCCAGATCCGGCCGGCGTTCGACAGCGTGGCATCGGCCACCAGTCTGTCGAGTGCAGCGTTCCACTGGGCGATGAGTTGCTCACGGGCCTTCGACTTCGGCGCGGTCGTGTAAGCCACCATCTGCGAGGCGTAGCCGGCGATAAGGTCGTAGTGTTCGCGGACCAGTTCCGGCCGGGCGAGAATGCTCTGCAGGCTCGCGAGCGCATCGGCCTTGTCGGCAGCCGGCTTGACCTCGCCCTTCGCAATGGCCGACGCGGCAATAGCCTGCAGCACGAGGCGCGACGACGCTTCCCTCTGCTCAGGCGGGCATGAGTGCGCCAGCTTTAGCAGCGTGGCCGGGGCATCGACCTTCGGGACCATCTGCTGCTCGTCGGTTTCCCATGAGTAGAACGACAACAGTCGCCAGTCCTCGGGCGCGAGTGGCGTACCCGCCATCGCCGCGGCCAGTGCCTGCCGGGCCGATGATCCACCCGCAATGCCGTACTCGAGCACCTGCATGTACTTGGCCGGTTCAACCGAGCCGGCCAGCCGCGTGATCTCGCTGCCGTCGGGGCGCAGCAGCACCGTGGTCGGATACCCACCGACGCTGAAGCGCTTGCCGAGCGCCTGGCCGCCCGGCGTATCGCCGTCGACGTATACCGGAACGAACGAGCGGGATTTGTCGATGAAATCCTGGCGCGTGAAGATCGTGCTCTTCACCTGGTTGCACGGCGGACACCAGGCAGCAGACCAGAAGAGGAACACCGGCTGGTCGCCTGCCTTTGCGCGTTCGAAGGCGCTGTCGACGTCGCTCATCGCAGCGGGTCGGACCCAGGCGATTTCGTTCTTCGCCGGCGGGGACGATGCGGCCGGGCTGACGGTGTCGGGGGCTTTCGAGCAAGCCGTGACGAGCAGCACCAGCAGGGCTGCAGTGGGCAGGGATTTCATGCAACTTTCTTCTAGAAGGGGCGCCCTCTTGAGGGGCGCAGGCCATGGGGCAGTTTATCGTCCGCCGGCTGCTCTCGGACGGAGCTCAGCGGCTAAGGCGTTCGGCGAGTGCCAAATAGCGATCAACGGGAGGTGTGACCGCGTCGGCCACCTTGGCGAGGTCGTCCCACAGACGGACCCGGACCGCATCGGCGGCGTGCGGCTGCGCGATGAACCGATCGGCCTCTGTGGCGCTGAAAATGCCGCCCTGAAGTTCCAGGCTGCGTTTCGAATCGGCGGACAGCGAGGCCCAGTATTCGGCGCCGCTCACGCGACCGTCGCCGCGCGCGCACAGATAGCGCTTGGCATCGACATGCAGGCGGATCGGCTGCAGCACGGCGTCG
>Ga0316617_100000222_pt1 | contig 13627 bp, 14 predicted proteins | sample OWC_Aug_M1_C1_D2_FD_207801 | JGI IMG/M metagenome (GOLD analysis project Ga0316617, IMG submission 207801) | Wetland soil microbial communities from Old Woman Creek delta, Ohio, United States - OWC_Aug_M1_C1_D2_B | ecosystem: Environmental > Terrestrial > Soil > Wetlands | place: USA: Ohio... | reverse complement strand
ACCGCGGGTCAGGCTGGCGACCAAGTTGCCGTCATGGCTCGTCAAGACTGCCGAGGACTTCGACCGACTCCTCCGCGAGCAGCTTGAGCGGCTGGGGACGGACCGTGTTGACATCTATCTCCTGCACTCGCTCAATGCGAGCCACTGGCCACGTCTGAGGGATCTCGGCATCCTGGAACGGGCTGACCAGGCGCTTCGCGACGGACGGATCGGCGCCCTGGGCTTCTCGTTTCACGATGGACTGCCGCTCTTCACCGCGGTCGTGGACGCCTACCCGTGGTCCGTCTGCCAGATTCAGTACAATTTCATGGATGTCGCCTATCAGGCCGGCCGGGACGGATTGAGATACGCGGCAGCTCGTGGCATCCCAGTAGTGGTGATGGAGCCGCTTCGTGGCGGCCAGCTTGCCCAGCCCCTGCCGCCAGCGGTGGCGGAGGTCTGGAGCCGGTCCGAGTCCCCCACGACCCACGTGGACCGAGCCCTGCAGTGGCTCTGGGATCAGCCCGAGGTGGCCACGGTGCTCAGCGGGATGAGCACGTTCGACCAAGTGCGGCAGAACCTCGCGAGTGCTGAGCGCAGCCGGTCGAACAGCTTGTCCGATACGGAACGCGCCCTCTGTTTGGAAGCCAAAGCGGCTTACGAGGGCCTCAAGCCTATCCCGTGCACCCAGTGCAAGTACTGTGTGCCGTGCCCGCACGGCGTGGATGTGCCTCGGAATTTCCAGCTGTACAACGAGGCCATCGTCTACGGGCACCTCGCCGGGACCCGGCGCGCGTACCGCCTCTTCTTCCCCGAGGCGCAGCACGCCGACCGATGCCTCGCCTGCGGCGAGTGCGAGTCGAAATGCCCGCAGCACATCCCCATCCGCGAATGGCTCGCCAAGGTGGATCCCCTGCTGGGCGAAACGGCTTGACGTCGACCTCCCGAGAAGCCCCCCACAATTCGGATCTCGATTGAGGGGGAGATCTGCGTTCGGTTCGGCAGCTGTGAACGCGCGGCATCACGACCTCGCCCCCGCTTTTCGTTTTGACAGGCGGGGTGTCCTATGGTACCCATTCGCCACGTACCATGACGATTGAAGGACTCGGGGGTCCTGGTCCAGGGAAGCCCAACGCGGATGCACCACTTTCAACATCGAGGCGACGATCTTTACTGCGAGGATGTCCCGGTTGCGCGTATCGCGGCCGAGGTCGGCACGCCGGTTTACATCTATAGTCATGCCACGCTGACCAGGCATTTCCGGGCGCTGGACGAGGCCTTCGCCCCGGTCCCGCATCTTGTGTGCTTCGCCCTGAAGGCCAACGCCAATCTGGCGGTGCTGAAGCTCTTTTCGGACCTCGGGGGCGGCCTGGATGTGGTGTCCGGGGGCGAACTGTTCCGCGGGCTCGCCGCCGGCGTCCCCCCGCAGCGGATCGTGTACGCGGGCGTGGGGAAGACCCGCGAGGAGATCGCGTACGCCCTCAAATCTGACATCCTCATGTTCAACGTGGAGTCGGGTCAGGAATTGCGCTGCATCAGCGAGCTCGCCGCGGAACTGGGGCGAACGGCGCGTGTGGCCCTGCGAGTCAATCCGGACGTGGACCCCAAGACACATCCGTACATCGCGACCGGCCTGAGGCAGAGCAAATTCGGGATCGACATCGGGCGGGCGCTGGCGGAGTATCAGTCGGTCAAGCACCTGCCGGCGCTGGACGTGGTGGCTGTCCACCAGCACATCGGTTCCCAGATCACAGAGATCCAGCCCTTCGTCGATTCGCTCACCCGGACGGCAGGCTTGATCCGGCAGTTGCGGGCGCAGGGCGCCGACATCCGCTACATCGACGTCGGTGGGGGGCTGGGGATTACATACAACGAGGAGACCCCGCCCCTGCCCGCGGAGTTCGCGCAGGCGCTGATCGGCGTGGTGCGCGGTCTCGGCGTCACGGTAATTCTGGAGCCAGGACGGGTCCTGGTCGGCAACGCCGGAATCCTGGTGACCCGTGTCCTCTATACGAAGCAGTCGCCGGTAAAGAACTTCGTGGTGGTGGACGCCGGAATGAACGATCTCGTTCGGCCGAGTCTCTACGGCTCATATCACGCCATCTGGCGGGTCCACCGGGTGTCGGGACGGGACGAGGTGACCGTCGACGTGGTGGGCCCCATCTGCGAGTCGGGAGACTTCCTGGCCAAGGACCGGGTGCTGGCTCACTTCGAGCCGGGGGAGCTGATGGCGGTGATGTCGGCGGGCGCCTACGGACACACCATGTCCTCGAACTACAACGCGCGCCCCCGGCTGCCCGAGGTGATGGTGCACGGCGACCGGTACACGGTGATTCGCCAGCGCGAGACGTATGCGGACTTGATCCGCGGGGAGCGTACGCTCGAGGGTGTCGGCTGAATTTCCGGGCTGGAAGGGGACGCGATCCGTCTGGGGTCCGGCTCGAGCAGCCCATTGCGTGGGAGGTGCGGTGATGGCAAAGCGGATGTTCCAAGGATCGATCGTGGCGTTGGTGACTCCCTTCCGGGACGGCAAGGTGGACGAGGCCGCCCTGAAGGCCTTGGTGGAATTCCAGATCGCCGGTGGGACGGATGGGATCGTCCCGTGCGGGACGACGGGGGAGTCCCCGACCCTGGATCACGACGAGCACAAGCGGGTGATCGACATCGTGATCCAGGCGGTCAACAAGCGCGTTCCCGTGATCGCCGGGACGGGCTCCAACAGCACGGCCGAGGCCGTGAGCCTCACGAAGCACGCCAAGCACGCCGGGGCCGACGGGGCCCTCATCGTGCTCCCCTACTATAATAAGCCGACCCAGCGGGGGATGATCGAGCACTGCCGGGCCATCGCGGACGCCGCCGGCCTGCCGTTGGTGCTTTACAACATCCCCGGCCGCACGGGCGTGAACATGCTGCCGGAGACGGTGGCGCAGCTCGCCGACCATCCCAACATCGTGGGGATGAAAGAGGCGACGGGGAATCTCGAGCAGATGACGCAGGACATCATCCTCTGCGGCGACAAGCTCAGCTTTCTGTCCGGCGACGATACACTGACGCTCCCTCTGATGTCCGTGGGGGGACGCGGCATCATCTCCGTGGTGGCCAACATCGTGCCGAAGGACGTCTCCGACATGACGCGCGCCTTCCTGAGCGGGGACTGGAAGCGGGCGCGGGAGCTGCATCTCAAGCTGTTCACGCTGTCGCAGGCCATGTTCATCGAGACGAATCCCATCCCGGTCAAGACGGCCCTGGCGATGATGGGGAAGATCCGGGAGGAGTTCCGGCTGCCGCTCTGCGCCATGACCGACGCGAACCGGAAGAAGCTGGAGGCGGCGCTGAAGAACTACGGTCTGATTTAGCAGGCTGTTGAAAAAGGCCCATCTGCGGGGACCCGTCCTGCGGACGGGTACCCCGCGCGCTCGGGCGCTCGCTGCGGCGTACCTGGAGTACGCCTGGACCCACCTTCGGTGGGTACCCCGCCCTTCGCGCGCCGGCTTGCATCTGGACCTTTTTGACCAGCCTGGGTGGGAACGGGTTTCTCGGTCCCCTGCTGGGACTGGCAGGGACAGGGAGGTGGTTCGCTGTCGCTGTCGGAGATCGCTGTCGAAACAGAGGAGGCTGGCCGTGATCAAGGCGGTGGTTGCTGGGGCGGCGGGACGCATGGGGAAGCGACTGGTCGCGCTGCTGAACGAGAGCCCCGAGTTCGAGGTGGTGGGCGCCTTCGAGCGACCGGGCCATCCGCAACTCGGACAGGATGCGGGGACGCTCGCCGGCGTCGGGCCGCTGGGGATCCGCATTGCGGATGCGCCCGGGGCGGCGCTGAAGGACGCACAGGTCTTGCTGGATTTCACGGCGCCCGCGGCCACCATGCAGAACCTCGAGGCGGCGAGCCGAGCCGGGGTTGCCATGGTCATCGGCACCACCGGCATCGGAGAGGCGGACCTGGCCCGCATCCCGGAGTTCTGTCGCAGGATTCCCTGCGTGCGCTCGCCCAGCATGAGCGTTGCGGTCAACGCCGTGTTCGGGACGCTCGCGCAGATGGCGCGGATCCTGGGCGACGCATACGATGTCGAGATCATCGAGGCGCATCATCACTTCAAGAAGGACGCGCCGAGCGGCACGGCGGAGCGGATGGCCGAGGTGATCGCGCATGCGCTCGGCCGAGATCTGAAGACCGTCGGGATTTACGGACGGCACGGCATGGTGGGCGAACGCGGGTCCAAGGAGATCGGCGTTCACGCGATCCGGGCCGGGGACATCGTGGGGGAACACACGGTGCTGTTCGGGGGCATCGGGGAGCGGATCGAGGTGACGGTTCGGTCGCAGAGCCGCGACAGTTACGTGCAGGGCGCACTCCGGGCTGCATCCTGGGTGGTCGGCAAGGCGCCCGGTCTCTACGGTATGGGGGACGTCTTGGGTTTGCCACCGGCGTGAGCGGCATCGTCGGCTCACCTTTGCGAAGAACGAGGGCCACATGAGCGGTTACACACCATCCGAACGACTGCGCGCGCTTCCCCCGTACCTGTTCGCCGAGTTGGACCGGATGAAGCAGGCACAGGTGAAGAAGGGGGCGGACATCATCAGTCTCGGGATCGGAGACCCGGACCTTCCGACTCCCCCGCACATCATCCAGGCCCTGGCCCTGGCCGCGGCCGATCCGAAGAATCACCAGTACCCCTCCTACGAGGGCATGCTGACCTTCCGGAAGGCGGCGGCGGACTGGTACCGGGGACGTTTCGGGGTGACCCTCGACCCGGCGACCGAGGTGCTGACGCTGATCGGATCCAAGGAAGGGATCGGCCACCTGCCGCTGGCCTTCGTCAATCCCGGCGATGTGGTGCTGGTCCCGGACCCGGCCTATCCGGTCTATCAGGCGGGGACGCTCTTCGCCGGGGGCGAGTCCTATTTCTTGCCGTTGACCGCGGCACGGGATTTCCTTCCCGACCTCGGCGCTATTCCGACCGCCGTGCTCAAGCGCGCCAAGATTCTCTGGCTGAATTATCCGAACAATCCAACCGGCGCGGTGGCGCCCCGCGAGTTCCTGGCGGAGGCCGTGGGTTTTGCGCGGCAGCATCGATTGATCCTGGCCCACGACGCGCCCTATTCCGAGATCGCCTTCGACGGGTACCGACCGGAGAGCATCCTGAACATCCCCGGGGCCAAAGAGGTCGCGATCGAGTACCATTCGGTTTCCAAGACCTACAACATGACCGGGTGGCGCGTGGGATTCGCGGTGGGGAATGCCGAGATCTTGGCGGGCCTCGGGCGGGTCAAGCAGAACCTCGACTCCGGAGTCTTCCAGGCGGTGCAGCATGCGGGGATCGCCGCACTCGCCGGCTCCCAGCAATGCGTGGCCGATAACTGCCGGATCTGGCAAGAGCGGCGGGACATCCTCATCGGCGGCCTGCGCGACATGGGATTCGCCGTGGCGTCGCCCCGAGCGAGCTTCTACGCCTGGGTCCCGGTGCCGGCGGGTTTCACCTCGAGCAGCTTCTGTGTGGAGCTCCTGGTGAAGGCGGGGGTCGTGGTGACGCCGGGGAACGGGTTCGGCGCTGCCGGCGAGGGCTTCGTGCGGGCCGCCTTCACGGTCAACGCGGACCGGATCCGGGAAGCGATAGAACGAATTCGACAACTGGGCATTCGAGGCTCCTGAGTCCGCGGGAGAACCGGGCGAGGCGCCAAACGGTGGCGCCTCGCCTTTCACCGTTCACGGCCTGCCGATCATGGATCGTATCCTCCTTCACGGGATCCAGTTTTACGGCTACCACGGGGTTTATGAGGAAGAACGCCGGCTGGGCCAGCGTTTCGTCGTGGATGTGGAGCTGCGCCTTGACCTCGCGGGGATCGAGGCGGGGGACGATGTCTCGCTGACCGTGGACTACAGCCAGGTACTGGCCGCCGTCCTGGAGATTGGCACCCGGCAGCAGTTTCGCCTCCTGGAAACGCTGGCGGCGCGGATCGCCGACGCGATTCTCCAGCGCTTTCCCGTCCGGCAGGTCACCGTGCGCGCCACCAAACCGGCGCCCGCCATGCCGGGCGTGCTGGGCGGAGTCAGCGTCGAGATCGCGCGGCCATGACGGTCCGGGCCTTTGTTGCGATCGGGTCGAATGTCGGCGACCGGCGGAAGCACTGTCGTGAGGCCCAGAACCGGCTGGGGGGGCTTCCGGAGACCGTGCTGGTCCGGGCGTCGGCCCTGATCGAGACGGCCCCCCAGGAGGGCGCGACGGGCGGGCCCTTTCTGAACGGTGTAGTGGAGTTGGAGACCGCGCTTTCGCCGGAGGCGCTTCTTCACGCGCTGCAGGCGATCGAAACGGCGCTCGGCCGACCCGCGCACCGCGACCGCGGGACCCCGCGGACGATGGATCTGGATATTCTGTTGTACGGGGATCGTCTCGTCCGTCAACCTGGTCTCGAGATCCCGCATCCTCGGATGGCGCAGCGCCGGTTCGTGCTGGAACCGTTGGCCGCCATCGCCCCGGACGCGCGGCATCCCGCACTCGACCTAACGGCGGCCGCGCTCCTCCGTCGCCTCGATGCGGCGGAGTAAGCCGTTGTCAAAGAATAGGTTGAGCGGAGACATTCCGAAACGGCATAAGGAGCCGTAACGAAATAGATCGAGATGCATAGGTTATTTCGTAACGGCTCTTAACGCGGTCTCAGTGAGGGTGACTCCATGAACGAGGCTCGCCTCTCGCCTCGCTACATCGTGGTGGAGGGTCCCATCGGCGTCGGGAAGACCAGCCTGGTCGAGCGCCTGGCGGAGCGTCTCGGAGGGCGGACGCTGCTGGAGGCGGCTGCCGACAATCCATTCCTGGCTGGGTTCTACAAGGATGGGCGACGGTATGCGTTCCAGACGCAGCTGTGGTTCCTGTTGAACCGGTTCCGGCAGCAGCAGGAGCTCGCCCAGTGGGATCTGTTCCGGCAAACCCTGGTCGCCGATTACCTGTTCGCCAAGGACAAGATCTTTGCCTACCTGACGCTGGAGGATCACGAGCTCACGCTTTACGAGCGTATCCACGCGCTGCTCCAGGTCCAGGTTCCGACCCCCGATCTCGTCATCTTTCTGCAGGCCAACACCGAGGCCCTCCTGCAGCGGATCGGGACCCGGGGGAAGCCGTATGAGCGCGAGATCCGGCGGGAGTATCTGGACGAATTGAACGCCGCCTATACCCACTTCTTTTTCCACTATGCGGCCTCGCCGCTCCTGGTCGTCAACACCAGCGACATCGATTTCGTCAATCGGCCGGACGACTTCGAGGATCTGGTCAAAGCGATCTTGGAAACCCGGGCGGGTACGCATTACTATGTGCCGCGCAGCCGCACGTGACCGCCGCCTGAGCGCGATCCTGACGCGGACCGCTACCCGCCAATCCCAGAGCGAGCTTTCCTATGCAGATCATCGCTGAGCCGCGACGCATGCAGCAGTTGGCAGAGGAGACACGACGGGCAGGGCGCTCCATCGGCGTCGTTCCCACCATGGGGGCGCTGCACGCAGGGCATCTGAGCTTGCTGCGGCGCTGTCGGGCGGAGAGCGACCTGGCGGTGATGACCCTCTTCGTGAACCCGCTCCAGTTTGACCGCAAGGACGACCTGGCGCGGTATCCCCGCGATCAGGACCGGGACGCTCGGCTGGCCCGCGAGGCGGGTGTGGACGTCATCTATACACCCACGCCGGAGGCCATGTACCCCGCAGGGTACGCCACCTACGTGACGGTCGAGGGCCTCGCCGACCGCTGGGAAGGGGCCACGCGGCCCGGCCACTTTCGGGGCGTGGCCACGGTGTGCACCAAGCTGTTCACTGCGTGCCGTCCGCACCGCGCCTATTTCGGGCAGAAGGATTATCAGCAAACCCTGGTCATGCGGCGGTTGGTGACCGACCTCGACCTTGGTCTCGAGTTGGTGGTGCTGCCGACGGTGCGGGAAGCCGATGGCCTGGCGCTGAGTTCGCGGAACGTGCTGCTGACCCCCGAGGCCCGCTGGCAGGCCGTGACGATTTCGCGTGCCTTGACGGCTGCCCAGGCCGCGGTGAAGGGCGGGGAGCGGGATGCCGAGCGGCTTCGGGCAACCATCGAGGCGCAGATCCGGACCGCCCCCCTGGCCGAGATTGAGTACGTGGCGGTCTGCGACCCCGACACGCTCGTATCGCTGACGCGTCTCGCGCCGCGGGGCGTGGCACTGGTGGCCGCCCGCTTCGGCCCCGTTCGGCTCATCGACAACATCCTGTTGGACTGAGATGGACGCACCGACCATCTTGCTCTCGACCTACATCCCAGAGGCGCTGCGCGCGTGTCCGCCCCTGGCGCGGTACGCGACCCCCTGGCACATGGCCGCGCACGCGGCGGAGGTGGTGCGCGCTCTCCTGCCGACGCTCGGTGCGGAGTTTGCCGTCACCGATGAGGTGGCGGTGCATCGGACCGCCAGCGTCGAGGCCGGGGCGGTGGTTCGCGGGCCCGCCATTCTCGGTCGGAATTGCGCGGTCGCCGCCCATGCCTATCTCCGCGACGGCGTGTTCCTGGATGACGGCGCGCGGATCGGGCCGTCCTGTGAGGTGAAGGCCAGTTTCCTCTTTCGGGGAGCAGTCCTGGCGCACCTGAACTACGCGGGGAATTCGCTAATCGGGTCCGCGGTGAACGTGGAGGCCGGGGCGGTACTGGCGAATCACTGGAACGAGCGGGACGGCAAGGAGATCGCCGTGATGTTGGCCGAGTGCCCGGTCATGACGGGCGTCGAGAAGTTCGGTGCGCTGGTGGGCGACGGCGTGCGGATCGGGGCGAACGCGGTTACCTCGCCGGGGACGCTCCTGCTGCCCCGGAGTGTCGTGGGACGATTGACACTGGTGGATCAGGTGGCCCAGTACGAGGCGCGTCAGCGCGATGCCGGGGTAATCGAGAGCCACAGCCATTAGCAGGCTCTTGGGGGCCTCTCCCGAGTCGGCGTGATCGCCGCGCCTGTGTTCTCTCCGCAGAAATTCGTCGGAGAAAACCGCAAAGCATCCGCGTGGGTATCCAGCCCTTGGGTGGGATACGCTCATCGAGCCCTAGGGCTGGTGGCAGGAATTCTCCCATCTCGTAGACGCATTTAAACCCGCAAAAAATCTCACGAAAATCTCTTGACATCAGGTTTTCCGTCGTTATATTCTGCGCCACATGGTGGGGAGAAGTGGGATATGATGGATCAATAGCCCATCTCATCCCATGCAGTGGATTCGGAGTGGAGGCTCATGTTCCGCGGCCAGTTCGAGCACGCAATCGACGACAAGGGGCGGCTGAGCATCCCGGCGAAATTCCGCGAGGTGCTACGGGAGGAGAAGACGCTGGTGCTCACCAGCGCCGAGTCCTATCTCACGGCCTACCCGCTTACGGAGTGGCGCGCGCTCGAGGAGCGCCTGCGCGCAAATCCGAAGTTCAAGCGAGAGCAGCGTGATTTCCTTCGATTCGTCTACTCCTCGGCGGAGGACGTCGGGTTGGATTCCCAGGGACGCATCCTGATCCCGCAGGGCCTGCGTCAGCGGGCCGGGATCGCCCGCGAGGTGGTGATCATCGGGGTCATGGACACGATCGAGATCTGGGACAAGGCGCGCTGGGAGGCGAAGGTCGCCTCGGCCCCGTCGCCCGAGGAGTTGTCGGCCACGCTGGGCGAATTGGGGATCTGATCCGGGCGGTGGCGTTTCCGTCTACGCGGTGTCGCGGGATGGAGCGCCTACGGCGAGCGAAGTGCCGCACGGGCACGAGGGGGAATCATGGCTGAGCCACGCGAAGGACGTCTGACGTACGCAGCGAGCAGGCCCCTGCCGGAGGCGCCGAGCGTCGGCGGGATCGCGGTCGAGCCGCGGCGGATCCGCGAGCCACGTCCGCTCCTGCTTCCCGCGAAGTCCAGCCGGGAATGGGGTCAGGTGCGGCGCATCGCCTATCTCTAGGACTTGAGGAGGGACGTCATGCAGGTCCGCTGGTCAGAGATGTACCGGGTGGCGGTGCTCGACCCTCAGGGGGACCTCGGGATTCGCACCATGGTGGACATGAAGAACGCCATCACCAGTTTGCTGCGCGACGGGTGTCGGACGCTGATCGTGGACTGTCGCGAGGTGCAGCGACTCGAGGCCATGAGTCTGGGTGTGCTGGTCGAGCGCCTGTGTCGCGCCCGCGAGCTGAACGGCACCCTGGCCCTGGCGCATCTCAACGCCGACCTCGAGGCGCGGCTCCAAGAGCTCCGGGTCCACTCGCTGTTCCAGATCTTCGACTCGGTTCCGGCGGCCCTGGAGGGGCTGGTGGGCGCCGGGTCCGAGGCTGTGGCGGCGCTCGCCGCGTAACGCGTGCGTCCGGCAAAGCCCGAGCGGCAGGTTGCATGTCACCGTGAGCGTTCACGTCCCGGTCCTGCAGGACGAAGTGGTGGCGCTCCTCCGGCCTCGGCCGGCCGGGCGATACCTGGATGCCACCATCGGCCTGGGCGGGCACGCGGAGGCGATTCTCCGAGCCTCCGAGCCGACAGGGACCCTGGTGGGGATTGACCGGGACGCGGACGCGCTGGCGATCGCCCGGCAACGGCTGGCCCCTTTCGAGGGGCGGGTCACGACCCTGCAAGGCCGGTACGAGGCGCTGGGGCAGCTGGTCGAGCCGGACGCACGTTTTGACGGGATCCTCTTCGACCTCGGGGCCTCGTCGCTCCAGATGGACGCTGCGGAACGCGGCTTTTCCTTTTCGCGCCAGGGGCCCCTGGATATGCGTATGGACCGCGGCGTCGGCAGGACCGCGGCGGATCTGCTTGGCGAGTTATCCGAGGAAGAGCTGGCGGATCTGATCTTCCAGTGGGGCGAGGAGCGGTGGTCCCGTCGGATCGCTCGGGCGATCGTGACGGCACGCCACGAGAAGCCGATCGCCACCACGACGGAACTGGCGACGGTGGTGGGGCGTTCGATCCCCCGGCGATTGTGGCCTCGGCACATCCACCCTGCCACCCGGACGTTTCAAGCGCTGCGGATCGCAGTGAACGAGGAGGTGACCGGTCTGGGTCTCGCCCTGGAGGAGGCGACGCGTCTCCTGGCGCCGGGCGGGCGGGTGGCCGTCATCAGCTTTCACTCGCTGGAGGATCGCACCGTGAAGCAGACCTGGCGGCGCCTGGAAGCCGAGGCTGGTTTGCGGATTGTCACCAAGCGGCCGATTACGCCGGGGACGGCCGAACAGGACGCCAACCCTCGATCGCGGAGCGCCAAACTGCGCGCCGCGGAGCAACCCGTCCCCCGTCCGGAGGTCGACTGAGATGGCCCAGATCTCTCCCGCGATCGGTGCCGCGGGTGCCGGCGTTCGCCTCGCCGCCCGTCCCAGGTCCCGCACCCGCTGGGCATGGTGGCAGTGGCTGGATTCGATTTCGATCGTGGGGCTCTGCCTCGTGATTCTGACTGGGGCGCTCTACCATGTCTGGCAGCACATCTACGTGGTGCGCCAGGGGTACGAACTCGAGCGGTTGCGCGAGGCGCGCGCCACGCTGATGCATACAAACAAGTCGTTGCGACTGGAGGCAGGGCAGCTTCGGTCGCTCCGACGCGTGGAAGAGATCGCGCGAACTCGGCTGGGCATGACCACGCCCAAACCGGGGCAGGTGATCCTGATTCCCGAGTCGCCGATCCAGTAGTGGCTCCGGGCGGCGCGGGCCGTCCCGGCGGGGTCACCGTTTTGCGGTGCCGGTTTTTTCCGGCACGTCTCGGCCCGGTCGTTCCCGGGCCGATCCTGCGTGTGCCGAATCCCGAGGCTGGAGGGGCCAGAGAACCATGAGGGCGCGCATCCTGGCGATCTTCCTCATCCTCCTGCTGGGTCTCGGCGGCGTTGCCGCAAAGCTGTTCAGCATCCAGATCCAGCACGGAGATCGCCTGACCGAGCGGGCGACCAAGCAGTACCACCGCTTGGTGCCGCTGGTGTCCCGACGCGGGACGATTTCCGACCGGGCCGGACGCGAGCTGGCAGTCAGCTTGCGGGTGTCGTCTGTCTTTGCGCAGCCGGGTGCGATTGCGAATCCGGCCGGCACGGCACGCGCCCTGGCCCCGATCCTGGGCCAACCGGTCAGGGAAATCCAGGCACACCTCAGCGCCGAGAAGACCTTCGTCTGGCTTCAGCGGCAGCTGGAGCCACGGCAGGCGGAGGCGATCAGCGACCTCGGCCTCAAGGGAATCGGCCTGTTTCCGGAAAGCCGCCGCTATTATCCCCGCCAGGAACTGGCCGCCCACGTCCTGGGCATGGTCGGCCTCGACGACCGCGGCCTGGAGGGGGTTGAACACCTCTACGACGACCTCCTCGGGGGAAAGCCGCAGTTCGTGGTCGCTCAGCAGGACGCCCTGGGACGGTTGGTCTTCCGCCAAGAAGAGCCGGAACCCAAGACCCCCATCTTCGACGTCCGCCTGACCATCGATGAAGTGCTGCAATACATCACCGAACGCGAACTGGCACGGGCCGTGGCGCGCTCGGGGGCCAAGGCGGGGACGGCGGTCATTCTGGACCCCCATAGCGGCGAGATCCTGGCCCTGGCTAACCAGCCGACGTTCGACCCCAACCAGTACAAGAAAGCGACCAGCGCCGCCAAGCGGAACCGCGCGGCGGCCGATTACCTCGAGCCGGGGTCGATCTTCAAGGTGATCCTGGCGGCCGGCGCCCTGGAAGAGGGGGCGATTCGTCCCACCGACCAGTTTCATGGCGAGAACGGCTCCATCGCGGTGGGCGGCGTGACCATCCGGGATCACGAGAAGTACGGCTGGCTCACCGTCCGGCAGATCATGGCCCAATCCAGCAACGTGGGGGCGATCAAGATCGGGCAGAAGCTCGGGAAGAGCCTGTATTACCATTATATGAGCGCCTTCGGGTTCGGCAGCCTCACGGGAGTGGATCTGCCGGGGGAGACGCCGGGCCTGATGCGACGGCCCAAGGGGTGGTCGGCGCTCTCCCTCCCCGTCCTGTCGCTGGGGCAAGAGGTCTCCGTGACCCCCATCCAGTTCGCGACCGCATTCGCCGCCGTCGCCAACGGCGGTAACCTGATGCGCCCCCACGTGATCCGCAACCTGCGCACGCCGGACGGGACGCAGGTGCGAGACACGGGGCCGGTGGTGGTGCGCCGGGTCATTTCCGAATCCACCGCACGCACACTCTTGGAGATGTTGACCAGCGTGGTCGACGAGGGTACGGGAAAGGAAGCGGCCGTGCCGGGATACGCCGTGGCGGGCAAGACGGGAACCGCGCAGAAGGTCGATCCGGCGACGGGTCGCTACTCGCATCGCAAGATTGTGGCGTCGTTCGTCGGAGCGGTCCCGGCCGAGGAGCCGCGCCTGGTGATCCTGGTGATGATCGACGAACCGGAAACGCTTCGGTGGGGAGGATCCATTGCCGCCCCCACCTTCCGCGAGATCGCGCGAGACGCCCTTAAGTACTTGAGGGTGCCTCCCTCGCCCTCGCGAAACGTGCGGCTGGTGCGAGCCGGCTAGGATCATGGCAAACCGGCGACTCGGCATATAGGCGATCGGGCGGTCGCGTAGCCGGTCCTCCCAGTTGCCCAATTGTCTGATTGCTGTGTGTCTGGGATGGGGGCGACATGCGATTGCGCGAAATGCTCTCCGAGGTCGCCGGTGCTCAGGTCGCCGGGTCCGGCGAGATTGACATCACCGGGGTGGACCATG
>Ga0316617_100000220_pt1 | contig 13640 bp, 10 predicted proteins | sample OWC_Aug_M1_C1_D2_FD_207801 | JGI IMG/M metagenome (GOLD analysis project Ga0316617, IMG submission 207801) | Wetland soil microbial communities from Old Woman Creek delta, Ohio, United States - OWC_Aug_M1_C1_D2_B | ecosystem: Environmental > Terrestrial > Soil > Wetlands | place: USA: Ohio... | reverse complement strand
ATCCCCAACGACCTCTATTTCCAGATCGGTCTCCTGACCCTGATCGGCTTGGCAGCGAAGAACGCCATCCTGATCGTGGAGTTCGCCGTAGAACTGCGCCACAAGGAAGGCTTGTCCTACTTTGATGCAGCCGCCGAGGCGGCACGACTACGGCTACGCCCCATCGTCATGACCTCGTTTGCCTTTATCCTGGGCGTGGTGCCGTTGGCCATCGCCACCGGCGCTTCGGCCAACAGCCGCCACTCCATCGGCACCGGCGTCATCGGTGGCACCCTGGCGGCCACGGTGATCGCAATTGTCTTCATCCCGATGTTCTATTACGTCCTGTCAACCATGAGCGAAAAACTGTTTGGCGGCAAAAAAGTTGAGGAATCACACGGCGCTCCAAAAGAAGAAGGTGATAGTGCCTCTACGACTGAGCGGGAGGGTCACTAACATGCAGCGTCGCCTTCTCTGTGTCCTGGTAGCAGCCACCTTGGCTGGCTGCATGGTCGGCCCCAATTACGAAAAGCCGGTGGTCGAAACACCCAATGCCTACCTGTACGAGCCCAAGGACGTCGCGGCCGAAGCCAACATCGCATGGTGGCAGCAGTATGGCGACCCGGTGCTGGATCAACTGATCACCGACGCGCTGGCCGAAAATAAGAGCGTCAAGATCGCCGCAGCCCGCGTGGAACAGGCTGCCGGCGCACTCACCACGCAAGGCTCGTCGCTTTACCCGCAGGTCGGCTATCAGGGCGGTGCGGGACGCCAGAGGTTTTCGGAAGAGGGGCAGCCCTCATCAGGAATCAAGAATCCGGACAACACCTATCAGATATTAGCCGGTGTCAGCTGGGAACTTGACCTATGGGGACGCATCCGTCGCCTGACCGAAGCGGCACAAGCCAACCTGTATGCCACCCAGGAAGCCCGCCGCGGGGTTGTCCTCAGCCTGGTTTCCTCGGTTGCCTTCAACTACATCCAGTTGCGCAGTCTGGACGAACAACTCGACATATCGCAACGCACCTTGGCCAGCTACGCCGAATCGCTGCGTCTGATGGAACTGCAATTCCAGTATGGCCGCGTTTCGCTGATGAACGTGGAGCAGGCCAAGACACGCTATCAAACCGCAGCAGCAGCGATCCCGCAGATCAGGCAACAGATCGTGGAACGCGAGAACGCCATTTCCATCCTGCTGGGGCGCAATCCGGGCCCGATCGCACGTGGCAAGAACCTATCCAAATTGGCCCTGCCAGAGGTGCCTCCCGGGCTGCCTTCGGAACTGCTGGAACAGCGCCCCGACCTGCTGGCGGCCGAGCAGCAGCTGATTGCCGCCAATGCCCAGATCGGGGCTGCCAAGGCCCTGTACTATCCGAGCATCTCGCTCACCGCCGCGCTGGGTGGCGTCAGCACGTCGCTTGGCCAGTTATTCTCCGGTTCGGCGCGCGTCTGGAACTATGGCGGCATCGTCACCGGCCCGATTTTCACCGCCGGTTCGATCGAAGGGCAAGTGGCCCAAGCCGAGGCTTCGCATAAAGCCATCCTGCTCGCTTACCAACAATCTATCCAGAACGCATTTGCCGACGTCGAAAATGCGTTGAATTCGCGCACCGAACTGGCCAAGCAGGTCGATGCCCAAGAGAAACTGGTCAAGGCGCAACAAAACTATGCACGTCTGGCGCAGCTTTTATACGATGGCGGCTACGCCCCCTACTCCACCGTGCTACAGGCGGAAGAGCAGCTGTTCCCCTCGGAACTTAACCTGGCCACAATTCGCGGCCAGCAACTGGCTTCGCTGGTCAACATCTACAAAGCCATGGGGGGTGGTTGGGTGGCAAACGCAACCGACATGGCGGACAAGGCACATGAAGCCAGTGCCGCCCCTGTCGAAACGAAGTCTCCCTGAAAACAGCAGGTCTTTCACAGTATTGCCGTGGAAGACCTAGCTGCCGAACACTTCCTGCCACAACGCCTTCACTGCCTCACGTTGATTGAAGTAGATTTCCGGCGCGACTCTTGCCTTTTCCATCCCCTGGAGACGTAGCGCGTGCTGCTCTCTGCGGTAGTCACGATAGGCATCCGCCACGGCTCGCGCCGATTCTGGTGACACCAAACCGAGCATCGACATCTGCCCGAGCAGGGCAATATTACCGGTGTTGGCGGATAATTCCTGATGTGCGCATGCGTGCGCCAGTACCAAGTATTGCACGATAAATTCAATATCGACGATGCCGCCGTCATCGTGCTTGATATCGAATAATTCAGACTTATTGGAATGGCCGTCATGCATTTTCTGTCGCATGGCGATGACTTCCTCGCGCAGTTTGGCGAGGTCGCGAGGCTGGCACAGGATGTCGAGGCGAATCTGCTCGAACTCGACGCCGATCGTCACGTCACCGGCACAAAACCTTGCCCGCGTCAGCGCCTGATGCTCCCATGTCCAGGCCTTGTTTTTCTGGTATTCGGCAAAGGCCTGCAGCGTACTCACCAACAGCCCGCTGGCGCCGTCCGGGCGCAGGCGCAGGTCGGTTTCATACAGCAATCCGGCTGGGGTCAGGCTGTTGAGCCAACTGTTGATGCGTTGCCCGAACCGCGCGTAAATCTCCCCAGCTTCGGGTGCCTCGTCGTCATAGAGGAAAATGATGTCCAGGTCAGAGGCGTATCCCAGCTCCTTGCCGCCCAGCTTGCCGTAGCCGATGATGGCGAAGCGTGGGATAGTGCGATGCTTGCCGCGGATCGACGGCCAGATGGTTTTCAACACCTGATCGAGAATCAGGTCAGCCAGTTCGCTCAGATAATCTGACAATGTTTCAAGCGGCAGGCCACCCGCCAAATCATGCGCGGCAAAGCGGAATACCTGCGCCTGCTTGAAGTGACGCATCACGTCCATCTCACGTTCGACGTCCCCCTCGACTTCGCGCAGGCGTTGCCTCAGGTCGGCGCGCAGGGCGGTGAAATCTGGGGGCGCATAGAGGTTGCGGGTATCCAGCAACTCATCCAGCAGAATCGGGTGCCGCGTAAGGTAACCGGCAAGCCATGGGCTGGCGCCAACCAGCCTGGTAACGAGTTCGAGTGCCTGCGGATATTCGGACAGCAATGCCAGATAACTGGCCCGGCGACAGATGGCTTCGAGCAGGTTGAGCATGCGCGCCATAGTGTCATCGGCATTGGCCTGTGCACCGGCGAGTCGCAGCATGTCCGGCAGCAAGGCATCGAAACGTTCGCGGCTGGCGACTGACAACTGCCGATATCGCCCACTTTCACGCAACGACTTCAGGCGATTCCGGATAGCAGCCGAGTCCCGGTAGCCATGTTGCGTCAGACGCTGCTCTGCTTCACCGTCGGATAACCCCTCCATCCATACTTCTGTAAGCAGATTGCCCTGCGGTTTCTCCGACGCCTTCATGCTGAACACGGCATTGAAATGTCGTTCGACATTATCACGATGAGGCTGCAGCGTGGCGAGAAAAGCCTCCCAATCGGGAAAGCCCATGGCCTTTGCGATGCGCTCACGGCTCTCGTCGTCGGAAGGCAGCATTTGCGTCTGGGCATCCTGCAGATATTGCAGGCGGTGCTCCAGATTGCGCAGGAAAACGTAGGCCGAAGTAAGCTGTTGCACCGCCTCCTCCATCAGTTCACCCCTATCCGCCAAAAGCGACAACACTTTCAGCGTAGGACGGATTTGCAAGGCGGTATCGCGCCCGCCGCGAATCAACTGGAACACTTGGGCAACGAACTCGATCTCGCGAATGCCACCTGGGCCAAGCTTAATGTTGTCGTGCATCTCGCGGCGATGCACTTCGCGGATAATCTGCGCCTTGAGGTCGCGCATCGAGGCTAGCGCGCCGTAGTCGAGGTATTTTCGGAACACGAAAGGACGCAACAATGCCTGCAATTCCTTCTCAGGCCCGGCGATTACCCTGCCCTTGATCCAGGCATAGCGCTCCCATTCCCGGCCCTGCGTCTGGTAATACTCCTCCAGCATGGCGAAGCTGCCGACCAGTGGGCCAGAATCGCCATAAGGCCGCAAACGCATATCCACACGGAATACGAAACCATCCGCAGTGACTTCGCCGATGGCGGCGATCAACTTTTTGCCGAGACGGGTGAAATAATCGTGGTTGCTGAGCGGCCGAGCACCATTGGTTTCGCCATCCTCGGCATAGGCGAAGATAAGATCGATATCGGACGAAACATTGAGCTCGCGTCCACCCAGCTTGCCCATGCCGATCACGATCAATTGCTGCGCATCCCCGCCCTCGCCAATAGGGGTGCCATGCATTTCACATTGCCACAGTTCCAGTCGCTCGAGCGCAGTCTGCACCGACACCTCGGCCAGCACGGTGCAGGATTCAACTACTTCATCCAGGTTGGCCAGACCGTTCAGATCCCGCACGATGATTCGTGCAATGACATGCTGGCGCAGCTTGCGCAGCGCGTGCTTCAAGGACGCTTCATCGAGGATTTGTCGTGCAGCGACGAAGTCCCGCATTTCATCCCTGCTCCATGGCTGGTGCAGCTGCTTCAGCAAGGATGAAAGCAGACCTGTATCCGACTCCAGTAGACGGTGTGCAAAAGGGCTGCACCCCAAGGCCTGGCGGATCATCGCCTCATGGCCGGAAACCGGAAAGGCTGGGTCAATGATATCTGTCAGTGAAGTCATCGAGAATTGTGCCTAAAATGCTACTATTAAACTTTGCTGTTTATTATAGCGTCCGGGAGGTAATGGAATGACATCAATACAATCCGTCCTGACTGAGGGGCGTGTTTTCGAGCCTGATCCAGCATTCAAGAAAAATGCCCTGGTTTCCAGCATTGAAGCTTACCGGGCGTTATGTAAGCAGGCTGAGGAAGATTACACAGGATTCTGGGCAGAGCTTGCAGGTCGGGAAATATCTTGGCACAAACCTTTTACCCAGATTCTGGACGAAAGCAATGCGCCTTTTTTCCGCTGGTTCCATGACGGTGAACTGAACGCCTCGTACAACTGTATTGACCGCCACCTGGCCGATAAAGGCGACAAAAACGCCCTCATTTTCGAGGCTGATGACGGTACAGTCACCACCGTCACCTACAAACAGTTGCACGCACGGGTCTGCCGGTTTGCCAATGCGCTAAAAAATCTTGGAATTTATCTGGGTGACCGCGTCATCATCTACCTGCCGATGAGCATCGAGGCTGTCATTGCGATGCAGGCTTGCGCCCGCATTGGCGCGACTCACTCGGTCGTATTCGGCGGCTTCTCTGCCAAAAGCCTCCATGAGCGCATCACAGACGTGGGCGCCAAACTGGTCATCACTTCGGACGGCCAATTCCGGGGCGGTAAAGCTATGCCGCTGAAGCACGCCGTGGATGAGGCACTTACTCAAGGTGGCTGCGAATCCGTGGAGAAAGTTGTGGTCTATCGCCGCACTTGCGGCGACATCTACTGGAATGCGGATCGCGATGTCTGGTGGCACGAGGTTGAAGCCGCTGCAAGCGACGCCTGTGAGCCGACCCGGGTCAATGCCGAGCATCCTTTGTTTGTTCTCTATACGTCTGGCTCCACAGGAAAACCTAAGGGCGTGCAGCATTCTACCGCTGGCTATCTGCTCGGCACCATCATGAGCATGAAGTGGGTATTCGACTACAAGAACAGCGATACCTTCTGGTGCACTGCCGACGTGGGCTGGATTACGGGGCACTCCTACGTTGCATACGGACCATTGGCACTAGGTGCAACTGAAGTAATTTTCGAAGGTATTCCGACCTACCCCGATGCCGGCCGATTCTGGCAAATGATAGAAAAGCACAAGGTCAGCGTTTTTTACACAGCTCCCACTGCAATCAGGTCTCTCATCAAGTTAGGTGGAGATCTGCCAGACCGTTACGACCTCTCAAGCCTACGCCTGCTCGGTACTGTGGGCGAGCCGATCAACCCGGAAGCCTGGATGTGGTACTACGAAAAAATCGGACACAGCCGCTGCCCGATTGTCGACACTTGGTGGCAAACCGAAACAGGCTCCCACATGATTGCCCCATTACCTGGGGCTGTTGCTATCAAGCCTGGCTCATGTACATTACCCTTGCCTGGCATCATGGCCGATGTGGTTCATGAGGATGGCAGCCCGGTCACAGACAACAGCGGCGGCCTGCTGGTTATCAAACGACCTTTCCCTTCCTTGTTACGCACTATCTGGGGCAATCCAGAACGTTTCAAGCGTGGCTACTTTCCCGAAGGTTTAGGTGGAAACTATTACCTCGCCGGTGATTCAGCACACAAAGATGACAACGGTTATTTCTGGATCATGGGACGCATCGATGACGTACTCAATGTATCCGGGCACAGGCTGGGCACCATGGAAATTGAGTCCGCGCTGGTAGCCAACCCTTTGGTGGCGGAAGCCGCCGTGGTCGGCAAGCCCCACGACATCAAGGGTGAATCGATCGTTGCTTATGTCGTGCTCAAAGGGCAGCGGCCACAAGGCGAGGAAGCCAAGAAAATCGTCGCACAGCTCCGTGACTGGGTCGGCCAGGAGATTGGGCCAATCGCAAAGCCAGATGAAATTCGTTTTGGCGACAACCTTCCCAAGACCCGCTCTGGCAAGATTCTTCGTCGCTTATTGCGTTCTCTGGCCAAGGGCGAGGAAATAACTGCCGACATTTCAACCCTCGACAATCCGGCCATTCTGGATCAGTTGAAACAGGCTGTAAGCTAGCAATAAATTTCAAAGCATCATTCAAGGGGGCTGGCAGGATAACGCAGGTTATTTTTGCCTTCCCCTAAATTTTTCTTGACATAAAATACTTTTGTAATACTATAGGCATACATACAGTATTTATTTGGAGGTTCCGTGGCACTAAAACCCATCACGCTCAGACTGGACGAGGAAGAATACGAGCAGCTCAAAGCTCATCTTGAAGCATTCGGGGATCCGGACATCAACGTAGCCTATGTCGTCAGATCCTATATCCGTGACCTTAATCGCTCTTTGCCATTCATGCTCAATTCGGGCTGGGATTTGAAGAATTACTTTGGCATGCTGGGTTCATGGCTGAAGCAGTTCAGCTCGGTGACCGATGCCGATATGTTCAAGTTGATGACCAACCCCTGGCAAATATGGAGTCCCACTGCGGGTGGGTCCAGTCAGGGCAACGCACAGCAGAAGGAACCACGCTCCTCCACTACGGCAAAGAAGAGCAAAAAAGCAGACGCCTAAGATTTATGGAAAAGGAAAATATACACATGTACACCTCAGAGCAGGCGCGAATGATGATGGAACTCTTTTCCAACCCGATATTCAGGCAAGGTGTAGGGGAATTTTTCAGCAAATTGCAGCAAGACGGTATGGAAGCGGCAAAAAAATTCTGGGGCGCTTCTCCTTACGCATCGGCGCTTCCTGATGCACAGCAAATGGTCGAGCGCATGGCTGATTTTTATAGTGCCATGGGCTTTGTGCCATTGGCGAAGTACGAAACGGTTCTCAAGGAGAACGAAAGCCTCAAGTCCGAAAACAAATTGCTACGCGACACTATCCGCGAATTACAGCAAAGTTTTATGGCCGAGGGGGGCGTCAAGGCGCAACAGGCATGGCAGAGTGTGATCGAAAAGCAACTCGAACTGAACCGCGAAGCCACGACAAGTTTTTTTGATGCACTGAAGCAGTTCAAACCGCCAAAGTAATTGATTTAAATTATGGCGATATTTTTAACGTGTGAATGAAGGAGATACAAATGGAAACGCAACTCGACTATTTTGATACCTGGATGAATACCCAAAAGGCATTCATGAATAACATGTTAAATGCACAAAAGGAAATGCGCAGCCAGTGGCTGGATTCCGTGCAAAAAGTACAGGATTCCATCAGCAACCTACCTGGTGTTCAGGAGAACCCGCAGGCCAAGGAAGCCCTCAATCTTTATAACACCTGGTTCAGCACCATGCTAAACACCACCAAGGCGCTGGGCGATGAGGCGCTCAAGGTTCAGGAGACCTTGAACACGTCTATCGAAAAGCAGATCGAGATGGGACGCGAACTGGTGAGTTCATTGTCGGAACTGTCCAAGCCGGCGAAAAAGAAATAACCTGCTGTTGTTCCCCGCCGCGGATGCTTCCACGGTGGGAGTAACTGACACCTGGGCAAGTCCCAAGCAAGGTATGAGGAGCAGCCATGGAAAACGCTAACGATTATTTCAATGCATGGATGAAAACGCAGAGCCAGGCTTTTGAGGCGTTGCGTGAGCAGACAGAACGTATGCAAGCCATTTTTCAGGGTGGAAATACATCTGCGCAAAACCATTTTGGTGCATGGCAAAAAGCGGCACACGATGCACTCTCCGCTAGCGCAGATGCTGACGTGGTCAAAGACACACTTCATAAAACCTTCAGTAGTTCCAACGCCTTCCAGAAGCTTTATGAAATCTGGCAACCGCTGCTCAAGGCTATTCAGGGCAAGACCATGGATCAGGACACCTATAAAGATCTGATGGATCCAGTCAAGATCAAGGAAATGGTAGACAAGCTCTTTGATTTCGACGCCGACACCCTGACACAGTTACAGAAGCAGATGACGCAATTTTCCGCACAACTTGCCAGCAACGCTGAGCATTTTGGCAAGCCTTGGGCTGAAGCCGCGATGCAGAATCTGCAATCCTTTCCCCAGTTTGCCGAAGGACATCCGGAAGCACTGATGAAGATGTTCCACACGCTGTTCAACGCCTTCGACAACACAGTTGGCCGCAGCTTTCATGTACCAGCCGTGGGCAAAGATCGCGAGAAACTGGAACTGATGTCCCGATGTGTTGACGACATGTCAGTCTATGCAGCCAAGAATGCCGAATACCAGCACAGGATGTATATCACCGCTCTTGATGCCATTGAGAAGGTCATGGCAGAACTAGCCAAGAAAGTAGAAGCAGGCGAAACTATTGATCGCTTTGACGGATTCATGGACTTGTGGGTCGCCGTCAATGAAAAAACCTATTTCGGCCTTTTCCAGACTGAAGAGTTCTCACGGCTAAAAGGTGATTTACTGGAAGCGGGGCTTAATGCCCGCAAGCATTACTTCAAACTGATGGAAATGCACCTGTTTGACCTGCCGATCGCGCTCCGTTCCGAGATGGATGACCTGTACAAGACTATCTATGAGTTGCGTAAAAAGGTGAAAAAGATGGAATCCCAGATGAAGGAGCAGCGCGCATGAAAACTCCGTTTTCTACCTTTGACGCCAAGGCAATAATGAAAGAACTTGGCGAACTCAACGCCAAGCTTATCAAGGGTTCGGAATTTCTTACCGAAATTGACGAAATCGACGTTGGCACCGCCCCTAAAGAACTGGTCTATGAGGAAGACAAGCTTAAGCTCTACCGCTACCATCGTGAAGGCTCTCAAACTGTTGGCGTTCCTGTGCTGATCGTCTACGCTCTGGTCAATCGCCAGTACATGTTGGATTTGCAACCTGATCGCAGCTTCATCCGCAACCTGCTTAAGCTTGGGTTGGACATCTACATTATCGACTGGGGCTATCCGACCAAGGTGGATATGTATCTGACGATGGACGACTATATCAACGGCTATCTCGACAACTGTGTCGACGCGATTCGCGCCCAGACCAAGTCAGACAAAGTTAGCCTGATGGGTATCTGCCAGGGCGGGACGTTCTCCGCCATCTACTCTGCGCTGCATCCGGAAAAAGTACAGAACTTGGTGACATTGGTTGCCCCCATTGACTTCTCCACCAACGATGGGCTACTCTTCAACTGGTCAAAATGTATGAACGTAGATGCACTGGTGGACAACTATCGCGTCATCCCCGGGGACATCCTGAATGAAGGCTTTCTGATGCTGATGCCGTTCAACCTCAACATCAAGAAATACATCGACATGCTGGACGTCATGGAAGACAAGGAAAAACTACTCAACTTCCTGCGCATGGAAAAGTGGATTTTCGATAGTCCCGGCCAAGCCGGAGAATGCCTGCGCCAGTTCGTCAAGGACTGCTACCAAGCCAACAAACTGGCCAAGGGTGAACTCAAGATCGGCGACCATGTGGTCGATCTAAAGAACATTACCATGCCACTGCTAAACATCTACGCCTCTGCCGACCATCTGGTACCGCCCGCCGCCAGCAAGCCATTGAACGATCTGGTCGGTAGTGACGACAAGACGCTTTACGAGTTCCAAGGTGGCCATATCGGCGTATTCGTTGGCTCCCGATCACAGAAGGAACTCGCGCCCACCATCGCCAACTGGCTAACGCAGCGCGACAGTGGCAAGCCGCAAAAAGCCCAGGCCGCCCTGGCCAAAAAGGCTGCGGCTGGCGCCAAGGTAAAAAAATCAGTAGCAAAAGCCCTCGGCAAAAAGCCAGCAAAAGCTAAATAGCCAGCAAGAATTCTCATTTCCTCCGAAACTGCCCCGCCTTATGCGGGGATTTTTTGCCCGTCGAAAAACATTCGTGAACACTCTCAGCCTAGGCTGATGGGGCAGAAAAAACCCCTTATTCAAGGGGTCTTTTCAACGCAGCCATTCAGCATCAATCAGAACATGTGTTGACCGCCGTTAATGGCAATATTGGCACCTGTTATGAAAGCCGCATCATCCGAAGCCAGATAAGACACTAGTTTAGCAATTTCTTCCGGCTTGCCAAGCCGACCGACCGGGATACCAGCGATAATCTGATTGCGAATTTCCTCCTTGACCGCCATCACCATGTCGGTGCCTATGTAACCTGGCGATATGGTGTTGACCGTAATGCCCTTGGCCGCGGTTTCCTGCGCCAGCGCCTTGGTAAAGCCGTGCATGCCAGCCTTGGCCGCGGAGTAGTTGGTCTGGCCGAACTGGCCCTTCTGACCGTTGATGGAAGAGATATTGATGATCCGCCCCCACCCCTTTTCCAGCATATCGTCGAGCACCTGTTTGCTGACGTTAAACACACTGTTGAGATTGATGTTGATCACCGCCATCCAGTTTTCCAATGGCATTTTTTTGAACATGCCATCCCTGGTGATTCCGGCATTGTTGACCAGGATGTCGATCGCGCCTACTTCGGCTTTGACCTTGGCCCCCATCGCCATGCACGATTCGAAGTTGGAGACATCGCCTTCGGCGATGTGCACGTCATAACCGGCTGCACGGTTCTCAGCCATCCAAGCTTGCGCCTTTTCGGTTTCGTGTACGATGTGGTTGGCCACTACAGTGCAGCCATCCTTGGCCAGTTGCCGGCAGATCGCCGTGCCGATACCGCCGATACCCCCGGTGACGAGTGCGATGCGTTTGCTCAATTGTATTCTCCCTAGATTAAATAAATGTTTTAGCGCTCGACAGCCAGCGCCACGCCCATGCCACCACCGATACACAACGAGGCCAGACCCTTCTTCGCATCACGCCGTCCCATTTCGTGCAGCAACGTCACCAGAATACGCGCACCACTGGCACCAATGGGATGGCCGATAGCGATGGCGCCACCGTTGACGTTAACTTTGCTCGTATCCCAACCGGTTTCCTTGTTCACCGCAATGGCCTGCGCGGCAAAGGCTTCGTTGATCTCCATCAGGTCAAGATCGTGAATGCTCCAGCCTGCTTTTCCCAGGCAGAGATTGCACGCCGATACCGGGCCGATGCCCATGATGCTGGGATCCACTCCGGATGAGGCGTAAGACTTGATCCTCGCCATTGGCTTAAGCCCCAATGCCGCAGCTTTGGATGCCGACATCAGCATCACCATCGCAGCACCATCGTTGATGCCGGAGGCATTTCCCGCCGTAACCGTGCCCTCCTTATCAAATGCCGGCCGCAGTGACGCGAGCGATTCCACCGTGGCACCATGGCGCGGATACTCGTCGGCGTCCACTACTGTATCGCCCTTTTTGCTCTTGATGACATATGGAACTATTTCATCCTTGAACTTGCCACCCTTCTGCGCAATCTCTGCTTTATTCTGAGAGGCACAGGCAAATTCATCCTGATCCTGTCGGCTAATACCGTATTTTTTTGCAACGTTCTCGGCCGTGGTTCCCATATGGTAATCGTTGTAAACGTCCCACAGGCCGTCCACGATCATGCTGTCGATAAGGGTTGCATTGCCCATGCGGAATCCGTTGCGGGATCCGTTCAGCACGTGCGATGACATGCTCATATTTTCCTGCCCGCCGGCAATAATGATCTCAGCATCCCCGCAGCGGATGGCCTGTGACGCCAAGGCTACGGCTTTCAGGCTGGAGCCGCACACCTTGTTGATGGTCATCGCTGGCACAGTCTGGGGCAACCCTGCCTTGATAACGGACTGGCGCGCTGGATTCTGGCCCAGCCCGGCGGTCAGTACCTGGCCAAGAATGATTTCATCGACCTGATCTCCCCTGACACCGGTTTTTTCCAGTAAAGCACGAATAACCACCGCCCCAAGCTCTACTGCAGGAACATTGTTGAACGCCCCGCCAAACTTCCCGACAGCGGTTCTTAAAGCAGCTACGATGACCACTTCTTCCATATATCCTCCAAAATAACGTCAGAACTTTTTTACCGACTATTTCATCTTAAAAAAATTGCTTACACATTAACAGATAAGAATTACATTCTGAACTTACCCACTGGTCAATTCAATTAGTCTTGTGAAATCAATCAGCACTGGCATGTGTTGGCATGGCATAAGCCAGGTAGTCAGCGTAAAATTCCAGCGATGGTAAAAAAATCTTTCATATGGCTCTACAGCATTACTACCTGGCTACTCTGGATAGCCGTTATCCTGATTGCGGTAGTGGTGCTGGGCCTACGTTACTATCTTCTACCGCACATCGAGGACTATAAAGACAAGATTGCCCAGGAAGCCAGCAGCATTGCCGGGCAAAAAATCACCATCGGCAGCATCGAGGCTGGCTGGGATGGCATGCAACCTCAACTCGATTTGTTCAAGGTCGATCTGTACGACGCACAGAACCGTGTCGCCCTGTCACTGGATCATATTGAGACCAACCTGTCCTGGCTGAGTCTGGCGCTAGGCGACGTGCGCCTGTCCAGCCTCACAATCAACAAACCCGCTCTGACGGTACGCCGCGAGAAAGATGGCAGCATCTATGTCGCTGGCATTCCGATGAGCGGGCCTTCCCGTCCGGAATTCCCCAACTGGCTGTTGCGTCAGTCTCTGGTCGATATCCTCGATGCCTCGGTACTGTGGCAGGACGACTTTCGTGGTGCTCCGCCGCTGGAGCTGAGAAACCTGTCGCTGCGCCTGACCAGCCCGGCTTGGGCGCGCGTGTTCGAGCAGCATAAATTCGGCCTGCGCGCGACTCCTTCTGCCGGGTCTTCAAAACCCATAGAGATACGCGGGGATCTCACAGGGTCGGATGTAAGCCACCCTGAAGAATGGAGCGGGACAATCTATGCCCACATGGAAGGCACTGACATCAGCGCCTGGAGCAACTGGGTTTCCTATCCGTTCGACTTGCGCAAAGGCTATGGCGCCGCGCAATTATGGCTGGATTTTTCACAGTCCAAGGCTGATTCGATCACTGCCCATGTGCAGTTAAGTGATGTCACTATTCAGCCGAGCCAGAATTCGCGGGCACTAGGGTTGCGCAACGTCTCGGGGCGCATCGAATGGAGCCGCCTGAAGGATGGCTATGAAATCCATGCCAACCAGCTCAAGCTGCTTACCGCCGACGGCCTCGATGTGCAAAACGGCTCAGCA
>Ga0316617_100000219_pt1 | contig 13658 bp, 15 predicted proteins | sample OWC_Aug_M1_C1_D2_FD_207801 | JGI IMG/M metagenome (GOLD analysis project Ga0316617, IMG submission 207801) | Wetland soil microbial communities from Old Woman Creek delta, Ohio, United States - OWC_Aug_M1_C1_D2_B | ecosystem: Environmental > Terrestrial > Soil > Wetlands | place: USA: Ohio... | reverse complement strand
CTCTGGTGGTGCTCGGCCTGCTCGCGATCGTTCCGGCGATGGAGCTCCAGTCCTCGACCCAGGTGTTCAGCCGCGTCGGCATGGCCGAGGGTGGCGGCGGGGAGTAGTCGCTCGATTTGAGGCCAACGCGAACAACGTGCTAATACTTATCGATAACAGCGCACCCCGAAAAATGGAGTCATAACAATGAAAAAGATCATCGTCCTCGCCTTGGTGGTGCTTGGCCTGCTCGCGATCGTTCCGGCGATGGAGCTCCAGTCCTCGACCCAGGTGTTCAGCCGCGTCGGCATGGCCGAGGGTGGCGGCGGGGAATAACGTTTGACATTGTTGTCGCGCTAGTCCTGAACAGTTCAAGCGAGGAAGGATCAAGGCCCAAAAGGTCTGGTCCTTCCTCGCTTTTTTTTCTACAGCTTGACAATACTGCACCGTAACGTTATATGGTCGTTTTGAGTCTGCGCGTACGAAGACCCTGTCTCTTCCTTGCCTCTAATCCGTGCCGGTAATCGAGGCTGAACTTGCATACGCTCCGGCTTATCCTCATGCTTATGCTGTTCCTGCCGTACGTCTACTCGTTCCCGATTTGGGCTCAGGAGAAGGGACAGGGAGCTGTGCCCAGACACGGAGGCACGTACAGGCGGCCGCTCAGCAACAACCCATCCACTCTCGACCCCGCACTCATTGCCGATATTTACGGTTTCGTCGTGTCCCAGCAGATATTCGACGGGCTGGTCCAGTACGATGGGAGTCTTACAATTGTTCCGTCCATAGCGGAATCCTGGAAGGGCTCGCGCGACGGACTGGAGTGGATATTCTACTTGCGAAAGGGCGTGAAGTTCCATAACGGTCGAGAAGTGACCGCAGACGACGTGGTGTACTCGTTCACGAGAATCCTGGACCCAAAAACAAATTCTAAGGCGGCTGAGGTCTTTCTGAAAGTAAAGGGCGCAACGGATTTTATCGAAGGCCGGACAAAAACGGTCCATGGATTCCGAGCCGACGACCGATATACGGTCCGGATCGAACTGATCGATGCGTCGGCCCCGTTCGTTGCGAGTCTCGCCATGGGATATATCAAGATCGTCCCACGCGAGGAAGTGGAATCAAAGGGGCTCAGTTTCGGAGCCAATCCCGTCGGTACTGGTCCCTTCAAGTTTGTCCGCTGGAAGAAGGATGAGGAGATCGTCCTCGAGGCCAATACAGACTACTACGCGGGCCGACCGTTCTTAGACCGACTTGAATACAAGGTATATCCTGGAGCGCCAATGGATAAGATGTTCGCCCGTTTTGCGGCAGGCGAACTGGAGGATACGTTCATCCCGAGCGCCATTTATGAAAAGGTTCAAGTCGACCCGCGATTTCAGTTTGTCCGGCGGCCGATTTTGGGTACTCGGTTCTTGGGTCTCAACACGAGCTATGGCCCGCTAGCCAATCCGATGGTCCGACAGGCTCTTTGTTATGCAATTGATCGCGAGGGACTGGTAAGGGACATACAAAAAGGTCGTTACAAAGTGGCGCATGGAATTCTACCGCCTGGAACCTATGGCTATGATCCCCAGTTTCAACCGTTTCCCTTCGATCCCGAACGGGCCAAAACCCTCCTGACCAAGGCTGGCTACCCGGGCGGCAAGGGATTCCCCGCTTTGCAATTGTGGTCGAGCGTTAGACCGCCGGATGTGGAGCTAGAACACGAGGCAATCAAGAAGTACTTGGCCAATGTGGGCATTCAGCTAGAGCTCCAGTATCATACCAACTGGCCAAGCTTTAACAGCCAGGTCTATGAAGGGAAATTCCCGATTTTCCGGTACAGTTGGACGGCCGACGTGCCAGACCCGGACAACTTCCTTTACCGACTTTTCCATTCCCAGAGTCGAAACAACTTCACTCGATATCGTAACAGCCACGTCGATCGCCTTTTGGATGCGGCGCGTGGGGAGCAGCTGTATCTCAAGCGGATCGAGCTTTACCGCCAAGCCGAGAAAGTGATCACGGAAGATGCGCCCCTCATTCCGCTTAACTTCCAAAGCTATGAGCGGCTGTTTCAGCGATATGTACAAAGCATCGAGGTCAGCGCCCTTGGAGACCAATACATTCCCATGCGAAAGATCTGGCTGGCAAAATGAACAATACGGGGACAAGCTCATCCGCCAGACCCCGCTGGCTTCAATGGACCGCAGGTTTGACTTTCCGGGTCAAACTCGCCCTTCTTGTAAACCTGCTCATCGTTCTTCTGATCGCCGGCACGGCATTCCTGGTGGAGCAACGGCAACGAACCGCCATCGTCCAAGAAGTTGAGAAGCGCGCGCTGGTAATGGCTCAAGCCATCGAGAGCGCCGTCGCGGCCGATCTCGTTACCTACAATTACGTTTCCGTCGAGCAGACCGTTCAGAAGTTCAACAAAGGGCCCGACGTTGCCTATGTTTTCGTGTTCGACAAGGAGGGGACCGTCGCCGCACAGTTCATCCGCGACCAACCTCTCAAACAGATGCTGCAGCAACATGGCGGGTTGAAACCGGGCGAAACGATTGTCGACCAGGTGCAGGTGCCAGGAACCGAGCGAGAGACGGTCTACGACGTCAGGCTGCCAGTCGCGGTAGAAGGATCCACGCAACCGTGGGGGTGGATTCGCCTCGGCGTCTCTCTCCAAGCCATGTATCAGGAGATTACGCGGACGCGATGGCAGCTCGCAGGCTTCGTGCTCCTAGGTCTGCTGACGGGAAGCGTCGCATCTGTGCTACTGGCCAGGCGGATTGCCCGGCCGATCCAGGCCTTGATGCAAGGCGTGGCTGCCGTCGGCCGAGGCGACTTTGGTCGCCCGATCGAAGTCACCTCCCAGGACGAACTGGGTCAGCTCTCCACTGCCTTCAACGAGATGAGCGCGCAGCTGGCGCGGGTGCGCGAACTGGAGGAGCGCCTGCGGCGCGCGGACCGCTTGGCTGCGCTGGGCACGATGGCGGCCGGCATTGCCCACGACATCCGCAACCCGCTGACGTCGATCCTGATCTTCTCGCAGCTGATGTCGTTGCACCACGACGACCCCGACGTCCGGGAGAAATTCAACCGGGTTGTGCCGCGAGAACTGGAGCGCGTACAGGCGGTGATCGAGGACATGATGGAGCTGGCTCGCCCCGCCACCATGCACCGCGAGCCGGTCAACCTCACCGAACTTGTGACACAGGTCTTGGAGCTATATGAAGGTCAGGCGAGCGGGCAGAGCGTCAAGATCCTTCGCGAGTTCGAGGCAGACCTTCCCTTCTGTATGGCCGACCGAAAACGTCTCCACCGCTGCTTTGGCAACATCGTGTCTAATGCCATCCAGGCGATGCCGACCGGCGGGGACTTGACGGTGCGTACCGCCCAGAACTCGACAATGATCTTCGCCAATTCCGGTCTCCCCGAGCCGCGACCGGAGCCCGCGATCCAGGTGAGGATTTCCGATACGGGCCAGGGCATTCCTACGGATCGGCTCTCCCGTATCTTTGATCCGTTCTTCACGACCAAGGAGAAGGGCATGGGACTGGGGATGGCCATCACGCACCGAATCATCGAGGACCACAAGGGTACCATCGACGTCCAGAGCGAGGAGGGCCTCGGCACGACTTTCATAGTGCATCTTCCTCTCAGCGCCTAGCCCAGCTGCTTACAGAGGCCCTCGGCATTCGAACGGCCTTCGCTATTGTAGCCTTACGACTTTTGCACCCTCGCGGTCGATGGCGAGCGCTTGCGCCCGAGCCGTGACACCCGCCTTCTGTTGCCAGCACTGCGCCATTCGCCGCCCCACATCGCCGGGGTCACCCGCCACGAGCGCCAGGAGCGTTGGCCCCGCCCCGCTCAGAAAACACGCCAGCGCGCCGCTACGCTCGCCCTCTGCGAGCACGTCCGACATGCCCGGGACGAAGGCCGCCCGATACGGCTGGTGCAGCCGGTCCTTCACCCCCTCGCGGAGCAGATCCAAACGACCGGCCTGCAGCCCCGCGAGAAACAACGCCACGCGCCCGACGTTGAAGACGGCATCGCCCCTCGGAACCATGGGGGGCAGCGCCTGTCTCGCCTTGGCCGTGGAGAGCCGAAAGTCGGGAATCACCGCGACCGCCTGCAGGGCGTCCGGCACGGGGAGTTTCACGCAACGCACCCTGCCTTCGACCAGGGTCGCCACGGTGAGGCCTCCCAGGAGCGCCGGCGCAATGTTGTCCGGGTGCCCCTCCAGCGGCAGGGCAAGATCGAGCAGTTCCTCCGCGGACAGAGACACGCCGGCGAGAGCCGCCGCGCTCGCCACGCCTCCCACAACCGCCGCCGAACTGCTTCCCAGACCGCGACTCAGCGGGATGCGGTTGATCATGCGCACCGAGATGCCGCCCGGCGGCATTCCCAAATGTGCCAGGGTCCCCGAAACGGCCCGGGCGGCGAGGTTCTGCGCGCCCAGGGCCTGGAGCCGCTCCGCGCCCTCCCCCTCGATCGCCAAGTGCATGCCGTCGCCGTCGCCGCCTCGCTCCACCTCGATCTCGTTATACAACCCCAACGCCATTCCCAGGGCATCGAACCCCGCACCGAGGTTCGCCGTGGAAGCCGGCACCCGCACGCGCACCAATTGCCCTTTGCCCATGCGTTCCCCTTTGACTGTCATCCGCTGCGCCTAGTTCGCGTGAACGCTCGTCTGGGTGTATAACCTAGACCGGCGCTTCCCGCAAGCCCCGAAGCGAAGTGACATCGGTGAAAGTCTTGACTTCCACCAAAGCGGAGGCTATAAAGCCCAGACGGAGGCGCGCATGACCCCTGCGAAGCGGCTCGCGTTCATCGGCGGCGGGAACATGGCAGAGGCCCTGCTCCGCGGGATCCTCGCGGCGAATCGCATGCGGCCGGAGGAGATCGTCGCCACCGACGTGCGCGACGAGCGACTGGCGCATCTCGAGACCACGTATCGGATTGCCGTCTCGTCCGATAATGCCGCGGCCGCGCGCCAAACCGAGACGATCCTCCTCGCCGTGAAGCCGCAGCACATGGACGGCGCCCTGGCGGAGCTGAAGGGAGCCGTAGGCGAGGCACAGCTTCTCATCTCCATAGCCGCCGGGATCTCGACGACGACCATCGCGGCACCTTTTCCGTGTCCGGTGCGCGTGATCCGTGTCATGCCGAACACCCCCGCCCTCGTTCTTGAAGGGGTGAGCGCCCTGACTCGGGGACGCCACGCCACAGCTCGGGACCTGGAAACGGCGCGACAGCTTTTCGAAGCCGTCGGGAAGGTCGTGGACGTGGACGAGTCGCTCATGGACGCCGTGACCGGCCTCTCCGGGAGCGGCCCGGCATACGTGTTCCTGGTCATCGAGGCGTTGGCCGACGCCGGGGTAAAGGTCGGGCTGCCCAGAGATGTGGCCCTGGCGTTGGCCGCGCAGACGGTGCGGGGTTCCGCCCGCCTTGTGCTGGAGACCGGCAAGCATCCCGCAGCGCTCAAGGACATGGTCGCCTCTCCCGGAGGGACCACGATCGCGGGATTGCACGCCCTGGAGCAGGGTGCCGTCCGGGCGGCGCTCATTAATGCCGTCGAGGCGGCCGTGCGTCGCTCGCAGGAGCTGGGCAAGCGGTAGTCGGCGGCGCTCGTCGTAACCACACGAGGAAGGGCGCATGTTCGTGATGGGGAATTTTCTCGGCGCCGTGGCTCGGCTTCTCGACCTGGCCCTCTGGGCCTACATGTGGCTCATCATCATCCGTGCCCTGCTGTCGTGGGTGAATCCCGACCCGTGGAATCCCATCGTGCAGTTCTTGACGCGAGTCACGGAGCCGATCCTGGCCCCGATCCGTCGCCGTGTTCCCTCCTGGCGTATCGGCATTGACCTGTCGCCTCTGGTCGCTATTCTGGCGATTTATTTCGTCCAATGGTTTCTCGTGGGCACGCTGAGAGACGTGGCCTGGAGGATGCGTTGATGGAGCTTTCCCCGCTCGAGATCACGCAGCGAGAGTTCGGCCGAAAGTTACGCGGACTGGACCCGGATGAGGTGCGCGCTTTTCTCGAACAAGTCGCGGAGGAGATGACCCGCCTCCTCCAGCAGACCACCGATCAGACGTCCCTGGCACAGCGCCTGGAGGCGCAGGTGCGGTCTTACCAGGAGCGAGAGGACGCGGTGCGCAACACCCTGGTGACCGCCCAGAAAATGATGGAGGAGATCAAGGGCAACGCCAAGCGGGAGGCCGACTTGATCATCAAGGAGTCCGAATTGCGGGCGGAGAAGCTCTTGGAGCAGGCTCACCAGAAGCTGGGACAGGTTCAGGCCGAGATTGCGGAGCTCCGGCGTCAGCGGGACCTGTTCGCCGCGAGGCTGCGCGGCCATCTCAAGACCCATCAGGATCTCTTGGACGCCGCCATTCCGGACAAGCCGGCGACCCCGAAGTGAGATCCGACCCGCCCGTTGTCCGACAGGATGGCGCGGATGTCCTCCTCACCGTCCATGTGCAGCCTCGGGCTTCGCAAAATCTGCTGGTGTCCGAGCTGCCTGATCGAATAACCCTGCGACTCACCGCGCCGCCCGTGGAAGGGGCGGCCAACGCCGCCTGCCGGGCCTTCCTTGCCGCCTGGCTCGATCTTCCCAAGTCCCGCATTCTCGTGCTCCGGGGCGAGACGGCCCGCCGGAAGGTCATTCGCATCCGGAACGGAGAAGCCAGCCAAATCCTCGCCCGCCTGCAATCCCCTTAAGAGAACCTCTCTCCTTATCCACAGATTACGCAGATTACACCGATTCCTCCAGACCATTCCCCACCGGGACATCTGCGGAATCTGCACGACACACTCGCAGAACCTTGTTTTTCTGAAAAGGTTTTGCCGTTCCCCGTGAAATCGGCCAATCTGCGTAATCTGCGGATCAAGACAGTCCGTTGTTTTGGTTGCGGCCCTCAGGCCGCGCTGCGGAATCTGCGGATACGGTGATCTGGAAATCTGCGGACGGTTAGGGCTGGCGGAGAACCTGAAACTCAAAGCGGCCCGGAGTCGCTCGGCCGCCGACAAAGAAGGACGGCAACTCGAGGAGCAGATGCTTGGCCTCGGGCTTGATCATGGGAAAAAGCAGGAGTCCTTCGCGTTCGCCGCCCGGCTGGATGACCAGGAAGCGGCTCAGAAGCGTGGCCTGAAGACTGACGAGGCGCGGCCCGGCGTTCTCGGTTTCCGCCAGGCGCATGTACATCTCTTCGTACGGAATTGGCAGGGCTCGATTCCCGTCCTGCGCCACCAGCACGGTCGTGGCCGGATCGAACTGCACCTCCTCGTGGGTTTGGTTTCTGAAGCGCACCAAGAAAATGGTCGGGGGGGATTCTGTCCAGAGGTCTTGCGGCCACGGGGACACGAGTCCCGGACGCCCGGCATAGTACGTGCCGATGGCGCCCGAATCCATCCAGCGCACGGTCACCGCCACACGGCTTAACGAGGCTACGATCGCGTCGCCGACGATCTGGCTGGTCCCGATGTTCGATTGTGGCGCCGGGCGGAGCGTCGCAGGCCCTAGAGGCTTTTCGCTGGTCGCGCATCCGGTCAGGAGCAGGCCCACCCCAAGAGCAGCGGCGCGGGTGAGCCGCCCGCGCCGCTGCATGGTCGTTCGTCCATCCGGCATCTCAGACGATCCGCATCGCGCGAAGTCGCGCCACCCGCTCGGCGATCGGCGGATGCGTGGAGAAGAGATTCAGCAAGCTCGATCCGCGCAGCGGATTCACGATGAACATGTGCGCCGTGGATGGATGGGCATCCATCGGCAGCGCCGTGGCGCCGCGCTCCAGCTTTTCCAGCGCATCCGCCAGCGCCCAGGGTTTCCGGCTGATCTGTGCGCCCGCCGCGTCCGCCATGTACTCCCGCGCGCGCGAGATGGCCATCTGGATCAGCATGGCTGCGAGAGGGGCCAGCACGGCAAGCAAGATCATGCCGAGGATCCCGCCCCCGCCCCCGCCTTCCTCGTCGTCGCGGGATCGCCCGCCCCCGAACATGGCCGCAAATTGGGCCATCCTTGCCAGCATCATGATGGCGCCGGCCAGGGTGGCGGCGATGGTGGAAATGAGGATGTCGCGATTGCGCACATGCCCCAGCTCATGGGACATCACGCCTTCCAGTTCGTCCGGCGTGAGAATCCGCAGGATGCCCTGGGTGGCGGCCACGGCCGCGTGCTGCGGATTCCGCCCGGTGGCAAAAGCGTTCGGGGTGTCCGTCGGGATGATGTAGACTCGAGGCATGGGCAGGCCTGCCCGCTGGGCCAAGCGGCGAATCAGCGCATGGAAATCGGGCGCCTGGGCCTCGGTGACCTCCTGTGCACCGTACATCCACAGCACGATGCGATCTGACCACCAGTAGGAGGCGAAATTCATCAAACCGGCAAACACGAACGCAACGACCATGCCCTGTTCGCCGCCCAGCATGCCGCCCAACAAGACGAACAGGACGGTCATGGCGGCCAGCAGGGCTGTTGTCTTCAGCGTGTTCGACATCGTGCAAACTCCTTCAGTGCGTTGTGTGGGTAGCCCCGGCTCCCTCCAAGAGCCTGCGAACAGAATAGGAGAGACGTCCGCGCATGTCAAGGCGCGTCCGCGCCGTCATCCTTCCTCGACCGGGACGTGTCGGACGATCCCCTTCCGGCCCACGGGAACCAGGCCTTCACTGTTCTCCTGCGTCTGCGCGCGCTGCTTGAACTCGACCTCCATCCGGCGGAGGACCTCCTGCAGCATCTCGTTCATCCGCCCCTGCATCTCGCCCATGCGCTCCCGCATGTTCAGGATGACCTCGACTCCGGCGAGATTGACCCCCAACTCCTTGGTGAGCCGCAGGATCAGCTCGATCCGTTCCAGGTCCTCCTCCGAGTACAGTCGGGTATTCCCGTCGGTGCGCGCCGGCCGCAGCAGCCCCTCACGCTCGTAGGCGCGAAGCGTCTGGGGGTGCACGCTGAACATCTCGGCTACCACACTGATCATGTAGAGGGGCCGCTTGGTCTTCGCCATCGTGTCTCACCCGCCGGCTGCGATGACCGGCTCCGCCGATCTCACCCCGTCTTGGGCCGAGGGTCGTCGGGGTTCAAGCGCGCAAACTCCCGCAGCAGCTCTTGCGACCGGACGTCGAGGTTCTTCGGAGCGACGATCTTCACCGTGACGAACTGATCGCCCTGGCCGCCGCCCTTGAGGTGCGGAACGCCCTTGCCCCGGAGCCGAAAGACCTGGCCGCTGCTGGTCTCCGGCGGGATGCGCATCGTGGTCATGCCGTCAATCGTTGGCACCTCGATGCGCGCGCCGAGCGCCGCCTCGGTGATCGTGATCGGAACCTCCACGTGCAGGTTGTCCCCCTTTCGTTCCAGAACCGGATGGGGACGAACGCGGGTCACGATGTACAGATCACCCGGAGGGCCGCCGTTCTGGCCCGGCTCGCCTTTCCCCTGCAGCCGGATGCGCGAACCGGTGTCCACCCCGCCGGGGATCTTGACCGCGATGCGCTGGGTCCCGAACGTCGCCCCCCGGCCACCGCAGGCGCGGCAGGCTTCCTGGCCGATCTTCCCGTTGCCGTGGCACCGAGGACACGGCTCAACAGCCCGGCGCAGCCCCCGACCGGTGCGCCGCCCGCTGCCGCCGCAATCGGGACACGCCTCCAGACGACTCCCGGGCTTCGCCCCGGTGCCGCCACAGACATCGCACGGAGAGTGCTTCTGCAGGGTGACCTCGGTGGCAAGACCCCGCACCGCGTCGATAAAATTGATGTCCAGACTGTAGTGAAGGTCTTCACCTTTCAGGGGAGCGTCGGTTCGCACGCCCGCCTGGCCGCCGAAGAGGCCGGAAAAGAAATCTCCCAGATCGCCGATCCCGCCAGTCCCGAAATCCGTCCGACTGAAGTCGAAACCGCCAAACCCGGCTCCCGGTTGCGGACCTCCCGTCGCTCGGGCGAAACCATCATGGCCGAACTGATCGTACTGGCGGCGCTTGTCCGCGTCGCTCAGCACCTCGTAGGCCTCGCTCAGCTCCTTGAACTTCCCCTCCGCCGCCTTGTCTCCCGGATTGACGTCGGGATGGTAACGCCGCGCCAGCTTCCGGTAGGCCCGCTTGATCTCGTTGTCCGAGGCGCCACGACGCAAGCCGAGCACCTCATAGTAATCCCGCTTTGCCATGCTTTACTCTCGCCGGCGCCATGCCGGCTCACCCGTCACGCTGCGTCGATGGCGACACGCCGGGCCTGAGACCCGCCCGGCTTGGGTAAGCGGACGTCCAGCACGCCGTCCCTGTACGTCGCTCGAATACGGTCTGCATCGATCGGAGACGGAAGGGCCAGACGCCGCACGAACGAGCCGTAGCGGCACTCGACCTGCTGCGCCTGATCGCGCTTCAGCGCCGAATCGGGAGGACGCTCGGCGCGGATCGTCAGCACTCCCTCGAACAGGTCAATACGAATGTGCCGCGGCTCGACACCCGGAAGCTCCACCTGAACACGCAGCTCGTCTTTCGTCTCGGACACGTCTGCCGGCGGCGACCACGCCCCATCGGCGGGCTGTGCTTGGTGCGCCCCCTGGCCCAGCAGTTGCTCGAGCAACCGGGTCATCTCCTGTTTGATCAAGGCCAGATCGCCCATCGGATCCCACCCAGGACCGGGCCACGGGTGCACCGACATGATGCTCTCCTTCGCCAACGACGTCAGCGAACGTCGACCGAGATTCGCTTCGGCTTCGAATCCTCGGCTTTCGGCAGCACCAGCTCCAGCACCCCATCCTTCAGGACGGCACGCACGTTCTCCTGCTGGACGGTGGCCGGCAAGGCGAAGGAACGGTGAAAGCTGCCGTACGCCCGCTCGATCCGCAGATAGCTCTCCTCCTGGACGTCCCTGGCGAACCGCCGCTCGCCCTTGAGGGTGAGCGTGTTTCCGTCGATCTGGATCTGGATGTCCTCCCGAGCTACTCCCGGGAGTTCGGCCTTCATGAGAATCGTATCGGCCGTTTCGTAGATGTCCACGGCCGGCGTCCAGGTCGTAGCGGTCACCCCCTCTTCCCCACGCGAACGGGAAAGGGTCTGCTCGAACAGTCTGTTCATCCGATCCTGGATTGAAACGAGGTCCCGGAATGGATCCCATTTCACCACCGCCATACCGCACCCCTTTGTCGGAAGCCCCGGTTCGACGCCTCATGGCGGCGCCTGCGCACGATGCGCCCGGCGCGCGCCGCTATTTCTTTCCCTTGCCCAGGTCCTCGAACTCGGCGTCCACGACCTCGCCCTCGGGGGCCGCGCCCGACTTGGCCTGAGGCTCGCCGGCATCGGGCGGCGTCCCCGGCGCCTGCTTCTCTTTCGCTTGCCGGTACATCACCTCGGCCAGGCGATGCGATGCCTTGGTGAGGGTCTCCACGGCCCGGCGGATCTTGTCCATGTCCTCGCTCTTGAGGGCCTCCTTGGCCTCCGCCAGCGCGTCCTCGATCGGCTTGATGTCGCTCACCGGGATCTTCTCCCGATTCTCGTTGAGCATCTTCTCCGTGTTGTACACCAGGTTGTCCGCCTGGTTTCGCGCCTCGATGTCGGCCCGGCGCTTCTTGTCCTCGTCCGAGTGCCGGTCGGCGTCCTTCACCATCTTGTCGATGTCATCCTTGGAGAGGCCGGACGACGCGGTGATCGTGATGGCCTGCTCCTTGCCCGTAGCCATGTCCTTGGCGGACACGTTCACGATCCCGTTGGCGTCGATGTCGAACGTAACCTCGATCTGCGGGACGCCCCGCGGCGCCGGCATGATGCCGACCAGATGGAACTTGCCCAGAGTCCGGTTGTCCCTCGCCATTTCCCGCTCACCCTGCAGGACATGAATCTCCACGCTCGTCTGGTTGTCCGCGGCGGTGGTGAAGATCTCGCTCTTCCGGGTGGGGATCGTGGTGTTCCGCTCGATCAGGCGCGTGAGGACCCCACCCAAGGTCTCGATGCCCAAGCTCAGAGGCGTGACGTCCAACAGCACCACGTCCTTGACATCACCCACCAGGACCCCGGCCTGAATCGCGGCGCCGATGGCGACCACCTCGTCCGGGTTGACGCCTTTGTGCGGCTCTTTCCCGAAGAACTCCTTCACCACCTGCTGGACCTTGGGCATCCGGGTCTGGCCACCCACCAGGACGACTTCGTCGATCTGGCCGCCGTCCAACCCCGCGTCCTTCAGCGCCTGGCGGCAGGGACCGATCGTGCGCTGGATCAGGTCGTCCACCAGCTGTTCCAGCTTCGCCCGGGTCAGCTTGAGGTTCAGGTGTTTCGGGCCGGAGGCGTCGGCGGTCACGAACGGCAGGTTGATCTCCGTCTCGAGCGTCGTGCTCAGTTCGCACTTCGCTTTCTCCGCGGCTTCCTTCAGGCGTTGAAGGGCCATGCGGTCCTTACTGAGGTCAATCCCTTGATCCTTTTTGAACTCGTCCACCAGCCAGCGCATGACCCGCTCGTCGAAGTCGTCGCCGCCGAGGTGGGTGTCGCCGTTGGTGGACTTGACCTCGAAGACGCCCTCGCCCAACTCCAATATCGAGATGTCGAACGTGCCGCCGCCCAGGTCGAAGACGGCGATTTTCTCGTCCTTCTTCTTGTCCAGACCGTACGCCAGCGCCGCTGCGGTCGGCTCGTTGACGATGCGCAAGACTTCGAGTCCGGCAATCTTGCCGGCGTCCTTGGTCGCCTGGCGCTGGCTGTCGTTGAAGTACGCCGGCACCGTGATGACCGCCTGGGTGACCTTCTCGCCGAGATAGGCCTCGGCCGACTCCTTCAGTTTTTGGAGGACCATGGCCGAGATCTCGGGCGGCGAGTACTGCTTGCCGCGAGCCTCCACCCTGGCGTCGGCGTTTCCGGACCGCACCACCTTGAACGGGACCAGCTTGATCTCGTGGCTCACTTCGTCGTACCGCCGACCCATGAACCGCTTGATCGAGAAAATCGTGTTCTCGGGGTTGGTGATGGCCTGTCTTCGCGCGACTTGGCCGACGAGGCGTTCCCCGTCTTTCGAGAACGCCACGACCGACGGCGTCAGCCGCCCGCCCTCGGTGTTCGTGATGACTACGGGGTCGCCGCCTTCCATCACGGCTACCACAGAGTTCGTCGTTCCCAGATCAATCCCAATGACTTTCCCCACGGCTGTCCTCCTGTCTATGTTTCGATGCCGTTCGAGTTTGAGCCGACCATTCGCTCACTTTCCTTCTCACACAACAGGCAATATAAAACCTGAGCCACTATCTGTCAAGTATCCTCAGACAGAAAACTTGCCTCTACCAAACGCATTCCGCAAACCGAGCATTGTCAGACAATGATAATTTAAGGACGTTGTCGCGGGCTATCCAAATAAGTGCGATGTGGTTATTGAACCAATATTTGTTGACACCTTCGCGTAGCTACATTCTAATTGGGCAGCAGAGTCCGGAGACGGGAAAGGACACCGACAAATGAGCAATTCCCGCTGGCTGAAGGCGCTCTCTTTCGCCGTGTATGCTCTCGCTTTTTTCAGTTTAGGCATTTACGCTCATACCTCGCTAACGATACCGAGCCCTCCAGCCTGGCAGCAAGCTTCTGCTCCGGCGGGCGCGCCGATCGCCGCCGTCGGTACCAAGGGAAACCCTGGCCCAGATAACCCGTTCATCCAGGTCGCTGAGCAGGTCACTCCCTCTGTCGTCAACATTAGCACGGTCACCACAGGCAAGGCGGGAAAACCCAGCGAGCAATTC
>Ga0316617_100000216_pt1 | contig 13760 bp, 15 predicted proteins | sample OWC_Aug_M1_C1_D2_FD_207801 | JGI IMG/M metagenome (GOLD analysis project Ga0316617, IMG submission 207801) | Wetland soil microbial communities from Old Woman Creek delta, Ohio, United States - OWC_Aug_M1_C1_D2_B | ecosystem: Environmental > Terrestrial > Soil > Wetlands | place: USA: Ohio... | reverse complement strand
AGCCTCCTGCAGCACATCACAAAAAATGGCACGAGTACTTTGTCACGGGACAAGATAGTAATTGTCTTATTAAAATTGCTGGTCCCAATATTGATTTACTTGCGCCAAGGGGGTCGTCTAAGAGCACCATCCTGGGCCTCCTGACCGCCTGGGCCATTGGCATCCACACACATGCCAAGAAGCCACTGCAGATCCTTTACCTGTCCTATACGGTGGACATTGCGCGTTCCAAGTCGGCAACCATCAAGCGGATCCTGGAAAGTAAAAAATATCAAGACGTGTTTCCAAAAGTACGTCTTTTAAAGAACGTAACAAGTAATGAGTATTGGTCAATTGACCATAAATTTGCTGGTATTGATACCACTGGCGATGAACAATTTACTTTATGTGCAGCTGGTCTAAAAGGTTCCGTTACGTCTAAGCGCTCGCATCTTTGCCTTACAGGTGATACACTGGTTGCCACCAGCATCGGTGAAGTACCGATACGAGCGCTTTATGAGCAACCAGACCTGTACCGAGTTGCCGTTCGCAATTCCATCACAGATCAAATTGAGTGGAGCAATGTGGCAGCAGTTACAAGGCGTCGTGCCAAAGGCATTGTTGAAATTACAACAGCCAGTGGAAATAAAATTTGCGCAACTCCCGAGCACCCTTTCATTACGGCAGAAGGAAGGCAAAAAAGGGCGGGAGATCTTGATTCAGGGGAAGTCCTTGTCCGAGCACCCTACCGGAAACAAAATAAAAACATGTTTGGCCTGCGGATCTCCAAAGCGAAAGACGCAAAGAATATGCGAAACGTGTTACAAGAAAACACAATCTTTCCAGGTAGTGCTTGGCTGTCCGCAATGCAAGCAGACGTTCTGCGTAATGTCAAATCGACTTGCTCAACGTTTATCAAAAAAACCAACACAAATCTATTGTGGACACCAATGCGCTGGAGCAGCACTTATAAAACTATCGAAAATACCTTGTCGTTTTTGTGGAGTTTCTTTTCAACCCGTCAGTCATCTAACTCAATGTTGTTCGCGGGAATGTGCGAATCAACTACATTCTCAAAGGATGCAAAAAACTGGAAACAGCAATTACAAACATGGGTGCCTTTCCAACGACTTCAACAAACTACGTCCTCTGATTTTAAAGAGGGATCTTTTTACTTGCGTGGGATGCAATACCAAGGAAAAGAAGTTGCTGTTAAGCAACGGAAGTTCTCGCACGAACCTCTGCGTGCACCATATCGATCATCAGAGAACAAACAATATCCCGCAGAATTTAATAACGTTATGCAGGCAGTGCCACGTAGCGCATCACCAGATAACGGACAAAGCTGGACGCCCGAGCCCATTTCCAGAGTTGAGTACTTTAGCGAAAGAGAGGAGTTTGTCTATGATTTGGAACTAGAACATAAAGATCATAATTTTATTGCCAATGGCTTGAATGTTTTAAATTGCATCATTGATGACTGTATCAAAAGTTCCTCTGATATCAGTAACCCTGACATCCGAAAGATGATGCAGGATAACTGGAATGCGGTGATTGCTCCCACCATGTTTGAAGGAGGACGTGCGATTTGTCTTGGCACGCGCTTTCGTCATGACGACATACACGCAACTACGTTTAATGAACAAAACAACTGGAGGCAAATTGTTTTATCTGCGATCCAGACAAATGATGTTACCGGAGAGGAAGAATCATATTGGCCAGAGATGTGGTCACTTGATTACTTAAAAGAAAAGAAACGTCAGGCACCCATTGCTTTCTCGTTTCAGTACATGAATCAAATCGTTCGACAGAACGAACTTTCTTTGTCGCCTGACCTGATTGTTAAGGCAGAGATTGCTACAGAGTTTGACACCTTGGGAGTGGGGGTTGACCTATCTGCTGGAACAAAAGAAAAAAATGATTACACCGTTATGATTCTTGGCGGGCGCATTGGCGACCGCATTCATATTATTGATTACCGCAGGTTGCGTGTAATGGGTAACCTAGAAAAATTAGATGCTCTTAAAGAATTGCTTAATGATTGGTCGGTGATCGGACGTGACGAAGGCGGTCACTACTTCCCGACTTACTCAACATGTGATATTTGGTCAGAAGCCGTTCAGTACCAAGCTTCTCTCGAAGCTGACTTCAAGAGGGTTTGCTTGAATAACGAAGGACTCTATAACTTGATCTGGCACCCCGTCAAAGGATTCCGTGCAGACAAGTTGGCTCGTTTTCGTGGAATCATGGGAATGTTCGAAGATCAAAAAATTGTCTTCAACAGGTATCGCAACTTCACAAATCTCTTCGAGGAACTCACGAATTTCGGCGTAAGTAGTCATGACGATACGGTCGACGCCCTCGTATGGCTTGTAACAGGACTTGCCAGAAAAGGACAACTTCAGGTCGATTACTAATCTTAGAATTATAAAAAGGTTTTTGGCAAGTGGGACCAGAGTATTTAGCAATTGGCATCACAGCCCTTGTCTCGGCTGTGTCTGGTGGAACATGGGTTGCCAGCAAATTATTCTCTAGGTTCCACGACCGAATACAAGTCCTCAGCTCAATGCTGAACGCACAGGATACCAAGTTGGAACAACTGGAAAAGGAAATTAATCGGTTGCCGTTGGAATATGTTCTTAAAGTTGATTTCCTCAGGGAAATCCAAGAAATGCATGAAAACTTTAGACAAATCAACAACAAGCTTGATAAGCTTATGGAAAAGCTTTTGACCAAATGACCGAGTACATTATCGAAGTCCAAGAAGACGCAATTACCGGAGAGCTTTTTATTCAGCTTCCAGAAGATTTAATTGAAGAACTTGGATGGGAAGAAGGAGATATTTTGGATTGGAAATTAAAAGGAGAAGGTATTATTCTTAAAAGATTAAATGATGATGCCGGGTACGAAGTAATAGAAGAGTAAAATAAAAGCATTGACATACAGTTAAAATGAGAATTCAGGGCGGTATCCCAGTCGGCGGTAATCTATCTGGGTTGGAAATGCTCCAGTCGGGTAATCCCTTTGGGCCTAGTTTCGTGATTCCAACACAGAAAAACAATACCCCTGGTGGAGGCCCACAACCTTTCAACCTTCCACAAACACCAGTAAAAGTGTTTCCTCAGGACCAGCCTGGTAGAGAAGGCGCTATTGATGTCAAGTTCCGTCAGGCGTCCTTGCTTCCTGGGATGATGCCCATGGGAAATGCGGGTTTCTTTTACGGTCCTCAGTACGGTCAACAGCAGCAGTCATTGATCGGTATTGGCGGTAAGTACGTCTATTGATTAACTTAAATGCTAAGATGAAAAAAGTAAGGAGTGGCAATAGTTAATGGCCGTTGACGCTAAAGCTAGGCTCAGGGAAATTATTGATTCCTACCTCGAAAAAGATGGTGGGGCAGGAGTCGATACGGGAATTGTTGCTGCTCACTTGGCACAAATGAAAATGTTTGGCATCCGCCAGGGTGTTGAATTTTTTCCTGGGCAAGACAACTTTGGTAATCAACGCAAAGACTTCATTGATCGCGTAGTTAAATACAATCAGCTTGATTCGCGTCTTGATTCCATTTGGGATTACCACCTTTGTGATGGACAAGGTCTCTTTTATATCCGGCCAACACAAGCTAATTACAGGCTTTATTATTTTCGTAAACACGAATATCGCACCTATTACAACATTGATGGCGAGATTGACGAAGTTGTAATCATCTACAGCTATAAGGTCCGCAACGGGAACGGCTTTAATCAAGACATCGGCTTGCGTGACCTTTCCGGCGTAGACGTGGGTACCCCTGGAGCAAAACGATATATTCGTCTGTCAATTAAACGCAAAACAATTGAAGAAACCCATTCGGAAGGTGAGATCTCATTTGACCAGCCAGCAGGCATGGCAACTGGTCGCACAACAGTATTTAAAAACACCTTAGGGTTTATCCCTTGTGTTGAGATCTTTAACAACCCCAAAGGTTTCTCTACGGAAGGTGTTGGTGAATTTGATGCTCTTGCCAACCATATCGTTACGCACGATGAAATGGTGCGTACCATGCGTAAGAACGTTCAGTTCTTTGGTAATCCAACCCTTCTGTCTTCCAGGCCCAAGACAGACCTGATGGAAGCAGGTGGTGATACAAACGTTGTACAGCGTCCTTCTATTGCCGCCAACTCAGGTTTTACCAGCCCATCCGCCTTAAGTCGTTCGACCTTTAAATCGGATCCCATTAGTCGTGGTGTTGATGGTCAAATTCGAGTTCCACGTGTGATCGCCAACCTGGAACCAAACGACCGTGTTGGTTACATTGTTCCAGACGCCATCACCGGAGATCAAAACGCTTTTGCTCGTCAATATCGAGAAGAAATACGTACTGCTCTTGGTGGTGTAGACGAACTGTCAATTTCCGCAGGCGTTACCGCAACCGAATACAAATCATTGTTTGGTCGCGTATCAGCTACTTCAAAGAAAAAAGCAAACGCAATTTACACTTACGGAATCTCCCGTTGTCTTGAGTTAATTATTTACCAGGAAGAACGTTTGTTCCGTGAAACACTTGCCGCTGCTGCTGGCCTCGAAAAACCAATCGAACCAGCGGAAGATGCAAAAGAAGAAGAGTTGTCTTTATATCGACAAGCCTTATCTGCTTTTGAAGAAAAAGTCAAACAGCTAATGATGGCTTGTGTCAAAACACAACAAGTACCGCCCGGTGTCCTGGGACTAATTCCCGATGGTGATTTAACAATACTCTGGCGTTGGTTGGGTCCTGTTTATGAGGATTCAACACAAGACGTTTTAAACAATAGTATTGTTGTAAGAAACCTACAAGAATTAGGTGTTGATAGCATTGAAGCACTGAAATACCTCTTTCCTTCTAAAACGGATGAGGAGCGGGCCGAGATGTTATCTGGGTTCCCATTCAGGATGGTGAACGAATTGCAGAATGCTTATTCTTCTTTCGCTCGCTTAGTGGGGGGCATGATGCAGACTCCTCACCCGCAATCACCGGACTTACCGATGGCTGCGGATCCACGGCTTGATCTCACGCCTTATCTGTATCGAACCTTAGAAGCATTACAAAAGGAGATGAGTTATGCAGGACGCTACCGTCCAATCGATCCCACAGACGAGCCAAGCACCCGCAGCAGTGGCCCCGAGCAGCTACGTGGTGGCAGCACCCCAGGCTCCGTCTCCCAGCTACCAGGCTCCGGTGGCGTATCAGGTGGGTACGAGCTACCCCCAAGCGGTACCTCAGGCGAGCCCCAGCTACCAATCCGCCCCTACTCAGTACGCCCCCCAATCCCAACCGGTGGACCAGGGCAGCAACAGCAACCCGTGGGAATCGGCGTTCAACAAGGTGGTGAACCTGCTGAGCGCTCCCGTTCAATCCCCGTTCCAGGCTCAACCCTCAGCGCCGACAACGACTCCGTATACCCCGGCCAATTACGGACTGCCCAGCAGCCAAGCTACGCAACAATCGGTTCCGCAGACCTCGTATCTCAACCAGGCATCCTCGCCCAGCTATTCCCAAACCTCCTCGAGTCCATCCTTGGATCAACTCGCGGATCTGGTGGGAATGAGCCACGAAAGCCGGGAGGTAATGAACGCGTTCGGAGTCGACGCACCCGCAATCCTAAATAACTACGCCCTTCAACTGGAAGGGATGCTGGATAGTGCTGTTGCCTGGGGCAACCGTGCCGCTAATTGCATTCAAGGCTATGCCAACTTTGCAGTTAACGAGCATCAAGAGAATCTTGCCTACAACGAAATTCTCACCAACCCTGATGTCCTCAGCGATTACACCCTGAAGTTCTTCGGTCCTGAAGGTCCGTATCCTGTGTACGAAAGCGAGCAGCAACTGGAAACACCTGGCTACCGTACTGAACCCGTCCAAACTTCTTACGGTCAATTCCCTGCTCCTCCTGCTGCAGCTGCTCCCCAACAACCTGAAAACTTCTGGGGCACCTTCAACGAAGTGATGGCACGTGATCCCCAGAATGCCTGGCGCGTCATGAACCAAGCTCAGCCGAACGTCATTGCAAATAAATTATTTGTAATGGAGTGAAGCCATGAACAGGTTTGCTCTTTATGGCATTCCTGCTGCTCTCGGCGCCGTCATTGGCGGCGCTAGAGGCGCCCAGGAAGATGGTCTAACTGGAGCCATTGGTGGCGCTGCAGCAGGTGCAGGGCTTGGCGCCCTGGGAATGGGACTTGGTCGTGCTTTTGCGCCGACTTCAGGCCCTCTTGCAGGCAAGTTTGCAGCTGATCTTATAAAAGCACAAAATGTTGGCTCACAAGGACTTTCTAAATTAGCTGGAAAAACAAAAGGTTTTGCGCCAAATCTTTCGACTGGCATGGAAAAACTTGCTTCTCAAATGTATGCAGGTCAACCAAGCTCTTCGCAAATGTTAAAAAATCAAATGCTTGTGAATCAACTTGGCACCGCAGCACTTGGCGCAGGTGGTGCGGCTGGTGGAATTGAGTTGGCTTCGAATCTGATCCCAATGGTCAACCAAGATATCATCATGGACCCGGAGACTCCGGGTTCCAGTAACACGATGGGAGCACGCTTGAGTACTCCTACGCTTCGCTATCTTGGCTGATAAATTAGTAACTGCTACAATTTGTTTTAGATAAGACATTAAGTGTCTTTATCTTTCACCCGATAGAAACACTGACACTGGAGGATACACCAAAGTGTTCATTGATAGCTAGTTCAGATCCTGGTAGGTATGCCCCTTCAAGATTTGGTAAATAGCTCCGTGGTTACAGTCAAACTTTTCGGCAATTTTTCGATAAGAAAGACCAGCCTTTTTTAAAGCTTTGATTTGGGCCACATCATCCGAAGAAAATTTTCTCAAAGATTTCTTCGGTTTTCCTTTACTGGCAAAACCATTGTTTTTGTAACAACCTGTTTTCCAGGCTCTTGTTAAGTTCTCTTGTTTGGTAACGATCTCAAGATTGTCAAGTCGATTATTTCTCTTGTCATTATCCTTGTGATCAACTTGTAAGGAAAAGTTACTAGTTCCATGGGAACGAAGATCTAATCCTAAAAAAGCAATTGCCATCAAGACATGAAGATGAAAGCGTTTTCTTCTTCCATTTACAAGAACTGAAACTCGGTCATAAACACTGGTGGAACGAATGGGAATTGCTTGAAAGTATTCTTGATTGTCGGGATCAAGTTGCTTTTCAAAAGCTTTTCCTTCTTCTGTTAAGTAAAGATTACCAAATCCAGGTACAAGTTTTGGGTTCATGTTGTTCATAAACATCTTTCCAAACTATAGCATGCCTCAACTGAACGCTCAGCGTTGTCACCCCACCGAGCAATCGATGGGTGCAAACCGGATGAATTCAGGGAAGCCCTAACGTAAAGACGAGGGTAATCCTGAGCCAAGCCAATCAAGCGTGATTGGAAGGTGCAGAGACTACTGGGGGTAACACGAACTTGTTACGTAATACCAGATTTAGCGTCCGGCATCCCACAGGGATGAAGAGATAGTCCACCCCTCTAAGAGATTAGAGACCAGGAGAACGACTTCCCTAAGATTCTTGGTGCGGAACTCTATCGTCCCCACCCTGCATACGTTTGTGAAATGGCCGTAGAACCCGTTGTGGTTCACGATTTCACCCGTCAACCTGGTCAAACCGTACAGCTTGATCGCTATAAGTTCTGGGGCAGCCCTGGCACCAAGGACAGCCGCGAGCGTATTGCTGACCAGACTATTGGTACCGCCAACAGCCGCAACATCACCAAGGAAAAAGTCCTGGTGGTGCTTAAGGAATACACTGGTCCTGCTGACCCGGGCGATCCGACCCAGCCGAGCACCTTCAAAATTGCTCGTGAAACTCTGATTACCGCTCAGCGCATGCTGCTGGACACCGGTAATCTCAACATGTTCCACCAGTCCATCGGTAGCCTCACGCTGCTGGATGACTATCGCCGGTGGCGTGACCGCGTCTTCATTGACGAACTGGCGAAAGCGGAAGCCAATGGTGCTGCCTCTGGTACCCAAGGTGGTTACTACTTCCCCGGTGGTAAGACCAAAGATTCCTCTGGTCGTATTACCTACACCGCTGATCAGTACACCGCTCAAACTCAGCAGTTCCAGGTGCGTACCGACCTGCTGACCGTGGTCAAGGACCTTCGTAAGCGCAACGTTCCGACCTTTGCTGATGGTCTGTATCGTTGCATTTGCGATCCCACCTTCATGATGCATCTGCGTCGTGATCCTGACTTCCGTGAGATTGCTCGTTATGCGGGTAATCCTGGTCAAGGCATGTACATGGGTAATCCCATGCTGCCGAACAACGCCAGCTTCTACCAAGGTCCTCAAGCCGGCCAAGGTTACTTCCTGGCTGGTGAACCCGTCATGCCGACTGGTGTTCAGTTCGAAGGCGTGAAGTTCTTCGAGTCGACTAACTTCCCGTCCAAAACTATCTCCGCTTCCTTCACCAACGGTGCTCCTTATTCCAACCAAGAAGTTGCCCAAGGTTTCTTCTTCGGTCCTCAGGCAATCGGCGTTGGTATCGGTGGTCCGAACGCACAAGTGCTCATCAACAACAACGATGACTTCAGCCGCTTCATCATTCTGATCTGGCAACTGTATGCTGGTTTTGAAATCCTCAACAAGGACTTCGTGACCACCGCTTACAGCTTCGTGTCTGACGACGGCGTTATCTGATAAAATTCATAAACCTTTTTTGGAGAAATAAATGGGTTACTTAACCTCTAAAAAAATCTATCCCGGCAACTGGGCTGAGCCCCTCAACGGCTGGTACAAAAACATCGACAATAGTGGCGATGGTACCAACGAAAGCAGCAAAGGTGGTCCTACCTCCGTGCTTGCCGTCCCTGGCTACCGTTACTTCCAGCTGCGTGGCTACGTGCCCGTTACCGCTGGTTCCGGTACCACCAGTGGCGTGGCTTCTGCCAGTGTGATCATCCCTTCGCCTTATCGGCAAGATGACACCCGCCCCAACATCACCGGCATGGAAGTCAGTGCTTCCACCACCCGTCCTGCTTACATCTACCGCACCGCGATGTCGATCGCTAGCGGCTGGGGCGATGGACGTGTTGCTTCCGGTGTGTATGCCGTAACCGGTTGCCTCATCTCCTTCGGGCGTGACAACAGCGGCAGCCCCGTTGCTGCCTCCGGTGAACCCATTGCACAAGCCAGCATCTCTGGTGCTGCCTCTACCGCCACCACCATCTTTGCTTCTGGTGGTTCGGAAGGCTATGGTTCCTTCCCCTTCTTCACTTCTGCCCTCGCTCAGGTGACCGCTGCAAGCGGCCTGGTGAACAGCGGTGTGGTGTATAAGGAGATCACCTCCGACACCACCTTCAAGGTCTACTCAAAGGCCTCTGGTAACGCTACGGCAACCTCTGGTGGTTTCTTCATCTCTGATGCGGATGCCTCTGCTGGTCTGACCGGTTACATCGTGGTTGAGCTGTGCTACCTGCAGCCTGATGAAGCCCCTGGCTACGAGGACATCGACGGCTACCTCCTGGGCCGCACTGTCAGCTGAGTAAGTTAAACTAGGACCAGGCAATTTCTGGTCCTATGCTTTATCAGCACAAAAAAACAGGCGCACGCGTCAAAATCGTTAGTGAGTGGGATTCAGGCGATTGGTTTATGGTGGAGGACCAAGATGGTCGCCTCTATACGGCCTACAAGTCTGAACTCACTCCTGACGAGACTGCAACTAAAAAAGTTCAGACGTTACAAGTAAAAGATAAAGCAGCACAAGAAGAGCCTCGTTCGTTTCCACCTGACACGCGGTTGAACATCAATAGTGCAACACCACAAATGATTGCCGACCACATCAAAGGTATTGGTCTTAAGACTGCTCGAGAAATTAAAGACCTCCAAATGAGTTTATCGGGTGAAAGGTTTAATAATCTTGAGCAACTTAAACAGATCAAAAGGGTTGATTGGGACGCGGTCGTTTCAGCTGATCTGATTAGGGTCTAACTTATCTCCTTGCCAGCCCCTGCAAACACAGGGGCTTTTTAGTTTTATAATAAAAAATAAAACAATAATGTCCTATACAACAGTTAGATCTGGTTTTACGGGACCAAGTAATAAAATTGGTGGCTCTACTGCTTATCACCAGGATCTAAAACTTCTTCAATCTTTACCAGCAGCTGAAAAGGTAAAGATGTTGGACGCCATTGCAAGACAAAATGCATCCATAGGTAGAGAAATTGAGTTTTCCAACGCTGCAGTATCGGGAAGGCGCTGGAACGTAAATGCTGATTTAGCCGATAAAATTGATCTCCTACAAAAAGCAGCAGCTGCTCATGGCCACAGTCAACACGGCGTCTGGCAGTCTTTTGATTATTACACACCTTTCAAAGGTAAAAACAGGTTTGAAAAAGGTGCTGTAGAAGATGCATCAATCTTTCTTCCTGCCGTACCAGGGGGAACCATCAGGCGTGGCTCAGGCGGTGGCTACGGCTACTATTCAGAATCCCTGGATCCCAGCGGAAGGATGGTGGCGCGAGTAGGACATGGCAACATAGACCGTCCAGAAAAAGAAGGAAATATTTCTGTTGGACAAGCATCTCCTGAACCACCTGCTCAACAAACGCAGCAACCAGGTGAGCAAGCAGTTGTTTCCTTGTTAAAGGAATTGTTTGGACAAGAAAAAAAGCAACCTACCTTACGGGAAGCTTTGATGTCCTCAGCACTACAACAAGCCCTGCAGCGAAGAGACAGTAATTTGCTTTCTCAAAATACTTTGCTATCGCCAACCCAATTCTTGATGGACCCCCAAAAAGCCATGAGTCTTTTTGAATGATTACCTTCTTTTATAATAAAAGATAAACAGGTAGATAGAAGTGGAGTTATCTGACTTCGATAAAAGCAGGGTTAGATACCACTTGGGTTACTTTGTGGTCTCTGTTCCAGCAGGTGATTATGCCAGGCTGGAAGAAGCTATGAATACTATCCCTGACTCTTATTTTTATAACAAAATTGTTATTCAAATTGGACGATGTGATACAGCAGAAAAGAAGACTGAAGTCGCAACTTCACCTTCTACACGTATCGAAAACATTGCTGGTGACGTGGATCGTACCATCCGATCCAGCAATGCCAAGGAAGCGTTAAAGACATGGGATGAGATTTATCTTTATGAGACGAATCGTTTAGCTCATATCCTTTACGTTCCTAACTACAAGGATCCGTTCCAGGCTCGTTACCGTTACGAACGCTCTGGAGCTGAATTTATACAAGCACTGCCGGGCCCGGCTGATACCGCTGTTGGCTCACGTATCTACTTAGACCTTAACTGGAGGTAAAATGCCTGATTTTAATTCAATAATTGCTCCTGTTTCACAAGCAATAAGGGGATTTGGTCTTAAAATTGAAAAAAACATTCCTGCCAAAATAAGAGCAAATTCTGCATTTCGTCATACTTCTGTTGGAGCTGGTCCAATCATTCCTTCGGCTAACTTACTGGGATCACTTAGTGCGTTAGGTAGCGCAACTAGCCTAGCAGGTAATATAGTCGCCGCTGGACAACAAGCCGAAAAAGTTTTTAATCCAACAGATAATCTTGTTACCTCATTGCAAAATTTAGTTACATCAATACAAAATAAAAACAAGCCTTATACTCGTCAATTTGAATATACAGGAACGAGTCCTGCTGCTTTAAGAGGAAATCTAGCAATCCGCCTAGGCAGATTGAGAGAGCAGGGGTATACCACAAGAGGTCGTGGTACATATTTTCAGCCTGGAGTTGGTGAGTTTGATTTAGCAACAGGCAAGACAATTAATGCTGTATCAACGGCTCCTCTTGTTTCTTCTCCTGATTCTTTTGTTTCTGCAGCAACTCGTCCTAGCTTCTCATCAGCTCCTTCTGCCTCCGCAGGCAATCCGGCTGAACGTGCTTACCAACAAGAAGTATCACGTGTCGCTCAGCTAACTGCTCAAGACCCTGATCTCCAGCGTTACGAAGCTGCACGTCAGGCTGATGCAAAAGCAAAAGACTTTAGCAACTCAGAAAATATTGGCATGGAGATTTGGGCACGTCGAAACCCAACCCTTGCCGCAAAAGTCAAGCCAGGCCAGGCTGGTTACGATGTGGTCCAACGAGTACGTCAAGAAGCCGCTCAGCCCGGTGTAGGCGCCTTTACAGCAACAGCTCCCATCTTCCCTGGATCCACTAACTACTTCAGCAATCAGTATCAGGTCAAACCCCCTGGCACAACGACAGCTGACTTAGGTGCTTTTGGGGTGCAGCAGCCTATGCCGCTTGTGCCACAAAACATTGGTCAATATTCGTTCCAGGGTCGGCAGCCTGTTGCAACACCTCCTCCTGCAACGCAAGGTTATGGGGCTGTTCCAGGACTTGATTCCGCAGGTAGCTTTGACTCTACTCAACTGAGCAAAGAGCTGCTTCAAAGATACATGAACGCACTAAAATAACTTCTTGATATACTGAAGTTACTTGGCGCTATCTCTTGAGATAGGTAAGACCACCAACCGGTATTAAATCTTTGATTTAAGGAGGCCGGCGTTGTTGCTTTGATCTCATGATTCTTTGCCCTAATTTTGTTCGGCGTCTTGTTGCCAAGCTAAGTGTTATCGCTTCTCTTCAAGCAGTATTTACTCCTGGTCTCAAGGCTGAATCAAATTGGGTAGGAGCGTACAACTGACAGACTTATGGCACCTGCTCGCATCGGTACTTTACGACCTGAAGATCGGCAAGCTGTCTTTGATACAGCAAAGCGTCTTGGCGTAGATCCATATCAATTCGGTGCCGTAATTCATCAAGAATCTGGATTTAGGCCAAACGTTTTTGGTGGCGCAGGTGGCAACTACTACGGCTTGATTCAATTTGGTGGTCCCGAAAGAGCACGTTATTTAGATAAAGATAAAATTGGTAATTACACAATTGCAGGGCAAATGCCTGCAGTTGAAAAATTCCTTCTTGATCGTGGCTACAAGCCCGGCAAGATGGGTGTGGATCGACTGTATGCAACAATCCTTGGCGGCAATCCAAACGCTTTAACACAAAAAGATTCCTTTGGTACCTCAGCAGCTGGCTCCGTAAAAAACTTTTTGCCCGGTGGAAGTCTTTACAAAAGAGCGCAGGCCACCCTTGGTGATCCGTTGGAAGCAGGTGGAGTTGGGACACCCGCCCCTGCTCCTGCTACTCCTCGGCAGCAAGGCAACGCAATGGCTTCAGGGGTACTGGAACAACTAAAGACTGTTCTTCCTTACTTAATTAAAGCAAGACAAGAAGCTAATACGTTTGGCCCTCAATCTTCCCTTTCCATCCCATCGTCATCTTTGATGAACCCAGAGCAATTACTGGATTTCTCAAGGCAGGCAGTGCCACTACCAACAGATTTTTTGGATTTATTTAGGTCAAACATGGAGTCCTGACAATGAAGCGTAGTGAATATTTAAATTCTTCTTCTGAGTTGCTACCAGGTGATTACAATGAATGGCGCTATGGAGAGCGTGGTATCTCTCCTTTTATTTCAACAGACACGTCTTTAATTAACGCAAAATTTAATGAGTTAAGCAAGTTTAAACCTGGAGATGAAGGACAAAGCTTTCAAACCTTCTTGACTCTTCAGGCAAATCCAAATCAATTAATTGAAAATCGCCTTAAGCTACCTGCAGGGTTTGCTGCTTTTAACCAATTAAGCAACATGTGATCGTTTATAATAAGAGAAAAGTTTAAGGCTGGAGCAGGAAATTGAGTTCGACCTCTACAAATAAGCAACCATTGCTGGTTGACCGGCCTCTTTATGACACGGTTCGTGTCACCACTCA
>Ga0316617_100000215_pt1 | contig 13769 bp, 13 predicted proteins | sample OWC_Aug_M1_C1_D2_FD_207801 | JGI IMG/M metagenome (GOLD analysis project Ga0316617, IMG submission 207801) | Wetland soil microbial communities from Old Woman Creek delta, Ohio, United States - OWC_Aug_M1_C1_D2_B | ecosystem: Environmental > Terrestrial > Soil > Wetlands | place: USA: Ohio... | reverse complement strand
AACGCGTTTCAAAAAGATGAAAGCATGAGGGGCAAAGGGAGAATATTCTTGAAGGCAGGATGTATAGCACCGACAATCAGAGAGTTATTTGAAGTCGAAATTATTGCGAACTATCAACAATGAAAAGCAATTTGCTGCATCAAATAGTCTGGAGCATATCAATGAAGTCTTTCAGTCGCGTCCTATCTTTTTCGTTCATTTCAATAAATTCTATCCCCGTATCATAGGATCGAGGTGTTTTGCCGGGTATTTCAATACAATAGACCATCCTCCCCAGAAATGTTATCGGATTTGCGTCTTCTGAAAAGCTCATTTCCATCGGGAATCTGTCTTCAATATTCAGTTCCTCTTTGCTTTCTACGAGCATCCCACCTAACCCAATCATTTTTACATAATAGCTGTCACGGTCATCCAAGATGACAGTTTTTTCTGGCTGGATAATCTTTACTCTGATCCCACGTACCCGTGTTTTAATCGCCTTGTCGAAAATGTTTTCGTCGATAATATTGAGAAGGTCAGCCCCTTTTCCTGTAAGCACCTCATCAAAACTCATTCCTACTTCATATATGGGCAACTTTTTACCACTTACCTCTTTTGTGAGGCTAGTAATCTTTTCCCAGACCACAACACCCTTTAAGGAAATAGTATTGCTCTCAGACTCAATTTTAAGAGTATATTTTTGTCCCATGTTCAACCTCTTGTTCAAACTCAGAGCAACGCCGCCTAAACTTATATTGTGGATCTTAACTTCGGTGTTAAAGAATATCCTGCACTTGACGTCCATGCCTTCGATTAAGAATCTCCTATATCTTCTTTCCTTCTTCATATTGACTTATACTATCACGTTTAACAAAATCCTATCAACCCGGCGAATTTGGCATATTTGGACGGGTGACACACAGTTTTAAGAATAGCACTTGTCACTATCGCAGGAAGGAATCAAATTTTCAATGAATATCAAAAGCACTTAATACCATTTGTAAGCAGCAGCATGGCATTTGATCTTAATCGTGTTTAGGGGAAAGTAAAAAGGCTTGATTACGCCAAAGTAAATGAGTTTAACGAGATAAATGCAGTGAGGGGGCAATATACAGGACTGGGTTGGTTAAGCAGGCATGCAGAAAATAAGAAGGCCATTCAGTCTTTCTTTATTTTAGCTTCCCTGGCGTTCTTCAGGCCCTCTATAAGGACCATGATGAAGACAACGGTAAAGCCTGCAATTATGCCTATGATACTGACGAGATTGAGATAGACGAGCGCTGCCAGGACAAAGAAGAGCATTATAAACCTGAACTGGCTGAAAAAGAGCATCCTTGCAGTAGCTTTTTCAGCGCCCAGGATGCCCTGAACACCCCAGGCGAGTCCCCTGAGGTTCAGCAGACCGAGCGCCCCGCCTATGAGGACACTGAGAGGGAGCTTCTTCCATTCTAGGAAAGCGGACAAGACAGCGAGTGGGATGAGGACTATCAGTGAACTCTTCTGTACCCTACGAATCAGGTCCATTGTTCTGCTTCTTAGCTATTCGTATGAGTTCTCTGAACCCTGTTATAATGCCGATTATCAGAAAGATTATGGTGAGCCAGGGGGAGGTGTGGAAATAGCTGTCAAGGCCATAGCCGATTGCCAGACCGACAAACGTTGACAAGACCAGGTTAAGACCTACAGTGCTCGCCTCCAAAAATTGCCTGAGAAAAGGTTTTTCAGCCATCCGATTTTTTCCTTTAGTCGAACTCTTCTTCAGATTCAGACATGAGAAAGTCCCGCGTTATCTCCGCTATTTCACGATAAAAAACTGTCTTTGACTCTTTGAGCAACTCGTCACAGTAATAGGGCACCCAATTCATCAGATGTTTTTCAAGGAATTGTTTCTGGAGATCATATTTGTTCGCTTCTATAAGATAGCTCATAAAGAGCAGTTCCAGATAAAGGTGATCTGGTATTAGATCGAACTCTTCCTCAATGGTCAGGCCGGCGCTTGCATAGAACCCTGCCACCTCTTCAGCTGAGGAGGTGCTTTCGAGGGTAAGAAAAAATGACTCTATCGGCGGAAGCTTCCCTTCGGGATAGGGGAAGAGGCGTTCATAATCTCTGGCGATCTCATCCACAGTCTCCTCTGATTCAAGCTCGAAATCCTCCTTGATGGTGCTCAGCATTTCTTCTCCGGGCGCCTTCAGAAAAAAATCAGCGAGGACCCTGTAGGCCTCCGCCCGTTCAATATTGCTGTAATCATATACCGCCATCAGTCAACCCCCGGTTTTAACAAAAAATATCTCCCAACAAGACTTATGGACCTGCGGGGAGATGCAAAAACTTTCAAAGGTTTCTTAAACCAAAAATTGCTTCAATAAAATGGCAGGTTTGAGAGTTGAAAAAGTCTTTGCCTGCGCCACCATTGTAAAATATTAATAACTCAAATGCACGCAAATTATCATGTGAAACGAATCATGTCTGTCAATAGCCAAATTGCGACATTGTAAAGATTTTTCAGCTCTCAAGGCCGCCATAAACGCTTGGGGGTCAATGAGACTCCTTTGCATCGAAGACAGGGAAAATTTTGCTCATCACCCAGAACAATGGGAACGGCATCAAAGCTATCGACAGCGCTCCTGCGAGCCCTTCCTTAAATGTTTCCCAATCCTGAGGGACAATCGGGAGGTGATAATGCATATAGCCAGCAAAGGTGAGTGAAAACGCCTGACCTCCTATGACGACGTTCCATCTCATCATAAAGACACCGAAGATCACGAAGCATACGCCTATCACCGCCCTCCTGATCGTAAGCCCCGGCAGCAGGAAGATGATAAGAGGGATGAGATTTCCTATAGCATACTGAAGGACGAATATGTCTGTAAAGTCCCTTCCGTATATAACGCTCCTGATTACGTCCCATGATTTCACCGCAGTATACCCCCTGAAGATCAGGTCCAGAAGCTCCAGAGTTATGGCCAATACAAGAAACATAAGGAGGTATTTGGCGGTTATTCTGATGACATTCACCTCCACTCCTGCCAGCTCCTGTTTCGACTCCATATACCGGTACGAGCTTTTCTTCCGGGACCACAGCCACTTCCGCAGCTCCATGGTTATAATATAGGTAAGCATGCAAAGGGCGATTCCGGACACTATGGCCGACATGATGAATATTACCGGCATCAAAGGCGTCATCCAGAGCGCGTTTGCCTTTACAGAGCCGAAGATGAAGCCCGCATACCCGTGCAGGAAACAGGCAACTGGAATGCCGATTGCCGCCAGCACCCTGATCGCCTTCTCGTCCCTTTTCAGGGTCTCTTCACTTACGTCATATACCCCAAGGGTCAGAGAACAAAAAACAATAAACTTAAGCCACTCCAGCAGGCTTTTGTCCTGTTTCTCTTTCAGTGGGAGGGCGACTTCTACAAAATGTTTCCTGTAGAGAAACCATAGCTCTGACGCCACAATCGCACCATAAGCAGAAAAGACAATGCCGAAGGCAGCGATGGCAGAGGTGAAATGAGGTGTCATGAATATGTTGACGCCCCTGAAGGGGTACTGCAGATGCAGGACTATCGGCATAGGCGCGACAAAGAGAAGCGCGAATGAAAAGACGAGCGCAAAGCGGGCCATCTCCCTGAGCTGCTTGATGCCGAAGACGTGATAGAGCGATGATAGCACAAAGGCCCCGGCAACAAGTCCGGTCATAAAAGGATACATAACTATCTGTACGCTCCAGTATATATATTCGTTCGGGTAGACAAAAAGCTCCTTTACTGTCCAGAGTTCTCCATGCACCATGTTATTTCACCTCCCTGTCAAGGCCAAGATAAAAGGCCTGCGGTTTTGTCCCATATTCTTCCTTCAATATCCCGACCCGCTCTGTCATGATGATCTTTGTGACCGGATCAGCCGGGTCTTTGATGTTCCCAAGCTGCCGCGCGCCGAAAGGACAGGCCTGAACGCAGGCGGTCTTAAGCCCCTTGGTGATCCGGTGATAGCAGAAGTTGCACTTTTCTGCTGTGTGATATACCGGGTGGAAGAACCTTACGCCATAAGGACAGCCCATGATACAGTAACCGCAGCCGATGCACCAGGTCCTGTCGACCATGACAACGCCGTCAGGCGCCTGATATGTCGCGCCTACAGGGCAGACCTGAACGCATGGAGGGTTTTCGCACTGGTTGCAGAGCTTGGGGACAAAGAACGCCTTTTCGATATCTTTCTGCCTGATGTCCTGGAATTTCCCCCCCCCGAGGTCTATCCTGCTTGTTGTAAAGCCGTCCCTCGCGCCTTTCGGCGTGTCTGCGAAGGTCTCTCCTTCCTTTGTCATGACATATCTTTCAACCCAGGTCCTGGTCACGTTCGCATCATATGGTATCTCATTTTCGTGCTTGCACGCCTTGACGCACATCCCGCAGCCTACACACTTGTAGGTGTCGATCAGGAAGACATAGCGGACTTTGGAGGAATCGGATTTATCCGCAAAAAGTTTCCCGGGATTAAAGATCTCGAAGGCTGCAAGGGGGAGGGCGATGCCTGCGATCCCTTTTGCGGTATTTTTCAGGAAGTCTCTTCTGTTTATCATTTTAATCCCTCCAGACTCGGTTTATGAGGGTTATGGCACATTACGCATTCAATGTCAGGATTGTGTTTGTCAGGGTCTATGCCCCTGATTTTGGACCTTCCGCTTGTTGGATAGTCCAGGCGGCTATGGCATCTAAGACATAGTCCCCTGCTTTTGTCTATCGGCAGTTTGGGAGGATCAGAGGGGTGTCCAATGGCAGGACCATGACAGTCCTCGCAGGGAATGATGGCGTGTGGGGTTGTCATGATGCTTTCGTATTTGTCGGAATGGCAATCCTTGCAGTAGTCGGTCCCCTGGTATTTGACAGTCACCTTATTCCAATCGTCGACATTGGCGGCCCTGTACCATCCATACATATATCCCCTTTCGTGGACACCGAAACTTTTGGGGACATAGAAGAATCTGGCAATAAGGACAAGTGCGACAAGACCGATTACTACCCAGAGCGGTCTGAAAACATGACTTTTCATAGGCTGCACCTCATAAATTAGTTCCTGCACTAATTATACTAGAGTTTGGAAGAATGGGCCGGTTTTTTTTACCCGGCCCATTCACTTAAAAGCTATCGCCCGAGAAAGTCCCTTGGATCTTTATATTCATGACAGGTCACGCAGTCTTTCTTTGCCTGCTCAGGCGTGACCCTCCAGACATGCGGTTTGTGGCACTGACCGCACTTCATCCCCATGTCCTTAACATGGGTCTTGTGTTTGCCGATGTCGATTATATTTTTATGACACGAGAAACAGTCCCCCCAGTCAGGTCTGGCGGACTTGTGAGGTTTATGACATTCATAGCAGTCGAACTGCATGGGCGCACCCTCCGGCCTGTTTATCTTTACGGCCCGCTTAATTGTCTTTTCATCAGGCTGGAAATGGGTGACATCGAGGGTGCCGCCGGCGATGAGTTCTTTCCTGTATTTTTCGTCGCCGTGGCAGTAGAGACATTTCTTGGGACCGGGTCTCAGATTCGCTGTCCTGTCGGTATGGCAGTTGAGGCACGCCAGTTTCTCCATCCCTGTGCCATGCACTTCCTTGCCCTTATGGCAAGTCAGGCAGTACCTCTCTTCGAGACTGAACTGGTGCGTCCGGTAGCCGTGACATTTGGTACATTCGATCTTTTCTATAAAGACATGCTTTGCGTGGTATCTTGAACGGCTTATATTCGGGGCGTTCGGATACTTATCATTCTTCTCCCAATGACAGGAAAAACATGTCTTCAGCGGCACAATAACTTCGCCGTGTCTTGGTGAGACCTTGTTATGGCCGAGGACCACAAAACTGTAAAGTTGTCTCATCTGGTCGATTTTTGTGGAGTGGTGGCACTCGTGGCAGTTAATGCCGTTATGAACGCTGGTGCCCCAGGCCTTGTTTGCAGTATCATGAACATGGCAGACAGAGCATGCATTGGGATTGTTCTCGAAATAGTCGTTGATCTTGTAAGCAGTATAAAGCGTCCCCAGTGAAAAGATGAGTAATACGGAGATGATGATGACCCTGGCTTTACTCGAAATGCCGGAACTGAACCACGCACCTATCCTTTTGAAAACAGAAAACGGATTAAACATGTAACAGCCTCCCCTGTAAATCTTTTAAACGTCTTTTATATTTTTTTAAGCGCTTCGAATACAATTTTTGCGGTGTTGTCGATATCTTTTTCCGTATGGGCGAGCGACATAAAGCCAGCCTCAAACTGGGACGGAGCGATGTTTATGCCTCTTTCGATCATCCCACTGAAAAATCTCGAGAATTTTCCCGTATCAGCCGTCTTTGCTGTTTTGTAATCATATACCTCTTTATCGGTAAAGTATGTGCAGAACATGCTTCCCGCTCTGTAAAAACGTGTGCTCACGCCGGCCCTCTTAGCGGCATCGGTCAGCCCCTCTTCGAGCATGGCGGATTTTTTCTCGAGCAGGTCATAGACGCCCGGCTTCGACAACTCCCTTATAGTTACTATTCCTGCGGTCATTGCCAGGGGGTTACCTGATAAGGTGCCGGCCTGGTAGACAGGGCCTTCAGGGGAAATCATGGACATGATCTCCTTTTTTCCGCCGTAGGCTCCGACAGGCAGTCCGCCGCCGATGACCTTCCCCAGACAGGTCATATCAGGCTTGATACCGTAATAGGCCTGTGCTCCGCCAAAGGAGACTCGGAAGCCGGTCATAACTTCGTCAAAGATAAGAACAATGCCGTGTTTCTTTGTCAATTTTCTGAGGGCTTCGAGGAACCCCTGTTTGGGCAGCACGCAGCCTATATTTCCCACAACAGGTTCGACGATCACGCAGGCGATTGAACGCCATTCAGTTTCTATCATCTTCCGCAAGGCAGGCACATCGTTATATGGCAGCGTGATGGTGTTCCTCGCGTAGGCTTTCGGTACTCCAGGGCTGTCCGGCAATCCGAAGGTTGCAGCCCCGGAACCTGCTTTTACCAGCAGTCCGTCTGCATGACCGTGGTAGCAGCCGTCGAATTTAATGATCCGGTCCCTTCCGGTGAACCCCCGGGCCGCCCTTATGGCGCTCATGGTGGCCTCAGTGCCTGAATTTACCATGCGCACCTTGTCCATCGAGGGATAGATCTTCAGTACAAGTTCAGCCAGTTCTATCTCCAGCGCAGTAGGAGCGCCGTAACTGGTGCCCTTTGTCACTGCAGCCTTCAGAGCTTTTACAACTGCGGGATGGGCATGGCCCAGTATCATCGGGCCCCAGGACAAAACGTAATCTATATAGGAATTCCCGTCGACATCATAAATTCTCGGACCTTTTGCTTTTTCTATAAAAAGAGGGTTGCCCCCCACAGCCCTGAAGGCGCGTACAGGACTGTTTACGCCGCCGGGTATGAGCTGCATGGCCCTTTGAAACAACTTTCTGGAGTTGTTAAATTTTTTCATTGCAATTATTAATTTATCACAAGAAAACTTTTCTTGTCAAAAAATGGCATATGAAAGGCCAACTGATATATGATATAACATATGTCATTTATTCCTGGAGGATGGTTAATGAAAAAGATAGTATTTGGTTTGATTTTGACTGTAGCACTGATTTCCTGTTCTCAAAAGTCAGCAGAACAGAAAGGGCCGTTTCTAGCAAAGGTTGGTAATGCCACAATAACGCAGGCTGATTATGACAGGGAATTCAAAACCCTGCCTGAATACGCACAACAGCTTTTCAGCGATGAGCAGGGCAAGGAAAAATTCCTCAATGAAATAGTCAATAGAGAGATACTTTATCAGGAGGCGCAGAAGAAAGGTCTGGAAAAGACACCTGATTTTCAGAAGAAGCTGGAAGATTTCAAAAAAATAACGCTTGTCACCGAGCTTTTTGAAAAGGAAATTATTTCGAAGGTGAAGGTCTCTGACCAGGAATTGAAGGATTATTATGACAAGCACAAAGAGGAGTTCACACCGACTATACAGATAAAGGCAAGTCATATACTGGTCAAGACAGAGGATGAAGCGAAAAAGGTGCTCGACAGGCTGAAGAAGGGAGAAAAATTTGGAGATATCGCAAAGGCGGTTTCCATTGACGCCGGTTCCGCAAAAAACGGCGGTGACCTCGGCTATTTCTCCAAAGGCCAGATGGTGCCTGAGTTTGAAAAGGCCGCTGCAAGCCTGAAGGTCGACGATATAAGTGTGCCGGTCAAGACCCAGTTCGGCTACCATATCATCAAGGTGACTGACAAGAAGAAGGGAGCTCCGGTAGAATTCGACAAGATCAGGGACATGATTTCTCAGAAACTTTCAGGAGAAAGACAAAAAGGGACTTTTGAACAATACCTTGCGGAGCTGAAGAAAAATTATAAAGTGGAAATAAACAAGGATGCGCTTGCGAAGGTTTCACAAGGGACTGAAAAGAAAGAAACCCCTCCTGCCGAGCCTGAGCAGCCCAAGAAAGCGGAAGAGCCGAAGAAAAAATAATAAAAAGGTTATATCGCTGATCTGAAAAGGCGGGGTATCCCCGCCTTTTTTATTTCACTGCCGCGGTGTCGTTTGCCGCCTGTTTCATGAATTCTATCCATATCGGCAGGGCGGCCATTGACCCTGTTTCCTTATTGCCAATCGGCTTATGGTTGTCTCTTCCGACCCATACACCGACAGCCAGTCTGTCATCGAATCCGACAAACCATGCGTCGGAATAATCATTGGTGGTCCCTGTTTTCCCGTATACAGGTCTGCCAAGCTCTTTGGCCCTCGTTGCGGTCCCCTCGCTGACTACAGCACCGAGGAGTATCTGCATCTCTTTGACAGTATTTTCATCCAAGACCTCTGTCTGCTTCGGGTACAACTCTTCGAGAACGATTTTGTCCCTGTTTTCAAGCCGCTTATAAGAGATCAGTTCCATTTTCTTTCCTGTGGCAAAGGCAGAGTAGGCCTGGACCATATCCAACAGGGTGACATCCGATGCCCCCAGCGCCAAAGGCAGATACGGCTGAAGGGTGCTTCTTATACCCATTTTCCGGGCCGTGTCGATAATATTATTTACGCCAACCCGGCTTGCGAGCCGGACAGTTGCCGCATTCAGCGATTTTGCAAGGGCCGTCCTCAGGGTCACTGTCCCGTGATATTTCCCGTCGTAGTTTTTTGGTGACCACATCTGACCTGGACGCGCCCCCCTGAAGGATATGGGGGCATCGTTAATAACATCTGTCGAGGTCATGCCATCATTGATCGCGGTCGCATACACGAAAGGTTTGAACGCAGAGCCGGGCTGCCTCAGGGCCTGGGTGGCCCTGTTGAACTGGGTCTGCCAGAAATCAAACCCGCCGACCATCGCCTTGATCTGTCCTGTACGGATGTCTATGGCGATTAAGGCCGCCTGGACCCCTGGTTTCTCCCTTTTTTCTATGTTCCTTACTCCATCAGAAAGGGCCTTTTCTGCGATATGCTGCAGGTTAAGGTCGATGGTTGAATATATTTTATAGCCAGCGGTGTATATCGAGGTCCTGTATTTCTGCTCGAGATGCTGCCGCAGTATCTCCACAAAATATGGCGCTTCGTATTTTCTGTAAAAAGGGGTTGCAGGCAAAGGTTCTTTATTCGCCTTGTCGAACTGGTCCTGAGTTATAAACTTGTGTTTGAGCATGGATCCCAGGACCGATTCCCGCCGTTCTCTGGCCTTCTGAGGATTTTTAAAAGGAGAATATTGTGAAGGCGCCTTTGGCAGGGACGCCAGGAGCGCGGCCTCAGAAACAGAGAGTTGCGTGGCGGATTTTCCGAAATAGGTCTGTGCCGCGGCTTCAATACCAAAGGCCCTTGTCCCGAAATAGGTCTGGTTAAGATAAAGGCCGAGTATCTCATCTTTTGTGTAACGTCTCTCTATCTGTATCGAGATGAGCGCCTCTTTGACCTTTCTGGTGATGGATTTTTCGGGCTTTAAGAAAAGCATTTTGGCCAGCTGCTGGGTTATGGTGCTGCCTCCCTGGACCATGCTTCTGGCCTTAATGTCATGCATGAGCGCGCGTAGTATCCCTATGAGGTCGACCCCCGGATGGCTGTAAAAGCGGACATCCTCGATAGCGACAAACGCCTTCTTGACGTGTTCGGGGACCTGGTAGCTGGGAACGAAGGTCCTTCTTTCGTAGTAGAACTCGGCAAGCACCTTTCCTTCGCTGGAATATACCTTCGAGGATTCCATAGGGACATATCCTTCAATGGCGCTGATGCTGGGAAGGTCTGAAACCATCCAGTAGACAAGTCCGCCGAGTACACCGGCAAGGATTCCCGAGATGACAAGGACATAGAGAAGTTTTCCCGGACGAAGGGAAAGCTCTGCTTTTCTGATATCCTGTTCAAGTTTGGACATAGGGACTTCGCTTTATTTCTGAAAAACTTTTTCTATGGCCCTAACCTTGCGCAGTCGTCTCCTGTGGCGCGGAGCGTTCGAAAATCTTGCGGAAAGGAATGTTTTGATGACTTCTTCAGCCAGCTTTGGCCCGATCACCCGGGCGCCCAGACACAGGACATTCATGTCATCGTCCTCCACGCCCTGCCGCGCGGAAAAAGTGTCGTGGCAGACCGACGCCCGCACCCCGGGGAATTTGTTCGCTGCTATACAGGCGCCTACGCCGCTTCCGCAGATGATAATCCCGCGTTTTGCCTTTTTCCTGATGATGAGTTCAGAGACCCCCTTTGCAAAATCAGGATAATCTGAAGGTTCATCTGTATAGGCCCCAACGTCCAGGGCTGTATGCCCCAGTTCCTTCAACAGTGCTACTACCGTCTGTTTGAGATAAAAGCCCCCGTGGTCTGCGCCAATGGCTATAATCATTTCTTTAATATTTTCTGCGACTGTTTTACTACATTGTCGACCGAGAAACCGAATTTTTCGAAGAGGACCTTGGCCGGCGCTGACGCTCCGAAACGGTCTATGCCGATCACCTCTCCCTTCAAGCCCACATATTTATACCAGCCAAGCGTAGCGCCCGCCTCAACCGCGACCCTTTTTTCTACCGCCGGAGGAAGCACCCTGTTTTTATAGGCTGCGGGCTGACTTTCAAAAAGCTCAAAACAAGCCATATTAACTACCCGTACCTTTGTCCCAGATTTTCTCAGAATCTCTGCTGCCCCAAGGGCGAGGTGCACCTCAGCGCCTGAGGCAAGGAGGATTATGTCGGGCGTCCCTTTCGAATCCGAAAGCACATAGCCTCCCTTTGCAAGACCTTCGGCAGCAGCATGTTTTTTTCTGTCGATAACAGGCAAATTCTGTCGTGAAAGGACCAATGCATGGGGTCTGTTTGAGTCTTTCAGTGCGACTTTCCAGGCCTCGGCTGTTTCGTTTGCATCAGCAGGTCTGATCACATTGATATGCGGCAAGGCCCTGAGACTTGTGAGATGGGCGATAGGCTGATGTGTTGGGCCATCTTCGCCCAGACCTATTGAATCATGGGTAAAGACATAGATAACATGTGCCCCTATCAGTGCGGCAAGCCTGATGGCAGGTCGCATGTAATCGGAAAAGACCAGGAAGGTCCCGCCGTAAGGGAGCAGCATCTTGCTCAGGGCCATCCCGTTCAGCGCAGCGGCCATAGCGTGTTCCCTGACCCCGAAGTGGATGTTTCTGCCGGCTTTCGCTGTCCCGAAATCCTGGTATTTTTTCAGGTGGGTATTGTTGGATGGCGCGAGGTCGGCTGAACCGCCGATCAGGTTCGGGAGCGCGTCGGCAATCGCATTGAGGACCTTGCCAGAGGCGCTTCTGGTGGCGACTGAGCCGTCAGCCGGTTTAAATACCGGCAGGAGCGCTTCCCAGCCTTCAGGCAGCTTCCCGCCCGAAAAAGTCCGCCATTTTTTCGCAAGCTCAGGATATTTTTTGCTGTACCTGCTGAGAAGGGCGTTCCATGCGGTTTCAGCCTTTTTGCCGTTCGGTATCGCCTTTCTCATGTGGCCCAAGGCCTCCGCGGGAACATAAAATTTCTTGTCCGGCCAGCCGAGCACTTCTTTTGTAAGTTTCAGTTCCTCTTCGCCAAGGGGCGAGCCATGGGCATCGGCGGTGTCCTGTTTGTGAGGGCTGCAGCACCCTATATGGGTGCGCACCAGGATTATGGACGGTTTATTTTTCTCTTTTTTCGCGTTTGCTATAGCCTTTTCTATGCCTTTCAGGTCGTTACCTTCAACACGCTGCACATGCCAGTCATAGGCCTCGAACCTCTTGAATACGTCTTCAGTGAAAGCGAGGCCTGTTGAACCTTCAATAGTTATCTTATTGTCGGAATAGAGATAGACGATCTTGCCGAGTTTGAGGTGGCCTGCCAATGAAGCTGCTTCCGACGAGACTCCCTCCATGAGGTCTCCGTCACTCACAATACCGTAGATGTTATAGTCCACAACAGGGAACCCCGGCTTGTTAAATGTTTCTGAAAGATACTTCTCAGCCATCGCCATACCTACGCCTGTGGCGAACCCCTGTCCGAGCGGACCGGTTGTTGTCTCTATGCCGCATTCAGGACAGTATTCAGGATGCCCCGGAGTCGGGCTCTCCCATTGCCTGAAATTCTTGATGTCATCCATTGAAATTTTATGACCTGTAAGATGCAGAAGGCTGTAAAGGAGCATAGAGCCATGTCCTGCGGAAAGCACGAACCTGTCACGGTTATGCCATATCGGCCCCTTCGGATTATGTTTAAGGAATTTCGTCCATAATACATATGCCATGGCAGCATCGCCCATCGGCATGCCCGGGTGTCCGGAATTCGCCTTCTGAACAGCATCCGCCGACAGCATCCTTATCGTGTTAATACAGAGTTCGTCGATATTAGTCTTTTTCACTGGGTCTCCTCCGATATGGTTTCATCTCTCCTGCGATTAGGCATCTTCATTATTATTACTTCCTGAACAACTAATGACCTATGCAAGTTCCCCTTAATCTGTCACTCCCGCTTGGCGGGAGTCCTTCTGAAGAAAGATTCCGGATACCCAAACATCGGGCACAGGCGAGCCAACAGTAGGCCGGACGGAGCCGCCGGAATGACAAACATAGGACTTAACTTTCATCTTTCAATAGCGCCGGAAACTCATAGATGGTACTAAAATATCGTTCATCAGGTCAAATGAATTAACCTGAATTAACCTGAAGACAGCAGTTAAAAGAGCTGTCTTTCGCTCAGGAAGCTCTCTTTCTGCCGTTCTAAGCTCATTATGCTACAGCCGTGAAACTCGCCCTTCGGGTTCAAACACTCACGGCTGCTTGACGCTCTATTTCGCTAAGAACGTCAACGAAAGGAGAGCTAAATCGCTCAAGCCAACTCTTTCAACTGCTGAATATAGGATTAAGGTTTTACCGGCTGGACCAGACTATATCAGATACTTCCCAGGGCCTCTTTTGTCATCCTCTCTGCTGTTTCGAAGACCACCCTCTTGCCTGCCTCTGTCCTGGCCTCGATATAGAACCTGACCTTGGGCTCTGTGCCTGAAGGCCTGATCATTAGCCACGAGCCGTCGTCAAAGACCATCTTTGTACCGTCGACGGTTATCAGGTCCTTTACGGTCCTCTTCTCTCCCCCTATCTCGATCACGCTCCCTATTCTGTATTGCTCCTGCAATACAGAGAGTTTTCTCAGCAGCGGCTCTCCAACCAGTGAGCGGTCAACAGATATTCCGGAACGGTCCGGATAGTAGTGGCCGAATTCATCCATGATCTCGCCGAGATATACGCCGAGCTCCTTGCCTGTGACAGCCATCATCTCCAGGGCAAGCAGCAGTCCGAAAAACGCGTCTTTTTCAA
>Ga0316617_100000213_pt1 | contig 13804 bp, 7 predicted proteins | sample OWC_Aug_M1_C1_D2_FD_207801 | JGI IMG/M metagenome (GOLD analysis project Ga0316617, IMG submission 207801) | Wetland soil microbial communities from Old Woman Creek delta, Ohio, United States - OWC_Aug_M1_C1_D2_B | ecosystem: Environmental > Terrestrial > Soil > Wetlands | place: USA: Ohio... | reverse complement strand
CAGCACCGGCAGAAGAAACCAGGGCTGAAAAGGTCCTGCGAACAATCTTCTCCAAGAATAGTTGCTGGTTTTCCGGTGGTGATTCATCGGATTTCCCTATCTATTTTTCCCCTTTTAACATCGGGAGAGTGAGGAATTTCGTTCATTCGCCGCGAAGTTGGCCCGAGAGCAAAGCGCGGTAATCCAAGCCGATCTTGCGCATATTTTCCCTGACTCGCTTCAACTCCTGACGGATCGGTTCCCTTTCGGCGGGGTTGACCTTGCCCATCAGTTTTTCCTGCACCTCGATCATGTCCGTCAACAGTTGCATTGCATCCTGCATGGACAGGATGTACAGCACCTCGCGCACGGTCAGGCCCAGGTCCATGTTGTCTCTCATTACAGCCGGGGGCGGCGCCATTTTAGTGCTCGCCTTACCACTGGGTACTTTCGGCCCGGCGGGTGCATTCGCTTCGATGATTTTCTTTTTAGGAGGCTCTCGGCCTGCGCATATGAAATCTTTTTCTTCCAGGGACAGATCGTGCAGCTCGATGGAGAGGTATTTGGAGCCTCGTAGTTTCATGAGGGATAATTCTGTTGCAGGGCTTACCCATTTCCAACTGTGCTTTAGTTCATAAATGGTCCCGCTGGTATTTAGGCTTGCAGCTTTCCCATATCTTTTTTCGTAGAATTCCAAGACCATCGCATAATCGGCGCCCTTATCTTCCGTTGTGGTTCTGTGGATTGCTTTTATCGCCCCCGGAGACTCACAAAAGCTTACCTGAACCCAATTCGATCCTTCCATCTCATCAAAATCAGCGGAGACATACCCCTCGTCATTTTCTAAAAATGCTATCGGACCCGAATCATTTTCACGTGTCGCCTTGATTATGTTTTTGTATCGTTCAATGCGATCCAAGCATACGCGTTCGACGCACCTGGGGGGCTTGAGAGGCTGCCCTGCAAAAGCAAGCATGGAATGGAAGACCCAAAAGATGGCAATTGAAAGACAGGCGAAGCAAACAGCCATGATCCCACCGTAAGTGACACAATGTTCTGCGGAGCGATACTCTCTGGCAAAGCAGATCAATCGTCTTCCGTGTCCATCGGCTAATCCCCCCGGATTTGGCCTGATAGCACTTCACGGTAGTCGGCTGAAATTTTTCGTGCCTGCTCCTTGATGCGCGCCAGCTCTTTTCGAAGAGACTCTTTTTCCGCTGCCTTGGGTTCGGCCACCAGCTTTTCCTGAATGGCAAGCAATTCCGTCATCACCTGCAAGGCATCCTGAAGGGACAAAACGTACAGCACTTCCCGCATGGTCAGGCCCTGGTCCATGGTGCGACCCATGGGTGCCATCGTCTGCTGCGGATTGCCCTGGGGTGCCTGCAGGGGTACCTGCGCAGTGGATGCGGCAGCCTGGCCGCGCATGCCCGGCATGCCGGTCATTCCACCCATCCCCGTCGTGGATCTTTGCCTGTCGTTCGGAGAGCCGCCCTGGTTGAACCCGGGTTGTGCCGGGGAAACCTTGGAAGGCTGCGGCACCGGCTCGGCCGCCGTGGCATTCCGATTTCCGATGGCGATGGTTTCCAAGGCATCGGGCAGAGGCAAAACCAACGCAAGCAGCAAAGCCAAAAGCACGGTCAAGCACCTGTTCATTCCTGCCTCCCTGGTTGTATCGTCCTTACGACCGTCTGGGGCATGGCTTCCAAAATTAAGCCTTCGCAGCCGATACCCCTGGTCGCAAAGGTTGAGATGCTATTCCGGCAAAACGCGGCCTTATTTCTTGAATCTTCGGCTACGGAAGGTCACCCAGAAAAAACCGGCGATGGTCATGATTGCCAACGCCGCATGGGCCCCTGGCCCCTGAGAGTAACCCGATGCTCCAATGAAGCAGCCTGCTCCGCCTCCTCCACCACCTGAGGAAGGTGGCGCTGCAGCCACGGAAACCTGGGCTGCGTAAACGTTGGCCTGGCATCCGTACCGGTCGGTGACTCTGAGCACCACGTTGCCGGTGAAGGCCGCAGCGTACGTCGTCGTGCAAACGTCGCTGGTGCAGTCTGTAAGGCCGTCTCCGTTGAAGTCCCATTCGTAGGCGTACGGTGCCGTACCGCCCGTAACGCTGCTTGTGAAAGTCACCTGCTGGCCGGTCACGGGCGACGCCGGGCTGAACGTGAAGGTGGCGGGAATGGGTGTGCAGGCCGCCCAGCCGTTGGCGATCACAATGGATGACGCGCACCCGTTGGCATCCGTCACCGTAAGCGCCACCGAGCCGGTGTAGGCGCTTGCAAAGGTTTGGGAGCACACGGCGTCGATGCAATCGGTGATGCCGTCGGCGTTGAAATCCCAGGCATAGCTGTAGGGCTGGCTCCCGCCGGACACGGTGCTCGTGAATGTTATCAGCTGGTTGGCGGAGGCGGGAAACGGCACGGCCGAGATATCGACTTGCGGGCGGATGCAGGGCATCCCGAGCGCGGCATAGGCAGCGGCCGCATCGACGCGCCCGTTGCCGTAGACATTGTCGGGTCCGACCTCGCCCAGATCGGCGGCGGATCCGGTCAAGGCCGACTTCAGCTGGGCCAGCGTTGCATTCGGAAACGCGCTCCTTTGCAATGCCAGCACGCCGGAGGCATGCGGGGCTGAAAAGGATGTCCCCGTGCCGCTGACGTAGAAGGGGAAACCGCCGAATGATAGGTCTGCGGTTCTGATGGCATCCCCGGGGGCCACCACGTCCGGATAGATCCTGCCGTCGCAGGTCGACGGCCCGCGGGCGCTTGTGGGGTCGATGACATTAAGGTCATTGACAGAGCCGACGGCAATGGCGCCTGTGTTGTTGGCCGGGCTGATGCTGGTTGCCGCACCCGGCCCTGTGTTGCCGGCGGCAAAGACAACCGCAACCCCGGCGGCATTGAGCGCGTCGATGTCGGCCTGGAAGGTGCTTTCACAGATCCCCGGAAGGTTTTGAAAACCCCACGAGGCGTTCACCACGTCCGGCGCATCGTCCGTGGCCGGGTTGCCGTCGGGGTCCAGGAACCACTGGAACACCTGGTGAATGATGCTGTCGAAGGTGTTGCCTGCATCGTCGAACATCCTGGCGGCGATCCACTTCGCGGCCGGTGCGGCCCCGATGGTTGTCCCGCCGGCGCCGCCGCCGACCATGATGCCCAGGATGGAGGTTCCGTGCCCGTCGTTGTCAAAAGGTGTCGCATGCACCCCGTAAGGATCGAACCAGCTGTTGGTCCCGCCGCGCCAGGTGCCCACCAGGTCGGGATGGTTGACGTCCGCCCCGGTGTCCATGACGGCGACGACCGAACCCTGTCCGAAAACGCCCTGCAGCCAAAGGTCGTTGGCATTGATCGCGCCGATGTTCGCCTCGGGTGGTGGAAAGCTCTGCAGCAGAATTTCCGCGGCCGTGATTTTCCTGTCGATTTTCAGGCTCTGCACGTCCGGATGGGCCGCCAGCTCCTGGATCACCTTTGCTGATGCTTTGACAGCCAGGCTGTTGATCATCCAGAGATGACGGATGCCCCGGACGCCTCGATTCTGCAGGAGCGATCTCACCCCCCGCTGGTCGCTTTCGGCCGTGGTCTTCATTTCCCTTGCCATGAGTGCCCGGCGCTGCGGCCGGGGCATGTTCCGCAGCGACTGCAAATCGGGTTTCTGGGCGAACTCCACGATCACCCGGATTTCGTCCTCCGGCGCGGCCGCCTGCAACTCGGCTTGCAGCGCCGGCTCCTTCAGGGCCGCCTGCAGCGGATGGACCGAGCAGGCCAGGAGAAAAACGGCCAGAAAAATACCGCGGAACAAGGATATTCTATTCGTGCTCATTAGGCTTCTCGCTTGGTGTGGGAGCGGCATCTCATGGGCGCCGTAGCCTTCAGCGAAAGCCGGCTGCCGCGATTGCTATTATGGTTGAGGGCCACACCCACAAGAGGGTTTACTTCCATGTCATTGCATATCATTCCAGATGGGAGATTGCGTTTTCCAACACCTCTTCAAGTACCGTCCGAAGCGCAACGCTGCCGCTGAAGACCGTGTCCTGTGCGTATGAGAGCTCTTCGGCAATCTCCCAGGCGATCGTGCCTTCATTGGTATTCCAGATTTGAAAAACCATCCTCAGGTCCGCTTTCCTTGTTTCAATGAGGCGCAGTCCGAAAACTTGAAACCGGTCCTTGTTGCCCTGACTGAAGCCGGCCAGTTTAATCTGTGCAACGTACTTGACCCCTGTCAAATCGCCGACTTTCTTCAACATGTCCTTTTTAAAGAGACCGGTATCGCGGTAATCGATGTACATTTCTTTATATCGCTCGGCTAAACCGGCTCGGTTGACAGCGCTGAGTGTTTCCGCCAGGGCGACGCAGCGTATGTCCGGCCGCTTCTCTTTCAAAACCTCCGCAGCGATAAGCGCCAGACTCTGCTTTTCCTCCTCCTGTCCTGTCACCGTGGACGGCGTGATGAAGGCAAGGCCGTGGGTCTCAAGTTCCCCCTTGCCCAGAGAGAAGTCACGGTGTTTATCCGTGAATTGCTTCTGGGGAATGAAACAACCGGTCACCAAACCCGCCGCCAGCAGCAGGGTTGAGCAGACTTTTACGTAAGCTTTCATGGCCGTTTCTCCTATCAAATCGCCTCACCTTATAAGCAGTGTATCCCTCCGGCGTCGGTTAAGGTTTGCCCGTGTCGCCGGTTTTTTGCAAAGCCGGGGTTTCGGCGGGAACAGGCGCTGCGCCCGAACTATCCACCACGATGCCGTCCTTCCTGAAATCTCCGATGATGAGGCTGACGCTGCTGCCCTCCTTAACCATCCGATTCGGATTGGAAAAGAGCATGAAGTAAATCCTGCCCGCCTCGGGCTTGAGTGTGGTCTGGCGCATCGAGCCGGCCTTGGTCACCGGAACGGGCAAGGTCTTGCCCGTTTTTCCGTCCAGCAGATAGGCTTTCTTATTCTTGTCGAGGACGGCCTTCGCTTTTTCCGGGTCGATGACCTGGAACCGCAAATCCAGCATTTGGCCGCCGGCGGTCGGCCGCACGCTGACGATCTTGATCCCAAAGTTTTTCTCGGAATCCGAAAGCAAGCGGCTCTCGGGTGGTGTTCCCCCGGCGCCGGCAACTGCGCAGGCGGGCAAGACTACGAACCCGCTGATTGCCAATGCTGCAAGAAAGACAGACAATCGAACTGGAAGTGTTGCCCTACAAGCCATGTAGCGCCTCCAGATGGTTTCTTTCATGGTATTTCGCCCGTCTAAGGAAGTGCAAGCCGCTGCTACTTTGCAGCGGCTTGCCAAGGGCTTTTCCTTTCCGGTGTCCGCTTCGAACGCCGGAAGTGATCATGCATTGTTTTTTTGAGAAACGTCAGTTCAACAGGGTGTTGATGAAGCAGCCGCCCCCGCCACCTCCGCCACCCCCACCGCCGCCGCTGCCGCCTTGGACCACGGTCCCGGTGGTCGGAGGAGCGGGAAGGCCGGGAATAACCTGGCCGGTCGAGGTTCCGCCCCCGTTAGCCGTGCCCAGGCTGACGTACCCCCTGCGGTCGAAAAGCGACATCATGACGCCGCCGGTTTCCGGTGTCACAATCACGTCCAAGGTCTTTCCCGCCAGCAGGCCGATCGCATTCCTTTTTTCCGTGGGGTAGGGACTCAGGTTACCGTCCTCTGAAAGCGTGGTCATGGAGGCCCCCAGCAACTCAGGAATGCGGGTCAAGAGCCCCGCGTTGAGAAACCTTACCAGAACGCGGCTTCCAACGGCGATGGTCGGCACCACCCCGGTCATGGTGTATTCGGCCTGCCCGTTGACGAGAAAGTACTTGGGGGCGTAGTCGACCGTGCTGGTCATCGCCAAGCCGGGGCCGAAGGTGCCGCCGGCCACGGCGGCATGCAGCGCCGGGTCGATCTCGCTGAGAAAAAGGATGGCTTCGTTGTCGTAGGCGATCCCCGTGTAGGCCTGGTTAGTCGCGGCGTCTTTCTTGACTCCGCCGAAAAGACCCATCTGCACCTGAACCGCCGCATGGGACCCGCTCAGGTACAGGTACGTGCCCGGCCGGAAATTGGTCCAGGTGTAGGTCGCTACCCCACCGCTCGCTGGCGCTTCGGCTGTGAAAGACCGGACCCTGGAGCGTCCCTGGGCGTCGGTGAAAAACACCGGGGTCATGGTCGCAATCTGCCCGGGGATCACCAGCGAAACGGGCTCCGGCAGGTTGTTTTTAAGATGGAGCGTCAGGGTGGTGTCCGTCACTGGCACCGTCAGCATGGGGCCCGGGGAGGTCACCGTACCGTCAACCGTTGCGAAGTTGTTGTCGGCATCCAGGGCGAAGCCCCAAATGGTCACCACCGTGTTGTCCGGCATGGTCAACTGCCTGACGTCCGCTCTGAGGTAGAACTCGGCCGCCGATGCAGCACCTGCGAAGGCTACGAGCAACCACCCCGCAAGAAGCAACGAGGTTATCCGGATTGGTTTTTTTCGCATGATCAGTTCCCCTCCATGAGCATAACGCTAGGATGTTCGATAAGGACATGTGTCATCATTCCGCCGGGGAAGATGTCGAAGTTGACCATCTCTTTCTCGTTGTGGGAATGCCACATGAAGAAATAGCCCCCGTTGGGATTGAGGCCGCCTTCACCGGGAGGCAGCGACCCGCCGCCGCCCAGGAACGGGCTGCCGCTCCATTGCCCCCCAAAGGTAACTTCCAGGTCGCTTGGCAGCTGCACCGGCAAGGGCTTGCCGTGGTCCGGCGCATATTCCCCCGGCTCCAGCGGATCGGTGACCAGGTGCCCGTAAATGTCCCAGCCGAGCTTTTCGCCGGTCCAGGTGAAGATCGCGTCCACCGTGCCTCCGGGGAGGACGGTGATGGTGAAGTCCGACACGGCCAGGTCGGCCCCTAACCCGGGAGCGCTTTCCAACAGCTTCCCGTCGCGGGCGATGGCAAGCGAGTTGTTCCCGTGGTGATGGAAGGGGTGCATGTCCCGGCCGCCGCCGACGAGCCGCAGCAGGACTCTGTCCGTGGGGTGCATCATCGCCATGGCGCCGTAAGGCTGGTGGGGCAGCCAGGGCACGCCGTCGGCCAGCATGGTGTCCGGCGCGCTGCGGCCGTTGATGAACCAGGTCACGGGGAAGAAGGCCGTGGTGTCCACGTTTATGGCGCCGGCGGCGATACCGCTGGCGACGGCATTATGCATCGGAACGTCCATTTCCGTCAGTAGGAAAAGGTTTTCGTAAGTGTACTGCGAGTCCGCATGGCCGTAAGCCGTGGGATTCATGGCATCAAACCCGGCCGGCCTGACGATGATGGCGCCCACCATTCCCATGTCCACCTGCAGCCCGACGTTGGTCCCGCTGTGATAACTGTAGGTGCCCGGATTGGCCGCGGTGAACGTGTAAGTCACAGTGGTGACCCCACCCGGGGGCGCTTCCTGGGTCAGCTTCCCGGCAACTCCGCCCGAGGCCGTGGCAGCGTGGCCGGGGAAAACGATGGAAACGTTGCCGGCCGGCGCCGGCAGCTCGTTTTTCAGCGTGACGATTATCGTGGCGCCTTGGTTGACGATCAGCGTCGGGCCCGGGTACTGCATCCGGCCGGCGCCGGATGCATATCCCCAGCTGTAAATCGAGCTTCCGTCGGCGGTGCTGATGTAGCCTTCCCGGGCGACCAGGTCGAAGGCCGTCCCGGTGAGGCCCGTGATGGCGGCCTGGACAGGGATGACGCCCGCGAGCAACATCAGCACCAGGGCGAGTCCGATCGCGGCCTGCTTTGCTGCCTTGTTCATGTCGAACCTCCTTGTATCTGCTTTCGTGTAAGAAGTATTTCCGTATCCGTTTTCCATTTCAGGCCGCCTGATCCTTACGGTGCCGGGTTGATCGTGATCGTCGTCATCATCCCGCCGTAGTCCTCGGTATCGTTGCTCAGGTGGTTGAGGTTGGTGACGTAGAGAAAGTAGGTCCCGGCCGGGACATTCCGGGTGTCCAGAATGACATCGGCCGCCTCGCCGCCGCCCAGGTCCACGGAACTGGTGTTGTAGTAGAGATTTTTGCCGGTCGGCCCGCGCAGGATGCGTGCGCCCTTGCCGACTACTTTCATGGGAATCCCCAGGGCGGAGAGAGTGTGAAAGCTCGTAGTGGAAAGACTCGAAATCCGCAGCAGGATTTTCTCGCCTTGGGCGGCCTGGATATGGGCATTGACTTTCTGGGATGCCTTGTTCGGCCCCCAGCCCACGTCGGCCGCGGTGTTCATGAGCTCAGCCGAATTGACGGTATCGGGGTAGCCCCGACCGTTGAGCATGGGGTAGCGATCCACCATCAGCGCAAAAGGCAGCGGTTGGACGCTGAAGGAGGCGTCGTGGAAGTCCGGATCGAAGCTGGCGATCTGAATCGGGTAGTCCACGTTATATCCGGTGGACCCGTCGCCGTCGTTGTAGGCGAACTTGGTGTACGTTCGCCCGGACCCGTCAGGGTCCGCGTAAGAGGTTCCGTCCTGCCTGGGGGTGACGTACAGCTGGCCCAGCATGCCCATCTGCATGTGTTCGGCAGCCTCCACGTGGCAGTGGTAGATGAAGGTGCCCGGTTCGGCGTTGTAGTAGAAGTAGGTCAGGCTGGAGCCCATATTGATCGAGATGGAGGCGTCCGGAACCCCGTCGAACACGGCGGCGGCGTTGGGAAAGCCGTGGTAGTGCACCGTGTGGGGGTCGAAGAGGTCCGGCCGCGCCATCATGCCGACGTTGGTGAGGGTAAGGTAGAGCTTCTGACCCTCCTTAACCTTGATGGTGGGCGCCGGGAAGTTGGCGTTGACCATGCCCTCCATCATGACATCGGCGACCGGGATAGCGGTGACGTCGCTGAATCCGAAGATGTACTGCAGCTTGCCGTCGGCCATGTTGACGAAACCGTCGCCGGCGGCCAGGTGCTTGCAGACGATGTCATTGTCCACGATCCCGTCGCCGTCGGTGTCTATGCCGTCGGTGTCCGCCGGGCATTGCACAAGGACCTCGGCTACGGCATGGGATGCCACCAGGCCGTAAACCAACGTAAAGGCAAGTAGTACGCGAAGAACCGCCGTACCCTTCGATGAATCACGTCTGGACTTTCGGCGAATAAATACTACTGCCGCCAGCAATCCAAGGCCGTAAAGCGCGAGGGTCCTGGAGGTGTTACGGGACGACTCTTCCTCAGATGCGGAGGCAATGAAGCAGCCCCAGCCGCCGCCGGAACCGCCGCCGCTGCCGCCGGGATTCAGCGCGAGGACGCCGATTCCGCCGTTCGGGCCCCACAATACGGCGTCGGTGTAGGCGCCGGTATAGGTCAGCGGGCCGAAAGCCACATCGATGGCGTTGCCGCCCTCGTCCACGGCAACCGCGGTCTGGATCACTGTAATTTCGCCGACGATGGGTATCCCCCTTGCGCCGTTGAAATAAGCGCCGGCGAGTAACGGGTCGTTAATGGAGTTGTTGACGTTGTACACTGCGGGGTCCAGCGCATCTGGCCCGCGGGAGGTAAGGGTCCCGCCAACCGGATTCATCTGGCCCGCGGCGCCCAGAACTCCGAGGTCCCAAAAAACCGCCGGGGCGACGGAAACATCCGGCACCAGGACGGGCGGGGCGAGGGTGGGATCCCAGGTGAAGGTCCGGTTCTGCCACAGGATGTTGCCCGCGAACGGATTGGGGTTGGAGAAGCCGTTGACAACCCCGAGCTCGGTGTTCAAAGCAGGGGTGTGCGCCCGCGAAACAACGCCTGCCGGCTGATTCACCGAGGGTGCGACGATGCCGTTGGGGAAAGCCAGGCTCGCCGTGGCCGTGCTGTCGTTCATGGCGATGGTGTTGTTGGAGATGTTCACGCTGGCGGCGTCCTGCATCGAAATGCCGCCGCCGGCAAGCCCGGTGACGTTGTTCACGATCACGTTGTCGGTGATGGTGATGAGGTCTTCGTTAGTGGAGCGCAGGGCGATGCCGCCGCCGTCGCCGGCGCCGGCCATGTTGCCCTGGATGCGGTTGTTGTCGATCAGAACCGTGCCGGACCCCGGTCCGACGGGAAAGGCGGTCGGGTCCACTGTCGGCAGGCCGGAGATGAGCATGCCGCCGCCGATGACGGTCAGTCCCTGGTTGAAGGACTGGTTGAAGGTGATGGTGTTCTCGCTGATGGTGCCGTTGCTCGCGCCGAGGTGGCCGATGCCGGCGCCATCCCCGGAGGTAAAATTTCCGACGATGAAGTTCCTGCGAACAGTGTAGCCGTCGGCGCCGGTGTGGATGGAGATGCCCCCGCCGGCCCCGTTCAGACCGCCGTTCTGCGAAATGTGGTTGTGCTGGATGGTTAGGTTGTCGTTCTGAGCGTCCACGTACGACTGTTCACCGCCCGCGGCCTGGAAGATCAGCTCGGGGTGGCCGACGCGGATGCCGCCGCCGTAGAAGCCCTCGTTGCCCCAGATCCGGTTGTTGCTGACCAGGAAGTTGTTGGTATAGCCGTTGACCAGGATGGCTCCGCCCTGGTCGGCCCCGCTGATGGTGAAGCCATCGATCCGGACGTTGTTTAAATCAGCAACAGGACCGCCGGCAGTGTTGCCCAGGACGATGATGCCGGGGCCGAACTCGGTCTTGAACATGTCGAGACCCGGGGTCTGGCCGGGCAGGGGATCGAAACTGCCGGCTTCGTCGAGGGCGTTGATCCGAGTGCGCCAGGTCTGCAGCTTGTCCGCTGGGACCTTGAACGCGCTGATATTGGTGACGCCGGCGCCGGTGCCCTGCAGCCGGATGTTCTTGTAAAGGATGACAAGCTCGTCATAAGTGCCGGGCTCGACGAGGATGAGCGAGCCGGCGGGGGCTGCATCGATGGCAGTCTGGATGGCGCCCGGACCGGGGGTGACCCGGATAGGAATGCCCCCTCCCACGGTCACATAAATGCCCACGACGGAGGACTTGCCGGCTACGCCGCCATTATCGCGTGTGACAACCAGCTGGCCGCTGTTAGGTGCTTCCACAACGATGGTGGTCGGGTTCCATGAAACAATGTTGGCGGGGTTTCCGCCGATGGTCACCGAGCTCCCGGCGCCCTGCGCGCCGAAACCGTAGTCGCGAGTTATGAACTGGGGCTGGCCTGCCTGGCCATAGTTGGGGTTGCGCACCTGGACCGCGGTCCCGAGTGATGTGATGGTGATGGTATCATTTGCGTTGGCGACCCACGGACCGTTGCCGGCCCCGTTGACCCGGCCGACGACCGGTGTTCCGTCGGGAAACTCTGCATCAACGGGAAAACTTGCCGGAGAGGCGAAGGCCGCGATGGGCAGCACCGGGGTGTCGAGGTAGGTGGTCACCCCGGGCATGTACTGGAGGGTGTACTGGAACGTGGAATACAGCGCATTGTACTGCGGGTCGGGGTTGCCGTTCGCCAGGAACGGGTCGTTGATGACCACCGTCAGCATGTTGGGCGCGAAGCCGGACGGCGCCGGACGGTTGGCCGAAAAGGTTGAGGGGACCAGGGCGTTGTAGGCCCCGAACTCGTCCGAATACACTCGGCTGACCTCGGTGCCGCGGTAGTCGCGGACCGATATCGGCAGCCAGGGCGGTGCGAACTTCTCACCGAAGGACGGGGCGTTGGGGTTAAACTCGTTCGCCAGGTCGTTGAGAATGATCCCGACGATGCGCCCGGCCCGGGGAACGTCCGTGAACATGTGGAAGTCGGCGGCCGTGTTCTGGCCGTTGTTCAGGACCACCTGTTTGCGGTCGCAGAGCGGCCGGGTCATGCCGGGGGTCCAGCCGACCACCTCGATCTGCTCTGCCGGAAACAGGCTCAGGAACTGCGGAACTGCATGGTCATCCCCCACACAGACCGGCGGAAGCAGCTGCAGGCTGGGGGTGTAGGAGTCGCCGAAATCGACGTTCTTGTCCTCCTCCTTGACCAACTTGTAGCCGTTCGCGGTCGGGACCGCCGCTTCGACGATGTAGGTGCCCGCAGGCAGGCTCGCCTCAACTGCGCCGGTGGCAACGCCGCCGGGCACATAGGTGGTGAAGGCGTACCCCCCGTCGAACACCGCCGGCCGCACCTGGTTGAAGTTGCGCAGGCCGTCGTAGCATTTGCCGTTCAGGTAGAACGGGTCGGCGGGGTTGCCGGGGCAGTCGGTCGGTTCGTTGTCGTCCCAGCTGTCGCTGGTGACGATGGCGATGGCGTCCCCGGCGTCGAATATACCGTTGCCGTTGCGGTCGACGTCCTCGGGGCCAATGGCTCCTCCCGTGGACCAGCCGAAGGGGTAGTTGTCCACGTCCGATAGGGTTACCTGCCCGTCACCGTTGAGATCGTCGATCACGCCGTCGGGCATGGGCGTCAGGGCGCTGCCGGCAGCCCCGCCGTCGGCGTAGAGGTTGACCTGAATGCGCGGGATGCCGGGCTCCCACGGGTCCGCCGCGGCAAAGCGCGGGTCGTTTTCGGCCCGTGTGTTGGCGTAGTAAACAATGCCCGAAATGCCGCCGTTCTCGCCGGGGGCGTACTCCTTCTTGCCCCACTCGATCCGGTTGGTCTGGCCGATGAACAGCTGGAACCCTTGAAGAAGGGATGGGCCGGTTTCAGTGCGGGACGTGGTTCCGTCAGCCTGGATCTGGGGGTTCAGGTCGCCGCCCGGCGGCACCTGCCCGCCGCCGTCGACGGTCACGGTTAGTCCAGTGGCTTTGAACCGGGTGTAGTCCACCTCGGCCACCATCCAGTGGAAGAAGGGGAATACCTCTTCCAGGGGTGCTTCCCCGGAATTGTCGGTGGGCAGGCTCTGGTACATGCTGCCGTCCCGGAAACGAAGGTTGATGGCCTGCTCGGGAAATACGAAGGATTCTCCCGCGTCCCGGATGCCGTTTTCGTTGGCGTCGTAGTAAACCAAGTTTTCCATTTTTCCAAACCACCGGAAAACCGCAACATCACCCAGCGCCAGGGGGGCGCCGCCCGGGGGAATGGTCACTCCGAGAAAGGCAAAGATGTTGTCGAGGTACTTGTCCCAGAACACCAGTTGGTAGGTGCCGGGAGGGACGTTTGCGATGGAGAACTCGCCCGTGTCAGGGTCGCAGGGGGCCGCGTAGACCCCGGGCCCCGTTCCGGCCTGGCCGACATTAAGCCCGACCCAGGCGTTGGGCATGGGGCCGCCCGGGTAGAAGGCGACTGCAGGGGGCCGCGAGGCGTGCAGGTTGACCACTGTGCCGGAAATCGTAGTGCCGCCGGTCAGTACGGTGCTGTCGGTGAACTGTCTCACAAAACCGATGAAGACGTGCTGACCCGCCGGGCCGAATTCGGTGAAGAAAGGTGGTTCATCCGGTTTGACCCAGGCGTCGATAATGGGCGTGCCCTCGATGGTGCTGGTCTGCTGCCAGCCTTGCCCGACGGGGGGGACCACCGCGATGCCGTACTTGCCCTGCGAGAGATGTTTGATGACGGCATTGCCCGTGGCGTCGGTGAGGACGAACCCCTGGCCGATCGCGACGACTGCCGGATTGCCTTCGGCATCCAGAACATAGGTGCCGTCGGGGTTCTGCTCATAGGTGGTGCCGACCATGTTGCCGAAACCGTCCAGCATCTGCTGGCCGCCGGACATGCCGTAGCGGCCGCCGGCTTCATACAAGACCACCTTGAACCCCGCCAGGCCGGGTTCGGCCGGGTCGGGCACATTGTTGATCGGGCTGTTGTCGTTGAAGACAAAGACGGTGATCTGGGCCGTGGGGAGCGGCAGCTGATTGCAGATGACCGTGACTGCGGCCTGTCCGTTGGCGATGGGCGCCCCGCTGATGGTGTAGCCCGAAGTCGGCAGGATCGAGGCGAAATACCGTTTCCCGTCCGCCAGTGTAATGTTGGCGGCGTTGGTCTGATCACCGGATGCCACGAC
>Ga0316617_100000212_pt1 | contig 13840 bp, 6 predicted proteins | sample OWC_Aug_M1_C1_D2_FD_207801 | JGI IMG/M metagenome (GOLD analysis project Ga0316617, IMG submission 207801) | Wetland soil microbial communities from Old Woman Creek delta, Ohio, United States - OWC_Aug_M1_C1_D2_B | ecosystem: Environmental > Terrestrial > Soil > Wetlands | place: USA: Ohio... | reverse complement strand
GCGGAACGAGAGCTCCTCGAGCGCCTTCTCGGCGGCGCCCGGCTCCAGGGCCGGAAGCGCGTCGGCCAGGGCTGCCATGGCCCCGGGCGCCCGGCTCTTCACCATGGCGGAAACCGCCGCCTGCTGGACTCGCCCCTCCGGATGTCGGAGCGCACCCTGCATTCTCTGGGGCAGCTCCGGATCGTCCAGATCGCCCAGGACGGTGCAGGCATCACGCGCCACCGACCACCGCGCGTCACCCAACCGCTGGCGCGCCGCCTCGATCGCGGCCGGCCCGAGCTGCGTCAGCAGGCGCAGCAGGAGCGGGCGCCTGGGCATCTCCGCCTCCTCCGCCAGACGGCGGAAGGCTTCTTCTCCGCTCGCCGACCCCAGCCATCGCAAGAGCTCCACGGTCGTCTTGCAGAGTCCGGCGTCACCTCGTTTCTCCAGATAGACGTCGATCAGTCGCGACGCCGCCTCGGGAGGAAGCAGACGCCCCAACGCCGCGCCGCAACACGCCTCGTGCCGGCGCGGATCGCGAGCGCGCGAGTGTTCCAGCACCAACCCCGCACGATGAGCCGGATCCAGGTCCCCGGCAGCGGTCGCGATCCGAACCACGCCGGCAAGCGCGTCGGCGACCGCCGCGTGGCACTCCGCGGTGAGCTGGTGCTCGTCCAGCAGCTCCGTACCGAACCGGTCGGCGACCTCGAGCAGGAACGCCAGGGTCGGCGGTTCGGCCATGAGGCGCAGCAGTTGGAGTGCCCTGGGCAGCTCGGCCTGCACGATGGATGACGAAGCATCCAGGAAACGGAAATAGTGGCCGGCGACCTCCAGGGCCGGGTCGTACTTCCGCGCCCCGAGGCATTCCTTGACGTAGTCGAGCAAGCTTTGGAATTCTTGGTCGTCGTACTGCGTCGCCTGGAGGAGCCGCTCACGCCGCTCACTCTCCGAAAGGCCGCCCCACAGGACGCCGTGCCGAATGCGTTGATACGTTTCGGGAGGTAGGTGTGCCGCCTCCAGTGTGCGAGCGAGCTTCTCCAGAACGCGGTCCGCCATCTGGGTCATGCTCAAGCCGACCATCATGACTTGGATGGCCTCCCCCTCGGCGACGACCGCCGACGGCCCCGGGGGCGCGGCGGCGAGGTGCCTGGAGACCCACGCCACGGTCGCGTCTTCCACCACATTGGCGGCGATATCTTCCGCCGGTCGCCCGCGCAGTTCGGCTTGCTTGCCGATCGGCAGGGCGGACAGCAAATGCTCGGGAGGCACCTGGCGCAGCAACTGGGCCAGGGCGTCCACCACCTCGCGGGGATCGGCCGTCTGCTGCACGAGGGCGGCCTCGGTCGCCTTGCCGGCCAGCGCCAGGATTTCTTTTCCGTCGGGAAGTGCGTCGGAGGAGGCGCGCTCCATCTGCGCGAAGCGCACCAGGGCATCCAGCCCCGACCCGCCTCCCAGGCCCTGGGAGGTCGGGGGCTTGTCGCCCCGCAAATAGGATTCGGCGTCCGTGTCCAGCACGGTGTCGCCGCCGTCCTGCTTCTTGACCGGCACCACGCGGACGCGGCCGACGGGATGCTCGGCGAGGAACTTCGCGATGCCCCCCTTGGCGTCGATCTCTTTCGGCTTCGCGGCCAGGACGCGCAGCGCCTGTTGAAACTCCGCCCGGCTGATCTCCCCCGGGAACGTGATGGCAGCGATGCCGCGCTTGCCGAACTCCGCTTGGAGCATGCCCAGCAGGGGGTCGTCCGTGAGGAGGTCGTTCAGGAGTACCCGATGATCCGCAAATCCGAAGGTGAACTGCGGCGCGAGCTGCAGCAGGATTCGGAGGGTGTCATAGGCTTGCTCCACGGCCTTTCCGGCCGCGGGATGGTCCACCGAGTACATGACCACAGCCTTGAAGGCGGTCTGGACGTTGCGCCCGAACGTCAGCCCCTGCGCTTTGAGTTGTGCCTTGTCCATAGGGTCAACGAAGAGAGGGGTTGCCTGGGGTGCCCGGCCGCCGCACGGTGGGCGGTTCACGGCTGCGCCCGAAGGTATCGCCGAGGGGAATCCGAAGTCAAGGGGAAAGGCCGCGCCGACCGGTCCGATGCGACCGGCGGGCCGGCGCAGCCCGGATTATTCGCGAAGAATTCGTGAATAATCCGGGCTGAAGGGTTCTTATTAAGCCCGCATTGTTTGCGAGGTGTGTTCGCGAATAATGCGGGCTAGAGGCCGTACACTCGCTTGAGCTGCTCCACACCCCAATCCACCGCCGCCTTGGCGTCGCCGGACTGGACGGCCCGGGCGAAGACGTCCACCACGATGTACTTGGACCAGGACATGGAGGCCTTCTCGGTCGGCGGCCCGGGGTAGCCGATCGGGACGCCGTACCTGGGTTCCTCTCGGAACACCGTCACCTTGGGATCCTTGAACCACATCGGATCGTCGGCCAGGCGCTTCACGTGCTGGAGATGATACCCCTCCTGCAGCCGCCACCAGGTATCGTACTGCTCGTCCTGAAACCACCACTTCAGGAACTCTCTCGCCGCGGGGACATTCTGGGAATTCTTAAGGATCCCCATCGTGCGCGTCCCGAGCTGGTAAAAGCGGCCGGCCGGCCCCTTGGGGATGTGCATGTGCTGCATGTCCGCCGCGATCTCGGGCCGGTCCTTCTTGGCCGCGACGTAGATACTCGAGCCGTTCAGCGTGCAGGCAACCTGGCCGGAGAGGAACGAGCGGTTGTTGTTGCTGTCGTCCCAGGACGTGCCCGTGGTGTCGTATCCATCCTTCCAGGCCTGGATGAACTTTCGCAGGGCCTCAACGAACTCCGGCTTGTTGAACTGGATCACCCTGCCGTCCGCGTCGGTCTCGGCCGCCCCGTAGGACCACATATAGGGATAGCAGAACGACGGCGGGTCCCCGGTGCTGTGGCCGAGGGCCTGACCGAAGGGGCGCCCCTTCTCCTTGCACTTCTTGGCCAGCGCGTGGAACTCGTCCCAGGTCAGGTCCAGCTTGGCGCCGTCCTCGGCGTTCGCAACCCCAGCCTCCTTGAACCAGCCGATCCGGTAATTCATGGCGATATTGGTGCTGCCGTGCGGTATGCCGTACCAACGGCCGCCGACATTTCCGGATTTCAGAACGTACTCCTCGAAACCTCCGCCTCGTCGCCCAACTTCCTCGGCGTCCTCGGTGATGTCGACCAGGTTGTCCTTGTACAGATAGTTGGCCGCCGGCCACAGCTCCGCGACGTCCACCCCGCCGGCATGGATCGCGGCGGAGATCTTGGGCTGCACGTTCGCCCAGCTCAGGAAGTCGGTGACGACCGTCACGCCGGCCAGCTTGCCCCATTCCTGGGCCTGCTTCCGGAAGAGATCCTGCGCCGCCGCCACGAAATAGGTGCCCTTGAGGATGGCCAGCTTGGTTCCCTTGAGGTGGGTGGGCGCCTGGCCGAAGGCCTTCCCGGCCAGAGATCCAAGCCCGCTGAGGCCCAGCCCCGCGGCGGCGCCCGCCTTGAGAACCGTTCGGCGGCTCACTGAGGGATTCCACCGCCCACCGTGACCCTGACGCTTTCGAGTCATGATCGCCCTCCTCTCGCGGCCTTCTGTGCGGGGTGTGTGCTCGGGGAGTCCCGGCGCGTGGAACCCGCCCGCCCCTAAGCCGTTGTCAAAGAATAACTTGACTGGAATATTCCCGTAACGGCATAAGGAGCCGCAACGAAATAAAGAAATGGACAAGTCATTTCGTAACGGCTCCTAAGACGGCTCGACGCCGCGTTCGTTGAGCAGCTTCACGCCGAGCTCCCGGAGTTTGTATTTCTGGATCTTCCCGCTCGCGGTCATCGGGTACCCATCCAGGAAGAACACGTGTCGCGGCACCTTGAAGTTCGCGATCTTGCCCCGGCAGAAGTCCTGCACGTCCTCCTCGGTGATGGTGGCGCCGTCCTTCCTGATGACGAAGGCGCCCACCTCTTCCCCGTACTTGGGGCTGGCGATCCCGGCCACCTGGATGTCCCGGACGCCCTCCATGCGAAGAAGGAACTCCTCGATCTCGCGCGGGGAGATGTTCTCACCGCCGCGGATGATCGTGTCCTTGATCCGACCCGTGATCTTGAAATAGCCGTTGACGTCCATCGTGCCGAGATCGCCGGAGTGCAGCCAGCCGTCCGCGTCAATGGCCTGCGCCGTCGCCTCAGGCATCCCGTAATAGCCCTTCATCACGTTGTAACCCCGGCAAACCACCTCCCCTTGCGTACCCGGAGGCACCTCGATATTCGTCTCCGGATTGACGATCCGGACCTCGATCCCCGGCAGACGCTGCCCCACCGTGGAGACGCGCAGCTCGATAGGGTCGTCGGTGGACGTCTGGGTCATGACCGGCGAGCCCTCGGTAAGGCCGTAGGCGATGGTGATGTCGCGGCATTTCATGTCCGTAATCACCCGCTTCATGATCTCCATCGGGCAGGGCGAACCCGCCATGATACCGGTCCGGAGTGAGGACAGGTTGAACATCCCGAACATCGGATGGTTCAGCTCCGCGATGAACATCGTCGGCACGCCGTAGAGCGCCGTGCACCGCTCCTTTTGCACCGAGGCCAGGGCGAGGAGCGGGTCGAAGCTTTCCAATATCACCAGCGTGGCCCCATGGGTTAGGGCAGCCATGAGCCCCAGCACCAGGCCGAAGCAATGAAACAGGGGCACCGTCAAGCAGAGCCGGTCGGCTTCGGTGAATTTCTGGCGTTCGCCGATGTGGAAACCGTTGTTGAGGATGTTGTGATGGGTGAGCATCACCCCCTTGGGAAAGCCCGTGGTCCCCGAGGTGTACTGCATGTTGATCACCTCGTGGCAGGTGAGGCCCGCGGACACCCTCGCCAACTCCTCGTCGCTGGTGTGCGAGCCGAGAAGGAGAAGTTCCTGGGTGTTGTACATGCCCCGGTGTTTCTGCGGTCCGATGAAGATCACGCTCTCGAGACATGGGAAGCGCGCGGATCTGAGCCGGCCCCGCTCGCAGGACTTCAGCTCGGGCACCAGCTCGTTGAGCATGGCCACGTAGTCGCTGTCGCGGAAGCCGTCGATCAGGCACAAGGCCCGGATGTCCGACTGCTTTACCAGGTACTCCAGCTCATGACTCCGGTAGGCGGTATTCACCGTCACGGACACGACCCCAACCTTGGCGGCGGCAAAAAGCAGCGTGAGCCAGTCGGGGACGTTGGTGGCCCAGATACCGAGGTGGTCGCCTTTGACGAGGCCGATGGCCAATAGACCCTTGGCGAGCGCGTTCACTCGGCGATCGAACTCCGCGTAGGTGAAGCGCAGGTTCCGATCGGGATAGACCATGAACTCCTTGTCGGGATGGCGGGCAACCTGCGCTTCCAGCACCCGACCGAGGGTATCGGTAATGTAGTCCATGCGGGCTCCTTCCGGGATCACGACGGGGCGTACACGACCGCCAGGATCTGGGCGGGCCGGTCCCCGGCGCTATGTACGCTGTGGGCAACGATGCTGTCGTAATAGATCGAGTCGCCGGTGGCAAGCCGGTAGGTCTCGGTGCCGTAGGTGATCTCGACCTCGCCGGAGAACACGTAGATAAATTCCTCGCCCTCGTGGGCCGACGGCGTCACCTCTTGGGCCGAGGAGGGAAAGATGTCGATCAGGAACGGCTCCATGTGGCGACCCGCCTTGTTGGCCGCCAGAGAAAAGAAGTCCAGATCGCTCGACCCCGGGTGCTTCTTGTCCGACACGTACATCACCTTGCGCTTCTCCCCCGACCGGACGACCACGGGCCCCACATTCTCCTGGTCGTCGAGGAAGGTCCCGAGCCGCACCCCGAGGGCCCGGGCGATGCGAATCAGGGGCCCCAGCGACGGAATCAGCGCGCCCGATTCGATCTGGCCGATGACCACCGCCTTCAGGTCGGCGCGGTCCGCCAACTGCTCAACGCTCAGGCCCCGCGACTCGCGTACCGCCTGCAGCTTCCAGCCGATCGTGTTCTTGTCCGCCATGCGTCACCTCGCCGCCATCCGTGGTTGGCCGGCCCGGTCCCGCCCATCGGGCCGGGCCCGCGACACGGATTGTGCACATTTTTTCGATCCGTTCAAGGAGAAGTCCCGCAATGTCGTGAGAGTATCCCAGGCGCCACGCTCCAGGTCAACGTGGCAGAGCCAAGCGCATCTCCTTGACACCCATTTCGTACGCTGATAGTTTGCCTCGCGTTTCTTGGAGCCGGAGCAGGGATGCCTGTGACATGCGTGCCACCTGACGGTTCGGACAGCAAGGGAGGGGATGCGACCATGGCCAAGAAGAGCTACAAGATTGCGGTGGTCCCCGGCGACGGCACCGGACCCGAGGTGATCCGGGAGGCCCTGAAAGTCCTCAACGCCGCCGAGAGGCGATTCGGCTTCTCGCTGGCCTTGACGAACTACGATCTCGGCGCGGAGCGGTATCTGCGGACCGGCGAGATCCTGCCGGCCTCGGTCCTCCAGGAGCTGCGCGGTTTCGACGGAATCCTTTTGGGCGCCATCGGGCACCCCGACATCACGCCCGGCCTGCTGGAGAAGGGGATCTTGCTGCAGATGCGGTTCGACCTGGACCTGTACATCAACCTGCGTCCGGTGAAACTGTTCCCGGGCGTCGAGTGTCCGCTGAAAGACAAGGGACCGGAGCACATCGACTACGTCGTCGTGCGCGAGAACACCGGCGACGTCTATACCGGCGCGGGCGGGGCGATGATGAAGGGCACCCCCCATGAGGTCGCCACACAGATCTCGCTCTACAGCCGGCACCAGGTGGATCGGTGCCTCAAGTACGCCTTCGAATACGCACGCCGGCGCAATAGGCGCAAGACGCTGGCGCTGTGCGGGAAGACCAACGTCCTGACCTACGTGTACGAGATGTGGGAGCGGGCCTTCCACGAGATGGGGGGCCGGGATTACCCGGACATCAAACGCGAGTATTACCATGTGGACGCCATCTGCATGTGGATGATCAAGAACCCCGAGTGGTTCGACGTGATCGTCACCGGCAACATGTTCGGCGACATCATCACCGACCTCGCCGCCATCACCCAGGGCGGCCTGGGGATCGCCGCCAGCGGCAACATCAACCCCGAGGGGGTCAGCATGTTCGAGCCGATGGGCGGCTCCGCCCCCAAGTACGCGGGGAAGAACGTCATCAATCCGCTGGCGGCCATCTGCGCGGGCGGGATGCTACTGGACACCCTGGGCGAGTCCGCCGCCGCCAAGGCGGTCGAGGACGCCGTGATGTGGACCACGGCGAACAAGGTTCGAAACCTCGCCGCGGGCCAGATGGGCTACACCACCACCGAGGTCGGCGACCTGGTGGCAACCCGGGTGGCCGGATAGTCGTCGCGGCCGACACACCAGACCCGTCACTTCCGCATCCCCGGGGGCGTGCCCCCGGGGATGCGCTGTTTCTGCATCGCCCCGCGGCTTGCTTCCTCCGCAATATCGCCTGGGTCGATCCCCTCTTGCCAAGAATGGCACCAGCACTCTACAGAGATCCCGAAACTGCCTCCCAGAAGGCATTTCGCCTTTGCTGGAACTCTTTCCCCGCCCGCCCGGTCTAACCGACCAACGACACCGCACTACCCAACAACCATCACCCAGGAGGGACCTATGCGCACCGTGATGCTGTTATTGTTGCTCTGCTTGGGTTCGGCCGGTGACGGCTGGGCGGGACCTACCGGAAGCGCCGTGGATGTGCAGATCCGGTCGGATAGCGGGCGGATCCTCCCGCTCTACCCGGTGGCGACGCCGTCCGCAAACCGGAGAGTGTACGTCGAGGCGGTCAAGGGCGACCACTACGGCATTCTCGTCCGGAACCTTCTGAATCGGCGCGTCGGCGTGGTGATCGCGGTGGACGGTCGGAACATCATCTCGGGCCAGAAGTCGTGGCTTCGAAACACCGAGCGGATGTACATCCTGGAACCGTACGGACAGGGAGAATTCAAGGGGTGGCGCACCAACCTCGACAGCATCAACCGCTTCTACTTCACGGACGCCGCTGATTCGTACGCCGCCGCCTTTCACGACGAATCGGCAATGGGGGTGATCGCCGTGGTGGTCTACCCGGAGGTCCCACGCCACGATCCCGCAGATCTTTCCCGGTCATTGATGGGTTCGGCCCGTCGCGACGCACCCGCAGCGAAGTCGGAAGCGGAGAGCGCCGGCACGGGGTTCGGCAGGCAGGAGCACTCGCCGGCGCGCGTGGTGGCGTTCGAGCCGGAGGCCGCGGCCGCGGAGAAGATCTACCTCAAGTACGAGTGGCGCTCCGCCCTCTGTCGCCAGGGCATCCTGCGCTGCGGCGCGAACCCGCCTCCGCGAAACCGCCTGTGGGACGACGACGGCTTCGCACCTCCTCCGCCGCGCAGGTCCTGACGACCGTGGCCAGCGGCGAGTGGGGTCGGCGACGCGCGCACCGCCACACACGGGGACTGGCAGGCTCGACCGAATGACAGGCCAGACACGTGAAATCCATGACGGCACCCCGAGAGGTAGCAAAACGGCGCCTGACCCATGGGCCAGGCGCCGTCTAGAGTCCTTCGAAACAGCGTGCGGCTACTTCCGCTTCAGGATGACGCGGGCGTCCACGACGCGGCAGCCCTTGCCTTCTTCGTAGAGGAGAATCGGGTTGGCGTCGGTCTCGGCGATCTCGTCGTCGAGGTCGGCCACGAGCTGGCTCAGCCGCGAGAGAACGCCGGCTAGGGCCTCCTGGTCGCGCCGCTTCTCGCCCCGGACCCCCTGGAGCATCGGGTAGCCCTTGATCTCCTGCTGCATGGCCAGGGCGCAGTCGATGGAGATGGGGGCCACGCGGAAGGTCACATCCTTCAGGACCTCGACGAACACCCCGCCCAGACCGAACATGATCGTGGGGCCAAAGGTGGCGTCGTTAACCGAGCCGACGATCACTTCGCTGCCGAGCGGCGCCATCTCGCACACCAGGATACCGTGGATGTCGGCGTCCGCCTTGTACCGCTTGGCGTTTTCGATGATGGTCCGGAACCCGACCCGCACTGCCTCGGCGTCCTTCAGATTCACCCGCACGCCGCCGGCATCGCTCTTATGCAGAATGTCGGGGGAGACGACCTTCAGGACGACCGGGAAGCCAAGCTCTTGGGCATACTTGACTGCCTCGTCCTCGGTCTTGGCAAGACTGGACTTGGTCACCGGCAAACCGTAGCAGGCGAAGAGCGTCTTGGCCTCGGGCTCGGTGAGCGCTTGGCGGCCGGCCTTCCGGGCCAGGTCGATGATCGCCTTGGCGCGCTTCTTGTCCACATCGGCGTATGGCTCGAAATCCACCTTGCAGCCCACTTCCGAGAACCGGGCCGCCTGGCGCAGGGCCGCCAGGGCCGACATCGTCTTGTTGGGGCAATCGTAGTACGGGATGGACGCGTCCAGCAGGAGTTTTCCCGCTTCCACGCTGCCCGCTCCGCCCACGAAGCAGGCCACCACGGGCTTGTCCTTTACGCCCGATTCCGCCAGCTTGGTAATCACGGCGTTGGCGATGTCCGTGGCCTTGGTGACGGCCGTCTCGCAGTAGAAAACGCCGACGCCGTCCACCCAGGGGGACTTGAGCGCGGCCGCGATCGCCCCCTCGTAGCCGGCCACGCCGCTGCCGCCGGTGATGTCCACCGGGTTCTTGGCGCTGCCGAAATCCGGCATGAACTTGCGAAACTCTGCCTGGGCGTCGGCCGGCGCAGTCTGGAGCGGGATCCCGTGCCGCTCGGCAGCATCCGATCCCAGCACCCCGATCCCCCCACCGTTGGTGATGATCACGACGTTGCCACCCTTGAGCACCGGCTGCATCGCCAGAGCCTGGCTCTTGTTCAGCATGTCCTCCAGATCGGTCGCCCAGATCATGTGGGACTGATTACAGGCAGCCTGGTACACCTTGACCGACCCGGCGAGCGAGCCAGTGTGGGAGGCGGCGGCGGCGGCGCCGTGCGCCGACACCCCGGCCTTGAGCGCCACGATGGGCTTCCCCGCCCAGCGGCCGGCCTGCATGAACTTGTAGCCGTTCTTGACGCCTTCGATGTAGAGGGCGATGCACTTCGTGTTCGGATCCTGGGCGTAGTATTCGATGCAGTCCGCGAAGTCCAGGTCCGCCATGTTTCCCAGCGAGATCATGGACGAAACGCCGAACCGGCGGACGAAGGTCACGGTGTCCAGCGCGATGATCAGGGCGCCCGACTGCGAAATCAGGGTCGTATGGCCGTTGTACGGCAGGACCGGCGCGAAACTGGCGTTCGCCTTGGCCGGGTTGCTCATGGTCCCCACGATGTTCGGCCCGATAACTCGACCGCCCGAGGCTTTGACGATCCGGTTCAACTCCTCCTCGTCCTTCCTGTTCCCCACCTCGGCAAAACCGCTGGTGATGACGATGTGGCCCTTGACCCCTGCCTTGGCACACTGCCGCGCCACGTCCAGCACCTTATCGGCGGGAACGCAGTACACCGCGGCGTCCACCGGCCCCGGCACATCGGCGATGGAGGGATACGTCTTGAGGCCGAGGATCTCCGTGGCTCCCGGGTTGATTGGGTAGATGGGGCCGGGAAAGCCGCCGTCGATCAGATTCTTGGTGACTTGCTGGCCGATGGTCCCCTCGCGGCGAGAGGCACCGATGACGGCAATGGACCGAGGATTGAATACGGGCTCGAGTTCGTGCATGTGATCCCCCCTGCCATGATTGCTGGCGAGGCACAAAGGTTATTGGAGCGCAAACCTGATCGGAAAAACCCTACGAAGGGTCCGTGGGTGGCCGGCGCTGGCCGTGTTTCTCTCCCCACGAATGTTGGCAGCTTCTTAGGAGCCGTTACGAAATAACGTGATCGTCTTGATAATTTCGTTACGGCTCCTTATGCCGTTTCCAGAATATCTCTGGTCAAATTATTCTCTGACAACGGCTTAACGCCGCTTCGTTGCGACTTTTTGCAAGTGCTGGACCACTCAGATGGTTCAATCTAACTCGTGATTCGTAAAGGGCTCTCCCGGAGAACGACGGGTTCCTCGATGAGCGGGCCCCGCGTGGAACGCGACATGTTGTCCCACGGTGTTTGATAATCGCCCCGTCTGCCTTATATATAGCGTTTGCGACCGAACACTGCAAGCCCCGGCGGTCGGAACCCGATCGGGTGACCGGAGAACCGAACAACCGTTCGGACCTGCCGCCCGTCGTCGCGCCACACGCTACGGCGCCGGAACGTGCAACGCTCGTCAGCCCTCGAGTCGCGCCAGGCGATCCGACGCAAAACCCCGCCGCAGCGTGTGTTCGCAGATCACCCGTCCTTCGACAAATTGAATCAGGTAATCCGGGCCGCCCGCCTGATATCCCACGCCCGACATCTGGCGCCCGCCGAACGGCTGGCGCCCCACGATGGCCCCGGTGATCCCGCGGTTGATGTACAGATCTCCCACGCGGAAGGCCTCCTCCGCCCGGCGAAGGTTGGTTGGACTTCGCGAGAAGACCCCGCCGGTGAGCGCGTAGTCGCTGTCCATGGCGAGCGCCAGCGCCGCCTCGAAGTCCTTGGCCGGCATGACAGAGAGGACGGGCCCAAAGATCTCCTCCTGGGCCAGCGGGCTCGCGGGCGGCACGTAGGCAAAGATGGCGGGCGGCACGAAGTAGCCTCCCAGGGATCCCAGATCCGCCGGAACGTCCCGGATGAGGGCGGGGCGGGCACCGCTCCTCCCCGCTGCGATGTAGTGCTGGACTCTCCGCTGCGCGGCCTGGTCGATCAGCGGCCCCACCACCGTCGCCGGTTGGTCCGCCGCCCCCATGGGCAGCGTCCGGACCGCTTCGACAAGGCGCGCCAGCAGTCGGTGGTAAGCGCGCCCGACACCGATCACGCGAGAACAGGCAGAACATTTTTGACCCGAGTAGCCGAAAGCCGAGGCGACAATCCCCTGGACCGCCTCGTCCAGGTCGGCGTCGTCGTCCACCACGATCGCGTTCTTGCCCCCCATCTCGGCCACCACCCGCTTCAGGTGCCGGGCGCCCGGCACGGTTTGCGCGGCCAGACCGTAGAGTCGCGCACCCACCTCGCGGGAGCCGGTAAAGACGATCATCCGGACGGCGGGGTGGCGGGCGAGTCGATCCCCCACGACCTCACCGGGGCCGGGCAGATAGTTCACGACTCCCGGCGGCAGGCCGGCCTCCTCCAGGATCGCCACGAGGTAGGCCGCGATCACCGGCGTCGGTCTGGCCGGCTTCATCACCACCGTATTCCCGGTCGCCAGGGCAGCGGCGGTCATGCCGGTGAGAATCGCCAAGGGGAAATTCCAGGGGGCGATCACGCCCACCACGCCGCGCGGCTCCCGCAAATACAGATTGATCTCTCCGGGAAACTCGCCCAGGCGCCGCGGTGCCTGCAGATCCATGGCCTCACGGCCGTAGTATTCCAAGAAATCGATCGCCTCGATCACATCGCCGTCCGCTTCTCGCCAGGGCTTCCCGGCCTCGTGGACGATCCAGGCAGCCAGATCGGTGCGCCGCTCCCGGAGGATCACCGCCGCCCGGTGCAAGAGCTGCGCGCGATCGCGCACCCCGCGATCCCGCCAATCGGGAAACGCCCGCTCAGCCGCCGCCACTGCCTCGTCCACGTCTGCGGCCGTGGCCGAGGCGGCCCACCCCACGACTTCGCCGGGCCGAGAAGGGTTGAGAGAGGCAAGCCTGTCGGGGGTCTCGACGGATCGCCCCCCGATGACCAGCGGGTGGAAACGCCCGAACTGGCGCCGGACGCCGGCGAGCGCCTCGGCGAAGCGGTCGCGCTCGATGGCCAAGGCAAAGTCCGCCCGGGGGTCGTTCGCAAAGGGGGGCAGAGCGTCCCGGCGGGAACCCGGCGCCGCGGGGGCGGGGGCGGCCTCAGCCGGCGCGCCGGCCTGAGGGGGCGCGAGCAACGCGTCCGGCGATTCGCCATCCGCGAAACCGCGGCGGAGGAAGGATTCGTTGGAGGTGTTTTCCAGCAGCCGACGTACCAGATACCCCATGCCCGGGATCAGTTCTCCGAAGGGCATGTAGACCCGCACGCGCTCCCCCTGCTCGCTTAGCGCCCGGGCCAGGGGCGCCGCCATGCCGTAGAGAACCTGATACTCCACGCTCTTCGGCGGGAGGCCCATCGCCTCGCGGCACGCCGCGGCGTAGGCAATCGACCGGATGTTGTGGCTACCCAGGACGAGGTCCACCGTGTTCGCTCGCTCCAGGAAGTAGCGCGTCAGGCGCTCGAAGCACGCATCCGTCTGGCTCTTCACCGCATAGACGGGAATCGGCCATCCCTCCAACCTCGCACGCGCGACCTCGTAGTCCCAGTACGCTCCCTTTACCAGTCGAACGGTGATCGGCGCCCCCCGCTGCAACGCCCACTCCACCAGGCGTCTGGCATCGGCCTCGGCCTCCAAGAGATACGCCTGCAGGACAATCCCCACATTCCGGTTCGACCGAAACTCTGGCTCGGCGCAGAGCTCCGTGAAAACCTGGAGCGTGAGGTCCTTCAGCCGATGGTCTTCCATGTCGATCTGGATGTGCGCGTTGTGCGTCTGGGCGGCCCGGAAGATGGGGCGGAGGCGCGTCTTCACCGTATCCGCGGCACCCGCGGGATCGATCGGATCGAAATACGGGGAGAGGGCGGAGAGCTTCACCGACACGTTCACGCGAGGCAGCGCACCCCACGGGGCCGCGTCCAGGCCTGCCTGCGCGGGCCAGGCGCGAGCCGCGGGTGAGAGCTGTTCTACCAGCGCCAGGTACCGCGCCTGATACGCCGCCGCCTCGTCGTCGCTCACGCAGGCCTCGCCCAAGAGGTCCAGCGTGGCGGTCAACCCCGCGCGACGGACCCGTCGCACGGCGCGCGCGGCCTCCGCAGGTGTGGCGCCCGCGAGGAA
>Ga0316617_100000211_pt1 | contig 13843 bp, 14 predicted proteins | sample OWC_Aug_M1_C1_D2_FD_207801 | JGI IMG/M metagenome (GOLD analysis project Ga0316617, IMG submission 207801) | Wetland soil microbial communities from Old Woman Creek delta, Ohio, United States - OWC_Aug_M1_C1_D2_B | ecosystem: Environmental > Terrestrial > Soil > Wetlands | place: USA: Ohio... | reverse complement strand
GAATAGACGCGCAGGAACTCGAACGGCAACCGGAAGCTCGCGCCGTCGTCGAATTCGACTTCGAGCACGCGGGACGCCGTGTGCAACACGACGTTGGACGGAGAGGGAGAACGGGACGACATGCGGCGGTGGGGAATCGCAGCCGGCAGAGGCGCGGCGGGGCAGTGATCGTACACCGCCCGCTCAGCGCGGCTTGTGCAGGATGCGTCCCGGGTCGGCGGCCGCTGCGCGCTAGCTGCCCTCTGCCGGGTGCTGCAACTTCACTGTTTCGCTCGCGAGCACTCGACGGGCATCTCGCGGCAGACGCGAAGCACGCCATTCGAAACGAGGTCCGACGCCTGGACCCGTTCCGAGGGCCGCGAAGAATCCAATCTCAAACGGCAGCCGCTTCGGTTGCCGACAGCCGCGGTGCGCTCGAGTCCAGATGGGAGGCTAAACCTGGACCAGCCCGGCTCGAGCTCTGGAGTCAATGTCCCCGCAGCGCGAGCCAATCCGGGCTCCGGCGCGCGTGCGCGGCACTCCGCTGCGGGGGTCGCGACCTACCTGGGCTTGCGGCAGAGGAGCTGGATCGGGTGGGTACGGCCTTCCTCGATGTTGCGCGCCGCATTGCGCGTCTTCGGCAGGGCAGTGGCTCCCATCAGGATGTGGGTGCCCAGCGGCGGCAGTTCGCCACGTTCGGCACGCGCGATCGCCGCCTTGTACCCGGCAACGTACTTGGCGCCCGTGTCTTCGATCTCGATCGCCTCGAAGCCGGTCTGTTCAAGGAGGCTTCGCGTTTCCGCCGGGGTGATGAGCCAGGCGCCGCTACCGTCTTCCGACCACGGGACCGGATGATGCGGTGCGCCGGTCGGTCCGAGGCCGTGCTCGGTCAGCGCGAAGAAGGCGCCGGGCTTGAGCACGCGAAAGGTCTCGGCAAAGAACTGCGGTCGATCGGCCACGTTCATCGTGACATGCTGCGCGTAGGCGCCGTCGAAGAAGGCGTCCGCATACGGCAAGCGTTGCCCATCGCCGAGTTCGATCGTCACCTGGTCCTGCATGTGCAGGAGGGTTGTCAGCTGGTTGGCGGCCGTGACAAAGGGTTCGGTGATGTCGATGCCGCTCACTCGGCACCCAAAGCGCTGCGCGATGTAGCGTGCAGGTCCGCCGAGGCCGCAGCCGATGTCAAGGATCTGCTGGCCGCTGCGGATCGACAGTCGATCCGCCAGTTCAACGGTCGCCGGAAAGCCGCGGGCGTGGAAGTGATCGACCGGCGCCAGGTCCTCGACGGTCAGCTGGTCGAGACGCTTCGACGTCTTCTCCAGCGCCGCGAGGATCAGTCCATAGACGTCGCCGCGACCCCAGTGATCGGCGATGGCTTGAACATCCGTCATGGCCTTGGCCGCAGCGCACGAGGACGCAAAGTCGACAGCGACATTCATGCCTCCGTGAATTCGTTGTCCGATTCGCCCACTCTACGCGTGGGGCACCACGCCCTTCACCGCCCAGGCCAGTGCCGCGTAGGAGCGCGGGCCATCCGGCTCGCCGTCGATGTAGGCGCGCCGCACCGCGTCGCGCAGCCGGCTCCGGTCAGAGGCGCTGAGCGTGGCGAGGTACTCCGCCTGCTGCCCCTCCTTGCCCGTATAGGGACTCCAATAGTCGTCGAAGCATTCAAAGTCCATGCGGATGCTCAACAAGGTCTCCACGACGTCCACGAGCCCCGCGGCGCGCCACGCGGCCGCCAGCTCGCCCGGGCGGGTCATCGGCCGTGTGTAACTGCGCCCGCGCAGCACATCGGCTGCAGGATCCAGGACGGCGGCCGTGTCGTAGAAGATGCGAGTTGCGACAAAGCCGCCTCGTGCGTCCCAGACCGCCGCGCCGACCACCGCGCCGGGACGGGCGACTCGCCGCATCTCCGCTACGGCCTGCTCGGCCCGCGGCACGAAGTGCAGCATCAGCAGGGAAAGCACCCGATCGAAGCTGCGCTCCGGCAACGCCAGCGCGCAGGCGTCGCCGACCTCGAAGCTGACTCTCGGATCACGATGGTGGCGCGTGGCGTGCTCGACATACGCAGGCGAAAAGTCGATGCCGCGAACCTGTCGCACGCTGCATCGCTGCATCAGCGCATCGGTGAGGCAACCGGTACCGCAGCCCAGGTCGAGCACGGCCTCGTCTTCCTTCGTGCCGACGAAGTCGAGAAACGGCTCCGCCAGGCGCCGGCTCCAGCGGCCCATCAGTTTCTCGTAGGCGTCGCCGTCGGCCGAAACGAAGGTGGAGGATGGGGTCATGCGCAGGCACTGCTTTCTGCAACGGCATGCCGACGCTGTCGAGGCGGGCCGCGTTGCGGTCAAACGGGCGCCTAGCCTGCTCCGCTTCGTTCGGAATGTCTTGCCGCGATGCACGAGCCGAGCGCGCGGCCTTTGGCGCGCGAGGGTTCATGGCGACGGCGCGGCCCGGAACGCCGTAAGGAGTGCCGCCCGCCGTCCGCGCGGCTTCGCGCAATGCTTCATCGCGGGGTCGTGCTCCAGCGTCCAGTCCCGCGAAGAGACGAGCCGCGGTGATTGACGTGCCCCGAGGTGCGGCGTAGGTTTTCAGGCCCCATCGGCGGCCACAGCCGGCATTGGCCCGACGCTCGGCTGAGGCGCGCTCCTCGTCCAGGGAGACCCAACCACGTCCTTCACGCTCTAACGCTTGGCGCTTGTCTGTGGACTGCAATCGCCGGATCTGCGGCATGCCGTAACCGGTTGGCCTCCAGCGTCACATACAGCGCATGCAGGTTGCGCAGCAAGGCGCAGTATTCGCCGCGGGTGACGCGGCCGCGCAGCAACTCGCGCATGATCCCGGCACGCTCGGCCTCGCGGTGCAGCTCGGCGGTGCCTTCCCGCAACGCTGTCGCCAACGGCGGTCGCGGCGATGGGTTCGCAGACAGGGAAGCAACCAGCGGCATGCCGACAATGTATCCAGCAACGTTACAAACAACGCTAGCGACGGAGGGAAGTTGGCGCGCCTGGCGGGACTCGAACCCACGACCCCTGGCTTCGGAGGCCAGTACTCTATCCACTGAGCTACAGGCGCTTGCCTGGATGCAAGCGTTTGCGGAGCACGGTGCGAGGCGCTCCGGCAGACCGCACGGCACGACGCGCGCAAGCGAGACCGGGATGGTAGCCGGTTTCGCCGTGTGCCGTCCCGAGCAGCGCTTCGCAAGAGCGAGGACCTCCGTTCGCGCAGGGGCCGCAAGCTATACTTGCGTGCTTCGCGCGGCTCGGTGCCGCGCTGCTTTCGCGAGCCCGCGACGCAGCGGCGCTGCATGTCCTTCATGCGCCACCGCCCGAAGCCGCCAGGAGCCTTATGTCGAGCGACCAACATACTTCGCTGATCAAGACCCCACGCCAGCTGATTACGGTCGTGGTGTTGGCATTCGTGGTTCCCGTCATCTTGATCATCCTGCTGGTGACCTTCGTCACCAGCGAGAAGGGCGGCGGTACAGGTTCCGACGCGATGACGCCGGAGGCGATTGCCGAACGCCTGCGCCCCGTGGGCACCGTGGCCTTTGCCGGCGCGCCGACCGGGCCGCGCACGCTGCAGTCCGGCGAAGCGGTCTACAAGCTCGCGTGCGGCGCGTGCCACGCCACCGGTGCAGCTGGCGCACCGAAGACCGGGGACACCGGCGCCTGGGCGCCGCGCCTCAAGCAGGGCTACGACACGTTGGTCAAGCACGCCGTGGAAGGCTTCAAGGCGATGCCGGCCAAGGGCGGCAACGCCGATCTTGATCCGATCGAGGTTGCGCGCGCCGTCGTCTACATGACCAACCAGTCCGGTGCGAAGTACAAGGAGCCCGAGGCGCCTTCTCCTGCCGCAGCCACGAAGACAGCCGCGCGCACCGGTGAGCAGATCGTCCTTCAAACGTGCGGCAACTGCCACACGGCGGGCCTGAACGGCGCGCCGAAGATTGGCGACCGCACGGCATGGATCAAGCGTGCCTCCGCCGGGATCGATGGCGCAGTCGCCTCGGCAATCAAGGGCCACGGCGTCATGCCTTCCCGCGGCGGCATGGCGGACCTCACCGACGCCGAACTGAAAGCGGCGGTGCAGTACATGTTCAACCAATCGACCGCAGCTCCGGTGAGCGCAGCCGCAGCCGCGCCCGCGACGGCGGCAACACCCCCCGCGGCTGCGTCAACGGCCAAGCCAGACGGAGCCAAGGTCTATGCGATGGGCTGCAACGCCTGTCATGCAGCGGGAGTCGCGGGTGCGCCGAAGCTCGGCGACAAGGCGGCCTGGGCGGCCCGAAGCAAGCTTGGCGTCGATGCGCTGGTCAGCTCGGTGGTCAAGGGCAAGGGTGCGATGCCGCCGAAAGGCGGCGTGGCGAACGCCAGCGATGCGGACGTCCGTGCCGCCGTTGAGCACATGCTGGCGGCTGCGAAGTAATTCCCGCAGCCTGCAAGAAAACGGGCGCCAAGGCGCCCGTTTTCTTTGCGACTACGGATTCAGTTGCTGGTAGACGAGCCGCGCCACGGACTGCAGCTCCTCCTTGGGCACATCTCCGGCAAGTGCATAGCCGAGCGGCCCGTCGACCCAGTAGAAAACGCGGGCGCCCTGGTCATCGGCGTAGCGAAACGCGGTTTCGCGGTTCGTCGACTCGCGCTTGATCAGCAGCGACAGCCGCCGCCCCTGCGCGTTCTCGTACATCAGCAGCGCCATCGGAGCGGGATCGCTCGACTGCGTAGGAGGCAGCAGCCGGCCTCCGAGGAGCTGGTAACCCGCCGCCATCAGCGAAGGGGCCTTCAACGGTACGGACAACCGCTTCGACAGCCATGTCACGAGGTGCTGTTCCTCACTGGCGACGACCTCGACCGGGTGCCGCACCTCAGGCACAAAGGCGGCGTGGGCGAGCGCCGCTTCGCGCACGATCGGCGCGGAAGCGCCCACCATCGACAGGCTGCCGCGTGCGACGTAGCCGAGCGCGATGCCGAGCGCGAGCGTGGCTGCCAGTCCGCCCCAGCGGCGCCAGTGGGAGCGCGGCTCCACAGGTACACGCAGCTGGTGCGGCTCCAGCAGGAGCGGATCGTAGAGCGCGTGCAGTGCCTCGTTCTGCTGCTGGTACGCCCGCACCCGTTCCGCAAGTTCCGGATCGGCCGCCAGTTGCGTCTCGAACTCGCGTCGCTCCTCGACACTCGCCTGTCCGTCCACGTAGGCATGCAGTCGCTGTTCGTTCATCGCTATTTCACCCGCCGCAGGCCGGGGCCGCCTGCCCCAGCATCGCGCGCCAGCAGTCGTCGGAGTTGTTCACGTCCGCGCGCCAGTCGCGACATCACCGTGCCGATCGGCACGTCGAGCACCAGCGCCGCTTCCGCATAACTCATCTGCTCGAGCCCGACCAGCAGGATCACCTGCCGGTGCTCGTCGGTGAGCCTGGCCAGGGCGGCACGCAATTCGGACAGCACAACACCGCTCTCTGCGGAGGCAGCGGCCGGAATCTCGTTTGCCCGCTCCGCACCCCGCTCGCTGTCGTCGAGCGATTCCATCGGGCGCATCGACCGCACGCCATTGACGTGGACGTTGTGCATGACCGTGAAGAGCCACGCGCGCAGATCACTGCCGGGCTGCCAGAGGCCGCGCTTGCGCCAGGCGCGCTCGAGCGTGTCCTGGATCAGGTCGTCCGCCGCCTCGCGGTTGCCGGTGAGCGCAATCGCGTAGCGCCGCAGCCGCGGTATCCACTGCTCCGCGTCTGCAGCGCTGAAGGCCACGTTCCAAGGCTCCTTAGCTGCGTGCGAGGCGCCACGCGTTGTTGAATCCATCGCCGGTGCGGTCGCCCGGCTTGGTGTCCTTGATCCAGAGGTACAGCGGCTTGCCCTTGTAGGCCCACTGCCTCGCGCCATCATCGCGCGTGATGATCGTGTAGTCACCGCTGGACTTGGCGTCGGCAGCCGCCAGCAACGGAGGCCAGTTGGTCGCGCACGGACCATTGCAGGTGCTCTTGCCGCTGCCCGCTGCGTCCTTGTCGAAGGTGTACAGCGTCATGCCGGCGCTGTTGGTCAGAACGCCGTCCATGACCTTGGTGGGCGGGGCAGCCACTGAACTGCCCGAACCGTAGGTCGAGCAACCGGCAATCGCAACAATCGCAACTGTGGCCAGTATCGCAAGGGGCCTGCGCATCATCTTCTCCTTCGTGGGGTGGCAACGTCACGCTAACAGCGGAAGCGCTGCAACTATTCCACCGGCGGTCAGATTTCGGCCGGGTCCACTTCGATCTGCCAGCGCGGGCGGGCCTTGAGTGCGCGCAGCTCGGCGAGCCAAGGGCGCAGAAAGGCGTGCAGTGGGGCGCGATGAGAGGCCTCGATCAGCAGCTGCGCGCGCTCGACTCCGGCGCGCCGGGCCAGCGCCATCGGTACCGGGTCGTAGACGCGCACCTCCGACGGGGCTGCCGCCAGATCGACCGCCTGCCGGAGAAAGCCAAGCGCATCGTCGAGACGGCGCGCCTCGGCCGTCAGCAGTGCCTGATGACTTTCGGGCGGCATCCCGGCACGCCGGCGCTCGGCCAGCAGTGCGTCGGCGAAGGCGGCGTAGTCCTGGCGGGTCAGCGCTGAAAACAGCGGATGCGCAGGGAATCGCGTCTGCACCAGCGCACGGCTCGGCCGCCCGCTGCGCCCGGCGCGACCGATGACCTGCACCAGCGTCGCGAACAGTCGCTCCGACGCGCGGAAGTCCTGCGAGGCGAGCTGGCTGTCGGCGTTCAGCACCACCACGAGTGCGATGTTCCGGAAATCGTGTCCCTTGGTCACCATCTGCGTGCCTACAAGCACATCGACCTCGCCGCGATGGACCGCATCGAAGGCCCGGGCCGCGGAGTCGCGCTGCCGCGTCGCGTCGCGGTCGATGCGCAGCACGCGCGCGGTCGGAAGCAGCTGTTGCAGTGACTCCTCGATACGCTGGGTGCCGCGGCCGACGCCCTGCAGCGCGGCGTTGCCGCAGGTGGGACACGATCGCGGCACGCCCGCGCTCCAGCCGCAGTGGTGACAGCGCAGCGTACGGTCCGGCTTGTGGAATACCGCGTAGGCGGCGCAGTTCGGACAGCTGGACATCCAGCCGCAGGCCTCGCACGCCACGACCGGCGCATAGCCGCGCCGGTTGAGGAACACCAGTGATTGTTCGCCGCGCTCCAGGCATTCCGACAAGGCCCGCTGGATTGGCGGCGCAATCCCCGACTCGGTCCGCTCGCGGCCCGGGTCGACCAGTTCGATGCTCGGCGCCACTCGATCGTCCAGCGCCGCACGCTGTGTCAGCGTCAGCAGACGGTAGCGTCCGGCGCGCGCCTGTGACCAGCTTTCGAGCGATGGTGTCGCGGAGCCCAGGAGGACGGGTACGCCGAGCATCTGCGCTCGCTTCACCGCTAGGTCGCGCGCCGAATAACGCACCCCTTCACCCGCCTTGTACGAGGGGTCATGCTCCTCGTCGACAACGACGACAGCGAGCCCCGGCAGGGAGGCGAATACGGCCAGCCGCGTGCCGATAACGACCCGCGCGCGCCCCTCGTGCGCGGCCAGCCAGGCGGCCGCGCGCTCGCCGGCCGCGAGGCCACTGTGCAGCGCCACGACGCCGTGGTCTGGAAATCGCGCACGGACCTGCGACTCGAGTTGCGGTGTGAGATTGATCTCGGGCACCAGCAGCAGTGCCTGGGTCCCCGGTCGCGCCGCCAGCGCACGTTCGATGGCGGCGAGGTAAACCTCTGTCTTGCCGCTGCCGGTCACACCGAACAGCAGGAACGGTGCAAACCCGGTGGCGTCCGCGAGCTGCTGAACCGCGGCCGATTGTTCAACGCTCAACACAGGCCGCGGCACAGCGTCGGCACTACGGTCGGCGGGCAGGGGGGCGCGCAGCCGGGCGATCACCTGTGCAAAGCGCGGCCCGGGCAGTTGTCGTAGTGCCGGTGGCAGGGCCGGCAGCGCCACTTCGCCCCACACATGCTGGTAGTAGTCCGCGGCAAACCGCGTAAGCGCAAGCCAGTGCGAACTGAGGGGTGCCACCTCATCGAGCACACGCGCCACAGCCTTAACGCGGTCCGTCGAAAGCGCTGTCTGGCTGCTCACGCCGGTGACGATGCCGACGACCTCGCGTCTTCCGAGCGGCACGACGCAGCGCAGGCCTGTCGGCTCGTTGCTGCTTCCCTCGGGCGCCACGTAGTCGAGCGACCCGGCAAGCGGCAAGTCGAGCAGGATTTGCCAATAGCGCGCGATCGCCACGTCAATCAGCCGGCTTAGCTAGTGAACCAAAACATCAAGTGTTAGAGCTAAACAATTGATTAATTAAGAACGAACCGGCGGCGCTGATAGCCTGTGGATAACTTTGTGGAAAAGCAGTGGGAAGGCGTCGCAAACCCGCGTGGGAATTGGCCGAATCCTGGCAGGGACGCCGTCACCTTCCGGTCACGACCATTAGAAATCAAGTAGTTAGCATCAAATTTCTGCGCCCACGGCTCGTTAGCCGGCGCAAACCCGCGCCAGCACTGGCGGAGCGCAATTTTGTGAATAAGTCAACTGAATGTGATCGTTTTTGGCACTTTGCGAGTGACCACTCACAGTCGCGACTTTTTGCTGTAACCGTGGACCTCGTCCACCAGCACTGCGACCGCGTCCGGCGGCGTGAATTGCGAGATGCCGTGCCCCAAGTTGAAGACATGTCCGCCGTGACGTCCATCTGGACGCTGCGGCGAACCGAAGGCATCAATCACTCCGCGCACCTGCTGCCGGATCTGTGGTTCACCCGCGAATAGCGACATGGGATCGAGATTACCCTGCAGCGCGCAGCGGTCGTCGATGCGACGCCGTGCCTGACCGAGGTTCACCGTCCAGTCGAGCCCGACCGCATCGCAATCGATGTCGGCGATCGCCTCAAGCCACAGGCCTCCACCCTTCGTGAACACGATGCAGGGCACGCGCTCGCCGTCCCGCTCCCGCGTGAGACGCGAGACAACCTCCCTCATGTAGGCCAGCGAGAACTCCTGGTACGCACCATCCGCCAGCGCACCGCCCCAGGTGTCGAAGATCATCACTGCCTGTGCCCCGGCGGCGATCTGCGCGTTAAGGTAATCGGCGACCGCTTTGGCATTGACCTGCAGGATCCGGTGCAGCAGGTCGGGACGCGAGTACAGCATCGTCTTGATCTGGCGGAAGTCGTCGGAGCCACCGCCCTCGACCATGTAGCAGGCCAGCGTGAATGGGCTGCCCGAAAAGCCGATCAGGGGAATCCGGTTGGCAAGCGCCTTGCGGATCTCGCGCACCGCGTCCATCACGTAGCCCAACGACAGTTCGGGATCGGGCACCGCGAGCCTGGCGATCTCGGCTTCGGTCCGCAGCGGCCGCTCGAACTTGGGGCCTTCGCCGTCCGCGAAGTAAAGACCGAGGCCCATCGCATCCGGAACCGTGAGGATGTCGGAGAAAAGAATCGCCGCATCGAGCGGGAAGCGATCCACCGGCTGCATCGTCACCTCGGTCGCCATCGCCGGTGACTTCGCGAGGTTCAGAAAACTTCCAGCCCGCTTGCGCGTCGCGTTGTATTCGGCCATGTAGCGGCCGGCTTGACGCATCAGCCAGACCGGCGTGTAGTCAGTCGGCTCGCGCAGCAGCGCGCGCAGGAACGTATCGTTGAGTGGTCTCACGGAGCTCGATGTGCAGATAAAGCGCAATTCTGTCACGGGGCCACTGCCCGCCTGGCTGCGCGCCAGCGGCGACGGCTTCAGCATCGAGATTCACGTCCAACCGGGCGCGCGGCGATCGCAAGTCGTGGGGGTCCACGGGGACCGACTGAAAGTTGCAGTGCAAGCGCCGCCCACGGACGGCCGGGCCAACACGGCGGTGATTGAGCTGATCGCCAAGCGGCTCGACTGCCGCCCTTCCGCAGTGCAGGTCGCCGCCGGCGCAAGTTCCCGCGACAAACGCCTGCAGATCGCCGGTGCGGCGCTTACTGCCAGCGAGATCGTCGCGCGCCTGCAGCACCAATAAAAAGGGCAGGCCGAAGCCTGCCCTTGCAGCAGAGCCGAGCCTGATTACTTCTTGGCGGCAGGTGCAGCAGGAGCAGCAGCCGGGGCGGCGTCCTTCTTCACTTCGCAGCCCTTCATCTTCGGGTCCTTCTTGCACTGTTCGGCCGTCGGCTTCGCCTCTTCCTTCTTGGCGTCGGCGGCATAGGCAGCGCCGGTCGCGAAAGCGGCGGCGATCATGACAGCAAGGAGCTTCTTCATCTCAGGATTCCTGGAACGGTTGACGGAAAGAAACAGAGCGATGGGCCAGCCCACGATCGACCGGACACCCGGGCTCCGCGAGATCTAACGCGCAGCCGGCGGCAAGGTTGACACGAAATCAGGGCGATGTCGGTAGAAACCCTTGATTCCGGCCCGGCCGGCCGGCCGTGATGATGCTTTTTTGCTACTCCTGCGGTAGCGCCAGCGTGCGGACCTGGAAGGTTCCGTCGTTCTGTACCAGCCATGTCTCGGAAAACACCAGGTTGCCGCGCACCAGCAGCGACTGTGGCGGCGCAGGGAGCGGCGAAGCCGCCTTCAGGGACGCGAGTGCCATGTCGTCGAGTTTCTTGATCTTCGGCGACCGCGTCACCTTGGACGTCACCACGTTGCCATTGCGGTCGACGGTGGCCTCGACGACGATGACCGCCTGCAGCAGATGGTGCGGCCGTCCCTCGAAGAGCTTGTTCTGGTTCGCCTGGTGAATGCGCTGGGCGGCGCTGCGCTTCCATGACTCGAGCGCCGGGTTCCGGGGAGCGAGCCCGACGGGCGACGCCGAGCCGCCCACCGCGCGGGACGACGGCTCGGTGGCGGGCGCGGAGCCGGTCGGAGCAGGGGGCGCGCTGCCTGGCGCGGGAGGCGGCGAACTGCAGGCCACGAGCAACAGCCCAGTGATGGCCGCGAGTAGCGTCAGGCGGGGGGCGCTCAGGGTCGTCTCCATCTTGCGATCTCCTTTCAGTGTCACCTCACTACCAGCACCGGCACCGACGTATGCGCCAGCAGCTTCTGCGTTTCGGACCCGAGCATCAGGGCCGACAGTCCACGTCGACCATGCGATGCCACGACCAGCAGGCCGGCCCCCGTTTGCTCCGCCGCCGCAATGACCCCGCGGTACACGTCTGAGGCCTCCTGCAGTGAGGTCTGACATTCGACCCCCGCCGCCGCGGCGATCTCCTTCGCGCGCGCCAGTCGCGCACTTGCCGCTGCCCCCACCTTCGCTTGGTAGTCGGCTCCGGCAATGGCGCTGGACTCGCCGACGGCGCTGTACGGGTAGGGCGCCTCGACCGTCACCACGGTCAGCCTGGCGCCGACCCGGGCAGCCAGCTGCGCGGCGGTTTCGACTGCACGCTCGGAGATCGGAGACCCGTCCGTGGCGACCAGCACGTTGCCGTTGAACATTCGAAGCTCCTGAGTTGGTTTTCGGCACCCAAATGAAAAAGGGGCAGCCGCAGCCACCCCCGTTTTCACGCTAGACCGACTTACTTGCCGCGGATCTTGCGGATCGCCGCGATCTGGGCAGCCATCGATGATAGTTCGGCTTCAGCCTTGGCGATCTCCATGTCGCTATTGGCGTTGCGGCGCGCGTCCTCGGCCCGCTTCAATGCCTCGCGTGCCTTGGCTTCGTCGAGATCCTTGCCGCGGATCGCCGTATCGGCGAGGACCGTCACGACATGCGGCTGCACCTCGAGGATGCCGCCGGCGACAAAGATCTGCTCATCGTCGGACTTGCCCGGCACCTTGATGCGGACAACGCCCGGCTTGATGCGCGTGATCAGTGGCGTGTGGCGCGGATAGATGCCGAGTTCGCCGGCTTCGCCCGGCAGCGCCACGAACTCCGCCTCGCCGGCGAAGATCGATTCCTCGGCGCTGACGACGTCGACCCGAATGGTTGTGGCCATGATGGCTCCTCAGGAGCACCGCCGTTTAGGCGGCGACCTTCTTGGCTTCCTCTTCCTTGCGCATCTTCTCAAACTTCTCGCGCGCCTCGTCGATCGTGCCGACCATGTAGAAGGCCTGCTCGGGGAACGCGTCGCACTCGCCGTCGACGATCATCTTGAAGCCGCGGATCGTCTCTTTCAGCGGCACGTGCTTGCCGGGCGAGCCGGTGAACACCTCGGCGACGTGGAACGGCTGCGACAAGAAGCGCTGGATCTTGCGCGCGCGCGACACCGCCAGCTTGTCCTCGGGCGACAGCTCGTCCATGCCCAGGATCGCAATGATGTCGCGCAGCTCCTTGTATCGCTGCAGCGTGGCCTGCACGCGGCGCGTCGTCGTGTAGTGGTCCTCGCCAACCACGTTGGGGTCGATCTGGCGCGAGGTCGAGTCGAGCGGGTCGACCGACGGATAGATGCCAAGCGCAACGATCTCGCGCGAGAGCACGACGGTCGCGTCGAGGTGGCCAAAGGTCGTCGCCGGGCTCGGGTCGGTCAGGTCGTCCGCCGGCACATACACGGCCTGGATCGACGTGATGGAGCCGGTCTTGGTCGACGTGATGCGCTCCTGCAGCTTGCCCATTTCTTCGGCGAGCGTCGGCTGGTATCCCACCGCCGACGGCATCCGACCGAGCAGCGCCGACACTTCCGTTCCGGCCAGCGTGTAGCGGTAGATGTTGTCGATGAAGAGCAGGATGTCCTTGCCCTCGTCGCGGAACGCTTCGGCCATAGACAGGCCGGTCAGGCCGACGCGCAGGCGGTTGCCCGGGGGTTCGTTCATCTGTCCGAACACCATCGCGACCTTGTCGAGGACGTTCGAGTCCTTCATCTCGTGATAGAAGTCGTTGCCCTCGCGCGTGCGCTCGCCGACACCGGCGAACACCGAGTAGCCGCCGTACTGCTTGGCGATGTTGTTGATCAACTCCATCATCGTCACGGTCTTGCCGACACCGGCGCCACCGAAGAGACCGATCTTGCCGCCCTTGGCGAACGGGCAGATCAGGTCGACGACCTTGATGCCGGTCTCCAGCAGTTCGACCGATGGAGAGAGTTCGTCGAACTTCGGCGCGGGCTGGTGGATCGCGCGCTTCTGATCCGACTTGATAGGACCCGCGTCGTCAATCGGCCGGCCGAGCACGTCCATGATGCGGCCGAGGGTGCCGGTGCCGACCGGCACCGTGATGCCGGCCCCGGTGTTCTTCGCCTTCATGCCGCGCCGCAGGCCGTCGGACGATCCCATCGCGATCGTGCGCACGATGCCGTCGCCAAGCTGCTGCTGCACCTCGAAGGTCAGACCCTGCTCGACCAGCGTGTTGGTCGGATCCGCCTCGAGGACGAGCGCGTCGTAGATCTCCGGCATCTGGTCGCGCGGGAACTCGATGTCCACGACTGCGCCAATGCACTGAACGATGGTTCCGGTGGCTCCGGTGCTCATAGGATTTCCTCAGTTCTGCTCGTCGATTCTGTTTCGATCAGGACACCGCCGCGGCGCCGCCCACGATTTCTGAAATCTCTTTGGTGATGCCGGCCTGCCGCGTCTTGTTGTAGATGAGCTGCAGTTCCTCGATCAGCTTCTTCGCGTTGTCCGACGCCGCCTTCATCGCCACCATGCGCGCGCTCTGCTCCGACGCCATGTTCTCGGCGACCGCCTGGTAGATGAGCGCTTCGGCATAGCGAACCAGCAGCGCGTCGATGACGGCGGGCGCATCGGGCTCGTAGATGTAGTCCCACGAATACGCGCGCTTTTCTTCCTCGCTCTGCAGCAGGCTCTCCGCCGACAGCGGCAGCAACTGCTCGATCACCGGCTCCTGCTTCATCGTGTTGACGAAGCGCGAGTAGGCGACGTAGACGGCGTCGATGCGGCCGTCGGCATACTTGTCGATCAGCGCCTTCACCGGCCCGATCAGCTTTTCCATGTGCGGGC
>Ga0316617_100000210_pt1 | contig 13873 bp, 13 predicted proteins | sample OWC_Aug_M1_C1_D2_FD_207801 | JGI IMG/M metagenome (GOLD analysis project Ga0316617, IMG submission 207801) | Wetland soil microbial communities from Old Woman Creek delta, Ohio, United States - OWC_Aug_M1_C1_D2_B | ecosystem: Environmental > Terrestrial > Soil > Wetlands | place: USA: Ohio... | reverse complement strand
GTGAAGGCCTGCGGCGTGTGCGGCTCGGACATCCACATGTACGAGACCGACGCCCAGGGCTACGTGATGTACCCCGGCCTGATGAAGCTCCCCTGCGCCACCGGCCACGAGTTCTCCGGCGTCGTGGAGGAGGTGGGCAAGGAGGTACGAGACCTCAAGCGGGGGGACATGGTCACGGCGGAGGAGATGATCTGGTGCGGGGAGTGCACCCCCTGCCGGAACGGCTATCCGAACCAGTGCGAACGCCTCGAAGAGATCGGCTTCACCATCGACGGCGCCTTCGCCGAGTATCTCGCCATCGGCAGCAAGTACTGCTGGAAACTCGATACCCTCTTGGAGCGGTATCCCGACCCCGACATCGTGTACGAGCTGGGCGCCACCGTGGAGCCGACCTGCGTCGCCTACAACGCCGTCTTCATCCGGGGCGGCGGCTTCAAGCCGGGCGCCTACGCCGTGGTGTACGGCGGGGGCTGCATCGGCCTCTCCGCCATCGCCATGATCAAGGCGGCGGGCGCCGCCAAGCTGATCGCGTTCGAGACCGTGCCCGAACGGCGCGCGCTCTGCACCGCCATGGGCGCCGACTACGTCTATGACCCCGTCGCCCTCACCAAGCAGAAGACGCGGCCGTCGGACGTGGTGATGGAGCTCACGCACGGCGACGGGGCGAACTTCCAACTCGAGGCGGCGGGGGTCCCGACCCTGACCTTCCCCGAGATGGAGCGCTCGATGGCGGTCAACGGCAAGATCGCCCAGGTCGGCCGCGCCGCGGATCGGGTCCCCGTCTATCTGGATCAGTTCCAGGTCCGCCACGCGCAGTTCTTCGGCTCCCAGGGCCACTCCGGCGACGAGATCTTCCCCAACGTCATCCGCCTGATGGCCAGCGGCGCCGTCGACAACCGGAAGATCATCACCGCCCGCTTCAGCCTCGACACCGTGGTGGAGGCGATCAAGCAGTCCGGCAGCCGCAGCGACGGCAAGATTCTGGTGAAGCCGCGCTAGTCCTCCGACCCGGAGGGCTCGGCAATATATCGTATGGAAGAAGGAGAGACCCCATGAGCACCCCAACCCCCAAAGGCCTCCTCGCCACCAAGCAGCCCGACCTGTTCTTCGAAGACAACGCCGTCGGGCGCATGAAGAAGGAGATCTGGGAGGCCTCCGACGCCCAGATCGACGCCTGGCTCGCGGAGTACGGCTTCCCCGCCGCCGGCTGCGAGTGGGCCACGCCCGGCGCCTACGTCCAGACCACCGTCCGCCACCAGGTAGAGGCCAACCGGCGGAAGAACGACATCATCCTGGTCCCGGTGGGCTGCACCGAGAACCACGGCCAGCACATGGTGAGCGCGGCGGATACCCTGTACGTCAGCATGATCTGCGAGGGGGTCCGCCGCTTCACGGCCCAGCGCGGCGCCCCCATCAGCCTGGCGCTCCCGCCCTTCAACTACGGCGGGCACCCCTACCACCACCTGGGCATGCCCGGGACCGTCATCCTGCGGGAAGAAGTGGTGCGGGAGCTCCTGATCGACGTGATGCTGGGGCTGTGGAACGACGGCTTCCGCAAGCAGATCTACGTGAACAACCACGGCCACCTCTGGATGCTGGAGTCGGCCCTGCAGGAGTTCTGCAAGCGGTACCAGCTCCCGGGCATCTACCGGGTGATGGACTGGCACCGGGCGGTGCGGGAGTTCTTCCGGACCAAGGAGAAGGGCGGCGAGTACGACACCCCCTTCATCCACGCCGACGAGTCGGAGACGTCCCTCTCGCTCTACCTCTACCCCGAGATGGTGGACATGACCAAGGCCGTGGACACCGAGTCGGTCCAGTTCCTCCCCGGCGGCCACTTCGACACCTCGGTGGACATGTACACCCGGCCCCACCGCTGGAGCGAGGGGGAGGGCCACTTCGCCATCGAGATCAAGGGCACCCCGGAAGGGGTGGTCGGCAAGGCCACCCATGCGAACCCCCAGAAGGCCAAGCGGCCCCTGGTGGCCATCCTGCGCTACCTGACCCTGGTGCAGGACGAGATCCTGGCCGCCTTCCCCGCGGGCACGCTCCCGCCCATCGAAAAGACGACGCTGCGCGATCCCCAGGAGCTGGCCCCGTACCTCCAGGAGCCCATGAGCCCCGGGTGGAAGTCGGTGTATGGGTTGCCGCTGGTGGGGCCACGGTAGTCCTGCCTCAGGAGCATGCGAAAGGAGAAGTTCAAGAAGTTCGGGATCAAGATGGATTGAGTGCCGAGAGCCTGGTGTCGAGAGCGTAGAGCCAAGAGCCGAGGAGCCACAAAAAGCACAAGGAGAGGGCAGGCGCCGGGCGCCGGAATTCTCAATCCCTGCCCCTGTCGTTGTCCCTGTCCTTATAAGGAGGTCTACCGTGAGTGAGTGGACGTTGCCCCCGAAAGGCGGCCACATGGAGTCTGCCGACCAGATCTATCTGCAGAACATGACCTGGAAGCAGATCGACGCGCGCCTGAAGCAGAACGACATCATCATCGTACCGATCGGGTCCACCGAGGCTCATGGGCCCCACGCTTGCATCGGCGAGGACACCTTCCTGGTGACCCGGATGGCCGAGGCCGTGGCAAAGAAAGTGGGCTGCACGGTGGCCCAGCCCGTCTGGTACGGCTCGCACCCCTACCACCACATGGGGATGCCTGGGACGATCATCGTGCCCGAGGAGATCTTCATCGGCCAGCTCAAGGCGATCATGGTCGGCCTCTGGAACATGGGCTTCCGGAAACAGATCCTGCTCAACGGTCACGGCCAGGAATATGTGATCCCGACCGCCATCCACCAGTTCGCCAAGACGTTTCAGGTACCCGGGATCTTCATCAACCTGAACTGGTACCATGCCATCCAGGAGCACTTCAAGACCACCAAAGACGGCGGCCCGTGGGATACGCCCTTCATCCATGCGGACGAGGTGGAGACCTCCTGGTCGCTCGCCCTCTTCCCCGAGTTCATGCACATGGAAGACGTGGTGGACACCGAGCCCCGCGGCTACCTGCCGGATGGCCACATCGACAAGGCGGGCAACCTCCTCCACCGGGCCATCGCCTGGTACGGACAAGTGGGCTGCGGCCCCATGGAGATCGCCGCTTATCAGCCCGGCGTGGTGGGCAAAGCCAGCAAGGCGACCGCCGAGAAGGCCTATCCGGGGGTCCGCGCCCTCCTGGACTACATGGTGAAGCTTCACGACGACATCAAGAGGACCTTCCCACCGGGGAAGCTGCCGCCCATCGAAGAGGTGACCATGCGGCCCAAGGAAGAGATCGAGGCGGTCCTCAAGGGCCCCTTCGCCCCCGGCGGCCGGAGCATTTACAGTCTGCACTGGCCGTTCTGAAGAACCGCAATGGAGCACGGATGAGGGGGAGCACTAGGGCATGCGGCTCTCTGCCCCTCTTCCGTTTTCGGTTTCATGCGCTATGTTCTTGATCTTGGCTGACCGCTGAGCGCTGAGCGCTTGGCCGGAGGCGCGATGGGACACTATCGGTACTTCTTAGCCATCCAGACGCGGCTGCCGGAGGATTACCTGGCGGATGCAGAGTTTCGCCGGAACCTCGAGACGCTTCGACGGCTAGGGTTCGACGGCGTGGAGTTGAACATCTCCGATCCGGACACTGTGGAGCCCCGTCGGCTCAAGGCCTACCTGGCCGAGTTCGGCCTGGTTCTCTCGATGTTTGCCTCCGGTCTCACCGCCAAGACCTTTAACCTCTCGCTGGCGACGTCGGATGAGGCGCGCCGCAAGGAGGCGATCGGTCGCACCATACGCTTCCTGGAATTCGCACACGAGTTCGGCGCAGGGGTGATCGCCGGGTACCTCAAGGGCGCTCCTCAGGACAGCGGGCCTGGGGCGCGGGAACGCTTGGCCGCATCCGTGGTAGAGTTGGCGCCGATCGCCGACCGGCTCAAGACTCCCCTGCTCATCGAGGCGGTGAACCGCTACGAGTCGCCGGTCGGCCACAGCCTGGCCGACACCTGGGACATCGCCCGCCGCGCAGGTAGTCCGTTCGTTTGGATCCTCCCGGACACGTTCCACATGAACATCGAAGAGTCGAATATGAGGCAGGCGATCTCTGCACACCAGGCGTGCTTTGGCTCCTTCCACCTCTCGGATAACAACCGGCATTTCCCCGGCTTCGGGGCCCTTGACTTCGGCGCGATCATCGGGATGCTTGACGAGGTGGGCTACCAGGGCAAACTGGCCATCGAGGGCAACGTGCGAACGAGCTTCATCGCGGACGTGGATGTGGCGATGCAGTGCCTCGGGCCGCACCTGACTCGAAAGACGGGCGAACGATAATAACCCGAGGCCGATTCGGACGTGCGGTCTGCCGCAGAACACAACACCCGGCTCTCGCACAGAGCCGGGTGTTGTGTTTCCACCCGTTCCAGCCGCCGGTCGCAGATAGCCGAGCAATTATTGAATCACAAGAGCCATACACGGAATGGTGGCTTGCCAGGCAAACGTTGCGTCTCCTGGTCGAAGGGAGGCGCTATCGACCAGTGAATCTCAACGGCTCCATGATGTTCCGCGGCGGTGCGAAGATGTCGACCAGCTTCGCGGGTTGGTCCGACACCACGGTGGCGGAATGCACCGCATTCGGCGGGATGACGAACGCCGTACCCGCCGGACAGAGCCGGCTTTCCCCATTGATGGTATAATGCAGCGCCCCTTCGGTGACGATGCCTATTTGCTCATTCGGATGGGCGTGCGGGGGAATCATCGAGTAGGCGGGGAACTCCAGGAATGATACCGACACGTTGCTCCCGTAGATCGCCTTGATCGTGATTCCGTTGACCAGCGGAAGCTCCTGAACTTCCTTCAAATCGTAGAACGGCATGGCGTCTCCCCCTCTCGTGTAATGCTTTTCTCGTTCCACCGGCGCACCCGATGACCTGCGACACGCCTGCGGTGCGACGGGCGCCTCGTTTGTCTCCTCCGGCAACTACGCCTACGATGATCCGATCCGGCCAGCCGCCATCGCGGCGGCGCCGATGATACACGCTTCCAGGTTCAAGAGGTTGATCATGATGCCGAAAGCCTGCGCGAGGCTCCGGGCAACCCCCTCCATCGCCGCCTCGGTGGCCCGGTCGTCCTGCGCCGCCAACCGAAAGACATCCGCCGCCGAGACGGCGTCCCAGTACCGCCGAAATCGATGCCGAGCAGGGCGCTCATGGCGCCGACCCGGTCTTGATCCGCAGGCGATGGGACAGATCCGGATATCGCATCCGTTCCGGCGTCAGTCCCTTCCGCTTGGCCAGCTCGCACGCCAGGAGCTGGAACGGCACGATGGCGCTGATGAGGTCGAGCTCCGGGCACCGGTTCGTCGCGGGCCACGGCAGCGGAAGATCGTGCGGTCCGGGTAGGGTCTCTGCCAGGTTCAGGATCCGAGCCTTGACGCCGAGGTCGGACAGGACCGTGGCGCCCGTGGTAGCCATCTCGTGCTGGGTGGTTGTGGCGGCGACAAAGAGGGCAACGCTGAACATCCCTAATCCGTGGAACCGACCATGGAAGGCTTCCTCGGTATCGAACGCCGCGGCGGCGACGCCGCTCATCTCCGAGAGCTTCAGGGATCCCTCCAGGGCGGTCGCATAGTGCCGATCCTGTCCCATGGCCATGCAGAAGTCGGCACCCTCGCACGTCTCGGCCAGCTCGGCCACTGCGCCACGGGCGTAGGCAATGAGCTGAGAGAGGTCGGTCGTGAAGCCGTTCGGCTCCAACCGCTCTCCGGCCAGTGACCGCGCCAGGAGCATCAATGCCAGCAGGCTCGCCGTGTAACCTTTGGTCTTGGGGCCGACCGGCTCGGGACCCACCGGTATGACGACCAGCTCGTCGGACACGTGACCGATGGGGCTGTGCCGCACCGCCGTCAGCGTCACCGTCCGCATCCCACGATCCCGGGCGCGCCGGACCGCCTCCACCGTTGTGGTGCTGCTCCCGGTCTGGGACAGGATGATCGCAAGCCCTTTCCGCTTGCGCACCCGGTCCATCTCCGCCAGAAACGCCAGCGGGCCGCGGATGCGCGCGCCCGCGGGGACCAGGCGGTCAAAGAGCGCCTCCACCGCCACCAGGGCGTTCATGGAGGTCCCGGACCCTACCAGATAGATGGGGCCGCCGGAGGCGATCGGATCGAGCACGCTGAGCTGCCCCGGCACCTCCGCCAGGATCGCCTCTAGAATCTCCGGCTGCTCGGCGATGAATCGGTCAATCGTCATGCGCTCAACCCTGGACGCCCCGCCGCCGCATAGCAGGCCTCCACCAAACGGAGAACTTCCAGATTGTCTCGGGCTTCGGTGGCAAATGGCTCGCCGGTGCGGAGGCCGCGCACAAAGTGCCGGATGGCCTCGGTGAAGCACTTCTGGTAGGTTCCGGCCGGGTCGAAGGCGAGCGCGGGCTCAGAAACCCCAACCAGGCCCAGGCGGGTGACGTCGTAGAGCAAGGTTGCGTGCGTGCCCACGATCTCCAGTCGGTCCACCGGTACGACGGGATAGCCGGGCGCCGAGAAATTCCCGTCCAGGACCGCGACCGTGCCGGCCTGCCCGCGCAGTTCAATCGTCGCCACGTCTTCGCCGGTCAGGGTGGGATTGATCCTGGACAACGTCGCCGATGTCACCGTCAACGGTCCCAACAGCGACCGCAAGACGTCCAGATGGTGGATCAGTGCCTCGAATATCAGGAGGCGGGGAAACGCCTGGAGGTACGGTTGTCGCACCAGGATCGGGGGCGTTCCCCCGGCCACGGGCGCGAGCCCCGAGCTGCGTACGGTCAAGCGGGCGTGCCGGATCTCCCCGATCCGACCCGCCGCCAACCAATCCTGGACCGCCACGTAGTGCGGCCGGAACCGGAAGTTCTCGTGGACCATGACCCGGATCCGCCCGTCCACGTCCCGGACCAGTGCCTCGCCCTCTCCCACCGTGGGAGTCATTGGCTTCTGGACCATCACATGAACACCGCGATCCGCGGCGATCCGGGTGAGTGGTGCATGCGTGGCCACGGACGTCGCGATGTCCACGGCATCCGGTCGCTCGCGCTCCAGCATCTCGCTGAAGTCGGCATACACCCGCGGCACGCCGAACCGCTCCGCACGGCCCCGAGCCTTTTCGATCACGGAATCGCAGACCGCGACGACCTCGACCTGCGGCAGATCCTTCCAGCCGGCGAGGTGGAACTGGCTGATGTATCCCGCGCCGGCCACCGCCACCGTGAGCGGTCTGTCCCCAAGGCCGATCATTAGACTCATCCTGCCATCTCCCCGCCCGTCCCCCCGGCCACCGTGAAATCCCCTGGCCGCCCGCCCGTGATCTCGATGAGCTGGTCGAAGGTCATCGGGACCCCCGAGGCGCTCGTCCCCGCCGCGGGATAGATCGTCGCGTATTGACGGAGCCCGGCGTCCACCAAGACCAGGATGCTGCCATCGATGCCGAACGGGCAGACCCCGCCCGGCTCGAATCCGGTGGCGGCGAGCGTCTCGTCAGGCCGAGTCATTCTGGTCTTGACCCCGAGCGCGGCCTTGAGCTTCGCAGAGGACGCCTTGCGGTCGCCGGGGCAGAGCAGCATGGCACGTCGCCCATCCTTTCCGACGAACAGCAGCGACTTGGCGATCTGCCCCACCTGGACTCCGAGCTGCCGCGCGGCCAGCTCGGCCGTGGCCGTGGTGCCGGGCGAAAACTCGATGGCCTGCAGGCCATGGGCAGCGAGGCATGCGGCGACGTGCTGCGGGATCATGCGCGTCTCCGTGAAAGTCGGTGTGCAGGATGGCTCAGCGTGGCGGTGCATGTCAAGACCGAAGCGTGCGGCGGGCGGACTCAGCCGTGTTGGCGACGACCGGCGGCGGCCGTGGCCAGCCCGACGGCAACCAAACCGAGGCCGGCCACAACGAACAACAGCTCGTACCGACCTGCATCGACCAGCAGGCCGAGCGCCGCCGTGCCGGCGGCGATCCCGACGAACAGACTAAAGGCAAAGAGGGCGAAGGCCTTGCCGCGCGCGGCCGGACTGATTTCCGTGCCGCGCAACTGGAGGGTCGTATGGAGGCACACGAACCCCACCCCCATCACGAACAGGCTCCCGGCGAAGACCGCCACACCCCACCGGGGCACCAGGAGCAGGAACGCCGCCGCCATGAGGCCGCCCCCGCCTGCGGCCAGTCCGTTCTCCGACCAGCGCCGCCGGATCCACGCCATGAGGGCGCCCCCCAGCATGATGCCCACGCCAAAGAGGGCCAGTAGCAGGCCGACCGAGAACTGATCCAGACCGTACCGCTGGACGCCGAAGGCGCCGAGATACGTCATGCCGCCCCACATCAACGCACCCTCCAGGAACACCGCCAGATACACCATCTGGGCGCGGCCGTCGCGGAGGAAGTCGCCGAAACGGGCGGTGGTCGCGGGCGGGGTGGGCGGCCGTTGCGGCCCGAGTCTCCACATCAGGCCGACCGGGAGCAGCGCCAACAGGCCATACCCGGAGAGCATCACCCGCCAGGAGACGAAATGGGCAATCGCTCCTCCGATCGACGCCGACAGCGCCAGGGCCAACGAGGAGACGACCGAGAAGCGACCGATCATGGTTTGGCGGCGCGCGTACTCCACCGTGTCGCCGATGTACACCAGTGTCAGGGGGATCACCGCCCCGGCGAAAACGCCCGCCAAGAGCCGAAAGGCGATGAATTGCGCAGGAGTCTGCGCCACGGCCGACAGGACGCTACAGAAGACGAAGCCGAGGCCGGCCGCGCGTACCACGGCGATCCTCCCCAACCGGTCCGAGAGCGGCCCATAGGCGAGTTGCCCGGTTCCGTAGCTGAGCGCGTAGCTGGTCATTGCCAGACCGACGGTGCCCGGCGTCGATTGGAGCGAAGACGCGATGGACGGGAGGACCGGAGCCAGGATGCGCGCGTCCACGGAAACCAGGAAGGCCAAGGCGAAGAGAAGTAGCAGGGGGCTCACGGCAACCATCCCGGCCATCCGCTGCCCTCCCGCCAGGGACGGGGCGGCCCGCCGGAGGGCCTCAGACCTCCCGCCGCAGCGGCGCGGGTCAGGACCGCCACAACCCCTCTTGCTCGGTGATCCGGCGCGGCGGCGTGAAGACATCCACGATGCGGGCCGGTGTATCCGAGAGCACCGTGGCCGAGTGGGTGGTGTTGGGCGGAATGACGAAGGCCGTGCCTTTGCGGCAGACCATCGTATGTTCGCCGATGGTGTACTCCATCTCCCCCTCCTCGACGATCCCGATCTGCTCGTTCGGGTGCCGGTGCGGCGGGATCCGCGTGAAGGGGGGAAACTCCAAAATAGACACGGACAGGCTGTCGCCGTAGACCGCGCGGATCCGAATGCCGTTGTAGAGTTCAACCTCTTGGATGTCGTGCAGCTGGAAAAACGGCATGGTCCACCCTCCCTCGTCTATGACTACCGCAACAGCGCCAGAAACACTCCGGCCGCGACGGCGGTGCCGATGACCCCGGCCACGTTGGGCCCCATGGCGTGCATCAGGAGGAAATTCGCCGGATTCTCCTTCTGCCCGAGGACGTGGACCACGCGGGCGGCCATGGGCACCGCCGACACACCGGCCGAGCCGATCATGGGATTGATCTTCCCTCCCGACAGCCGACACATGATGTTGCCCAGCACGACTCCCCCGGCCGTTCCAAAGGCGAATGCCACCAGGCCGAGGAAGATGATCTTGAGCGTGGTAGGCTGCAAAAACTGCTCCGCCCCCATGGTCCCGCCGACGGTCAGGCCGAGGCAGATCGTGACGATGTTGATCATCGCATTCTGCGCCGTGTCGGACAGACGATTCACCACCAGCGACTCCCGCATCAGATTCCCGAACATCAGCGCCCCGAGCAGGGCCGTCACCGGGGGAAGCAAGAGACTCACCAACAGCGTGGTCGCGATGGGAAAGATGATCTTCTCGACGCGGGAGACCGGCCGCATTTGCCCCATGATGATCCGGCGATCCGCCGGCTTGGTCAGCAGCTTGATGATCGGGGGTTGAATCAAGGGCACCAGCGACATGTACGAATACGAGGCGACGGCAATCGCGCCGAGGTACTCCGGCGCCATCTTGGAGGCCAGGTAGATCGAGGTCGGCCCGTCCGCCCCACCGATGATCCCGATCGCGGACGCCGCCGTGATCGGAAAGCCCAGCAGGATCGCTCCGAGCATGGCCACGTAGACGCCTAACTGGGCCGCCGCTCCCAGCAGGATGGTGCTGGGGTTCGCGATCAGGGGCCCGAAATCCGTCATGGCCCCCACCCCCATGAAGATCAGGATCGGGAACATCTCGTGCTCGGTGCCGAAATAGAGGATGCGAAGAAACCCATGATCGTCCATGATTCCGGACAGCGGGAGGTTGACGAGGATCGAACCGAAGGCGATCGGGAGCAGGAGCAGCGGCTCGAACCCCTTCGCCATGGCGAGATAGAGCAAGGTCCCGCCCACCAGCAGCATGAGGATGTTGCCCCACGTCATGGCTGCGTACCCGCTCTGGGTGAAGATCTGCAGGGTCTTTACGAGCACGTCCATCCGCGACGCCTCCTGGCAAACCGCCGGACCATCCTACTCGAGGACGATCATGAGGTCTCCGGTGTTGACCGTATCCCCGTTCTGCACCTTCACAGCCTTGACCTTGCCGTCCCCTGGCGCAAGGATGTCGTTTTCCATCTTCATGGCTTCCAGGATGAGCAGCACGGCCCCCGCAGCCACCGTGTCCCCCGGGACCACATTCACGGCCAGGATCTTACCGGGCATGGGCGCCGGGACGGGGCGCTCCCCCGCGGCCAGCGTGAGCACAGGCGGGATCCCCGGCCGCGGCCCCGCCTGCGGCGCAGGCGCGGGGGTCCGCGACGCGGCCGGGGTCGGTCGCGCCCCGCCGCTCGATGTGGGCGCTGCGGTGACCTCTTCGACCGTCACTTCGTAGGTCTGCCCCTCCACCGTCACGCGATACGTCTTCATACACTCCTCCTGGCGCGGATCATTCCAGTCGCTCTCCGTTCGAAACGTTCATCCCCAGGCCCTCCGTCCGGCCCGCTGCCTTCCATGGACTTCCCGCGCCCACCCGCGTCACGCCCACGAGCCGCAACGTCCCCGGTGCGGCCCCGGCAAACGCGTGCACCGCCGCCACCAGCGCGGCGACAGGCGGCTTCCGCTCCGGGGGGCGAGGGGCGGGCCCACGCGGCGGGGTGGGCGCCGATCGGATGGCCGGCCCGGCGGCCCGCGACTCGAATCGGTGGACCAATTTCTGGACAAGGACGATTGCGAGTGCCAGCCCACCGAGGACCAGGAACACGATCGTCTGGTTCACGACGCTGAGGATGACCCCACCCGAGAATCCTTGCAGCATGCTCGCCACCTCCGTGGAGACGTCGGCGAATCAGAGGGGGATGTTTCCGTGCTTCTTCCGCGGCCGCTGCTCCCGCTTGGTGGCCGCCATTTCAAAGGCGCTCACCAGCGTCGGCCGGGTGTCCTTGGGATTGATCACCATGTCCACGTACCCACGGCTGGCCGCCTGGTACGGGTTGGCGAAGTTCTGGCGATACTCGTCGATCTTCTCTTGCCGCTTGGCGGCCGGGTCCGGAGCGTCCTTGATCTCCTTGCGGAAGATGATGTTCGCCGCCCCCTCGGGGCCCATCACCGCGATCTCCGCCTGCGGCCAGGCGATCACCACGTCGGCTCCCAGGTGCCGGGCGCACATGGCCAGATAGGCCCCGCCGTAGGATTTCCGGACGATGAGCGTCACCTTGGGAACCGTCGCTTCCGAGTAGGCGAACAGCATCTTGGCCCCGTGCCGGATGATCCCGCCGAACTCCTGCGCCGAGCCCGGCAGGTAGCCGGGCACGTCCACCACGGTCAGCAGGGGGATGTTGAATGCGTCGCAGAACCGGACGAAGCGGGCCGCCTTGTCCGAGGCGTTGATGTCCAGGCAGCCCGCCATGATGCGGGGCTGGTTGGCCACGATCCCGATGGGCTGGCCGTTCAACCGCGCAAAGCCGACCACGATGTTCTGCGCGAAATGCCGGTGCACCTCGAGGAAGTCCCCCCGGTCCACCACCTTGCTGATGAGATCCCGCATGTCGTAGGGCTTGGTGGGGATGGTGGGCACCAGCGGGATCAGCCCGTCGTCCGTCCGCTGGGGATCGTCGCCGGTGTCCGTCCGCGGCGGGTCCTCCACGTTGTTTTGCGGGAGGAAGGAGAGCAGGTCGCGCAGCGTCTCGAACAGCTCCTCCTCCGTGTCGCACGCAAAGTGAGCGTTGCCCGACAGCTGGTTGTGCGTCATGGCGCCGCCCAGCTCCTCGGCGGAGATCTCCTCGCCGATGGCGGCCTTGATCACGTCCGGCCCGGTGATGAACATCTTGGCGGCCCCCTTCGCCATGAACACGAAGTCAGTGAGAGCCGGAGAATACACCGCGCCGCCCGCGCTCGGTCCCACCAGGACGGAAATCTGGGGGATCACCCCGGAGGCCAGCGTGTTCCGGTAAAAGATCGAGCCATATCCGTAGAGGGAATCCACCCCCTCCTGGATGCGGGCGCCGCCCGAATCGTTGATCCCGATGATGGGGGCCCCCATCTTCATGGCCAGGTCCTGCAGCTTGCAGATCTTCGCCGCGTGCATCTCGCCCAGCGAACCGCCGATCACGGTGAAGTCCTGCGCAAAGGCGTAGGCCAGTCGGCCGTTGACCTGTCCGAAGCCCGTGACCACGCCGTCCCCTGGCGCCGTCGTTTTGGCCATGTCGAAGGTCGTGCAGCGGTGTTCGACGAACATATCCAGCTCGACGAATGAGCCCGGATCGAACAGCCGGTCCAGCCGCTCGCGCGCCGTGAGCTTGCCCGCCTCATGCTGCTTCTGCACGCGATCCGGGCCGCCGGCCGCCAAGACCGTCCGCTGCTTCTCCTCCAGCTGTACGATCAACTCCTCGATGGTTCGGTGCGGCATGGATAGCTCCTCTCGACAATGCCGGGCGCGCGTCGGGGAGGGCGGGGTCAGACGCCCCGCTCTGGGCCCGCTCTGGGATCGTTGCGGTTGCCGGAGCATCGCCCACACCCCGGAGCCGTGTCAAGTCGAACCTGGAGAAGGTACGACGGGCTGCCCCGCCGGCCGCGCCACCTCTATACATGCCGGCGCCGGAGTGGTATAAGAGCGCCCATGTTCAGCAACACTGCCGGCGCGCGCGAAGGGGGCCGGGATTTCCTGGCCGTCAGTACAGCGCAGTTTTCCATCGCGTTCGCGCTCAATTTCATGTTCGTGTTCCTGCCCTTCTACATCCGCTCGGTCAGCCCCATGGATGAGGCGGCCACGCTGCGCTGGACCGGGCTCATCCTGGGCGCCGCCTCGGCGACCGCCACCTTCGGCTCGGCGTTCTGGGGTGGGCTCTCTGACCGCTACAGCCCCAAGGCCCTCTTCGAGCGCGGCCTGATCTCCCACGCGATCCTGGTTGTGTTGATGGCGTTCACCACCGACGTGCGATTCCTGCTCGCCATTCGGATCGTCCAGGGATTCCTGGGTGGAATCTCTACCATCGGACTCATCATCGTCTCGGCGGTCTCCTCGGAAGAACAGTTGCCCCGCCGCCTGGGAACGTATCAATCGGTCCTGACGTTGGGGCAGATCTTCGGTCCGCCCCTGGGGGCGGCGGGCGCGGAGCTGTTGGGGTTCCGCGGGGCGTTCCTTGCCTCGGGGGTCATCCTTTTCGGCATCTATCTCTTCTCGCATTTCGCCCTTACGCGCATTCCGCCCCGCCCGCGAACGCTGGGCGGCGATGCGGTGCCCCGGCGGCAGGTCCTGGCGGCCTGGGGAGTCTCCCTCGTCGCCACCATGCACATCGTCTTTCTCCCCAGCATCCTGCCCTCCATTCTTCGAGAATTCGGGACTCCCGAGCCCCAGC
>Ga0316617_100000207_pt1 | contig 13898 bp, 10 predicted proteins | sample OWC_Aug_M1_C1_D2_FD_207801 | JGI IMG/M metagenome (GOLD analysis project Ga0316617, IMG submission 207801) | Wetland soil microbial communities from Old Woman Creek delta, Ohio, United States - OWC_Aug_M1_C1_D2_B | ecosystem: Environmental > Terrestrial > Soil > Wetlands | place: USA: Ohio... | reverse complement strand
CGATGACCGCCGACCGATGCTCGATGTTCAGTGGCCCCGGTCTACAGCCCTCCGAAGGAATCTTCATCAATCTCCAGAGCAGCCGGGCTGGCCGCCTGAATCGATTTCATCTTTCCCCTGGTGACCGGGAGGACCGTCTCTATGAAAAACTGAGCCGTCTTGATCTGTCCCTTGTAGAAAGGAAGATCTCTGCCCTTTGCCCCTTCGATTTTGGAAGCGGCCGTTTCCGCGCGCCAGAGCAACATCCAGCCCATGAGGACATCCCCCATGGCATGGAGGAACGGCAGCGAATGGGCAAAGGCCACCCTGAAGTCCGGGGACATGGCAAGACCGCCTATCTTCATGGCGGTTTCACCGAGCATGTTGGCGCCGGCTTCTACCTTTTCCGCCATGCTGTTCAGTTCGGGAAAGCCTTTAGCACGGGCGACCGTCTGGTGCATCTCGCCCAGCAGATGCATGAATACGGCACCGTTCTGTCTCCCGATCTTCCGCGCCAGGAGGTCCATGGACTGTATGCCGCTGGTGCCTTCGAAGATGGTTGTGATCTTGCAATCCCTTGCGTACTGCTCCACCAGGTAGTCTTTGGTGTATCCGGCCCCGCCGAAGACCTGAATCGCCTGGATGCAGACCTCGTGCCCGTGCACCCCCAGATAGTCCTTGATGATGGGCGTCAGCATTCCGAATAGATCTTCATAGAGCCGGCGCTCTGTCTCATCGGTCAAGGTGGCGGCCTTGATCCCGCACAGGGTCACATACTGGAAGAAGCTTCGCATGGCTTCCACGTGGGATTTCATCCAAAGGAGGTTCCTGCGGACATCCGGATGGCGGATGATGGGCACGGAAGGCGCACTCGGGTCGTTGAAATGCTGCAGGTCCCGGCCCTGAATTCGCTTCCGGGCATAATCCAAAGCAAGGAGATAGGCCGCCGATGCATAGGACAGGGCCTGCAAGCCTACGCCCATGCGGGCGGTGTTGATCATGTGAAACATGATCTTCATCCCTTGACGCTCTTGTCCCAGCAGGAAGCCGATGCACTTGCCCTTGGCTCCCAGGGTCATGCTGCACGTGGCGCTGGCCGTAATCCCGTGCTTTTTTTCTATCCCTTCACACACGATGTCGTTCCGTTCCCCCAAACTGCCGTCGGGGTTCACAAAGAACTTCGGAACAATGAAAAGCGAGATCCCCTTGGTTCCGGGCGGATCCCCTTCGATACGGGCCAGGACCGGATGGATGATATTCTCCACAAGGTCATGCTCCCCGTTGGTGATGTAGATCTTGTTGCCTGTGAGCAAGTAGGTCCCGTCCTCGTTATTTACGGCGGTGGTTGTGAGAGCCCCCACATCGGAACCGGCATCGGATTCGGTCAGCAGCATGGTTCCTCCCCACTTGGCGGAGGTGAGGTTCCCCACATAGGTCGCCTTTTGCTCGGGTGTGCCGAACTTGTGGATCATGTCTGCCGTGCCATTGCCCATGGCGGAGTAGATGAATAAGGCATAATTCGAGGCCATGAAGTACTCTGCGGCGGCGGCCGCGATGAACGGGGGTGCCCCCTGGCCGCCCATCTCCTCCAGTACGCCCAGATTGTTCCATCCCCCTTCGAGAATGAGTTCGAAGGGGCGACGAAAACACTCGGGGACCCTGACCACGCCGTTTTCAAAATGAAGCCCCTCCCGGTCGCCCTCAGCAAGGGTTGGGAGCACTTCCTTAACGGCCAGGGTCCGGGCTTCGGTGAGGATCATGTCGCACATCTTTCGATCGTAACTGCTGAAAGGCCCTGATTGAAGAAAGGCCTCTGCCCCCATCTGCTCCCAGATCACGAAATCCTGATCCCGCTTGTCTGCCAAAAGCTGTGCCATGGACTTGCTCCTTGTTACCAGTTGTACTCTTCTCTTTCGATGACGGTCGCTACCCCCTGCCCACCGCCCACACAGGCATTGGCGCACCCGTAGCGCCCCTTCTTTTCATTCAGGATACGGGCAAGGGTCCCCACGAGGCGGATCCCTGTGGCGCCAAGAGCATGACCGATGGCAATGCCCCCGCCCATGACATTGACCCTTTCAGGATCAAGGCCCAGCTCCTTGATGCAGTTCAATGCCACAATGGAAAAGGCCTCGTTGATCTCCCAGTAGTCGATATCGGAAGGTTTCAAACCGATCTTTTCAACAGCCATCTTGCTCGCCGGAACCGGCCCAACCCCCATGATGGTGGGATCCACTCCGGCAAAGCCGATGGATCTTATGGTTGCAAGGGGTTTGATGCCTTTCTTCCTTGCCGTCTCCTTGGACATGAGCACCATGGAGGAGGCAGCGGCATTGAGAGGAGACGAATTCCCGGGAGTGATGACGCCGTTCTTTTTGAAAGAGGGCTTCAGTTCGGCTAAGCCCTCCAGGGTGGCGTCGGTTCGAACAGCCTGATCCTTGTCCACTTTCATGACGGTTCCATCCGCCTGCTCTGCTTCAATGGGCAGGATTTCACCCGCAAAAAACCCGTCGGCCTGAGCCGTTGCAGCCCTCTGGTGGGAGCGCACCCCCCATTGATCCAATTCTTCCCTGGTAAACTTGGTTTGGGAAAAAAGCTTCTCTGCGGTAAGCCCCATATTTACCGAGGTCATCATGTCCCAGTGCTGATAGGAGGGGTAAAGAAAGAGAGTCATGTTGAGCGCAATGAGGCCCTTGTCCGAGTTGTACATACCCATAGGGATGCGGGTCATGTGCTCATAGCCTCCAGCGAGGATGATGTCAGAGAAGCCTGTGGCAATCTCCATGAACCCCATGTGAATGCAGGCCATGGAAGAGCCGCACTGCTGATCCAGAAATCTGGCAGGGATCGTTTCGGGCAGGTTGGCCAGAAAGAGCGGCGCCCGGCCGCCGTAGGCCCACTGCTCTCCGACGGCGGTCGAACAACCCACCAGGAAATCGTCGATCTCCTTGGGCTCGATTCCTACGCGTTGGATGACTTCCGGAAGCAGTTTGGCCAGAAGCTCATCCCCCCTCATCCTGCAGAACCAATCCCTGGCCGGATCGTTCGGCCTGGAGCGTGACTGTGCTGTCCTCAGATACCCTGCAATGACTACTTCTCTCATGATGATCCTCCTCTCGGATGAAGTTGGAGTATTGGAGTTATGGAGCATTGGTTTCCCCCTAATATGCACCCGCTTGAAAGGAATTCCAATGGACGCCTTTGCTCGCAATCAGGATGAATTCAATATTGCGAATGTCGAATATCGAACAAAAAATTTCGAACGATGAAGTTAAATCTCTTTTCTTGTCACCTTCGGCGTTCGATATTCGTTATTCGATATTCTTCAGTTCGCTTTGGGACTTCTTCGCAACTTGCAGAGAAGTCACAGACTAAGGCACTACTCGTCTGTATAGAAAGTCTTCCCGGACTGGGTCATCTCTTTAAGCAACTCCGCGGGTTTGAAGCGGACCCCGTACTGTTTTTCCAGCTCCAGGAGTTTGTTATAAACGTTCCGAAGTCCCCATTGGTCTGCGTACCGAAGGATACCGCCGCGGTAAGGGGGAAATCCCGTGCCGTAGATCATGGCCAGATCCATATCCTGCGGACGATCGCAGATCCCTTCCTGGATCATGTAAGCGGCTTCGTTGATGCCGTTGGCCAGCATCAGGTCCACCACCTCCTGCGTGGACACCTCCTTGGGAGAGACGTTCTTTTCCTTGAGGTATTGGCGGATGGCATCCACCACCTTCTGATTCGGCACAGGCTTTTCCCCGCTATAGTCGAAGTAGCCGGCCCCGGTCTTGCGTCCATAGCATCCTGTCCGATAGACCACCTCGGTGAGGGGGTGGACTTTGTAGCGCTCGCCCAGTCTTTTCTCGAAGGTTCTGTTCACGTGGTAGTTGATATCGATGCCGGTCAGATCAGAGAGGGTCGCTGGCCCCATGGGCATGCCGAAATCGATCATGGCCTGTTCAACGAACGCCCCGTCCGCGCCGTCGGCGGTTAGGAACACAGCCCCTCCAAAGAGGCCGCCCAGCTGGCGTGACACATAGAAGCCCGGTCCGTCGTTGACCACGATGGGGATCTTTTTGATGGCCCTGGCAAAGGCCACGCTGGTGGCCAGGGTCTGATCAGAGGTCTTTTTGGCGCAGATGACCTCGAGGAGCTGCATTCGCTCGGCGGGATTGAAGAAATGAAGCCCTATCATCCGTCCAGGGTCCTTGAGGACCTCGGCCATCTCGGTAATGGGGAGCGCAGAGGTGTTGGTCCCGAATACGGTGTGGGACGGGCAGCTCGCTTCCAGCCGCTTCCAGATGTCCTGTTTCACCTTCATGTCTTCGAGCACGGCCTCTATGACAAGATCCACGTCCTTCACATCCTCAAGGGTGCACGTTGTGGTGAGACGGTCCCGGATCATAGCGTCAAGATCCGCCTGGGTCATTTTCTTTGTCTTGAGGGCATAGGCGAAAGTCTTGCGGACAGCGGAGAGCCCTTTCTGGAGGGCCTGCTCGTTGATGTCCCACAGGATCGTTTCAAAACGGCCCTGGAGGAGCAGGTTGACGATCCCTGAGCCCATGACACCGCCGCCCAGCATGGCCACCTTCTTGATCTTCGCAGGCTCGATGCCTTCGATCCGCTTCAGCCTGCCGGCGCTCCGAGTGTTCAAAAAGATGTTGATGAGGTTTTTGGCCACATCGGAAACCGCGCAGTCCGCGAAGAGCCCCACCTCCTTCTCGATGTCGGCCTCGATATTGTAGCCGAGCCCCTGCTCAAAGGCGTCGATGGCCTTGAAGGGCGCAAGGTAACCCTTTGCCTTCTGATAGGTCATGAACTTGGCATACCCGAGCAACGCGGTTTTTTCAGCGGCGCTCGGAATACGGTGAATGACGTTGCGGGTCATCCGCATTTTGAGATTCAGCTCCCCTTTGACAAACCTTCGGGCCGCCTTCAACGCGGCATCCAGAAGTTTTTCGGCCGGCACCACTTCATCGACAAGGGCTCTCTGCAAAGCCGTCTCGGCTTTGACGGACTTGCCCGTGGTGATCATTTCCAGGGCATTGGGAAGCCCGATGAGCCGGGGCAGTCGCTGCGTGCCACCGGCTCCAGGAATGAGCCCGATCTGGACTTCAGGCTGCCCAAGGTCGACGCCCTGTGCGGCAACCCGATAGTGGCACGCCATAGCCGTCTCCAGCCCCCCTCCCAGGCAGTTGCCGTTGATGGCGGCGATGAAAGGCTTTGGGCCGGCTTCGATGCTGTTGAGAAACCGGGCGCCCATGAGAGCCTTCTGGAAAATGTCCTCCCGCTTCTTCACGAGCTTGAGCTGGGTAATGTCGGCGCCGGCGATGAAATTCTTTCCGACTCCTGTCAGGACAATGGCTTTCACCTGAGCATCCTGATAAGCCTCTCCGACGGCGTCTCTGAAGTCCGTCATCAATTGCAGCGACATCTGGTTCACCGGCGGATTGGTGAGGGTCAGCACAGCCACGTTGTCCTTCAGGTCTACCTTGATGGTCTGATAGTCTGTCCTCATAACACCATTCTCCTTCTGCATAAATCCGCTCTTAACACCCTTTCCCGATCAAGCAGCCGATATTTCTGAATTGACTAAATATCGAATGTCGAACAAGGAATTTCGAATAATGAAGTCCAATCTCTTCGATTCTCTCCTTCGGTATTCTTCATTCGTTATTCGATATTCTGCGGTTCTCTTTTGAGGTTCTACGCAAGTTGCGAAGAGACAGAGTCAGATTAGCGGTCCAAAAGATACATTCGATAAGCAAGACCGTATAATTATGTGGAGCTTTACTCCATACTATATATTTAAGTCAATAAGATTTTGTGTTTTTTCTTGACACAGGATGGAGTGTCTTCTATACATACGGCAGATGGAATTCAGTCCTTTCTTCCATCTTGCCCTGCCTGAGGTCAGCAAAGCAAAAATGAAGATCAGTGAACTCTCAAGGCGTACGAATGTCCCGAAAGAGACGATCCATTATTATGTGCGCGAGGGTTTTATTCCACGACCAAGAAAAAAAGGGAAGAACGTATCCGATTACGACGAGAGCTTTGTCGAACGCATCTTCCTGATCAAGCAGATCCAGGATCACTTTTTTCTTCCCTTGTCTCTCATCAAGCAAATCATGAAGCGACAGGACAAGTCCTCTGAGCTCAAAGCCCTGCTGAAACTGAGAATGGGCTATTTCAATCCGCTGGATCAACTTCTCGAGAAGGAAGTGGTGGGAGCGCAAGCCTTTGCAAAGACCACGGGGATGGGCAAGAAATGGATTTCGAAATTCGAAGAATGGGGGGCCATCACTCCGGAAACCTACGATGGAAAGAGGATTTATTCCCAGGATGACGTGATCATCGGGAAACTGCTGGTCGATCTGGACCGCGTGGGCTTTGGCCCTAAAGACGGATTTGATCCAGGCAATGTGAGGCGCTACATCGAGATCTACGGGAAGATTGTGCGATTGGCCCGTGAGGATATTCTGGACTCCAATCTGGACCAATTGACCGCTGAGGAAAACCAGGCCAGGAGGATTCGGGGCAGGGAACTCATGGGAGTTTTTTTCTATCATCTTTACCGGAAGCTGTCCAAACAAGAGGGGAGTAACAAGGAGGCAAGGCGGACAAAGAAAGCGAAGGCCCTGTCCGGTGATCCTCCGATTCGTATGGGCTTTAAGTTAAACCCTAACCCCAAAGCTGACGAAAGGAGAAAAAGTCTATGAAAAGGTTAAAGGCTGGATGGATGATGTTGGCGGCACTCTGCCTTGTTCTGGCCATAGGTCTACCTTGCTGGGCAGCGGACGTGATTAAGATCGGTGTCATCGGCCCCATGAATTTCACGCAGGGCCAAGGGCACTGGAACGGCGCCACCATGGCCGCTGAGGAGATTAATGCCAAGGGAGGCGTCACGGTCGGCCAAAAGAAAATGATGATCGAGCTGGTCAAGGCGGACTCCAATGAGTTCATAAGTCTCACGGACGCGACCAATGCTATGGAACGCCTGATGACTCAGAGCAAGGTGGACTTTGTTGTCGGCGGGTTCAGGACCGAGGCGGTCATGGCCATGCAGGACATTGCCATGGATTACAAGAAGATCTTCATCGGGTGCGGTGCGGCCCACCCGGAGCTTTGTCTGAGAGTCGCCAAGGACTACAATAAGTACAAGTACTTCTTCCGGGGCACTCCTTTTAATTCCATGTTCCTGGTGCAAACCAGCTTTATTCATCTTGGAACCGTGGGAGCGATCTTGAAGCAATCCCTAGGTCTTCCTCAAATTAAGGTCGCCGTGGTCGGTGAAAAGGCCGTGTGGACCGAGCCGATGATCAAGGCGGCGGAAGGCACCATTCCCAAGATGGGCATGGAGGTGGCAGGCGTTTGGCAGCCGTCGGATAAAGCGACCGATGTGACTGCCGAACTTTCCGCGATCCAGCGGTCCGGGGCCCATATCATTTTCACGATGTTTTCAGCCTCCGTTGGGATTACTTTTGCAAGACAGGCCGGTGAGCTCAAGGTCCCGGCTGTGCAGGTGGGCATCAACGTAGAAGCCCAAAAAGACGGCTTCTGGCAGGCTACCCAGGGAATGGGCAATTATTTGATGACCTTGAACACCTATGCCCGGGGCGTGGAGTACAACGAACTGACATCCCCTTTTGTGGATACCTACGTGAAAAGATTCAATGAGACACCGACCTACAACGCCGACACCTTCTCCGCCATTAAGTACTCGCTTGTGCCGGCCATTGAGAAAACCGCAAGCCTCGATGCGGACAAGCTGGTGGCCTTTATGGAAAATCAAGAGCACATGGTGCCCTCCGGAAAAATTGGCTACCTGAAAGATGCTGAGGGCCGTCCCCTTCACGAACTCAAATGGGGCCCGGGATACCTGACCAGCCTTGGAGTCCAGTGGCAGGACGGTGAACTTAAAGGCGTCTGGCCCAATAAATGGAAGGCAACCCCGGAAGCGCCTGAGGTTACCTACAAGGGGATTGTCCCTTACAAGATACCGCCCTGGGTGATTGAAAAATACAAAAAATAACCGGTTGTTCAAGAACACAAAACCTCCCCTTTTGTGCCAAGAATTTCCCCTCCCCTGGCGGGAGGGGACAAAGGGGAGGGGGTGAGGCTCTATGATCCTGGACATCTTGATTAGCGGCCTGATCGGCGGGAGCGTCTACGCGCTGCTGGCGATCGGGTTTTCCCTGATCTTCGGGGTGGCCCGCATCGTCAACATCGCCCACACGGCCTTTTACATGGTGGCGGCTTATGCCATATATTTCGGTACCCACAAATTGGGTTTCCATCCGGTCTGGTGCATGCTTGCCTCCGTTGTCATGGTCATCTTGTTCGGCCTGATCATCTACAAGCTTTTCATTGATGCGATTCGCGAACATGAGGCTGCGGTGTTGATCTGCACCATCGCCATAGCCATGGCCATGCAGGAGATCATACTCTTGAAGTTCACCGGGAGTTTCCTGAGTGTTCCTGCCTTGATTGAAGGCTTTTTCAAGGTTTTGGGGGTAAAGGTCTTCTATCAACAATTGCTGACCTTTGGGCTGGTCCTGTTGATTCTCGCCGCGCTCTGGTTATTGCTCATGAAAACCAGGCTGGGCCTGGCGATCCGCTCCACGGCCCAGGACAGGGAAGTGGCCAATCTCATGGGTATCAATGAGAGCCGTGCTGCCATGATCACTATGGGGATCACGGTCGGCTTGGCAGGGCTGGCAGGTGCTGTGGTGGCGCCCCTGACCATTCTTGATCCTTTCATGTGGATGCACCCTCTGATCATGATGATGGCGGTGGTGGTTCTGGGCGGACTGGGCAGTCTCAAGGGAAGTTTTGTCGGTGCGTATATGCTGGCCTTTGCGGAAGCGCTGGTGGTTTTCTTAATCCCCAAGGGGGCGTTCCTCAAGGGGTCGGTGGCTCTGTCCGTCATGATCCTGGTGCTGCTCATCAGACCTGAAGGCCTTTTCGGTGTGGCCTTTGAAGAAGAGAGATGATCATGGGTTTACTCGCCTTTTATCTGAGAAAACTTTACACGATCGTGAGAAATGAAATCCTGGTGCTTCCCAGCCGTGTGGTGGTGGCACTTTTCTTCCTGTTCCTGCTTCTTCTGCCTGTCTTTTACAAAGACCCTTACGTGTTTCGCGTTCTGATTCAAGCGAGCATCTTCGCCATCTTTGCAGCGAGCTGGGATCTCCTGTCCGGTTTTACCGGTCAGATGAATTTTGGCCACGCGCTTTTTTTCGGCGTCGGAGCATACACCGCGGCTCTGCTGAATCTTCATTTTCAAGTTCCGCCCTGGGGAAGCGTCCCTCTAGGGGCGCTGGCGGCGGTCGTTGCCGGCCTCGTCATTGGCATCCCTTGTCTCAGGCTCAAAGGAACTTACTTGGCCCTCACCACGCTGGCCTTCCCCATCATCCTGACGGGTATCGTCTTCACTATTCCCGGCATCACCGGTGGGGAGTTGGGCATCTCCGGCATCAGTCGCCTGTCAGGCTCCCGCATGAACGACTACTACATCACCGTGGTGCTCATGCTCGGCCTGACCACGCTCATGTGGAAGATCACGGACTCCAAGACAGGCATCATTTTTCATGCCATCCGTGAAGATGAACTGGCCGTGAGGGCATCGGGCATCAACACCACCCGGTACAAGCTTCTGGCCTTCAGCTTGAGCGGTTTCTTTGCAGGCCTCTCCGGCGGGCTGTACGCGCATTTCATGAGGATTGCCGGCCCCTCTACCCTGGAGATCGGCTTGTCCTTCACCGTGGTGATCTGGGCCGTGTTCGGAGGGATCGTGACCATCTATGGTCCGGTGGCAGCTGTCTTTATTCTTTTCCCGCTCCTGGAGTTCCTGCACTTCTGGCCCGAGTACCGGACGTTGATGTTCGCTGCAGTGATCCTGTTGATTCTTTTGTACATGCCTGAAGGTCTGATCCCATGGGTTCGTGACAAAATCGAAAAGCAGTGCCCCAGGTGCAAGCTCAGAAACGTGGCCGTGCGAAAGACGTGCCGTGTGTGCACAGCTTCCTTAGACTAATAGGTTATTGAGGAACACTAACTGATCAAACTGTTAAATAGGCTCCGATGCAAGGAGACGTTTTTAGTAACAAGTGACGAGTGACAAGTGACAAGTTGATGCTTTCTTAATCTCGTTACTCGTCACTCGTCACTTGTCACTTTCCCGAGACGATCGAGGGGCTATCGCGAAGAGCGCTTCACAAGAGCCCGAGAGGCTGGAGGATGCAGAACTATGGACACCAAACAGGCGTATCTGTCTAAACCGTGGCTGAAGTACTACCCTGAGGGCGTGCCGGAAGCCCCGCAGATCCCCGACCTGTCCGTGCCGGAACTGATCGACCGGCTGGCGGACAAGTTCGCCGGCAAGACGGCGTTGATCTTTTACGGGAAGAAAATCACTTACGGCCGCCTCAAGGAACTGATCCATCGTTTTGCCACAGGCCTTGCCGACCAGGGTGTGGAGAAGGGCGACACCGTGGCGCTCTATTTGTTGAATTGCCCGCAGTACGTGATTGCCTACTTCGCAGCCCTAAAGCTGGGCGCCAAGGTGACGCCCATCAGCCCGGTTTACACGAGCAAGGAAGTCAAACATCAGCTCGAAGACAGTGAAGCAGAGACCGTAATCTGTCAGGATATTCTCTATGACAATGTGAAGAAGACCGGCCTGGACCTGGACAGGGTGATCCTCACAAGCATCAGCGAGTATCTTCCCGCTCTCAAGAAGTGGTTCGGAAAGAGTACGATGGCCAAGGCCTACGGCGGCATGCACTTGCCCTCTCCGGAGGAGATCAAGGAAGCCGGGCTTCTCTCTTTCCAGGACCTGATACAGAAGTACCCTCCCAAGCCTCCGCAGGTCGCCATTGACCCAGCGAAAGATATCGCCGTCCTTCCCTACACAGGAGGCACCACGGGCCTGCCCAAAGCGGCTGTCCTGACCCATCGCAACATGATTGCCCTGCAGGCGCAGGTCCTTTCCATGTGGCGCATTTATGAAGAAGGGAAGGAGACGGCCATGGCCTTTCTGCCTTTCTTCCACATCTATGGACAGGTCGTCGTCATGTTGGGCGGTCTTGCCCTGGGGTCCACACTGGTGCTTTTCACGACCCCCGACATCGATGAGATTCTCTCGGCCATAGAGCGCTACCGAGCGTCCGGCTTTTACGGGGTTCCTACCCTGTTCGAGTATCTCAAGGAGTATGAGAAGACCGATCGCGTCAACTGGAAACGTCTCAAACTCATTGCCTGCGGGGCAGACACCCTCCACGAATCCACCATCGAGGCGTGGGAAAAGAGAACCGGTTCAATCATTCTCGAAGGGTATGGTATGACGGAGACCACGGCGGTCAGCCACACCACCCCTGTGCACAGACCCAAAAGGGGGTCTTTCGGACTTCCTCTTCCGGGAATGAAGGCAGCGATCATGGACCATGCCGGCACGGACTTCATGCCGGTGGGAGAGGTAGGGGAATTAGTCTTGAACGGACCCAACATTATGCAAGGCTACTGGAAGCGGCCGGAAGGAACGGCCGAGACCTTCGTTGAGATCGACGGTGAAAAATGGCTTCGTACCGGGGACCTGGTCAGTATGGACGGGGAGGGGTATTTTCACTTTTTTGACCGCAAGCGTGACCTGATCAAGCACAAGGGCTACTCCGTTTTTGCCAGGCATGTGGAGGAAGTTCTTTTTCAGCACCCGCAGATCAAGGCTGCCGGTGTGGTCGGCGTGCCTGACCCCAAGGTGGGCAACGTGATCAAGGCTTATGTTGTTCTGGAGAGCGAAGCCAGGGGTAAAGTTTCTGAAGAGGAGATTGTCGAGTTTTGCCGCAAAAACCTGGCCCACTACAAGGTCCCTCAGATTGTGGAATTCCGAGGGGAGCTTCCCAAGACGGATGTGGGCAAGGTCTCCAGGCGGGAACTGAGGGAAGAGGCTGAGGGAAGATGACATGACACAACCCTTCCTGGAGATCGAAGCGGTTAACAAGGATTTTGGAGGGCTCAGCGCGATTACGGACGTGAGCTTTTCCATGGGCCGGGACGAAGTGTTGGGCCTGATCGGTCCCAACGGCGCCGGCAAGACCACGCTGCTGCGATTGATCACAGCCATTCTGAAGCCCGACTCCGGCACGATCCGATTCAAGGGCAAAGAGATCGTGGGGTTGAAAACTTGGGAGATTGTCAACAGAGGCATTGCCTGCACATTCCAGAACATGAGGCCCTTCAAACGGCTGCCCATCATCGCCAATGTGATGGTGTCCTGCCTTTGCCCGCGGGCCATGAAAAGCGGGGAATGGGTCAAAAAGATCGAGTCCAAGGCCATGGACGCCCTGGAGTTTGCCGGGATCTCCGACATGGCCCTGGAGAAGGCATCCACCTTGTCTCAGGGGGATCTCAAGCGGCTGGAAGTGGCGCGCGCCATTGCCACAGAACCCGAGCTCCTTCTTTTGGATGAGCCTTTCGGCGGACTCAGCCCGGCTGAAACCGACCTGATGGCGCAGTCCATCAAGCGGCTTCACAAAGGCGGCCGTTTCGGTCGGCTCCACAGCGAAGGTCCGGCCATGATCATTGTGGAACACAAGCTGCAACAACTGATGAAGATCGTTGACCGGATCATCGTTCTCAATTTCGGAACCGTCATTGCCGACGGCAAGCCCGAGGAGATCGTGACCAACGAAAAGGTCATCGAGGCCTATCTCGGTGAAAGGGAGATGTGACCTTGCTGCTCGAAGTTTCCCATCTGACGGTCAGCTATGAGAAGGCCATGCTCATTAATGATCTGAGCATGGGAGTGGACCAGGGCGAACTGGTGAGCCTGGTGGGACCCAACGGAGCTGGCAAATCCACGCTCTTGAGGTCGATCACGGGTTTGGTCGCATGGGAGAAGCGCGTCAAAAAGCGTTCGACCGGAGGAGAGATCACCCTTAAGGGAGAGGTGATCTTTGAGGGCGAGAAAATTGACCGGATTCCTGCGCACGAGATTGTAAAGAGGGGGCTGGTCCACTGCCCTGAACGGAGAAGGCCGTTCAGGGAGATGACCGTGGTGGATAATCTCATGGCCGGCTCCTATCTTCTGAAGGACAAGAGACAGATCGAAGAGAACCTCAAAAGAGTGTACGAGCTGTTCCCCATTTTGCAGGGCCGATCAAAGCAAATATCCGGAACCCTATCCGGCGGGGAGCAACAGATGCTGGCCATAGGCCGGGCCATTATGTCCATTCCGAAACTCCTGTGCATTGACGAACCCTCCACAGGGCTTGCACCGATCATGAGAAGGGAGGTTTTTCAAAAGATAAAGGAGATCGGTGGGCTTGGAATCACCGTGCTCCTGGTGGAGCAGGAGGTGAGCACTGTATTCAAGATGGCCTCCCGGAATTATGTCCTCTCCTCAGGCAAAATCATCGCTGAGGGATCAGGGGAACATCTGCTCCAGAATGAAGTTATTCGCAAAACCTACCTAGGGCTTTAAACAAGCCTTCGTTCGGCATCCTGATCGGATCTTCCAATGAGCATCCTATTTGAATCTGCAAGAATAGGGAGCATGACTTTGCAGAACCGTTTTGTCCGATCCGCTACCTATGACGGCTGTGCGGAAAAAAACGGCCGCGTCTCCCAAAAACAACTCAAGATGTTTGAGGAACTCGGCCGGGGCGGTGTGGGCCTCATCATTACAGGCATTGCTTATGTCCATCCTTCAGGACAGATTTCGCCTGTCCAGAATTCCATTGCCAGCGATGACTGCATCCAAGGTTTCAGGAAACTGGCAGAAACCGTCCATAACCAGGGCGCTAAAATCGCGGTTCAGTTGTTTCACGCGGGACGGGAAACGGGAAAGACCTATAAGCCAGAGCGCAAGCAGGCCCTGGCGCCTTCGTTGGTCACCGATGATCCCTATTTTCAGTTACCTCACCGGG